>JADMIO011560670.1_pt1 | contig 52789 bp, 94 predicted proteins | sample 8958161 | NCBI WGS metagenome assembly JADMIO01 (sample SAMN16585339, study PRJNA669376) | soil metagenome | isolation source: Crop rotation soil | place: USA: Cullars Rotation, Alabama | collected 2011 | reverse complement strand
CGCTATCATCAAGTGTGACACCAACCCTATCATTGTCTTCGAGTGTTTCGTTAACTGCGAGTCGAAGTTCGTCACTGAGCTTGAGCGGATCTGTATCGCGTTCATTGAGTCCCACTGTCAGTGCAACAAGCACATCAACGCGTTCATTGTCAACCACAACCTCGACTTCTGTGTCTGCTTCCATCACAAACAGCGCATCAAGAAGCCGGTCGTCAACACGGTCACGTTCCCATACTCGCAGTCCAATGCCGTCAACATCCTCCTCTCGCACGATTTCTGTCACGTCTTCCAGCAGCGAATCAAGCAGCCTGAGTGCCAGCCCGTCAGAGTCGCCAGTCGATATCATATACGTGGAAGTTCCTTCCGAATCACCGAGTTCGTCAGAGAGTATCTCGCCTTCGAGTTTTCCGTCGAATATTGATGGTAGTACAGCGGATTTGCAGAACGGGAATGACTCGTCTCACGTGGGTGGCCCGGGTGTTGGCAACAACCACACAGTTTCTGCGGGAGATGCCCAAAATCACAGAATATCCGTGGATGGAAACACTTCTACAATAATCATTGGTCTTGTGGTTGGTGTAGGGGTCGCTGTCGCAATTGTTGTCGTGGTTAGCATTGTGCGATTGTATCGACGGAGATCAGGCAAGCATGTGAAGAGAAACTCTGTCATTGACGACGTTGCTTCGCAAGTCACAGGCGAGCACGTCAGCAGTTCCCAACAGAGCATCATAGGAATGTCCAAAGTCGTGTTGCAATCGCAGCATTCAACGGGCTCAACTGGCAGCTCGGGCTCTGAAAACAACAACGATGCACCCGCCCCAAAGACGAACAAACGACCTTCATTGGCTGTTGGGAATCGCAACCGTGGCAAGGTGTTGGACTCTACATCGTTCCCCGACCTTACGAACTATCCACGAGGTGTTATCAGTGCACAGAATCCTGTGGCGCATCTGGCGAGGTCGAACAAGGCGCCGGTTCCCTCTGAACCGAAGACGCTAGCTGATTCCATCACCACTCAGTTTGTGAGTAGACCCCGTCGTCTTCAACCCCTTCAAACTGGAGCTAAGCCATCCATTGTTACCGTTCCGAATGTACTGGCAAGTTTGACATCCACAACATCACCGAAACCTCCCATTCAACCGCAGCTAGCTTCGCCGAGTCATCCCGTTGCCGATTACTCGTCGACTCCGCTCCGAAGATCCAGTATCCACGACGTTGACGATGATATTAGCCATGGTATTGAGAAAACGATCGTGTCGCCGTCGTTTGTGATGCCACAGTTTCAACGTCGGCCTGGTGGTCGGGTTCCTGTGACGCCATCAGCGTCTGGCAACAAACGCTCTGACGACATTGTTGTACGATCCCCCATCACTCAATTGATGCGATCACCGTCACCGCAGAAACCAAGCACGCTGTTTCAATCATCACCATCGTTGGCTGGTGGCAGCGGTGCAGTTGTGGTCACGTCTCCAGTTGGTCATTTGACGCATCACCAACGACGAACCAGTCTTGGTCCTGTTGATAGTTCACTCACAGTTGGTCAATCAACACGGCTAGCACCTGCTCAAAGCTCACCAGTCAGTAACCCAGCGTTTGGATTGAATCGAACTCCAGTGCCGCCACAGCCTGTGTCAGCACCAGCAATGGATGGAATTTTGAGGCCACGGAGAATGCCACCGCTTCAAAGGGTGAGTGGATTGTTGTTGTGTTGCGTTGTTAGGTTATTGCTTGACGTGTTGTGGGTTATCAGGAGCAACGAGCGACGTTTCAACCATCAACATCCCAGTCCAACCTGAAGCGTGTCGTTCGCAAAGATAGCGATGATTTTGAGTGAATAAGGAAGATATTTCCTTCTATTGTGTTGAAATCTGTTATTGTGTTCGTGTGCTTTTGTCGTTGTTTTGGCGTTGTGTTGGCTAGCCTTTTGTCTTTCAAAATGGAGTTTTCCATTCTTCGAGCTACCGTGGGCGAACGACTGGAGATACAGGCTTACCACATCCCACACCACATGAATGGAACATCATATTCCCCAGAATCGTACGCTGCGCAGCTTGCCGACCTCCCAACCGACTTCCCGCACTTGTACAGGTGAATGCTGCCTGAATCGTCCCATGATCTCTGTCGTTGTTGTGTTAATTCCGACGTTCTGTGGTCAGTGATGAAGCATTTGAACGTAGTCATGTGTTTGTTATCCGGAAACCGACAACAAATGAGCTGATTGGCATGGTGGCGCTAGAACCTCATGTCGGCGATGACAAAACGATCGATTTGAAGGCGATTTCAGTGGCTGAAGCACATCGACGCGAAGGATTGGGACAAAAACTGCTGTCACATGCTATTGAGACCGCGCGTGGACTGGGCTATGCCGCGATTAAGCTGGTAACGCTCGATGTTCTGCCGATTGCGCGCCGGCTGTACGAACGCAACGGTTTTCGGGTGGTGGAAGAGAAGCCCATCCCATTTTATATTCTGTACACGTACCAGTTGGATTTGTGAGGCGAGCTGTGCAGGAAACCCAAGGTGGCAGTGTTAATGTCAGCGATCGTAAGATTCACAAGCCATTTTGGATTTCAAAGTCTCAAGCAAGCGTTGGTGTGCATTTCTTTTCCAAACACCCACAATTTCTTCAATCGCCAAACCCCGCCATTCACGCTCAAACCCAAAAACGGCACAGAGTTCCCATTTGACATGATGTCAGCCTGTTTTCCGATTGTGCGCGCTGGCGTGGCCGACCGCGAGAATTTGAGGGAATTTCACGTGTCCAACCATTTAAAAGCTACAGTATATTCTCCAGAATCGCACGCAGCTCAGCTAGATGACCTACCTACCGATTTCCCGCACCTGTACAGGTAATTCCACTCATTCTCGTCATTTTCGCGACCTTGTCTCATCCATTTTATACCAGCGACGAGGTTTTCGAGAAGAGCATTATATTAGTCATGAAGAATACTGATACGAATGAGGTTGTAGCTATGCTTGCGCTTGAACCACACGACGGCGATCCAATCATCGAGCTGAAATCGTTTTCTGTGGCGGAAACGTGTCGACGACAAGGTGTGGGCCAACGAATGCTCCAACATGCAATTGATACGTGTCGTTCCCTTGGTTATAAGGGCATCAAACTCCTGACGCTGGATGTCCTGCCTGATGCAAGACGATTGTACGAAAGAAACGGCTTTCGCATCGTCAGGGAGGAAGTTGTCCCGCACTACCGCTTGTATTACTATCAGTTAGATCTGGAATAAGAATGAAACTGGTACCTTCTCACAGAGAAATGCGGCGAAATTGAAAGAAACACAAACCGTGCGTGTCCTTTGGGGATCATGCACCGGCCACAAAACCGCGAATTTGACAACGTGGGGCAGCCTGTGGATGAATTCGCAGACATTCCCCAGGTAGCTGATGAAGATGACGATGACGACGAGCTGTCAGATGCGGATAAGGACAAGCAGGCTCAGCGGTGTTTGTGGGTGCGTGTTTTTTGCTGCATTTTCGTGGCGTTGAACCACATGCCGTCATGCTCCCCTCGCGCTTTGCCCGGAATCAGATGGCAAACATATGTTTAATGCTGTCTGGTGGTGCGTGCGCTGGTATTGGGATGTACACCGGGTTTTCTGGCCACGGAGGCGCATGGCCTGGTTACGTTGTGGCTGCTGTCGGCGCGTTTTTGTTCGTCGTGTGCTTCCTTGGGTTCATCGGAGCGCTACGCATCAATCGTCAAATGCTAAGATTGGTGCGTTGTTGCCATAGCTGTGCCGCGTGCCATAGAATTTGGCCGCGAAATTGACGTTGCCATGCGTTGTGCCTACCGCAGTATTACACGTGCATGATTCTGGGGAGCATGGCCAATTTCGTGATGGCCGGCTTCTGTTTCCTGTTCATCAAGCAAGCAAAGAACTATCTTGCCACGAATTGGGACGCCATCGTTGCTGCGGTACGTGAAACTTTGCCGCATTCGTCTCCGACGCCCTTTGCAGCGTTGCTTGGGCCGTTTCCTCGCGAGTTTTCGGTGTGATCTCCATCGCATTTGACGGTTTTGTGTGGACACGCGTTATAGGAATCTCCTCAAACTCGACCTTCGCTCAGCTTGGCACACGAACAGTCCGTTATTCAGCGAAACTTGATCATTTGTGGCGCATTTGCTGTAATGTCGCTGTTGCTGGCACTGTCCGTCACTGGCAGCGTCATGCGATTGGTTTCGAAAGTCAGTGGATACAGCATTCTGTTGCAAAGCACCAGCATTACCCTGCTTCCGTTCGGAGCTGTCCTGATTGCGGCTGGCTTGTTTATCGGCGACTCCACGGGCGCAGGTGGGCAGCATTTCACCATTCTGAATGCAGATTTTCTATCAAAGTCACGTGTATCTTGTGCTTTTTTGCAGTCGAGTCGCCAGTGGCAGCGTTTGCGCTGTTCGTGTTGGGATTGTTCGTAATCATGCTGTCTTTGTTGGGTTGTTTCGGCGTCACCATCGAATCTCGAGGCTTGCTGCGTGTGTTCATGTACTTCGTATTCCTGTTGTCCCTTGGATTCTTCGCATTCGGTATCGTGGCGCTTGTCCAATCGTCCCTGCTCATCACAAACCTCACCAACAAGTGGAGCACCATTCGTCGTTTCCTGCCGCCCACGTTCTCGGGGAAGTACGACAAGGAGCAGTTCAAGATCTTCTTGGAGACGAACCTGTTGCTCCTGGGCTTCGGCGCGCTGTGTGTGGGGCTGTTGCTGTTCATTCAATGGTATGCCTCCGTTCGCCTGCGCCGCTCTATCAAAGAGGAACACGAACTGGAGGATGCAGAGCTCACGTTTGGTGCGTGCTTTGTTTTCCTGTGTGGTCGTGATGTATTTGATGGGATTTTTGCTGGATTGGTGACTTCGCGTTGTTGTGTGGCGTTGACTGGTTGGATTGCGATTCTTGATGTTTTTCGTCATTTCTGTGTTCTGGTGTTGGTCTGCGTGTTTTGTTTACCATTTCTCGATCTCATTATCATGTTTCACTTCATTGCATTTGTTATCTGAGGATTGATTTCATTTGTTGGTGTGTTCGCAGGAATGCCGCCGGGTGGGATTTCGTATGGCAAGTCTCAAACTGTTGGAGGCATGTCCCGCATCAACAGCATGAAAGTGATGTGGAAACGCTCATGGACACACGGGAGCAAGAAATCCCGAGGCGCCCTGAAGTGTGTGTGCGGCTGTGTGGTCCTCATCTTCGCCGCGGCAATCACACTCGCATCCCTCGCTTTGTACTTCTCAATCGCGTGTGTGGAGGTATCTGACGTGTCTGACAAGCGCGCATACACCAACGTTACTCTGCCATTCTACGCTATCAACAACTACACGCGTGGCAGCACAACGGTTCGTAAACTTTGCTTTGTTTAGTGCAGAAAAGGCTTTTCTGACGTTGATGGTTGTCTGTGATGATGACTTGATGTGTTCAGGTGACGGTGCACGACCTGAACCAACTAGACGTCCTGTTGACAAAAGGAGCCTTCAAACGCGGCCAGGAAAACCCCGCATGGCCCGCTGTTGAGAATGTGACCTCTGGTGGACAATCTTTGACGTTCATCCCCAAGGCAAAGACAGAAATTCTGGGATACGACACCTCATGTCAAGCTGGTACCATGCAGATTATCATGCCAAATGCGACGTTCTATGGCGGGAATGGCTACTCTGCCAGTTTGATCACGCCTACACTGTCCACAGTGACTAACAGTTCTCGCGCTGGCGTTGAGTTTGATATGACCTCCATTCCCGTTGAGTTACGACCACGTTTCAATTCCATCTATGCCAACACGACCTTTGGTATGTTTCATGATTGTCTAATGATGTCTTGGTGTCGATAACTAGTGTGAGTTGTTGTGTGATCAGGATACGTGGACATTTACAGTATGTTGATTGGCGCGAACGGCGCGATATTGTCCAGTGATTCTGGTGACGTCACGCTGATTAGCGTGGATGCATCGTGCAATCCTGACTACCTTGGTGACGTGGTTGGCGGCGTTCGTTTGGCGACCAATCTTGGAGGTACGAAGAATCTGCTACGATTGTGACACCATAGATCACGTGAAATGATGATGCGTTGCGGTGGCTGCAGGCATCGCTGTGTCCAATAGCAACTTCACGAACTGTGATTTGCATGCGGTGGGGTCAGCAGCTTTGATCAGTGTGTCTAACACGCAATCTGTGAGTGCAGGAGGCGGCTCGCTCATCAGCATCGAGTCTGAGAAGGGTTTCGTTCAAGTAAGGCAGGTTGATGGTTGTGGGTTGCTGAGGCATGGTTGTCATAGTGTGGTTTTTGGATGTTTTGGCAGATGGCAAACGTTGACGTGTGTCAAATTGAAGTCAAGAGTACCAAAGGAAGCATGGCGATTGATTCCGTGAACGCCGTACAAGTACAGGTGCGACGATTGTGATGACTTCCGTTGTCATTACCATCGTTTCGTCATTTCTGAACGTTTTCGTTGTGGTTTCGTTTCATCAGCTCGCGACAGAGTCAGGAAAGATCACAGGGACGAACTTCGTGCTGCCCGTTCGTAGCGTGGTGCAAGCTGAGACAAGCTCTGGCTCCATTTCGTTGTCACTGAAACAGTTTGCTGGGATTGTGAACATTGTCACTGGCGGTAGCGTGACGTGCACGGGGTCTGCGTTTGCCAATGACCCAACACCGTGCCAGATTACCGTGCGTGACGGCATGAACCATGTGGAGCTCCAGACTGTGAACTGTGACGACCAGAACGATTGTTACTACTCTGGCGCGATTTCTATCACGTCCACATCGGGGGATGTGAGCCTGGATGTTGCTGCTTGGGACCGCAACACAGATCCTGGAGTTGATGTGTCCTGTGCTGCCTGATGACCCTGCAAGGCTCCTGATACTGTTTGTATTGATTGATGTGATAACTATTTTCCGTTGCAACCTTTTTCGAAACAAGACCACCCCATGAAAATGAATATCATTGATTGCCAGACTTAGTTCGTGAATTATTCGGGGGTTTCTCGTCACGGCACGAACAGAAGCTCACAACTCACTAGAATCGGACTCTGCGGTCTTTGGAGTCACACCGGCTGTTTGTCCACTGAATGCACAGCCAGCGAGAAACGTTTTCATTTCCTGGAGACCAGCGTTCTTCGTGGATGACGGCATCATGATAAACGCGTGCACCGTTGCATTGTAACGCGTGGTGGAGCATGACACGCCAGCTTGCACAAGTTTACGGCCGTAGGCTTCGCCTTCATCACGTAAAGCGTCCATTTCAGCAGTCAGAATCAGCGTGGCCGGCATTTTGGACAGTGTTGCATTGTCCGCATAGATTGGCGAGGCGAGTGGGTTCAAGTAGTCGCGCGCATCTCTCACATACTGTTGTGCGAACCACAGCAAACTTTTGGCAGTGAGAATGTCATAGCCAGACGCGAAGAGGTAGGAGGATGGGTGACTGCGCAACAAATCCAGATACGGATACAGCAGGACCTGTTTTCAACCAGAAAATGACTTCAATCCAAACGCTGGCAATCATACGATATCAACGAATGAATGTTTACATTGCCAATGAGGTTCACTGCTTTGTCTGGAGCGTTCTGGATGAGGAACGTGGAAACAGCTGCGGTCATGCCACCGCCCGCAGAATCACCGGACATCATGACACGGGAACCATCAAACCCTTGTGCTCTCCCTTCCTCTGACATGATCCATTCCACCACTCGCACACTGGCAAGAACAGGTTCTGGGAACTTGGTCTGGGACAAACGAAACCGATTCAACGAGTTCTTTGCAAAGATTTCAGAATCCCTGTCAAACCTCGGGGGACAATGGATAATCCACGTTCACAACTGCAATCTTCAAATCATGTGCAATGTTCATCATGTCCGCGTCCCACCACTCTGGGCGACCAACGGTGTAACCACCGCCATGAAAGTACACCAGCGTTGGCAACGCGCCGTTCACGCCCACGGGACGATAGGTTAGACAACGCAGGCCTGACACACAATAAACTATGAAATAGATTGGTGAAAATGATGTGAAACAAGGAGGAACGTGCCTGCAAGCGTGCGTTCGACGCGAATGATGGGCAGTGCAAGTGATGAACGCGACTGCAGGAGCGCCACTGAAGCATCCATGGTCTGTATACAGATTATTACACTTACAACTTCCATATCAATAAGAAACTATCACGGCCACACACCGCGCGCAGCGTTTTGAGACGCGCCGGTCCAACTACGGGCTCGCTCGGATCAAAGTCTCCTGTTGAGAATTGTCCAATCGCTCCGTTCAGCACGTGCCCAAGCTTGATTGCAAAACAGAAAACTGCAGCCGGAAATTCCAGCTCCAGCCTCGGTGGCACAACGGCAAGCACGAAAATCGTGACCAAAAGAAAGGGAACAATTTTGCCCATTCGTGGTTTCACTTTTGCTATTTCGTCTTCCTTTTTGAAAGAAATGCCCTCGCCCGTCGTTCTCCACTTGTACGACCTTTCCGGGGGTTTAGCCAGGCAAATGTCCCCAATGTTGTTAGGAAAAACCATTGGTAAGGGCGAGATGTGGCGGTACTCACTCAACATTGTCGTGAAACTGATGATGTTCTCTGGAACTTCGATGCAGACGGCATTTGGCACACGGGCGTTGCTGTGTACGGCCAGTAAGCGTCTCTTCTTGTTAGAAATGTGTATGATTTGTGCAAAATTATGCGAGGAACGTGTGAACAGGGAGTATTTCTTCGGCGGCGGCATCCAAGCGATGAGACATGAAGCTGTGATCGCCCAGTTTGGTCTACACCCCGTCCAAAAGCTGGAAATGGGCTCCACTGACGTCTCACAAGCAGACTTCATGGAGTTTCTGAGGAGTATTCGGTGCGTCACCTCCTGAAAACTTGAGAACTTCGTGTTTTCCTGTTGTCATGGAATTTCGATTCCCGGAATTCGGGCAGACATCGCTTCACCGCAGCGACGTACGATCTGTTCCGTCACAATTGTAACAACTTCAGCGATGAGGTTTGCATGTTTCTGCTGGGACGTCCCATTCCTTCCTGTACGTTTGCGAAAACGCGACGATTGTTTGATGTAAATGTTGCGATCTGAGGTTTGTGCGCCTATTCCCACAGACATCACTGGCCTGCCTGCTGAAGTGTTAGCAACACCAATGGGTGCGATGATTGGGCAAATGATGACGGGAATGCAACAGAACATGGGCGCACACATGCACGATCCCTTCACTGCTCGCGCATCTGCCCCGTTGCCTCCACCCGTCGCTGCCCCTGCCCCTGGTGACCTCATTTCCCGTTTATTTCATTGATATTTTACGAAAATCATGAGGTGTTGTGATTGTACATGCAGCGCCTGCGGTAGTATTGGCGCCTCGAGACTTGACAAAGCCGTTGTTGTCTTCAGCGAGTGACGCGCTCCCAGCAGTGGCTGCACGATTGATCAAACTCGGTAGCGCAATAGAAACCACCCCTGCACTGCTCACGCCAGAAGATGAAGCGATCCTGATCGCAGGTGGTGATGCCCTGAAGTCCGCTGGTGGCAATGATGCACCGGGTTACGACTTCACGCCAGCCTGTGATGTGGTTAAACGTGTGCTGGAAACATGGACGCCTCAAGCACTGGCACAAGCGTACTTCCCGTCTCTGTGTATCCTGAGAGTGTTGGTCCTCCAGGAACCGGCTGCAGTGTACTGGACCACGACAGGTGCCCTTCCTTTCGTGTGTTTCTATGATATTGAGAGAGAAGACCATAGTCGTGACAGAGGCTGTTGTGATTGTATATGCAGGGGCGACGGTGTTTGATTCGCTGTTTACCACTGCTCTGGTCACAATGCCTGTCACTGCTCGCGTCATGCTGTTCGCGGCAACGTCCAATCTGTGAGTAGTTTCACTTGTTGATGTTGGCATTTCTGCTTACGAGTGTGTCATTGTGATTACCCGTCAGATTCAAGCACGAAGTTGGAATTACGTTTCTCACATCGCCCTCTCGCTTATCCATTGTTCTGGATGCCATTCTTGCTGGTATGATATTTGAAGTATCTGAGTGTGTTGTCCTGTGTCGTGTTCCTGTCAAGACTTCAGGATGTGCCCTGCGCAGAAATGGTCTGCGAGAAGACAGAAGGCCGTCAGATGGCCACAGCTTGTTTGCTCAACTACGCGCCCCACCTAGGCCTCACTGATCCTACTGGAAGTGTCAGTGATGTTGCTGTGCAAGTCCTGAATGCGGTGTTTGAGGGTCTGGCGGCTGAATCTGACGCGGTACGCCATTTCTTGCAGATCGTGTGTGTTGTTATCCAATCGGCTTATGGATGTGTGTTTTGACGTCGCAGGAATGTGTTCGAAGGCGGCTGTTGACTGGCGAGCGTTTGTTGACTCGAGGCGGTGCAGAGTTGATTTCCCTCGCAACTGTGTTAGAGTACGTGTGTTGTTTCCCAGTTGAACTCCTCTGTTTGGCCCTGCCCCTGTGTGACTACGAATGTTTGCTGTTCCCCATTGATGTGAGCAGGTATCCCAGTGCAGTGACCGCGGTGACAACACGACCTGGTCTGGATCCGACAATCGTTGCCCTTGCATCCGAGGTCAACAAGCTGTTCTGATTCCTTCCAGAGCCGTGCTCAGTTTCAGACGTTGGACCAATCGTTGCATTGTGATTGTGAATATCGTTGTGGGTGTAAGTTGAAGGAGAAGCGATGAAAAATCGAAGAGCGTGTTGGAACCACCAAAGGAATAGACGACTGCCCGCTATGGTCTCGTTCCCCGCTGCTTCGCTGTTGCCCGTGTTCATTTTGGGCGTGTTGGCCATCGACCTCACTTTTGACGTCGGTGGCTTGCCTCCACTGTCCACCGTGACGTATTACACGGGCCACCGCACGTGCAGTTTCCCCGCAAACCTGTTCGTGATCGCTGGCATCGTTGTTGGCGCGATTCCGATTGTTGCCGCCCTCATGCGCCCGCAGCTGGTGGATATTATCAGCTTTGGCATCTTGATTGGCGCATTGGGCGCATTCGTGGGCTACCTCATCCCCGTGCAGGTGGGTAAATTCGGGGCACAAAGTTTGCCCTTTGTCGATTCGTGATTCTTGCCGTTTTCGGGTGCTTCACGTCCACGCTGTGGCTCGCTTGCCTTCGCTTCCTATAGATAATGCTATGTTCATTGTATTTTGTTGCAAACAGGAGGAATTGGCGGGGTACATGACGAATCCTACGGCACCGCGCGCATTGGAGATCATGACTGGTGTCAAACTGGTGCATCTTGGCCTGACAGCCGCTATGTTCTTGTCCATTTGGTTGCAGATTTCCAAGAAACCCGCTGTGAATGCCAAGAAGACCAAGTGAGCTCCTGCATTGAGGTGAACGTGGTTCGATGACCGATCCTGGACGTTGTTCGAGGGTAGTCTTGTTGCCGCTGTGATGTGTCTGCTTCGTAAACTGAGTAATACGATAGTCGATATCAACTAGTTGCTTGTTTGTGGGGCTTGTGTAATTTCGTCACTGATTGAATCATCACTACGTCGAATATAGGTGCTTCTTTGGACGATAAAGGACTTTCAAATCCCCCGTCTGCCTTCACAATACATGATCTCATGAGGACAACAACAACAAAACTCTCTCAGAGAATTCAAGACGGGCCTAATCCCTTTGTAACCTGCCCTTTAGTCACAATGCCGTTCACCGTGACCGCACACATGGCGCTGCCGATGTACATCCTCGGCCTGCTGACCATTGATCTCACATTTGACATTGGTGGGCTACATCCATCCCAAACCGTGGCGTACTACGCTGGCTTCCGGGGCGCGAACATGCTGGCACAATGCATCCTGTTCGCTGGTCTGGGCGTTGGCTTCCTTCCGTACTTCCGTGGCATCACACAACCCAATCTGATTGACATGATATGCTTTGCTGTGCTGCTTGGCGGCCTGGGCGTCTTCGGTGGCTACCTCATCCCCCTCGAGGTGCGCGTGGCGTGTGTCGGCAGTTTCTGGACAGGATTTCCGCAAGATTTTTGGGACTGTTTGCATAAAGCATCGATGGACCTGCGTTTATAAACTTGTTTAACGTGATATTCTGTGGGGGATCAGGAGGAATTGAAAGGATATGTCACAAATCCGACGGCATCTCGACCAATTGCGATCTTGTCCAACATTCGATTGACGCATCTCGGCCTCGCAGCTGCAGTATTGACAACGGTTTACTTGCAACTGACGAAGAAGCAAGGGCCTGTCGTGCAAACTGCGACCAAGAAGACGAAATGAGCGTCAAATCGCTCGATCGGACAGATTTCGTAGGGATTTGTGTGCCAAATTCGCGTTTTCGTCTCGTGCGATAGTGCTTGTACATGAAGCGAACAAAACTGTAAACGCGTGCCTGCGAATGGGTGACGACGCGCTAGTTTTTGTCTAAATGATTTTTGATTAGGATCATTAGGTGAATCGATTGAAGCGCCAGTGGTGCTTCTTTGTGATTGAACGCTCTTCAGGACCACACATCAAATCCATTTCCGAGTCATTTCTGAAGAAAAGATAGCCAGCGGCTTACCCCACTTCACGAACTAGCACAGAAAGCCAGCATCAACGAGTCACGGCGGTTTCGTTTACACGACTTTCCCCCTTATTCACCGGCTCCATCGTGCGTTCGTCGCTTTCCGTGCAAGCCACTTGAATTCTCTGGCCTAATTTATGTTGTTTGGTTGTGTTTAGAAGTTGTAGTCGCGCGCACACAGCATGAACAGCTCTCCTATGCCGTCAACTGACGGTGTCAGCCAAATTCCCTCAGCTGCAATGATGTCGCAATATGCCATGATGCAAAACCCGGCAGGCTTTCCCGGCTTCCCATACGGTTCACAGATGATGTATCCTGTCATGATGCCGTCGCAATGGTTCATGCAAGCTCCCAGGCCTGCGCAATCGAGCGTTGAATGCAAACCCGACAACAACCCGCCTGCTTCATCTCGTCGCGTTTCCAAGCGAGAGGCCCCGCCAACACGGTACTTCCGCGTGGAATATGAATCCAAATTCTTAGAATAGTGCTCAGTTTGTGTGTACTTCCCATCGCAGGCCTGCATCACGAGGAAATCCGCCGAGCACAATGCACGCGCAACGTGGCATCAAGGTGCCGCCCGTTCCTCGGTTCACGCCACAACAGCGGCCAGTCCTTCGCGGTTCTACCTCCCTATTATGCTCATCCTTCATGAAGTACGGGCGACCGACTGACCCGAGCCACGGTTGGCGCAGCGTTGTCCATCTTGAAGATAGTGCCACGACTCTTTCATCGCGTTCTTGCCACTCCCCCAGTGATCGGATGCAAGGATACGCCGCATCTACTGGTTCTCAGTCATCCATTCATGGTGATGGCGGCGCAATGGTACCCATTGTCGCTGGATTTCTGACGCCAGCCAACACAATCCCGTTTTCGAGTGCCACGATTGCTTACGCCCAAGCGCGGAAGCTTGCAGAGGTTGCTGCGGCATCTCTGGGCATGCCTTCACCCATTGATCAACCATCTCCTTCATCTGTGACGTGTCAATGGGAGCCGATTGAGCCTGTGGCGCCAGAAAGTCACAAGTCATCACCACGACACGCGCCATCTGTGTCATTCACGTCGTATCAAGCGCCAGTTCTGGCAACTACTCCGCCACCAGCTCAACCAGAGTCATATGGGAGTAATGGGTGAGTGGAATGTGGTACTGGTTGTGTCGTCACTGAATTAGCCTGGAATGATCGCGATTCGTTCCTGCAATCACAGACGTGCGATGAGCCAGCGTGAATCTGCCTCCCTGACTGACATTCGCAAGAAGATATTTGGTTGGTCTACGTCTGATGAATGCGACTCAGAGGAAAGCGGCAGTTCGGACGTCGTAAATCCGACGGCACAAAAACGTGCCCGCACCCTTCCAGAAGTCGTTGTTTCTCATCTTCCTAGCTCCACTGCGGTGTGAATTCATCGCGAATAGGAGCATTGATGGCCATGATATGGTATTCCGAACGTTCTTCTGCTGTTTGATGAGTTGCGTGTCGTGATCGTCTTTATCTCCTGATTCCCAGTTTGTCTCTTTGAACTTTGAACTTGTGCTTGCGAGGTTGTGTAAAGCACCTTTGTCTCCCGATATTCTCTGTCCGACCTGTCGCTTCGTGCCTTGGTTTTTTCCTCCATTTGATAGTGTGTCTCAGTCGTTCTGGTCGTGGTGTTGCGTGATTTCGAGTGTGGGAGCCACACTCAGTCAGCAGATCTAGTTGCTTGCAGTCGTGTTTTGGTGTCGTGTTTATCACAAGAATTCTAACTCACTTTTGTCAATGAACATACGTTTGAGTTTACAACCTGGAGATTGAAACAGCCACAAGAATCAATAGCGGAACAGAATAGTCCTTTAAAACACTGTAATAACATCAGAATTGACACTGGCAAGAATGGCGTCGAATACTACTTCACTGGAAGGCGACCACATTGGGCCTGAGTGATAAAATCATACCATGCTACAGTTGTCCACAACAAACGAAGCAACAACACATACCTGATCGCACAGATTCACAGACTGTGATGATCTCTCGTGTCAATTCATGCGGGATGTCAGACTGTGAGGGCGGCCGAGACAGAAGTGTCATATGAAGGCTCTGGAAACTCACAACCCCCACTCACATCATCAAGTCTTTCAACTACATTCCACAAGCAAGTATCGACACTCACACGCAAAATTGTTGTCACTTGTGTCACATCTGATGCACTCGTGAGGCCAGCGAGCAGGTTGAGAACTGCCTCTCGCACACTGGAACTGACGGCAGCGTCAGATTTTCGGTCAGTCTTACTCTGTCCAGAGCTACCAGTCCAAGGAACGACATGACTTCTTGTGAATTTGATTGGACTCCTCATACTAGGTGACATAGAATGCAATAAAGGGGCGCTGGGAAGGCTCAGCCGGCGTGGCGAAGTTGGCGATGGTGTCACAACTGAAAGCTCTCGAGACATTGGACTCAGAGCAGGATGACGGTCCCGCGGTTGTATCATCCCATTTATGGACTGTGCAAGATCGTTAAACTGTGTGTCTGGATCGCAGCAGGTGGGCGTGTGAAAAATCCGAAGATCACCACCATCGGACAGGAATGAGGAGGAATAGCCCACAAACACGTCGCTGTCACCGGATCCTCTCCGTTCTTCAGTTCGAACTACACGATTACTGTGAAAACTTCCCCGCTCATCGCGACAGGCGGACCTCTGAGCGGAAAAACGACAAGGATTGCAAGTAATCGTTACCCGCACCCAACGTCCAACCACAATTTCGCAAGATATTTAGCAGAAACTGCTAAATTCCAAATTGCCTACCTTATGATATTGTACGGTTCCATTTGGAAAGACCTCGTATGACGTCACAGCTCGTTCCGACAGGCCGATTGCGCCCGAAAACAACACAAGGCAACATGACAGCGAGGATGCCAGTAATTCCAGCCTGTAAATGCATCAATGCAGGCATAATCAGAGATTACTAATATGTACATCAATGAAGGCAGTCTCTAACTCACGCTAGGTACAAGCGATTCGGAGAAACGGTGAAATGAACAGATGCTGAGTCCGATTTTTCAATTCTGCGGGGGATCATAGACGCACTCGACAAAAGGTTGGCATGTATCACAAATATTTAACCAATATTATTGCAAATACGCGTACTTTAACGTGCTACAGGAACAAATCGGGCAGAGAACCCGACAAATCCCACAAAGCGGGGAGTTGCACCCCATTTGAAACGACACAAGCGATGGTTTTCGCGATAAGGGGCGGCGTTGCACCGCCATACCGTTTTTCAGTGCATTGTAGCATTAGAGACGTCGAGAATCGGCTCTCAGTTGACAGCCTTTGCCGCATCATGTCACTGATTTTCGTTTCGAAAGCTCGGCTTCAGACCGTCCTAGCGTTGATACGAAACGTTTCCATCACATCTTGAGCTACGATGGACGACTTTCACTTGCAAACGTCGCGAAAACATGCACAGAAATGAAATGACGCGCAATCATCAGTGAAAATGAAGAGAAGCTTGCGTGTTTCAGGCCGTGTGCTTGCGAAATTTCGTTTGGAAGAATGCACACAACTTCCAAATATTGCGTGAAACTTTCTGGAACTGGCTCAAACGGACGCCGAAACTGTCAAAAGCGAGCCAAGCCCACTTTTCCATCATCATCAAAATCGTGAATTTTTCACGTTTGTTTGGGACACGCGACCGCAATTCCTCTCGCTTCCCCGATAAACAGCAAATGGTTGTTTGTAAATCCTCCGAAAAACAAGGTGCGGCATGCTGAGAATGCCGTGAAAACTCGAAACTCGAGTTCACGTACAACGGATGTTGTACATTTGATCGGTTGTGTGTTACATTTCGTGAAACCGCCGGCTGCTTTTCAACCGGTTTAGCATGCTTCCAATGTGCGGATGGCTCGTTTAGCGCTTGTTTCGTACGCTTAACAGTGTTATCATGGGTGTTTGGTGTGTCCGGTGCCAGATACGCGCACTCGTCACCTCGAATGGACACGTTCATTTCCCAAGCCACACAAAGCGATCAAACGCGCGTGTCGGCCGGTCCCTGTACGGCCCCGATGGATGATGTCGACGCCGCTTTTGGTTGGAACAACGTAATTGTATTAAACTCCGCGGTTTTGGGCCGGGACGACGTCAGCAGCAGTTCCAGTGGCACGAAAACGTTGATGACTTCGCTGTTCAAACGGTTCGTGATAGATGGGCGATGTTTCGCAGTTGTCTCGTGGTTTTGCTTGGGTTAGCCAGATTGTGACGCTGTAACTATGTGTAAACTGTGAAATTTGAGCGTGAATCGCGTGTTTTTCCGTGCGCAGACGAGTTTCTGGCACGAGCACCAAACGCACGGAGTTGACCGTCACGGCGGAGTTACGCGTGGTTGGGACCACCACGACAGACGCCTGCGTCTCTAACGACCACTCCATTGGATCAGAAAGGTTGGAGGAAGCGGTGGCTGCCGGCACTTGTCTGACCGGCCGCAATTTTCACGAATCCCAAGCGTCGAGCTATTCGATTGGGGTTCGGGCTGATTTGACAGCTACCCCGGGGCGTACCATGCCTGCCTCTGGATCCAGCACCACAGTATCTCAACAGGCAACGCAATTGAGCCAGCCAAGCGTTGCAACCATTGGTGCCGCTGGAGTTTCTGGCCGCGTTTTGAACGCCCTACAATCGCCGTTTTGGCCAATCTCGTCAGTTTCTCCCTCGGCTGTGAGTGGTGCGACGCCTATGTCCGCTGGAATGGAAGGATTTGGTTGGCAGCATGCTGCAGACATGCGTGCAATGCCGCCGTTTTCACCGTTCATCATGCCAGGACAAGGCAACATGGCGCTTAACCCAGCGATGTATGGCGCTTCGCCGTTTGCGATGTATGGCATGACAATGGGCGGTCCCGCTGGATATTCAATGCCTTTCATGCCTAGTGTGCAATCATTTGAGCCGCAAGTTGCCTCGGAAGGTTCGGAAGAGCCCGAAAATGACGATGATGCAAGTACATCTGGCTCAAAGCCTCGGTATTCCCATCGCCCTGCGTACAGGTGAGCTCGTCCTCTGCGTGGATGATAGATTTAATAGTGTTTGTTGCGTTTTTGTGCGCGGATTGGTGCGAAACGCCCGCATCCCACCCTAACTTTGCTGTTTCTTCCTTTCGGGCTGGCTTTTCGTTCTTCCGACGTTGACCCGAGTTTCGCGCGTTGTTATGGCGCAGATGCAACCTTTGCGGCGAACTGAAGCGTGGTCATGATTGTCCTTTGAAGCAAATTGAGGTTGCGCCTCGCAAGGAGCGGAAGACGCTGGCAACCGCGGCGAATCACGAATCGGCGACGACGAGTGCAATGTCGTCCTCCAAAAAGCGTCGTACCGGGCCCTCTGCCACGTAAACCCCACGTTTGTTGATAGTTCTCATTGGATGAATTGTAAAGGGACATGAACGTGTCCCTTCAAGCTGTTTCCGTGGTCGTTTTGTGTGGCTGTCGCGGTTGTGTGGTGTTCTCTGTGTGCGTCGTTTGTTTGACCGTACCTCGGTTCTGCTGGCACTGTGATTGCGTGTTTCGATCACAGTGCTCGTTTTGCTGCTCTGCTGTCGTGCTTGTTCACAGGATTCCTTCCTGTGATGGTGTTATTATTTGCTTTTCGTTTCCGTTTGCCTTCCCGCTGGTTTGGAAGGAAGGCTGTGCTGTTTTCCTATGTACTTTCGTGTTTTCTTCCTCGATTTAAACCTCCGCCAAACTGGTTTCGTTTGTCGCCTGTTGGCTGCGCTCACCTTGACTGCGTTGTGGTTTCCTTGCGAAAGTGTGATTGTGGACTCTGTCTCTGTGTGTGTTTGAGCGAGAGTCTGGTACCTTCGTTTGTATCCCTTCGCGCATCGTGTGCTGTCCCACACTCTTTCCCCGTGCTGTTTATGATACTCTTCCTTCACTCAACACAATGCGCCACTCGCTGATTGCATCACCCCACGCGTACCTGTCCTGCCTTGTCCCCCGTGTGATGAAATGAGTGTGATTTTGCCCCTGGATGGTCCTGTCTGTGTGAGTTTTGAGCGTCTTCGTATACTTGTGTGTGTGTGTTTACGTGTTTCGTTTCGTTTCGTCTCTCCGCGTGTGTTTTCCCGTCCCTGTCCTTTTCTTCCTTTCGTTTGTCGTTGGAATTGCCCCTAAGGGAGTGTGAGGATGGGGCAGTCTTGCTGTGTGCAAGTCCCCTACAACCGTCACTCCCTCCACACCCCACAACTGTATTTTCCGTTTCTCCAAATACCGCATAGATCTCAGTTCGGGTGTGCCTTGCTGGCAGGGGAATCTGCAATGAGCTGCAGCGCGTGAGACAGCACAGGTGACAGTGCCTGTCAATACAAACACACAAACTCTCAATCGGGAAAACTCTCTTGAAAACAATCAATATTATCAAATCACACCTGGATACCATCCTTGACGCCTCCAGTTGATCCTGGCAGGTTAACGATCAACGTGTTTCCACGCACGCCTGCTTCAGGACGTGACAACATGGCCGCAGGAAGTTTCTGTGGGCAGATTCCGTCACAACACAACAATTGAAATAATTTGACAGCAAGACAATTCACCTGGAGACCGTAAGACAGCATGGCAACCACCAAACCAACAGCTGGTTTCTGCAACAACGGTCGTGTAGCTTCCGGGGTCACATCACGCACCTGCCACAACACAATCAAACCCAACAATCCAGGCTAGCAGCAAAAAATTCGAATAACCAACAAAAACGCCGACACACACCCCAAATCCTGTGCCGCCAGTTGTGAAGATCAAATGAGACGGGTTAGGGCCATCGCACCACTCCAGCAGCTTGCCTTGAATTGTGCTGACGTCATCAGAAACCACAGCAAGCTGCACAGGACCGCTCAGCTTCAATCCTGCCACAGTTTCAACTCAGACTGCCTACACCTCTCCTTGCAAACGTTCACCAAAACTTACCTGGAATGGCTGCGATTGCTTTGCAAGCGGTCGGGCCAGACCTGTCCTCCGCCTCACCGCGGGACACACGATCACTGACAGTGAGCACACACGCACGAAAGCCAGCTGGATCGTATTCGATTGTCGTGCTGGGCGCAACATCGACTTTGGCGTCGTGTTTGTGACCGTGACGATGGTCACAACAATCAATCTCAGCTTTGGCCGTTGCAGCGCCAGCAGAGACCCACGCTGGCTTCGTTGCGAAGACTTCTCCCGTCAGAATTGCCTCCGCAATCGAGCCTACAACAATAAAAAGAAGAGTAACGTCAACCTTACGTGAAATTTCTCGAGTTTTACAAGGGAAACGACCTTGAGGGAGCACGCCTGAGCCCTGAGGCACACAAACGAAGGCATTGGCACCATACATGCTCATCAAACGAGAGGAGCGCTGAGAGCCAGTGGAAGTTGCAACAATCGTCTCGCTTTGACGATACACCGTGGCCCTGTGACAACACAAAGCAATCCAATCCACACATGACCATTAAGATAAAAAGTAACACTCACCGATGATACTCGGGACGTTCGGGATCCATTGCCAGCGCAGACGCAAGTTTACAAGGCACGGTGGCCCGTGTGCACAAGGACACGTCAATGCCTTGCAGTCGCTTCAGTGCAGGGAGCACGAACAGTTGGAACGTGACTGCAGAACTCACTGGATTCCCGGGCAAGCCAAACGCATACTTTCGACCCTGGGAGTAACATCACAACACACAATCAAAACTACAGTAAGGGTTCGCGGAGATAGCGTAGCTGAACCTGTGGTGTGTCAATTGTCGCAAACACCAAGGGTTTCCCTGGTTTCATCAGGACTCGACCGAATTGAACCGTGCCCAACTCTTCCAACACTGGCTTCACGAAATCGTGGTCACCCATGCTGAAATTAATCATTAAAATCAATCACGGTCAAACGAAACAGCACCAGAATTCCAACAACAACCACACACACCTGACACCTCCAGAAGTTAGCAGAACGTCCACGCTTTCCAGGGCTGCAGAGATAGCAGAGCGAGTGGTAGCTAAATCATCTCGAATAACGCCGCAGTCCACAGCCAAACAATGAGCGTCTGCCACAGCTGCCAACAACATCGCACGGTTGCTGTCCCGAATCCGACCAGGCGGCAGTCCCTCCTGTAACGTCGCACAACAATCAGAAACAGTAATCAGCGTCAAATCAACTATTGAATCAGGCATCAGCAACTTATGAATCAACTCGCCAAATCAAATCAGACAGCAAGTCATCAATCAACTCAACAATCGATTCAGCAACTCAAACAATCAACAACCCATCAATCAAACTAAATACAATCGCGTGAGAGGCATACCGTAGAAGCATCCACGAGCTCATCCCCAGTGGACAGAACACCAACTCGTGGCGTGGGATGGGTTGACACGAATGGAACACCCACGGTCGCAAGGATGCCTAATTCCGAAGGTCCAATGACATCTCCTGCACTCAATACCTTCTGTCCAATCGCAATATCAGAGCCCACATCACGAATCCATGTATTTGGTGTCGCTGGTGTGATGATCGTCACAGCCACCTCGCGACCACTGGCATCACACTCTGCCACCGTGTCCTCCACCTAATCACAAAATGCCCTTCCTCATGAAAGATACTATTCAATAGGAATCAAGAGAAACACGCAGAGACACACCTTGACAACGCCGTCAGAACCTAGCGGAATCGGACCACCAGTCGTAACGTACGCTACAGTGCCTGGTTTCAGTTGTACGCCACCATGGGAGCCAGCTTTCAAATCAGCAACAACGGGGAACTGTCGGAAACGGCCACTATCACGCAGAGGAAGCGAGTAGCGGGCAATGAATGCAGGACAATTACCTTGCCAGCGCCGTCCGCGCATACTACAGCGTAACCATCCACCATTGAGGCGCGATAGGGTGGCAATGGATCCTGTAAATACAACGAATTGAAGTTAATGGCAGGAAATACAGCGAAACCCACGCAAAACGGCCCGCGAACCTTTGCAAACACATCTTGTGCAAGAACAGGGTGATTTGCTGTGGCGCCGGGCGCAAAGACCGCTAAATGCTCAGGCTTCAGTAGCTTTATTTCTCGAAATATGACGGACAGCGCGTCAGGCACCGTCAGTAACGGAAATTTCGACGTTCTGGCAGATCGTGACATCCAAAGGACCTCTGGGTTGTGAGACGCGCAATGGCTGACGACGATTTCGTGGACTTCTACGATCTTTTAGGCGTAGAACCGGAAGCAACAACAGAGGATATCACTCGAGCCTATCGAAAGAAGGCGCAGAAGTGTCACCCAGACAAGAATCCGGATGATCCTAACGCTGGTACGTTCTGAGAAGACGTTTGGCTTGTTCATTGCGGAAATTGGTGACCTGTTTCGGCTTGTTGTGTCTCCAGCGGCCCTGTTCGTGGAAATTACAAAGGTGAAGGAGCTGCTGATTGACCCAGAGTCACGCGCAAAGTTCGACCGCCAGCGCAGCGCTCGATTACAGAAAGCCGAGAAATTCAAACAACTGGATGAGCAGCACCAGCGCATGCGGACCGGTGCGTTTGGCGTTTTCGAGTTTATTTCTTTGTTTAGATCGTATTTTGTGTGGTAGTTTGGCATTTATGGTTGTTGTTGCGTGTTGTTTCCCTGAATGTTGATTTGTGATTACAGACTTGGAGGCTCGTGAGCGTGAGGCTGAAGCGCGCGCCAAAATGGTAGCACACAAGGCTCAAGCAAAGACGGTACAAGCTCTGCGTGCCGACAACATCGCGCTGATGGAACGAATCAACGCCGAAATCACGGCTTCTCGAGCGTCTGCTGCCAGTACGACTAATGTTGCCGTCTCCTCTCGTCGTTTCTCCATTCTGTTGCAATTCTCGCGTATTTATTCGTATTCAGGCGCCGTAGCATCTGCCCGGGCAAGCGGAAGCGGTAGTATTGACGGTGGAAGTGGAAAATCAGATTCTGGAGCCACAATTGAGGTTCTGGAGGGCAAGGAGGCCAAGGTGTTCGCTGCCATGAGGTCCTTTGGTGCAAAGAAGCGCCGGAAAACCACACCCGCAGGTCCCACAGCAATGCAGGATGATGATGATTTGTGATGCTTGTGATGGTTCTGCGTCAGACTGTGAATCTTGTGGTTGCTGGAGTGTGGACTCGTTTGAGTGTGTGTACACATGTCCCTTTTGTGCCGTAACATTAATTGAAAGCTGTGATATTGTTTTTGACTGCATGGTTGCGTTATTTGATGACAGTCATAGCCGATTTGCGATGCAGCCATGAATGCTTACAGTCTGGGCTTGGATGGACGTGAGTCATGGTTACAGGCTGTGGTATAGTGATACTTCCCATTCAAATCAGACAATCAAAAGTACGCTGTGAGTGTCGTGAGCCGAGAAAACACAACTTGCCCGTAGTTGACCCCAAAGAGCAAAGACCAGTTGAACCCGCTGTGAACCAGTATGAGCGCCATCGACATGTTGGAAATTGCGGGCATTCGGAGCTTTGCACCGGAGCCACCGCAGGTGAAATTGAAGTATCATTGTTTGTTCAATTACAGGACTTGCATTTCATGCCGTTTCATGTCGGTTTTGTACGCAAACATTGAACTGCGCGCGCAATTTGCAGACGATCAAGTTTTACAAGCCCCTCACGGTCATTGTGGGCGATAATGGCGCTGGCAAGACGGTATGTCTTGTAATAATCAGATGTAGCAACAATATTTCGTGAGTGATGTCCCCGCAGACGGTCATTGAATCGCTGAAATTCGCGACGACAGGAAACATGCCAGCAGACACCGACCGTGGCCGCGCATTCGTGTTCGATCCAAAGGTGCATTCGCGTTAATTTTCAAGATTTGAGTGTATTCTTGTCATTGTCGTGATTATTGGGACGATTGCACTAATGATGCAGTTGGCAGGAGCCTCGGAAGTCAAAGCTCGAGTGCGGCTGAGATTTCGAACGCGTGGACCGACCGGTCTCCGCACGTTTGAAGTCACACGCTTGTTGCAAGTACGAGATTGTTTCGTGTTGTATGCTATGTCATGACGATCGTTTGAATTGGAGCACGGCACAGGTCACGCAGACCCGAAAAACAGCGACGATGAAACAATTGGAGGGCGTTCTGACCACCAAGAACGAGGTAGCGTTTGTGTTATGACCTCAAATTGTTCTGTACACTCGATAAGTTTCGATTTCGTTGTGTGGCAGCGGAACGAGGTCGTGGAGCGCTTGAGCCAGCGTTGTACTGATCTCGACAAAACAGTTCCAGCTTTGCTCGGCATTTCAGCGGTGCGGTGACTAGAACTGCGCCTGTTTTACAGAATATTGATGTCGTTTCGTCATTTATTCGCATTGTATGGGATCAGGCCATTCTGGACAATGTCGTGTTTTGTCATCAAGAAGACTCCAACTGGCCGATGCAGGTTTGCCGAATCCAGTTGAGCTTTTGGCTTGGGTTTTGGTCCGATACAACATGCTATTGTGTGAATCCATAGGACGGTGCTGCTCTCAAGAAGAAATTCGATGACATTTTCGAGTCCACGCGATACAGCAAGGTCAGTCAATCGAACCGTTCGTTTTCGCACCGATGTTCATCTTGTCGTTTGTCAGGCTCTGGAGGATGTGCGCAAGAAACGCAAGGAACTCAACGAAGAAGCCAAGGTGGTTTGCCATTTGTGGCTATTGCGGGATTTGGGTGAATAACGTTGATTGAGGTCATCAGGTCTCGGAGTCGGAGTTGAACGTGCTGCGAACCCACCAACAAGCGTCACAAGAAATCCAGAAGGAGCTCAAGGAACGCGAGGAACAGATGGGAATGTTGACGGAGAAGGCAAAAGAGTACAAAGTCAATGTTGAGGAGGGTGAGAGGCGGGAGGAGGCGCTGAAAGTCAAGATTGTCGCCGTGGAAAGCCGAAAGTACGTCGCTTGTGTTGTTTTTAATGTTGAAGAGGGGTTGATGGTGAGTGATGAGCTGCTACAGGTCGGATTTGGATCGTTTGAGAGGCCAGCTGCAGTCTGCCACGGAGGATCAACGTGCTTGTCGCGATGTGATCGAGGTATCCTGTCTAGTTTCGCTGGTATATTCCACAGCTTTGTCATTACCAGTGTTAACTGTCACAGCAAGAGGGTATTGTGGACTCTTTGGAGGGTAGTACCTACGAGGAAACAGAGGAATTGAAAACTACGATCGCAGACCAGCTTGCAGAGGTAGTTTGCTCTCTTATTAATCTCAGCATCCTGCTGTGGTGTTGTTGAATGTGTTGCACCACGAACAGTTGGATCGCAAGGTGACATTGAACCAGAAATCCGTGCAAGACCTTCGGAATCGCAGGGCAAAGTGTGAGGAAGAAGTGAACAAGCGTTCGAAGGACAAGGGTCGATTGGAGGAATCAGCGCGTCATTTGGATGGTATTACACGACAGTTTATCGAGAAAGTGAGTCAGTTGACGTCTTTGTTGAAAGACTTGGGATCGGTTTTTGAGCATTTGGGGTATTTTCGGACAAAATCAGGCGAAAGAAGCTGCTGCACAATTTGGCATGACGTCAGCGATATCAACGACCGGTGTTGTGACTCGAGAGAACGCCACGGCGTTGTTGAGCGCTTTCGATGCAGAGTTGGCCCGTCACAAGGTCCGTTTGTGTCTAAAGCATTGAATTCCCATTGAAGTTGGCCTTGTTGCATTGGCTGTATGGGCGCGAATTGTATGAAAACAGGAAGCACAGAGGCGTATGCGTGATGACAGGAAAAGTGTGATGGATGGTTTGGAGAGCGAACTTAGCAAAGCCCGTGTGGCGCTGGATCGTGCAAAAGAGGACATCAACGTTAGTATTCTGTGTGTGTGAAGAGTTTCTGTTTGATTCGTTGGTTGAACCCTGATTCCTGTTGCCAGCAAAAGACAAAGCAGTCTGCAAAGGTTGCAGCGGATGTCAAGAATGCGCAAGCTGCTGTGAAGATCACGGGAGGCGCTACACCTGACCTAGCCAAGGTTACTACGAAGCGTTTGGAGGCAAATACCATCCATTTCTTGTGTATTCTCGCAATAACAAGTGGTTTTGAAGACTGTTGTTGTCGCGAACAGGAAGCGCGTGAGAGACTGCGTCAAGCGGAGGAAGACATTGCGAACTACAACCCTGCGGCCGTGGATAATTCCGGTATTATCGCAGAAAGGAACAAGCTTGCTGATACCGTGGCTGATTTGAAGTGAGTGGTTGTGCTTGTGATGATGTGAAGCCCTGTGGATTTCTGTTTTGCCATATTATGTTTGCAGAACGAGATTGGCTGAGATTCAATCTGCGAAATCCAAGCTGTCTCAGGTAAAACATGCGTTGTTTATTAGACTTCCTTGAGCTGTGAATCGAAACGTTCCTGATCCTTCTACCGCAGTTAACCACGAAACGCGGCCAAGTTGCCTCAGCGGCTTCGAAGATTGAGTCACAAGTGCGGAGTTTGGTGGGACGTGTTCCATCACCCGGCGATGTGAAAGATGCACTCCAAAACGTGCTGAACATGAGGTAATAACTCACTTTCCCAGTGTATCTTGTGTTGTCTTGTGTTTTGTTGATGTTCTGATTGAATTGTCGCAGCAAAATGGACCTTGGCGTGAAGGAACAAGATGCATTGAGAGCAAGCAATGCACTCGCACAACGCAAGGGCGAACTGGCTTCACTGGAACAATCCAAGCGAAAGCTAGAGGTGTGAAGATGTGATGGACGTTGTTGTGCTGGTGTCATGACTCAAACTTGTGATTCTACTTTGAAAGGCTGAGATGGCGTCCTTGGAAGCGGGTCCTTTAGTTGATTGCAAGGACGAATATGGTGCTGTGGCTGATGTTAGTGAGGTAATTTCTGTACCTTCAAAGTATTTGATTATTGATTCACAACTTTCGCCTGATTGCGAATTGACGGACAGAAACTGGCTCGACTGCGTGCTGACCGTGACGATTTCGAAGAATCCAAAGCTGCGATCGATTCCTTCAAAAAGGTTCGACGATTATTGTTGCGACTCCCAGATTCTTGTTGATGTTTGTTTGCAAATGTGCCTTTGTTGTCTCTATTTTCAGGTGCTGGACCGGTTCGAGCGGAACGCGTGTGACACCAACAAATGCATGGCGTGCACTCGCGTGTTTGCAAACGATGGCGAAAGGCAAGCATCTCTGACCGCGCTGACGACACTGCGTAGCAAGCTCTCCCGTCCTGCCATGGAGGAAAAGGCAACGAAACTCACGGAACTGAAGGCGGAGATTCAGTCAGCGGAGGTGACGATGGAAGACTATCGAACCTGGACCACCAAGGTGAGAGAGAAAGGGAGTAGTTGTCGTGGCAATTTCATTGAAATCTGTGTGGGTTGGTTGTGCCCAGAAAGCTGCACTGGCCGAAGTGATTTCTCGACTGGACGAGGTCCTGCCTTTCATTCACACGTTACAGACTGAGAAAGACACGACAGAGAAGGTCACCTTTCCATCCTAGTTTCGAATGTTTTCCTGTTGCGGTGCCTTCACCAGAATGATTCCCACGCACACAGGTGTTAGCGATCGCCAAAGAGAAAGTTGCGACCGCCAGCGCGCTCCTGCCAGATGCCGTGACTTTGGAGCGTGATTTCGCAGAGTTTTCTAGGCTGATGGACGAAGTGGATGAGTTCGGCGGGGAGGATCGCGCAGACAGCATTGCTAGTGAGGAGACAGCACTGAGCGCTCAACTCACACGCGCAGAGACTCGCTTGAACGACTTGAGCCGCATGCAACAAGACTCTGACGTGCGTATTCGGTGTGATCACTCGTACGTCATGATTTGATGAGTTTTCGGCACCTTTTTGACAGTCTCACCGTGTGGAAATGGACCGTGAACGTTTGGAAGCGAAGGAGGAACTGACGCAACTGGAAGCCCTCAGCAAAATGATCGTGAGGAGACGTCCAACCCTGTTCCAAGCGTCAATCATGCTTGATTTGTGTTGTTTCATGAGCTCTTAGGCGGAACGTGACCAATTGGAGCGCGAACTCGCCGCTCTGAGGGCCTCCATATCAGGACTTGATGAAAGCTTCGCATCGATACAAGCTCGGCGAAATGAAGCGTCTCACCAGTGTGAAAAGGCGTCTGATGCGGCTGCGACCCAGTATTCTTTGTGTTTGGGCATGCAAGGCCACATCGCAAAGCTTGCGAAGGACTACGCAGACGCTGAGGTCACGAACCCGCGTGTGAAGCTGTCGGAAATCGTGCGAGAAGAGGCCAAGTGCGTCTTTTGTTGTTTGCTTTTCATCGTCGAGACGTTGTGCGATTGACAATGGGATTTGGACAGGTTGAAGTCGGAATCGGATGGGATTTCCAGTCAGTTGCGGTCGATGGAACAGGACATGCAAGAATCTGTGGATAACAAAGCAGAACTCGTCAAATTGCGAGCACAGTTGGACCATTTGCAACGGTACGCTAGTGTTGTTAATCGAGTTTTGCGTGAATTTGTGAAATGATAGCCTGTGTGATTGACAGGTATCGCCAAGCCGTGGACAAACGAAAGGCGATTGAGCACCAGGTCAAAGAGATTCACAAGTCACTGAACGTATGAACGTCTGTGATGGAATGTGATGGTTTGCGGTGAGAATGGTGTGTTGTTGTGACCGCCAGATGTCTGAGGAGGAGCTCAAGGCGATTGAGAAAGAACTGGCAACGGTTCGGGCTAGTTTAGAGAGCAACAAGACAAAGTACGCAAAGCTGCGAGGCTCCATTGAAACTGTGAGTCTGTTGTACTTGTTTCCTTGATTGGATTAGCACTTATTTGTGTCGTTGTGTCACAGTACAAAGCCCACTTGAATGATGCGAGAGTTAAACTGAAAGATCCGAAGTATGACAAGGTAGCAGGCTGTTCCGAGTTTGGTTTGGAACGTTTCCTGTGATTTCATCGTTGGTTTCGATGATTAGATCGATGAGCGATGTCGGGATGTCATGATTCGTCACGAAACTGCGGTGATGGCAGTGGGTGATTTGGATCGCTATTACAAGGCCTTAGACACTGTGAGTGGCGGTGTGGTGTTTAGAGTTGGGAGGTGTTGTGTTGAAATCAAGGTTATTGCAGGCCCTGACGCACTATCACGACCTGAAAATCAAAGAAATCAACGCCATCATTCGGGACCTGTGGACGAACACGTACAAAGGGCTGGACATTGAAAACATTGCGATTCGGTGACAGTCTTGTTCCTATCATGTTCTGCTGTCAATCGTCTGATTGCTTCTGATCTTCAGGTCGAGTTTGGAGGACGAGAGTGGTGAAGGTGCGGAAGTGGCTGCTGCGCCCTCACGCAAGCGAAACTTCAACTATCGTGTCGTCATGACGAAGGGTGATACTGAACTGTCGATGAAAGGGCGCTGCTCTGCGGGCCAAAAGGTGCGTTGATTTCTTGTTGCCATTGCGTATGCAGTCAGACCGTGATCGTTCATGTGACTGCCCGTGATGTTGAATAGGTGTTGGCATCACTAGTGATTCGCCTTGCGCTGGCTGAATCGTTTTGCTTGAGTTGCGGCATCCTGGCGCTAGATGAACCCACTACGAACCTAGATCGCGACAACAAAGAAGGCCTCGCGAAAGCCATTGCAGAGTCCGTTCAGTTTCCCTCTGTCGTGTTTCCCTTCAAAGCACTGTCATTACCTTGTGTTGTTGGAAACTCTCCCTTCAGCATCATTGATTCCAAGCGGGAACAGACCAACTTCCAGTTGATTGTGATCACGCATGAGGCTGACTTCGTTGAGATGTTAGCGCGGCACATTGAGGGTGGCGGTGGTGGTCCTGGTGGCGGTTTGGGTCATTACTTCGTCGTGTCCCGCGAGGAAACGTGAGTGGGGATTGATAGTGACTGTGTTGATTGGAATCTGTCGAATCTGATTCAATGTCCTGTCTCTGCGTGAATTTGGGATGTTTCAGCCCGCCTGGAAAATACCGCAGTCGCATCGACCGTCAAGACTATGCCACTTAGGGATTCAAGGGGGTTTGATGAGAAAACACGAAAAAATGAAAATGTTCGGCTCACCTTCTCAAAAGGGATCCAAATCAACAAAATGCGTTCGGCTGTGCTGTTAGCGGCGCTTTTGCTGTGCCTGGCGGGCGGTTTCGCTGCTGCCAAGAAGTACAAGACATCTGGTGGACCTGTTGCTGACAAACTCAACGTGCACATTGTCACACGTGCGTAGCCCAGCGAGATGTTCGTAAAAGTGTTCTGGTGTGATTGATGTGTTTGTGTTTTATGTCCGGTTTTTCCATGGGTTGCCGTCGCGTTTTCTGGATAACGGCCACGGTTCGGAATTTTGTACAGTCACGATGATGTTGGTGAGTGGTTAGGATTGTTGTTCACTTCGCTACGCCACCGAAAATCCGCTGCAAAGCGATTGGCTGCCGAATTTCGCTTGCTGGCAAATTTACTTTTCGCGTGTTTGTTGGTTTGTCTTGTCCGCAGGTTGGCTGAAGACTGTTGACCAATATTTCATGGGTGCAAACAACAGCATTCAGCACGCGGGTGTGCAGGTAAGCAGCTAGTCTTGCGACAAATTTGAGCCACAAAGTTTGTCGTTTTGGGCAGCATCGACATTTCAAGTTTTTCGGGCTATGATTGCCAAGCATGTACCATCTCCTACGCATATTTCTCATTGTTTTTGGTGTTTTACAGTACATTCTGGACTCCGTTTTGTTGGCTCTGGAGGCAAACCCGGACCGCAAGTTCATTTACGTTGAGCAAGCGTTTTACCAGCGTTGGTGGCGTGAAGCGGACGATTCCACGCAATCCCGCATGCAGCAATTGTATGCCTCTGGACAGTTGGATTTCGTGAACGGTGGCTGGTGCATGTACGGTTGTTGTGTGGCCTTCGTTTTCGGCGAAACGCGATTTGGGTACAAGTGAATTCTGTGTGGTTTTTGCAGGCATGACGAGGCTGCTGCTCACGCCGTGGACATGATTGATCAAACCACTGTTGGTCATAAGTACTTGAAGGAGCAGTTTGGGGCAACACCCTCCGTGGGATGGCAAATTGGTGCGTGTCATGCTGGTGATTGGGACGTGACTCATGTTTCATCGGTGTTGTGTGTCATTGTCTCAGATCCGTTCGGTCACTCTGCGACTCAGGTGTGAAGTTTCATGTAGTGTTACAGAAATTGTTGGCTTATCTGGGATATTGCTTCTGTACAGGCTGCTCTGCTGTCTGCGGAAGTTGGTTTCGATTCGTTATGGTTCATGCGTCTGGATTATCAAGATCGTGGCGTTCGCTTGGCTAACAAGAACATGCAATTCATTTGGCGTCCCAGTGCAAGCTTAGGACCGTCTGCACAAGTGTTAACGGGCGCATTCATCACAGGGTATGGTCCACCTGACGGTTTCTGCTACGATCAGTCGTGCTCCGATCCTCCCATCCAAGACGACACACATTTGTACGACTATAACGTTCAAGATCGCGTGGATTTGTTCGTGAACCGGTGAGCAGAGAATAGTTTTGAGACAGTTGTCTTCGGATTGATCTGATCTGATCTGATCTGATCTGATGTCGTGATCTGTTGCAGGTCATTGACAGATGCCTCCTACTCAGCCACGAACAACATCATGTTCTTGATGGGGCGAGTTGTCGAATGATATCATACTGTCGTCGTTATTTATTGGTGGTAATTGAGATGTGGTCGATGTGTTTGTGCAGTTCTGACTTCCAGCACGAAAACTCCAACGACTGGTACAAGAACTGTACGTTCTCCATTCACTTGCTAATTGTCTTTCCAAGTCTCTAAAGCCGTGTTGTGTGTTGTTGTGATTGGTCCCAGTGGACAAGCTAATCCATTACGTGAACTTGGACGGTCGCGTGAATGCGTTTTACTCAACACCCACGATGTTCGCAGACGCTCTGAACGCCGCTAACCACACGTGGACAGTGAAGACTGACGATTTCTTCCCCTATGCTGACTGGCCTCATGCCTTCTGGACTGGTTATTTCACGAGTCGCCCAGCACTGAAGGGCTACGTCAGGAAGGGCAGTGGTTTCCTACAAGCTTCGCGTCAACTGGATGTGTTCACTGCTCAGAACTTCTCAGCGCTGCAGCACTTCTCTGAGGTCATGGGTGTGGTGCAGCATCATGACTCGGGTGGGTTTGTTGTCTTTGCTTGTGAAACTGCTGTGATTTGGAGAGGGTGTGTGATGTGTTTGCGTTTGATGTGGGCAGTTTCTGGTACGGCGAAGCAACACACCAGTTATGACTACGCTGCTCGTATCGCGACGGGTTACTCTGATGGCATGACGGTGTCCAACGCTGCATTCTCGTCTCTGACACAGGTCGGTTCTCTTTCTTGTGAATGTGATTGTGTTTTCATCATGCTATCATGAGAAGTATCTCTTGTTGTGTTGACAGAAACCTGGAGGACCATCTGCGACCTTCACCCAGTGCGAGAACGCGAACGTTAGCATTTGTTCCCCAGCTGGTAGCATGCCATTCGTGATCACAGTTTACAACCCGCTGCCTCGTGCAATCACTGAGACAATTCGCATCCCTGCGCCCAAGGACGTGTCCAACATCGTGGTCCAAGATTCCAATGGGAAGTTCGTTCCGTATGACACAATAAACTCCCCTGTGTTTGACCAAGAACAAGGCGGACTGCCTTACACGCTGTTGATCACTGTGAACTTGCCTGCGCTGGGCTTCAATTCTTACACCGTTGCTCCTTACTTCGATGCGGATGACTTGGATGGCGTTGTTGCAAGGGATTTGGAATCGGAGGAAGCTCCCTTGAAATCAGCGGACCCAAACCTGACCATCTCCAACAACATGTTGTCACTCACGTTTGATTCCACCACGGGCTTGTTGACGTCAATGACAAACTTGGTTCGTGAATACCAATCTTATCGTTTGCTTTTGTAAGATTATGAAGGAGGATGATGATGTTTGTGGTTTGCAGGTGAGTGGCGTGACTGCTGCAGTGTCGCAGCAGTGGTTCTGGTACAACTCCACAGTCTGTGATAACAACTGGGGCTACGAAGGCCAATACTCCCAAAACTCTGGCGCTTACGTGCGTTCATCGCTGTTGATTTGGATGGTATGACCTGTTGTGACTGTAAGAAATTGATTGTGGCAGATTTTCCGCCCAAACAAGACGGATCCTTATCCAGTCGCGACTGGCGCCGTTTCCATCGCAATTACTCACAACTCCGCGGTGGTTCAGGAAATCACGCAATCCTTTGCGCCTTGGTTGAATCAGGTCAGGGATATCACGATGAATGCTTTGAACGTTGTGAGTGGATTCAGTGTTGTTTGAATCACAGACGGTGCGATTGTACGCCAACCGTCCTTACGCTGAGTTCGAGTGGGTTGTTGGCTCCATTCCGATCGAAGATGGCTTGGTTCGTGCTGTTACTTTCGGTTCTTGTCAAGAAAACTGTGTTGGTTAACGCTAGGAATTCATTGATGTGTGTTTTCAGGGCAAGGAGGTGATCACACGATTCTCCACCAACATCAACAGTGGTGGCTACGTCTACACCGACTCAAACGGTCGCGAAATGCAGGCATGTGCAGAAAGTTGTGCTTATCCGTAGACTCTGATTGTTTTTTGAGTGCATTTTGTTTGGTTGTCAGCAACGCTTGTACAACTACCGCCCCACATGGACGCTGAATGTCACGGAGCCTGTCGCTGGAAAGTGAGTGTGTGTTTTCCTGCCATTATTGCCTTCAAGTGCGTCGTGATGTTGTTGTTGTGGTTGACAGCTACTACCCCGTGAATGCTGTTGCATTCATCAATGACACCGAAGCGCAGTTGAGTGTGTTGGTCGATCGCTCACAAGGTAGTGAATCTCCAAACTCTCAATCAGTTCTGGTTCTTGCCGTTATCCTGATTGTGTGTGTTCCTGCAGGTGGTGCTAGCATCAACAGCGGTGACATTGAGCTGATGGTGCATCGTCGTTTACTGTGGGATGATGCCCGTGGTGTCGGCGAGCCACTGAATGAAACGTACGGTATCACACCATACCCCAATCCTGTGCGCATTGGGCCCGGTTTGGTCATCAAAGGCTTTCATCGTGTGATGTTGGATGCGCCTGCGAACGCTGCGAAGGGCTACCGTGCTGAGATGGACCGCATTTACAATCCTCCGGTCATTGGTTACGCTGCTGGCGCGTCATCAACCTTCATGACGACTCAGTTGTTCAATTTCTCTGGCCTCATGGCCGGCGCTGATCTGCCTATCAATGTGCACATCTTGACGTTGCAATCGTGGGCGCGTGCGTGGGGGTTTGATAGTTGACGTTATGGATTGGTAAACTGTTCTGACGTGTGATTGTTGTTGTGTGGCCTCAGCGAACACGATCCTGTTGCGCTTGTCGCACCAATTTGGCGTGGGTGAGGATGCTCAGTTGTCGCAGCCAGTGTCTGTGTCCCTGACCAACCTGTTCTCAACCCTGAAGGTTCGTGAGTATGTTGTATTCTGACTTTCTATGCAAGATTGTCTGAATTGTTGTGTTGCCTATCAGTTGAGTGCGGTTGAAGAGGTGTCACTGACAGCGAATCAGCCAGTGGCTCAAATGAAAGCGAATCGCAAGAGGTGGAACACCATTGAAGCGGATGGCAGTGTCGTGTTGGGCGCAGAGACCAAACCGATCATCCCTGACCCCGTGTCGTTGGATGCTCCAATGATCACGCTGACACCGCTGCAGGTAATGTGTTGTCTTTGTGGACTTGATTCGGTGTGGTTGTGATGTTTTACTTGACCTGTCTGATCATGATTTTCGAATGCTGTTCAGATCCGCACGTTCTTGTTGACGGTTGCGTAAAATGCCCTTGATGCGCACAGCCCGGCTTCGCATGCGTTGTGTGTGTTCGTGTTTCCTTGGTTTCCGTTGATTTTCGGCTGCCGTTTGGGTCAATTCTGGTGTGGTTGTGACATCCCCGAAAATTCACGGTTTTCCCAGGGCAGTTTGGCTCATTTCAGGGCAAGTCCCGTTCGCACGGTTCTGCGGCAGTTCCAGCGGTTTGCAGCTTTATTTATCGTTCATCGAACATCGTTCATTGTTATACGGGGCATTCGGGTGGCAGCCGAGGAGTGCATTTGGCATAAATCACTAGAATCGTGAATGGAGCTTGAACCACCCCTTGGTTCCACGGTTCGCCTGCGGGTTTTTGAGCCGTTAGTGGTCACAGTTAGTGTTGATGAATGGTACGTACGTTGTGGTCATGGAATCCAGTGTTTCTGGGCAATTTTCTCCCTAAAACACCACAGCAAAGCGTCATTCGTTATGGCTTTCCGCTGATAAACTTCTTTTTGTGGCTTTTCGCAGGCAACTTGCACGCTTTCCCGGTAAAGAGCCTGAATTGGAATTATGGACGAATGTTTCTTACAGGTACGCTGCCGTGTGTGTGCATTCCTTGCTTGCATAATCCCGAAAATCATGCGTAACTCTGTGTGGCGGCTGATGCGATTGTTTGGCTCACAGCAACGACTGGCGGCCTGTGTCCATGCTGTGCCAAGACGGTATTCGCAGCGAAACGAAAGGAAGATTGACAGTAGGACGGTGTGTGCTGTTCCCAGCGCCGGGTACATTCGAAATCACGGCTAGGGTGCGTCTTAAGGTTGCCGGGACCTTCAATGCGGAAGATGAGTTCATGTGGGCCGGCGGGTTCGGTCGAAACTTGGCCGTGGAAGTAAAAGAGATATTGCTTAATTCACCACGCGCGCATTTGGCGTCGCGGGACCACGGACGGCCTTCCAACGACGGCATCATGTCCAGCGGCCGATTGCGTTCTGCGTCCCTTGGTCGTGTTGGACCAGGAAATGGCCATTCTAACGTTGGATCGCCAGTTTCTGCAACAATAAACGGGATTCAATCATCCGCTCCGCCGCTACCTCCCGGAATTCCGCGAACAACATCGTCAGAATCCGGTGAAACGCCGATGGCCAATCCTCTGTTTTCAACTGCGCTGTTGGATGCGTGTTTTCATCGCCTCTGGCGCATGTATCCACCTAGAACGAAGGGTCATTGTGAGTTGCTGTACACATCGTCCTTGCTAGCCGCCGTGCTGCTCCCCAACGCTGCTGATGCAACGCTTATGCCAATCTTGACCAGTCAAGGCCTTCTGCCGGCATTACCGCTGGAAATCAGCGGAATCGAAAGGTGTCAGTTCGTGTTTGACATACTAAACGAGCTTGTAATGGGCTTAACTACGATGCACACTACCGCAAACCGTGCGAAAGTATTGCGATTAGCTGTCCCATGCGCTGATGCCGAAGCGCTCAAAATTCTGGCCAATGTTGGCACGTTGCACACTGTAATGCCCGCTTCAGGAGCATCATTACACGCGCCACACACCGCCACGCATCACGGCGACAGCGCAGTGTCTTGGCCCGTGCCCAAGTTGTGGCGACGATCGGGCTGCGGCAGTGACTCTCGCCCATCCACACCGCTTCAGCACACAACCAGCGCTGATCGACATCGTCCACGAACGCCGTCCACATCCATTGATGCTCCTGACCTGTCAGAGGATGAATTGGCCATTGTTCGAATCGCGATATTAGGCATTGCACGGTGGGCGTGTCAGCCACATCGGTTATCCACTGAATTCTCACGACCACACCAAGCGCTGTCCATTGATAATGATGCACTGCCGAAATCAGCATCTACTGGCACATTGAACACGACCGCTAACAAGAACGGTCCGTTTGGTGTTGGACACACCGCGTCAAATTCAGTGTGTGCCACGCCACCCTCACAATCCAACAGTGCCTCTGTTGCTGTGGCACTGGAACTGTTGTCTGGCTGTGTTCGTGAGTGTCCGCTGACTTGGCTGTCGTCCGCGCTCGTGTTCTATCTCGTGGATTGTTTGTGTCACTCCGCGGTAAGGCAGTATTTGTGATATTTTACCTGTGTTCGCCGGTTGATGATGATAGGATGGTGGTGTGTGCTTCCTTACTCTGAACAGAAAGCATCGCTGATTCGTGTGTTCACGGGCAGACTGCTGCGTGTGTTGATTGTGAGGTCCACTGGGAGCGCTAACACTCCGGGCGCCGCTGACGTAAGACATCATTGTATTTTCGTTGGTTTCGACTTGGTAATTCCTGATTCATCGTGTTTCCAATGGTTTTATCGCTCAGATTGTGCACAGCGTGTCCATGGCAATCTGTGAATCCATCTACCAGCACGTTCATACGATCCAAGCGTCACAAAGCAGTGGTATTCGAAGGGAGGTTGTGAATGAGGAAGAGCGACCTGCAGACATGACATCTCTGTTAGAACTTGTGGGGGAAATGTGTGCAAAACACCCACCAAGCACCATACCTCGCCTGCCTTCACCGTTTCGGGAGTCTGCAGTCACGTCCGCCCTGCGCAAGATGAAACCCAAAGTCCTACACACGCCGCGCGCACAGTTGTCAGTTGCTAGTCCTCACACTGCGTCGTTTCTTGCTGGCTCCTCCCCACGTTCCCCATCGCCACATCCCGTTTATTCCTACACACCAGTGGGAGTTGAGGAGGCTATTCTATCGCCAGGATCATCCTCAGCTGATCCAATGTCACCCCCTCATTTGCTGTCACCGCCAAACTTGCATGCGTTGTCATCATCGCCTGGTCATCTACCGCCAAGTCCGCCAGACGATTGCGAACTGAAACCGTCGTTCGTCAGTCTCGTGCCTTTCCAAGAAGGCGTGGAACAAATTGACGGTCAAGACTCCTCACGGCGATCGCCTTACAGCAATCTCATTGTCCGAACGTACTCCATTGCATCAGAATCTCCCCCGGATTCGACAGTGGCTGCCTCAACTTGGATGTGGCTCGAGATTTCGCGGGCAATTACGTACGCGTTCTTGCATCTGTCACCCGTGGATCCTTTGGGTGAAGAAACCTCGGATTTTGGGTCGTTTGTCCGTTGCGCTGGTAAAGTATGCACGGTATCCCCCGTGTTGAGGCAGTACATTCTGACTCGCATTGTGCACAAGTGGCCGCGGCGGAACAGGTGCGTTGTTGTTGTGATGACTATGGTGAAATTGGAGTGGCTGTGCGTAATGATGGTGTGTGGTGTGGTGTCGCAGCATTCACATCGCAGTGTTGTTGGGTCTTGTGTCGCAAGCTGTGAAGAGTGTAGGTCCATCGGAGCTTCCCTTCATATTGCAGGTGCGTGTCCCCTTGTGTTCGATTTTATTTCTCTTCGATTTCTGATTGGATTCTCCCCTCACAGAATCGCATCGTTCGTCTTGTGGTGAGCTGCATGTCATCGACTAGTGTGTCTGTGGCGTTGCGTGCCCTGAACATGTGCAGTTGGGATGTGCGCTCCCCATCGCACTCCAGTAGAAACTCTAGTCCTACAAACACTGGCGGATTGGCTGAGGATAGCATCGGGCGTGTCTCTCAGCTTGCTCGAGGCATCAGTCATACCAACAGTGTGACGGGAGGTCATGGCGTGCTGTGGACTCTGTGTCGAGATGCACCAACGCTGCGGCATTTGATAAGGGACGGTGTTCAGCGGATAGCTACTCATCACTGGCATCCTTCTGTCCGAAAGTACGTTTAGTGTTTGTTGTCGCTCTCATTCTGGTCTTGTATGATTGAGCGGTTGTGTGTTTTTCAACAGTGCCGCCATCGTTGCAGTCGCGACAATGCCGCAAGCTTCACCAGTGCCAGAGAAAGAAGTGCCAGATTCCAAATCGCCCAGTATTACTGAGAACATTGTCAGTGCAGAAGCCAAGCCTGACAGTTGGCATGGTGCGAATCATCACTTCAGAACCACAGACTCACTGTCCAGTGCAAAGTCATCACCCACGGTCGGTACTCCCAACAAGCCTGCCGTATTTTCAGGTGCAAAGGCAACGATTCAAGTGTTCGTGCCTCCACATGATGTGACTGCTGCCCCTACGCCGTCACCACCTCGTCTAAACATGGATGATTCCGAGGAAGTGTCTCCATCGATGCTGAACAACATCACGCTGAAGTTGACGGTTGTGGAATCGCCGAAACACGGGGATAGCAAACAGTGACGATGCGAACCTGTTCCTTCTGTGAACAAATGTTGTGTTAGGAGAGTGTTGGTGTTGCCTTGTGTCCGTACCTTTTGTCTGCATGTGTGTAGGGTTTTGCAATCACGTTTTGCCCTCCAGTGAGTTTGTATGCGGCGCAGGGTAGACGTTACTCGTTGTTTTCGTTGTTGTTTCGTAGCAAGGGTTTCCCTTTTCTGACTTTGCAAACGCCATTGTTTTTCGTGCTTCGCAATTTCTGGTTGCCTTTGTGTCTTGGTCTGTTGATCTCGCCATCTCGTCCAACACTCTGCTCATTCTCCATTGCGTCTGTTTGGTTCTTTCCTTGCTTGTGTTAGTGTGTGTCTATTGTTTCTTGCGAATTCCTTTGAGTTGTCGTCCCATTTACGATTGTTTGACCCAAAAACTGCATGCAACCATTTCGCACCCAAAATGTAATCATACCAACAACTTCACATGACGTTTCCTGGAGAGCCTGGTGTCTGTTCTTGGGCTCGTTCCTTCGCTCGCAGCTTCCTACGCGCAATACCACCACGAACTCGAGAAATTTCGGATGTGGGCTTTGGCGCTTCGACAACTGGAGCCGATTTGACATCTGTAGTACCCGACATTTCAGGTTTAGATGTCTCAGTTACTGCGTCTGTAGTGGTATCCTTGGCTTGTTTTGTTGGACTTGGAGTGGGTGCATCTGGAAGTTCCAGAGCTCTTGCACCAACTTCGTAGTCATCCTCCAGGGCATCGATTTCGCTGCGAAGACCAGCAAGCTGCGCCACCTTGCGGTCTGCTTTGGCTCGTATCAACATTTTCTCGGTTTCCTTGAAGTCACGGAGGGCTTGCTTCATTTTCTTGTCCACGTTTGCTGCAGAAGCCGTGTAGGCCGCTATGGACTTTTCTGCACCCTGAGGCACCTGGCGATTGATGTGAAACATTTCCTCCTCAAGTTGTGACGTGCTGTCGTGCAGTGCAGTGGTTTTCTGCGCGGCTTGGCGCTCTCGTTGTGCTTTGCCTTTGCCTGGAGAAATCGGAAGCAGAAAGCTCAATGACGGCTTGCAATAGCATTGGCTGTCAAACATAATTGAAAGATTTACGTGAGATTTCGGCAGCTTCAGCTTCCAGTCGACATGCTTCAACTTCTGCTTCAAATCCTTTCCCAGTGGCACCTGTTGAAAAAAATACACGTTTCAACGCAGACTCATGCAGTTTCTTCTGGAAGTCATGATTTCAAGAGACTTGGAGGACTCGCTAGCTTACGTTTTCTTGTGTACACAATGGATCGAATCGCTTCATCCACGGCTCTTTGCTGAGAGATCAGCGCAGCTCCTCTTGCCGCTGAAAAACAAGGCCATCAACTATTTCAAACTGGTAACCACAAAAACTCTGGCAGTGTTGCTCACCCATCGCTCTCTGTTTCGCTGCTACGGCTTTGGATACAGCCTCGTCAACGAAGTGATTTTGCTCCTCCGCTGAACATTGACAACAGCAAAGATGAACATCATGATGAACTTGAATATGAACAGAAATGTAGTAATTCTGGAGCGTTTCTTGTGATTACGTACACATCGCAATTTCAATGAGCGTGCCGTCTACCCACTTGCCACGGTGTATTGCACCATCAGCCCACAGCATTTCACCCAGTCCCGTGATGGCGTCATCGTCAAACTGGCCGCGGTACCAATCACCATCGCCACCCAACTCACAACCGTATCCCTGCCGCAATCCGCCGTTCCATTCTCCCATGTACATGGATCCTGATGCTGTAGTGTGCACGCCAACATCCTTGTGCTCGCCTTTCGCCCAAGAGCCCTGAAAACCGGAATGGCTAGATCACCATGGCCAATTGGCAACAATCAGCACACTGAACACTCACTTCGAACCGGCCGAGGCCGGGATAATAACAAACACCACTGCCGTGAGATTGTAGCACGCCGCTTTCTCCCACAAAGCCCATGCCTCCCTCGTATCTGTGAAAAACACAACCTAATCATTTCCGTTGAAACGATCAACGTCATGTTGTGCAGGCATCGCGGCTACGTTGACTCATTTCAGCCCCCAAACATAAAGTTATCAATGAAAACTAAACGTACTTGTAGCCTTCGCCTCCTAACAGGTCGAAACCAGTGCAATACAGGTCGGGATCGCCTTCGTACACGGGCGGCGCAGATTCGTTTGAAGTGGCCCGGGACAGCCGCCACGCCACGCCGTTCATCTGTTTCTGTGATACGTCCGTTTGTCCTCGATAGAACAGCGTTCCTGACTTCAGCGTACCAACAGCCACGCCGTCCATCGCAGGACAAAGGTTGTGTTTGATTGATGGATGGGTACCCGTAGGTTTCTGATCCGTACCCTCGCCAGCCAGAATTTTATGGGCTGTTGTTGCTCGTCCGCTGCCATTCGACACGACACGGAGTGGTATTTTGAAAACGTGTCTAGGGATAGGTTATCAGGCGCCATTCAGAGGGCGCTGCTACGGCCTCCAAAGTGGCAATTAACGCAGGTTTGTGGCCTGTGTCCCCATGCTTTCTCTTTGCGGCACGTTTTCATGACGCTCCGCGTTGTTTCTGGCACAGTACGCACCCGCAGGAGATAGTGTTGATATGTTTCATGGTGATAGACGCACAGACACGTTTGGATTCATTGACAACATCACGCTGCGGGTCAGTTATGACACGCCCACACAAGGGAAGTCAACCGTCGTTGCTGTGTCCCACTGCGCAAATCAGGAGCATGTGTTCGATTGGGGTCAAAACAAACGCAATCTCAATCAGGTACGGTGGTGTAGGGCGTCGTATTCCGTGTTTTTCTGCGCCAAAACCCGACCTGTGTGATTCATGAGATTGTATCGTCGATTTTGGCGGTATATGTGCAGCTGAAGTCCGCGATTGACAAGGAATTAGCGTCATCGAAAGCACATGCATTCACTTCTGCCTCGGAATTTGATCTAGCAAACGAAGATGCTACTACAAAGCAAGCGCTAGGAAAATCGCTCATCTCGCCAGAGTCCCTTGACGGCTCCATGTTGTGACACGATCCTCCATTTTACTTGTTCTGTAACAATACACACGTTTGCACAATTATTTCACACAGACACGGATCACGTGGCAGTTGCTGTTGATTTTGCATCATCTGGAGCGCCTTCCGTTCCCGTGTCTCGCAATTCAATCTCCCCTCGCCACACATCCGCTGAGAATGCAGCCTCCTCATCTCGTTTCTTTGGGTCGTCTTTCCACGTTGCTACACACACGTCTGCGCCATTCGCCATCGCGTTCACACCCAATCCTGCAACCACAATGTAGGTCACGATTGTAGGCGTCCCACCACCACGTTGCATTGACAAGTAGGCGGTGACCAAGCATACAGGCAAGTCTAACATCACAATGGCTATCCAGAAATGTGCAGTGCGATACCGTAAGTAGTGCGTGTTGAGGTTGAAACGTGCAAAACATCGCTGGCCGACCGCGCAAAGATACGGCTCGGTGACGATCCAGGCTGCGATGAACACGATGATCCACACAACGTAGCACACCAGCGGGCCTTGAATATAATTGGTGCACGATCGTATTGTCATGCACGTCACTTCAAGGGCAGGCGCTTGCAGCGGACAAGCTGTAGTGTTGCTGATTGACTTGCGTAACTCGTACGATTGACATTTCAATCTTGCGGTTGGTGATATTTCGAATTCAGAACGATTGTACGTCTTGAGAAAGGCGTCTGTATCACACAGAAGTGCTGAGACGGTGCCCGCCTGAGAGAAAAAACCATACTCAAAACGAAAAACCTTCAGATTCGAATTTCAAAACCGCACTTACGTCACGATCGCCCACAATAATCGCAGGGTACGGCAGGGAATGATATGATAGACCAACACGTTGACCTAATGGCGGAAACGCGTGCAGGGCATGCTCGTACAGCAGACAAGGCGACCAAGGAATCGGTGCGAATCCGTCTTGAGGCGTCAAACACAGGACGTACAGGTCCCACGGCAGTTTAGGCAGCGTGATTTCACCTTGATAAATCACTTCTTTCTCCACGCGAACCGTCATGCGTCCAGTGCGAAGGGGCGGGAACAAATGCGTGTACAACTGGAATGCGCCGCCTCCAGTTGCCATGATTGTCGTGTCCACGTCCAGACCATCGACAGACGTTGTGACATTCGTGGAGTTTCCGTACGTAATTTTCCCAAAATACCACAGAGATTCCAGTGCTTCCTCGTTTTTGTCCCCAAAAACTGCCGACATTACGTTTGATGACCATGGCCGCAACGTTTGGCCCGACTGAAACGTGGGTGCGACTGCCCTGGCCTCAATAGACCCCGTAGAATACAAGCAATTGTTCTTTAGCACGTCGTGGAGCAGCACAAAGTGACACGCGATGTTGACAAGGCCCAGAAAACACAGGATGCGTGCAGTCCTCCAGCCTTTGTAAATCTCGGACGGTCCTGGATGCAGTCCCAAGTGCCCTGGGCGATGTTTCACATATCCAATACCGTTTCCATCATCGTCGCTATCGAAATGTAACGGTCCTGACGACGGTGACACCACCGCGGACCGCATGCAACCTCGATCCCTTGGGGCAACGGATCGAAATCCCAAGGAAAAACTCTGGGTGAAGTGGCGAAATTTCGTGAAGATTTGATGCTTCATCACACACAGAAACGTAACTAGGTAGCAACACAATGGGACATTGAAACATACCAACATGGACAGTAAAATATGCAGCAGTGATGACAGGGTACAAAATACAACACAAAACGCAACGCCAACCAACACAACGGGACAGGGAACTAATACAGATTGGAAAACCAAGGACGGCTAGCACGTTGAGAATTGCCACGCCTCGATGATGCAGCTTGTGAAATGGGCCGGACTCTGTCTCGCTCGCAATCAGACTCATCAGAAGCATCGCTGATGCTGTGCAACTCGAGGTTGCTGTCTTGTCCAGTTGACCCCGTTGCAGCCTTGCTGGCTGTCGACTTTGGATGAACAGAGTATGCACTGGAGCGCAGACCTTCACTGACACTGGAATCGGAATACATGCTGCTGATTGCTCGACGGATGGATTCCTGTTGCGTTTTCTCGCTCAACACTGCTGGATCACGACGCGCCTTGGGCTTCGTCACTACACGATAATCTTGACAGTATTTCACAGCAGCTCTGAGGAGACACGGGAACACAACACTATGAACTTCTACAGAATGTCGCGAAAACAGCATGAGGTCTCACCTGACGTCTGCAAGCTTGAACGGTTTGCCTAGAATACCATCAAATTCTGCGGCTTTGAATGCCGCGATGTTGTCTCTGAGAATACGGGCACAAAACAACAGAAATCAGATTCTCGTGCGTGCTTCCAGTTCCCTTTGAGCGCATAACTACTCACCCAGTCACGTTGCTTGTCATGGCGAGAACGGGAATGGTGATCCCTGCTTGCCGCAGCGCCTTGCACACTTGAACACCATCACTCCGCTTCATGACAATGTCCAGGAAGATTCCAATCACATTTGGCTTGAACTCTGTGGGCAATTCCGCGCCATCCAGGTATTGGACGGAATCCACACCCACAGCGGACAGGAACTTGGACGCCACTCGAAGATTGGTGCGTTCATCATCCACAACGATCACGACATCGCGCACAGGCTCCGGGTTGACTGGAACCGTTTCCAACACACTTGCTGGTTTTGGTGACACGTACAGTGGAGGCAGTTTGACGGCCTTGAGCGAACCTTGAGGTGCTATTGACGGATCTGGCGCTGTTCCAAGTCCATCTGATGTGGTATCCTTGACAGCCACTCCTGTATCGGTGCTACTACTCAAACTAGAGCCACCAACGGGAAGAGGAGGGAGCTGCGCGACTGGAATCGCAGCAAACGCATTCTCTGGACAGGTGTTGGGACCAGAATTCATCTGCACACTTCGCGCAACTTGAATAGCCGGAGCAATAGTCACTGTTTCTCCTCCTGCTGAAAACGTGTCGTCTTCGTGCTCGTATTGTTTCAGTGAGCCTTTGGGTGCACACGGAATCGCGAACCAGCAACGCTCCCACACCGAAATGTGATCGTCATACACTGGCGTTTCGTCTACACTGACTCGACCGAGACTTGAACTGAACCGTCGGGACCGTTGACGGCCGTTGCTCGCCGGTCGCTTTGGTTCCATCAGTTTGCTGACCTCCAGAGGCGTCACGTCACTATGAATGCCACTGAACCCTCCAAGTTTTGCGATAACTGCAGCCGCCACACTGATGTCAGCACCACCTTGCGAGATTGTTCGATCCATGTGCATTTCATGGATCGAGGACCGTTGGCTGTCTGACTTTGCTTCCAGACGAGAGAGCTCCACAACGCTGCCAAGGGTTTTCGCAAACAACACACAGAGACTGACGATGGAGGCGCGAAACACGACAGTAAACAAGCACTACGCACTCATGTTGATGTGAAAACGGCGTGTCGTCATTCTGGAGCTGTTTGCGAAGTCCGACTGGAGCCATGCCAGCCAACACCTCAGCAGGAACTGGAGTCACAGCAGGGAGCGTCATTTGCGATGCGTTCTTTCCTTTCCTCAACACCTCTGACACCACACAAAGACATGTTCACATGACTGAATGGACAGCAAGGATTGAAGTTGAGTAGTGCTCAAACCTTGCTTGCGCTGGAATAAGACTTCGAACAGCAGCCAACGCGTCGTTTCCGCTTCCACTTCACACTGGAAATGATCCACATGGAGGACTATATGACCCGGTTCACACCGTGATGATGCATGTTCCACCGTGATTCGGAGAATCTGCAACGAAAAGATTCAGCCCACCCCAAGGAAGCTGGAAAGTCCAACCACAGCACGTTCTCACCTGACCAAGCAACCGGCTGTCACTGATTACAGGAAGTTTGGAATCACTGTTCAAACTCTTGTCCAGGACGAGCAGCAATTTCGCATGTAATGGAACATCGTATCGAAGGAGATTTGCAATGTCACGAACGACAGCCAGGACGTCAGTTTGACCGAAACGAGGCAGGATATTGACCTAGAACATGACACAAAATTCAGTGAACACCGTGACGACCCAACACAAGGAAATCAAAGACAGCGCGAAAACTCACCACGTCCATTGTTCTCATTCGTAACACGTCTGTCAACACAAACTCCAGGCGCTCAATGTCGTGCCACATCGACGACAACTCGCTTTTCATGTCAGGCAACAACTGTGCCGCATGATCTTGAAGAAATAAGGCCAAGGTTCCCTGCAATAGACACAAACCCCGAAGCTCAACAATGCGTTCAGATTCCAGAGCCCAGACTCAAGAAAATCAAAACTCACCTGAAGTCCGTGAAGAGGATTGCGCAGCTCGTGACACACAGCGTTTAGTGTTTTGGACATGCTGGCATCAGCTGCACGGAATTCAGCCAGGGCAAGTTTGTACCTCTGTCGTTTCGCTTCGTTTCTCACAAAGTACAGCGCGACCGCTAGAAGTTGGACTACAGCGCCTACCAGGATTCCAATCACAGTGGAACTGCGAGTTTCCACGTCAAAAAGATTATCGAAATCAGTCAGAACGAATCGCAAGGAACAGAAAACACGATGAAACCTCAAGTTGTTGGATGTGAACTGGAGCAGCGTTTCACTTGGTAGAATAACGACTTGCCACTGAACTGTTGGCGTCATACTCATGATACGAGTAACGCGCTCGTCGTTGTTGCTAGCAGATGCAGTCAAGCCTGGATCCGACACGGCAGTCTGAGAACACACAGAATTCTAATTGAACATTCACAATTGTGCTGGAAAAACAATCAATCAGCGCACAATCGCAGCAGGCAGTGAAACAGACGAAATTTGAAGATAAATTTCCGCAGGTGTGCCCTCTGAGGACTTTGCGAATCCTTGCAGTATCGTCGCAATCTGCAAAATTCAACCAAACAAATCAAAATTTCTGAAATCCAACCAACTGATAGCGATGCTCGCGAATACACACGATACCTTATGCGTTGATACAAGATAATCTGTGGTCGACGCCCCAGTATTCGTGACAACGAGCCGCGAACAGTGGATAACAACCAGGTCATTCTTTTCATCGACACCTTCAATCATCGTAGTGGCATTTTCTGATGCCAACTGCTCATTGGTTACAACAATCCATGTACAGAACACGTTAAATAATCAACGGCGGTCGCTAAATGAAGCATGGGATGATTACCGAGGCGAGCGAATCAATGCACGTTTGGATGGGCGTTTCCGACCAGTCACGGAATTTCGTCCAATTAGCTGACAGAGAATCCTAGAAAAGCATGCAATACATCAAACTAAGTTGAAAGCTTTGAAAAAGAACGCGCGATGGCGCGATACCAACGCAAATCAACTCTAACACACCGTTTCAACGTAATACTGGCTTCGGTTGGATATAGCAGCACCAGATGAGTCCACAATCTCAACGGTTGTGTTCAGTTGAAGAGATTGATCCGCCTCCCATGCCGCTCGATCGTGTTCACTGCAACAACAAGACCAGTAACGGCGATCAGTCAACCGTTGACGCCAGTTTGTCACGTTTTCAAGGGCATCTTTCGAGCATTTTCAAAGTTTATCCCAAATCTAACAAAGTACATATGTTTACCTAATGATTTGTACTCGCTTTACAGCAGCGTGCTCTAAGAATCCCGGAAATTGTGGGCTTGAAGCTACTTGGGCCAGCCGAACAGCCGAACTGGCGTTTGTACTCGAAATCACAGCCGCCAACAGCCGTAGCGGGCTCGCCGTTGCGAAAATGAAATATCTGAACATTTTGATCACCTGAAAATCCAATGTACAGGCCAGAATATGTTGAAACTCCGACAAAATTTTGAAACGAATAGCGTCAAGTGCGATTCGTACCGTTGTCGCTTGAGTTTGCAAGGCTTCTTCGGCAGCAGCGCGTTGGCCATTCTTGTTTGACAATACTAGTGCTAGGATAATGGCAAAAGTGAAACCAACGATGGACACAAGGATCACGCTGCCGCGAAAACAACGTAAGTTGCTCGCAGGCATCGTGGGGGTGGACGGTTGCTGCCGCCTTTCTTAGTCTTTCTGCTAAGCAATTGTACTTTTGACTGCCCCACAACGAAAAGTAGCTGTTGGGGTCTTTTTGCAGCGCACATCACGATGGTGTGATGTTTTCATCGTTTGAATGCAACGATACAACATCGTTGCGATGTGCTCTTACACGATAGACCAGCTCAGCGAACTGCACTGCTTTGCTTTCATCACAATTCTCTTGCACGTTTTGGTGATGATGGTTCAAGTTCTCAACCTTGGCGGCTTTCTCTTCATTGATTTCAACTATCAAAGGTCGTTGTTCGTTACCCAAAAGAACAGAGCGAGGGATTGACGTGGATACTGCTGCGTTCGTGCTAGTTTTCCTGTCGCTACTCACATCAGGGGTAAAGCGCGTCGAACTGTACAAGCAGCACAATGTCTACGGTTTTTGAGGTGAATGGGCCGGCAGTGGGTCCCGTGGAGCCGCATGACACGATAAAATGGACGAGTGCAATGGAAACTGCCCTGCTAAAGATGGCGCGGCAAGCACAGTTTGATTTCGACAAGGTTTCCAAAGGCATGAAGGCTGCCGTCCAGCGTGGCTTGGTACGCGCGCTGTTTCAACCAGCAGGATGCAATTTTTCGTTGTTTATTGTGTTTTCTATGTATGGGGCCAGGTTGCATGTGATGCACCCTCAGAAGTTGCAGAGAAATTGACGGTGAAAGCGTGCAGGTTAAAATTCGCAGCATTGGATCGCATTTTGAAGGCTGCAGCCAAGCTTGTAGTGGCCAGTACACCGTTGGTTTCAACAACCGTTCATGAAAGTATACCTGCGGCCCCTTCAGTGCCCCCTGTCGTGATTTCCGCCGCTGAAATTCTCGAAACTAGTCCCAGTTCCGTTGAAGCAGTTGTGATCGCGCGTGCTGACGTTCCTGTTGCCGCTGCTGGTTCTGCGATGCCTTTATCTCCAGACAACCATAGTAAAGAATCAAGTTCTGCTGAGCAACTAGCTCGGTGTGAACATGGCAGCGCGAAAACGTCAGTAATTTCTCCCACTGGTCCTGATGGTGCACTCTCACCCCTTCCCGTGAAGCCAGTGGCTGATTTGCTGACAAGTTTCGAAGCACCATTGTACAGAAATTATGTGAAGGCACCGCGGCTTCCCAACATGGCGGTACGTGCTTTGAATTTTTGCGATGCATTGGTTTGAATTCGTCAGTTCGTTTGGAACTCTTGGTCGTGTTCAGGACGCGGATGATGATGACGGAGAGGACAGTGGTATTGCTGCGAGTATGACGAAGCCCTTGACCCGTGACCAAATCTGGGCGAAAGTTGCTGCACGGTACAGCACACTAGCCTCCAGGCGGTGACGCTGTGGTGTTGTGATGACTCTGCAGCGCATTCGTATGAATAGAACAATGAAAACAGGTTCATTGGCGACGTGTTGATCGATGTGTGGGGTGTTTTAGGATAAGTGAACATTGTGACATCGGCGATTGTTGAGCGACATCACTGAATTCCGATGCAATGTTCGTCCATTCCTTCTAATAACGCTCAGATCTTCAAAACCTCATGATACATAACATCAAATCAGAATCACATGTTCGTTACCAGCGCTGGAAACACTGAAATACAGGTGGAAACGAAGTGCGAACAATTTACGAAATGACAGGTTTCACATTTGCTGGATTAGTAAAAAGGACTAGCTCCTCGGCACGCGCCTGATCAGCCCGCCAGTTCAATGGAGCTTTCGCGGCCCCAGACGCCCACTCTGGACGATGACGGCTCGATTGTTGAATTATCTACCATGTTACAACGTTCAAAGGGTTTGGCGCGGTTGCTGGCTGCAGATGAAGCCGATTTCTCGCCGATCAAACTGCCCGTCTGTGGCAAACCATCTCAACAGGGCGCTTCCGTGTTGCTAGGGGCACGGCGGCCCATGATCGTGAAGCCTATTACATTCTCAGGGTCGTCCATGTCGTTCGAGGGGTCGGTGGAACCACCGTCACCGTGCAATCTTTTGCCAAACGGAATGAGCCCGAAAACCGCCGCCTCCGACCTCATCGTGTCCCCAATCGTGCGACCTGCGCCACCTTCAACAGCAGACGTAACACACCTACCTCCGTTGAGTTTAAGACAAGTTGAAGGAGGGTCGCCGTTGTCCGCACGCGACAGGTCGGGCTCATTTCGTGCATCCGCGCGTTCATCGCCTTCATTCGTTCATACTCCTGCTATTCCGCCTCTGGCGCGAGGGTTTTCTCTCCACAGTGATGGTAGCTCACCAGCTGCCAGTTCACCGCTTGCCAGCAACTACCACATCCAGGGTCGTCCGAATCGACCCTCACGAAATCGTGCCCTGTCGGAATTCGATGCGAAATAACGACTGCGCCGCTTGAGTGCTGCATTCTCTTTGTGTTTTCATGTTTATGTGTTGTTGTAGCGCCTGCTGCATTCTGTATGTCGCGGCTAACTCCTTTCCCCGCACGCGTTTTTGTTTCCATTGATTGTGAGTGACATTCAACCCCTGTTTTCGGTTAATGTTTTGGAGATACGTCTTGGTTTTTTCGATGTGTTGTTGTGGTACCCTTGGTTATTCTGTCTGTTGACTCGGTTGTTGCCGTTTTTCTCTTGTCCCCCGCGTGATGGTTGCGTTCTTCATCACAATTCCATTGAGTTCGAAACCTCTTTTGATTCCCGTGAGAGGATGGTGAACGTCACCAACTCCAACAGTTTTGTCATACAATAGGGACGATAGAATGTGCGACGAACGCGCCTAAAACTCACATGAAGCAACGAAACGGCGAAAAAAGACAAGGCATGACGTCACTTGAATTAGCCCACTGGGAACCTTGCCAAGCCAAATTTTTCTGATGGGTTTTGGCGGGAAAACTGGCGACAAACAGCCGCTGAAGCGTTTCACTGTCACAGAAATAGCGAAACACAATGTACCACACGACGCGTGGTTGGTCATTCATGGCAAGGTTAGCTGAAAATCGCATGTTAACGCGTCTCGGGCACGACCGTTCGACATTGGTGTGATGTTTTTCTAGGTGTACGACGTTTCCAATTGGATGGATCATCCAGGCGGTTCCTTGCTCTTTACTCATGCTGGACAGGATGCGACGAATGTGTTTCGTGGCTTCCATCCTCCGGGAGCTCACGATTTGCTGGCGCCGATGCTGATTGGAACCGTGGAAACAGCGGTTGATGAGATGGAGACAGATTTCCGCGCATTACATGCAGCAGTTCGTAAAGCAGGCTTACATGTTGCGAGGTGTGTGCGTCGCGATTTCGACTGGCTGAGTTGTTTGGCGAACGATCGCTAGTTTTCGTGGAGCTTGCCCGGTTATGATTATTTTCGCGATCCTTGTTCACGCCGTGTCATATGTTGCAGTCCTTGGTACTATGTAATGAAGCTGTCAACGAATGCACTGTTGTTAGCTGCGTCTGTAGCCTTGGTTGCGTGGTCATCGTCATTGATTGCTCACATTGCCAGTGCGATCATTCTGGCGCTGTTCTGGCAGCAGTGCGGCTGGTTATCCCATGACTTCCTGCACCATCAAGTGTTTCACAATCGTGTATGGGGCGATGCGATGGGGTACTTCATTGGGAATGTGGCACAAGGATTCTCTGTCGCCTGGTGGAAGGATAAGCACAATACACACCACGCCGTGCCAAACATTGTAGCCAGTCAGGACCATTTACACAATGGTAGGGTGTATGATCTGTTCGTGGTGTATTTATTATCGCTATCTGTGGTTTCCACCATCGATTTATGTTGCCATGCGTCGTGTCACTTTCGTGTTGTTGCGCTGTGGACTTGCAGGCGACCCAGACATTGACACAGCACCATTGCTAACATGGTCCACTCGCCTAGCAAAGCATGTAGTCAGCTCTGGGGGCAGGTTTGGATCGTTTTTCTTGCGACACCAAGCTGTGCTCTATTTCCCGATACTGTTCGTGGCCCGAGTCTCCTGGTTGCTACAATCGTTGCTGTTTGTCCTTGGCTTGCGTACACACACATGGGGACCGCAGTATCCGATTGACACCGTGCGCCGACCAGCCATTGAACTGTTTAGCTTAGCATTGTACTACGTCTGGAACTATGCCATTCTGTACGAGCATGTTTTTTGGGAGGTTTGTATCGTATACAAGTGATGTCATGATTGGCTGATGATTTCCCAGGCGGATGATGCCAGCTTCTCACGCGATTCTGTACGTGATTGTGTCGCAAACAGTGTGTGGCCTGTTTCTAGCTCTGGCATTTGGTGTCGGTCACAACGGTGAGCTCCTATCACTGACTTTCAGTCCTTTGGATCGTTGTGTTCTCTTCGATGGTGGTGATTGCATAGTATGGCGTTGATTGATGTGTTGATTGTTTGCGATCATTCCAGGAATGGCGGTGTATGGCTACGATGATCGGCCACACTTCCTCCCGCTACAAGTCACAACCACGCGCAATGTGCAAGACAGTTTGTTGGTCGGCTGGTTCATGGGTGGCCTGCAGTACCAGATCGAGCATCACATCTGTCCTGACGTGCCGCGTCACAACCTCCCCGCCCTTGCTGCACTTGTGAAGCCCCTGTGCAAGAAACACGCCATTCCGTACCGTAGCACGTCGCTGTTTGACGGCACGGTCGAGGTGTTGACGCACTTGCATCACGTGACGGAAGCCATGATTCGCGAATTTCCTGGCTTGTGAGGCATGGTTCCGTTGGATGTGTTGTGCACCGTTCAAAAATCGTTGGACAACGAAAAATACAAACGTGAAATAGATCACAAAGTGTCTCACGTACCACGGAAAGAGTGACTCAGCAGCAAAATCCAATTTGTTGCAATTTCTTGCTCGTATGGGCAACGCAGCGACCCATTCGGAGTTGGTCTCCGCGCTTGAAGCGGGCGATGCGCGCGCAATTCGCACCGCAATTCTGGCGCACAACATCCGTGCTGATACCGTGTTCGACAGCGCGGGCCGTCCCGTGCTGTGTGAGGCCGCCAGGAGGGGAAATCTTGCCGTGGTACAGGCTCTCATCAATGTGGGCCACGCCAGTGTCAACGCCCGCACACCTGCAGGGGATATGGCCATTTTCGATGCAGTAAATGGAGGTAGCGTCGCTGTGGTGGAGTACTTGTGCAGCAACGGCGCAGCGTTGGATGTAACGGACAAAAACGGATTCTCGCCGGTTCATCTGGCTGCAATGAACGGGAATGCTGATGTCCTCAGCATGTTGATTGCCAAAGGCGCGCCGATTAACTTGGAGTCCAATGCGAAGGATACACCATTGCACTTGGCAGCACGGAATGACCACGTGGCGTGCGTGAAATTGTTGGTTGATTCCGATGCGCTTTCCAGCACATTGGGATCCTAAGCTTAGAATTCCACGTGGACAAGTTGTCGCG
>JADMIO011875007.1_pt1 | contig 52805 bp, 52 predicted proteins | sample 8958161 | NCBI WGS metagenome assembly JADMIO01 (sample SAMN16585339, study PRJNA669376) | soil metagenome | isolation source: Crop rotation soil | place: USA: Cullars Rotation, Alabama | collected 2011 | reverse complement strand
CTTTCCCCGATCATCCTGGTAGTGGAAGACGTCAGCGAGACCCGCGACGGCATTGAGAAGCTGTTGAAGGCCGACGGGTATCGCGTGTCACTGGCCCGGGATGAAAAAGACGCGATCGAAAGCGCCCAACGAGTGCCTCCCAACCTGATTTTGGTGAGCGTGGCCGGATTACTTCACGAAGTTGTTATTGCCGCGCGTCATATCCGCGAGCTTGCCGCATTAGGAGAGAATGTGCCGGTCGTGGTCTTCTGCATTGCAGAGATCGATGAGGGTGATGAAGTCGCGATCGGACAAAACGTATATATCACCCGCCCAGACAATTTCAATCAGTTGAGAACACTGCTCGGTCGTCTACTGAACGACATTCCGATTGCCGCGTGAATAAGACTTAGCTTCAATCGACAGCGAGACTCCTGCCGGACCTCTGACTACTAAGGCTTGAAATCCGGCGACGCCTTGCTGCTCTCGACGTCAAAGGAGACCGAGTTGTGCTCCATGCGTGACCATCCACTTCTCGTCAATTGCAGAAGCAAACGGTGGCCCTGTGGGCACGAATAAAGTTCTCCTAAACCGAGCGCCGGCCAGAAACCAGGTTAATGACCAGAATAATCGCTGCTACAACCAGCAGGAGATGTATCATCCCGCCACCGACGTGACCGATGAACCCGAGTAGCCAAAGTACCAGCAATATCACCAGAATTGTCCACAACATCGTCTAATTCTCCTTCGTTAATCTTGAATTGGCGTTTACATTGAAAGCGTAACAGTCAGGAGAGAGAACGTCTGTGTGACAACACACATAGATACGTCACGACGCTAGTTGCGAGTTGCGCTAATCAGATAGGTGAAAGGTGTCAGAGGAAATCAGTCGACAATTATCCCAGCAACCGATCGAACTCGTCTTTGACCACGCGGTAACATTCGCACACAGTTTCTTCGAGCTTCTGGCGGTCGAGGATCGTGATGTGGCCACGAACGTAACTAATTGCTCCGGAATCTTGCAGTCGACCAGCAGCAACGGTAACGCCTTCGCGGCGAACGCCCAACATGTCGGCAATCAGCTCCTGAGTCATGATCAACTCATCGGCCTTCACGCGATCGTGACTCAACAAAAGCCAGCGACAAAGTTGCTGCTCCACTGAGTGAAGACGGTTACAAACCGCTGTCTGTGAGATCTGGGTAATTAATGCCTGTGTATACCTCAGCAATACATACTGAAATTTTCCACCGCGCGCGAATTCATCTTGCAGCACCCTGGCCTTCATCCGGATTGCGCCGCCCGCGCTCTGTACGACGGCACGGTTGGGCATGGTGCCGCCCCCCATGAAGAGAGCAATCCCGACCACGCCATCATTACCTGTCAAACCCATTTCGGCACTCGCACCGTTTTCCATGGTGTAGAGTAAAGAGACGATTGTCGTCGTAGGGAAATAGACATAATCAAGGTGTCCGCCGAATTCGTAAACAACCTCACCGAGATCAAATGAAACCTGCTGCAGTTGTGGCAGCAAGTGGTCATACTCGTCGCGCGGAAGTGCGGCGAGCAGCCGGTTTTCAACCGGCTCAATCGGTCGAGTGAGTGTAGCCATTAGTTGATTTCCACGCGTTGCCCGAAACTAAAACTCAAACCCGTGAGAGCAAATACAAATCCATTGACTTAGAGAAAAGTATATCAGGTATGTGGCATGGCGCACACAGCGCCTTGTGAGAGCTTGGTTCTCATATGACATTGAATCTTAAGGCGAACAGGAAAGGAAATCGGTAATGTCTCAATGGTAAGGATGGGCTTTGCACAAAAGTCCTTGTTCTGGGATTTCTCTGTGCAACCTCTGTGTCCCCCGTGTCTCTGTGGTGTGGTTTTACTCGAAATTCATCAACCACAGAGACACAGAGAACACAGAGGTTGCACAGAGAAGAGCGCGATCGAGACTTTTGTGCAAAGCCGTGAGGATGCATTCTCATTCAACGTGGCTGCTGGTTGCAGGATGATTGCCGTCGGCGGATAGATGCTCCTTCATTAACTGCGTCAACAACCGAAGCTGCTCTTGCTGCATAGTGATCAGTTCGGACCATTTCATCTCGCGCAATTCGTCCAGCTTTTCATGCAGGCTCAGAATCTCAAGCTCCGCCTTCAAATTCACCTCATAATCGTGAGCCGCATCCAGCCTGTCTTTTACTCCCTGACGATTCTGCGACATCAAAATTACGGGCGCCTGGACGGCAGCGAGCATGGAAAGAAAGAGGTTCAGCAAAATATACGGGTAAGAATCAAATGAAGCACTATAGCGCGTGAGAATGAGAGTGTTGAGCAGCACCCAGGAGAGCAAAATTGCAGCGAAGATAATGATGAAGGTCCACGAGCCTCCAAAAGCAGCAACCCTATCGGCGAGCTGTTGGCCAAGCGTTAGCTTCTTCTCAAACTCCACGTTGATGTCGCGACTGATAGGCAAGCGTTCGCCGAGATGCTGAACAACCCGATGTTCAACTTCAGGAAGCTCATCAAGGCTGACTTTAAATCGCTTCTTCACAAACTCTGGCAGGTGATTCTTCATATAAAGGCTGATGCTGAGCCGCTGTGCCGTTCGGTAAGAAAAATCGCAGCACTGATTAACTCGGCGGCAACGAATGGCTTCGGAATGTGCATTTCGTATCCAGCGGCCAGTGCGCGCTGGCAGTCGTCGATTCCAGCATAGACCGTTAATGCCATCGCAGGAGTTCTTCCACCATGCTCTTCGCCGAGCTGACGTATTCTGCTGATCAGATCGTAACCGTTCATCTCCGGCATTCCGATGTCTGAGATCAGCAGATTGAATCGTTGCCGCTCCATTTGATGCAGCGCTTCAGTGGCAGAACTTACTGAGACCACTTCGGCTCCGCACGCCGTCAGCAGCGCGGCGACAAGCTCACGGGTGTCCTGTTCATTATCGACGACGAGGACGTGCAGACCATTGAGAGAGTCTTGCGTTGTTGTCAAACTATTGCGTTCATTCTTTGGGTCTATTTTTTCTGCGGCGTTGGGGACTTCAGGAAGACTCGGCAACGGAAGCATGACCCTGAAGGTGGCGCCCGTATTTTCACCGGAACTTTCAGCCGTTACCGTCCCTCGATGAAGTTCAACCAACTGACGCACAATTGAGAGTCCTAGTCCAAGCCCACTATTGCTGCGCGTGTTCGAGGAATCGGCTTGGCGAAAGCGCTCGAAGACGTGCGGCAGATGCTCGGTAGCGATGCCTTGCCCACTATCGTTAACAGTGATCAGAGCGTGCGAGTCATTTCGCTCCAAGCGCACGTGCACGTCGCCCCCCTTAGGTGTGAACTTGATCGCGTTGGTTAATAGGTTCCAGACAATCTGCTGAAGACGCTCGGGATCGCCCAAAATGGATCCGACGTTTGAGTCGAATGCGGCCTCCAGATTAATTCTTCTGGCATCTGCCGCGGGGCGCACGTCGTCAACGACAGCCTGAATCAACGGCGCAAGTTTGACCACGCGTAGGTCGAGGTAGAGTTTGCCGGTGGTGATGCGCGAGATGTCCAGCAATTCATCGATGAGTCGCCGCTGAACTCGAGCGTTGCGAGCGATGGTTTCGATCGCACTAACAGTCTGCTGTTTATCGAGCTTACCCTCGGTGAGCAGATGTGACCAGCCGAGGATCGAAGTAAGAGGAGTTCGCAATTCATGTGACAAGGTGGCAAGAAACTCATCCTTGACGGTATTAGCCGAATCAGCTTCCGCGCGTGCTGCTTGTGCCGCTGCCAGGAGTAGCGTCCGTTCTTTCTCCGCTCGCTTTCGATCAGTGATGTCGCGGATGTTGCACTGTATAACTTGAAGACCATCTTCTTCATACACGTTGCTGACAAACTCCACATCCCTGAGCTGTCCATTTGTGTCTTGCAGCGGCAAGTCTTCATAGCGGAGATAGCCTGTTCTCTGCAACTCTTTGAAGGCGGCCTGGCTCGCCTCCTTATCACCGAAGAGACCGATTTCCCAAAGCTCCTTTCCTAAAAACTCAGCGTGTGAGTAGCCCAACAACTCCGTCATGAATGGGTTCACGTCGGTGATTTTCAGAGTGACCGCATCGAGGATAAGTATTCCGTCGCGTGCAGCTTCAAAAAGACGCCGGTAGCGGAGTTCTGAAATGCGCAGACGTGATTGTGCCTGGTCGCGGACAGGTGACTCATCGTTGTTCACCACGTTTGATTCACTTTTCATAACCTGTAAGATTTTCGTTGACGATGACATCGGGAACTCTAATCTCGTTGAATGAGAATCGAGACGGCGCCTTCACGTCGATAACTGATTGGGACTATGAATAGTTTTACATGCCTGAGGAGATCCGTCTGTGTGCTACCACACATACATGAGCAGCAGCCGCAAGCCAACCGAAGATTGCATGTGGCTGCTCGATGGAAAAGTTGGGCGTCAGTTTCGGGGACGTCGTGGCCGCTGCTTGGCTGACACTGACTTGACGATAGTGGAAAGGCTGGGGGCAACAAGAAACGCCGACTCATAGGGAAGAACGGCTTGGGCAATGAGCGCTTCGATCTCGGGTTTGTTGATGTCTTTGGGTTCCTTGAGTCGGATGCTCCTGACTTGCTTGCCTTGACCTTCGAGTAGACCGTGAGTGTCGCGTAAGTCTACGCCATGGAGGAAGAAGAGCGTGACCCACCTCGGATAGCCGGCCACGGAAATGAACGCGTCGGATGTCCGCTCTGTTGGGCTGATGCCGAACACCAAAGCGTTGTAGTTGTCGTAGACCAACTCGAAGCCACGAGGAAACATGTCGCAAAGCCTGGTGCGGGCCTCGCGCAACTGTGCTTCCACTGCAGGTGTGTACTTTCTGAGGAAGATTGAGATTTGCGACTCAATGGCAATGACACTCATGACGCCGAGTTTTACTCAGTTCTATGCGCCTCGTCAAAGAGTGGCAAGCGAGGTTCTCTCGAATTTCTTCCTTCCAGGCTTTTAAAGGACAGTTACCGCTACGTGCAGCTAGTAATAGTCTGTGGCTGAGCGTGGATGAAAGTGAGGGCGCTACCTTGATTCAGCATAGTAGCGCCCTTGCCTCATATCTGGGCAATGAGGAGGCTGGTAAGCCTTAGTTAAGGAAATGTTAGCATTCATGTATGTGCGGTAACACACATATACCTTCAGGGTTATGCCGCCACCTCTACAGCCAAGCTTTCCCTACAGGTATCGGAGTTTGAAGATTAGTACATACATGTGTTAGGTGCTGGTTTTTCTTCTTCAGATCCGCAGCCTTGATCTCAGGTGCTTCCATGCCGCCGTACTTTGCTTCCACTGCTTCCAACGCTTTCAAAATCATCGTGATGATCCTGATGTTCGCTGCATTACCAAAGGCTTCAAATTTCCGTCGCGCTGTTGGTCTATCTCGAAAGATCGGCTCTCACAATCGCGCGGAGCGTTACCTAAAGCGTAACGAAAAATCTTCTTTCAACCGGAGGAGAGACTTTGTAAATTCGGCGTGAAGATATGATTTTCGCTTACGAACGGGCGCTGCATGACATCGCTCGCTTTAAACGATCCAAGTAAAAATATCTGTGCTATAGTGCTCTCACCCCTCAAAACAAAAAGAAGCGGGCCGACCTTGTGACGCAAACACAAAGCCGACCCTGGGATCTCAACCCTTTCAGTTACAAAGGAGTAAGACCTTGAACACTCATAGTAGCGCAACCGCGCTTGAAGAAACACCTCACGAAACCGAAACAATCCAAATCACCATCAGCGATGCTCTCAGACGACGCGCAGAGGCAGTGATAAATGGCAGTTCGATCGATCCACAGTGGCGAAACATCGTTCGTTACGCTTTGGAGATCAACGATCCCTTACTTCCTGACCTCGTGCGGCGCGCCGATGCCGGTGAAATAATCATCGACACGACCGTTTTCTCAGAAACTTCCGACGAGAACGAAGACGATGCGAACGAAGAAAAGATCGAAGCACTGGCGGACATGATCTGTCGGGCTGGCAATGAGGCCGCGGCCGCAATGTTCGTCTTGATGGGAGCGTTGGAAAACTCCGTGCATCCCAAACTGCTTGCGAACACGGCGAAGCACTTTGCCTTCGCACGCTGCTCCGAGCTGGACCTCTATGGAATGGTCGACGCGCAGCTGCGACTAGTTGAACGCGAGTTGTTGGCCCATACTTCGCTAGTATCCTTATGACGTTTAAAAACCGAGAGGCCTCGGATGCAGGGAGTAGTGTGCACCCGAGGCCCCTCAGCTTACTTCAAATATTCAGCACGAGGATCAGCTTCTGGCCTCAAAAGTCAGAAATCATTCTTGGATCTGGTCAGTACAGGGAGCGGTAGCGACCTGGTCAAACCATAGCTGATCACTCACCAGGTCGCTACCGCTCCCTGTACTGACCAGACCTAAGTGCGATTGCGTAGTTCTAAAATACCTTCTAAGAGTTTTCTTAGAGTTTTCTAAGAACTTTCTAAGGACTTTTCTACGACTATCCGCCTAGTCTGCCCGCGCTTTAGGTTTTCAATTTGAAAAGGCGCTTGCCGCTAGTGCTTTTTCAATTTCTCCCGTCTCTCCATTGTGTTTTCAACCAGGGCTCTGAACTTTGCCCAGAACCTTCCAACAGAGCACAAAACACCATGACACAAACCTATCGACGTAAACGCATCCGTGATACCACTCTAACCAAAACTGTAAATAGAGACGCACGCGACGCGAAGCAATCTCGTTTTTCTCGCGTTATTCATGCCCCCAGACAAATAGCATCGTGAATCCCGGCGAGGATGTTTGAGATCTGCGCAGTCCTGTCTGGGTTTGCCGAAATTCAATCCATGATTTGGTGAATTCAATCCATGTTCGACGAAATTCAATGTGCAATTCCGTCGAATGCAGACGAGACGAAACCGGTGCAAGACAACACCGCGTGAGATCAAAATGCACTTGGACCGATCTTGTTTGCTATTCGCGCAATTCAAGACGCTACGAACCGAATTCAATGAGCAATTTACTTCCAAATTGTCTCCCCATTGAATCAACCCTGAAACAGAGGAGAAGCTATGGCTAGAATCAAACTAAACCTGCGGAACCTGTCCGTGACTGACAAAATTGCCAAGGGCCGGCAAATCGTGACGGCGATGACGAACAACGCGCGCTTTGCGAATCCACATCCACCGCTGACTGATGTGACGACGACTCTAGATGATCTGGGAAGGGCGTTTGCCCTGGTCCAGGCGGCGCGGTCAGAGGTCACGACGAAAACCGTTAGTCAGGACAACGCCGAAGCAAAGTTGGATCAGGCTTTGACGCAGCTCGCCGGTTATGTGGAAAGTGTCGCCGGCAAAGACGACACCGTGATCACGAGTGCGGGTATGGACACCAAAGCGTCTCCTTCTGCACCGACAATCCCGGCCGCACCACAGGGATTAGGCGCTACGGCAGGAGAGCACGAGGGCGAAATTAATCTCACGTGGAAGCCCGTCGCGAACGCGCGCAGTTACATCATCGAATTCAGTCTCGATCCGGCAACATCAGGTAGCTGGACACACTCCGGTGTAGCGACCGCTGCTAACAAGACAATTTTCAGTCTAACGAGTGGCAAGCGCTACTGGTTTCGTGTAGCGGCTGTAGGCGCAGTCGGGCAGAGCGGCTGGAGCGAGCACGCAACGAAAATCGTGCCGTAGTGATCGAGATCAGCATAGCCTCATGTTGTTGGGGCATGAGGCGGGGCATCACCGTGCGCAAAAGGAAGGGGGCCGGTGGTGCCCTTTATTACGGGAACAGTACTTCCAGCGCCAGATTGAGTGCATCCATAACTGGTCTGGGCTTAACAGTTCGGCGATCTTGGCGATTAACTCGCGGGCGATGCCTTCGGCACCCTTGTGTTCGAGAGGCATTCCGGCTTTCCTGTTAGCTGTGATCCTGAATAAGTTAATCGGCTCGCCTGTTACGTTCAGGAATTCGCAACTTGTCCTCTTGGTCCATCTGGCCGGACAAACTAATAGTCAAGGGAGCCGAGTTATGAACGGGATTCTACAGTAGTCTTACTATTTTCGGGTATGCTTCCTGCGCTTGCGTCGATGTATGGGAGTGCGTTGTGTGAGTAAGTCGGGATGCCTGGTTTCGAGGATGAACGCGAGTGATTGATAGCGGATGCCTAACTGCTCTGCCGCCTTAGTGATTTTCCCGTTTGCATTCGCCAATGCCTGACTAATCATTTCAGCTTCAAGTCTCACGGTTTCATCCGGTAGCGAAAGCGATTTATTGAAAAGCGGATCCGCGTCCGGCTGGCGCTCGCGCCGTAGTTCTCTCGCGAGTTTTACTCCAACTGCTTTGAACCTCAATAGCAAGTTTTGGCTGTAGCAGTTCGCCAGCCAGTCGTTTGCTTGCTCGTATGCCGTGGCTAATACATCACGCGGGAGATCATCTACTTCCTCAATCAAGGTGAGTGCTGCAAGTCCGGCTTTATTCAAAGCGCCCGCATCGTGGGCCACTTCAATAGCATTCTTAAAAGTGAATTGCGCTTGCTCCGTTCTGCCGAGTCTCGCTAACACAATGCCGTGAGTGATCAGACTATCAACTAACAGAACTTGATGGCCGCTCTTTCTTAAACTCCTAACCGAACTGCGCGCTACCGTCTCAGCTTCGTCAAATCGGCCTTCATCGGTGAGAAGCTGTGCGCGAGTGTCGTCTATTTGGGCCACGACTGCCTTGTCTTTGATAATCACGGCAAGGCGTCGCGCCTCTGATAGATATGTGTGCGCCTCTTTGAAGCGGCGCATCTGGCGCAGCACATTCGCAACGTTGTTTTTTACATCGGCACGATACAGAGCGTTGTGGGCCAGCTTGAACTGTAGATCCGCTTCTTCATACTCTCTGATAATTCTGCGAAAATACCGCGCTTGGTTTTCGACGGTAATTAACTTGCGAAGCACCATCGCGATCTGATTGTGGTAGGTTCCTTTGAGAGCATGATTCGGAATCTTTCTGAATAGCGCGGCGTTGTCAGTCAGAAGTTTTAGAGAATCGTCATAGCGGGAGGCAGACCATTCTACAGCAGCTAAGAAAATGACCGCGTTGGCCCGCGTGTTTCCCGCAGTCGGAATTCTTTTCAGTGCTTCGGTGAGCATGATTCGCGCTTCATCCAAAGCACCAGCCCACCAGTAGCAAATCGCTAATTCGGCCCGCGCTGCCGCCACGCGCGCGGCGTCTCCTAAAGACTCGAACAGACTAATACTTTCACTGATTAAATCCTTCGCCGTGTCTTGCGCTTCGCTAATCTGATTCTTGCTGCCAATCCATCGCGTGAGAATGCCGACTTGAAGTAAAACTTCGGCAACCATATCAGGACTCAATCCTTCGACGTTGGGGCGCTCGCCAAACTTTTTCCAGAACGGCCGCATGACCTCTCGTGCCCCTTCGTAGTCGCCTCTGTCTTTGAGTTCGACAGCCGCCTGACAACGGAGCCACGCGCTTTCGTTGGCCGAATGGTGAGAGACTTCCAGCTTCTCCAGAATAGTCCGCATGGAGACTTAGAGCCTTTCGTGTGGGTTGGGAGGAAAGTTTGTGAACTGCGAGCGGGATAGTAGTGCTCAATACCACTACCTTGCAAGGAATCTTTCCTTGCTGGTTTACTTGCCAATACCAGTATCTGGTGTCGCCCGATACCAGTAAGCTGGTAACTTCTCAAAAACAGGAGAAACTCCAATGAAAAGACTCGGTTTCGCGTTGATCCTTACGTGTGTTCTGTCTGTCTCTGCTTTGGCGGGTGACATTCCGACAATCGGCAAGGCGGGTGAGATCCCGACAATCGGCAAGGCAGATCCAGCACCATCGCCGACGCCCGCAACACAAAGCGGTGGCAGCAGCACTGCCACGACGATCCTTTTGACGATTCTCAGTCTGATTCGTTAGGGCGGCTTTCTGAATGGGAAAAAGTTAGATCCTGCTGAACGTGGGAGTGTCGAAGTGTGCCTACGTCCGATACCTGATTCTGGCATAAATCAAAAGTGAGTCATCCCGTGGGAATCTTGAGAGGTGCCTTTGGCGGAAGATATAAAGCCGCTGTTTAGCGGCATGGGCGTCCCGGTGACAGTGAGGGCTGGAGACGCCCAAAGGGCGCTACTGAATTTGGGTTCGGTAGCGCCTCTTTGTTGCGTCATGGGCCAAGCACCACGAAATAAACCGAAACGATTAGGCGAAAAGTTATTGCGGATCCGTAAGGCGCATGGCTTGTCTCAAAAGGAAATGGCGAAGCGGCTGGCAAAGCGTACAGGATTCAAAATCACTAACACACACGTCTCGCACTATGAACGAGATAGCGCCGAACCGTTTTTAGAAACTACACTTGCTTATGCTCGCGTTGGGAAGGTTACGTTTGAGCAGATCGTAGATGACGATCTCGATCTACCGCTGTAGTCTCACCTTTACTTTTGTTCGTTCATTGCAGCAACATTCCTTCACTCACACCTAAAGGAGCTGCCACGAATGTCAGACCCAAGGCGCCGCGAGTCTTCACCGAGTACCGCAGCTTATACCCTGATGGCAAGCTGCACATTTATGCTTTGGCCGCGTTCGCTATAGCAATGATTGCTCTAATCATTGTGGCTGTCCTCTATCTAACTCCTTGATGACAGTGGAGCTTCGGGAGGGACGTGGAGGCAAAAGAAAAAGAGGACGGATGTCCTCCCTCTCTGATTAGAAATTTAATTCTGGCTTACGCTGTTTTGGCGGCAGCGAGCTTGTGAAGCGTTGAAGTGGCAAGCTCGGCTACCCCAACTCTGGGCGTTCCCTCCACCATACTCGTGAGCGTCTTCAATACCTCGGGATATCCTGAGACATTGTAGGCCTCCGCCTCTTCTTTATTGTCCCAGAACGTGATAGCAATAGCTTCCGAGCGGTCTGGGGCGACGAAAGTCATCTCATCGCGGAATCCCTTTTGTTTACGCAGGAGTGGCAAAATCTTGCTCTCAACAACGTTCGTAAACTCGGTGGTGGTGGCGTTCGGCTTCAGTTCCATTATAACGTGGCGTGTAAACATAGTTAGCTCCTTAGGTTTGTTTGGCTATGGACTTCAGGTGATCTGGGTGATTCCAGAGGAGCTGAGAAGAGAGTAAGCTTGAACTCGATTCGCCGCGTACCTTATCACGCACGTGGGCGTTTACCTAATCAGGTTTATTCGAGGTGTCATGAATCGAATTGCTCATGAATAGGATGATGTCGAGTTTGAAGTAGCGATGGAGTAGACAAACTGATGGTCCAGTCGAAAATCGAAATCTTTACCGCAATGCTCGCCGAGCAACCGGAAAACGCCATGATCTGGTACGGCTTGGCCAGTGAACAATACAAACTGGAGAACTGGAGTGAAGCAGCGAAGTCTTTGCGCCAGGTCGTGAGTCTCAACCCGGATTATACGGCCGCCTATCAGATGTTAGGCACCGTCCTGGCTAATGCTGATGACCTTGACGGGGCACAACAGGCCTGGAGAAATGGTATTGAGGCCGCGGATCGTACCGGCGCGTGGAAGGCCGGGCAACATATGCGCGGCTTGTTGGCGGGCGTTGCATCTGCCGATTAGGCTCTCTGCCCGACTAGAGGACTGCTGAAGCGCCCGATGCGCGTCCGCGTTGCGGAGTTTTCCGTTTCCTTTAAGTGACCAATAACGGCTCTGACTCGGAATGATCAGTGAAGGGAATTACTTCACGCGGAACATTCTCCATGGTCATTTCAATCAAGTGGTCCACGACAGCTTTGACGTCGCTCGTCTCGCGCCAGACTCGAAGCTGGTCATCGGCCGAAGTACCTCGCTGAAGAATGGTGTGGATGTGCCGGATCTCTTTTCGCGAGCGCAAGTCATCAATAACATCGTCAACGAACTCCAGTAGTTCACGAATGAGTTCACGCACTGGCACCTCCTTCCCCTTGCCAAAATCAATCATCTTGCCGTCAAGACCATAACGGACGGCGCGCCACTTGTTCTCCTCGATCAGCATTTTGTGATGGATCCGAAACGTCAGATTTTGATCGAGTAGTTTGTTGAGCTTTGCGACCAGTGCCTGGAAAAGGGCAGCAATAGCGATCGTGTCGTCAACGCGGGTGGGCATATCGCAGATGCGAAACTCGAGCGTCGGGAAGATCGGGTGCGGACGCACGTCCCAATAGATCTTTTTGCCATTGTCGATGCATCCGGTTTCGATGAGTAGCTTGACGTATTGTTGGAATGCGCTGTGGGAATCGAAGTGGTCAGGTATACCAGTCCGGGGAAACCTTGTGAAGACTTCCGAGCGATAGGATTTCAATCCGGTATGAACGCCCAGCCAGAAAGGTGATGAAGTAGAAAGCGCGAGTACATGCGGGAGAAAGTAGCGGATCGCGTTCATTATCTGGATTGCCCGCTCAGGATCCGTAACGCCCACATGGACGTGGAGACCGAAGGTGAGCAACGACCGTGCGATCATCTGATTCTCTTCAACGATCATTTCATATCTTGCATTCTCGTAGATCTTTTGGTCCTGCCAGAGTGAGAATGGATGAGTGCCGCCGGCGACAATCTCCAGCCCCTTCTTGCGCACAAGTGTAGAGAGGATGCCGCGAAGATTCGTGATATCGGTGCGAGCTTCTTTTATGTCCATGCAGATGCCGGTGCCCACTTCGATCATCGACTGGATCATTTCCGGTTTGACTTGCTCGCCTAACAGCATCCTGCCCTCTTCGAGAATTTCAGAGACGTGCGAGCGCAACTCGCGGGTGTTCGGATCAACGATCTGAAACTCTTCTTCAATCCCGAGGGTGAATTGCTCGAATTGACTCGAGTCGGTTCTCATGTTTCTTCCTAACTGGTTGCGACCCGGCTTTGCACAAAAAGTCCTTGTTCTGGGATTTCTCTGTGCAACCTCTATGTCCTCTGTGTCTCTGTGGTGTGGTTTTACTCGGAATTCATCAACCACAGAGACACAGAGGACACAGAGGTTGCACAGAGAAGAGCGCGATCGAGACTTTTTGTGCAAAGCCTTGCGACCCTTTGTACGAATCGCAGATTGGCCCAAGGCTCACGCAACTTTCGAATACCGGCCGCCTTCACTTTCCCAAGCCGCTGTAGCACTACTATCGCTATGCGGAGACGTGCTCAAACTCGGAGTTTCGTTGAGATTGACTCGATTTCCCATCATTAAGGCAAGTTGCTCGGGGTGTACAAGCCGGCCACGGTTGAGATTGATTAACGGATCGCTCACCAGCCAAAAGTCGACTTCGGCTGCGCCTCCCACTGGGACCAGTTGCTTGAGCAAACCGGCATCAAGCGGCACTGGTTTGAAGAGCAGCATTCCGAAGTTACGTAAACGGGCCAGCAAAGCGTCGCTACTACTGTTAAATAGCGGCACACGAAAGCGTCCGTGATCGTCAAGGGCGAACACATCGCCGTTGGCACGTTGCATGACAAAGATATTGCTCATAAAATCTTTCTGCTATTCAAGCGATGATCCACGATTCAAGAGACGAGCGAATTCGTTGCTCAGCTCCTGTGCACGACTGCGAGCGTTCCAAAAGGAAAGAATAGATAATTCGGCTGGAGTTGGTTGTCTGAAGCTCTCTTTGCCTGCCTGTAACTCCACGAGGCTTAGCTGCGGTTCGTCCTTTTCAACATATAATGTATTAGTAATTTCCACTTTGATTCTATCGCCTTGCTTTCTTCTCTTTCAGATTGGGTCGATCGTATAGCAATTCCGAAAGCAGAGGTCTGTGCTCTAACACACATAGCCGTAGGTAGTGGTCACAGACAGACTGTCATTTACAACAATGACGAGCAAAGGAGGGATCCGGCAATCTTTTGAGACAAGCCCGCTTTAAAGTTAACTAGATCTATGCGACTGATAGAAATAGCAATAGGCGTAACACTGTTAGGTGGCGCAGCATGGACCACGGTTAAGACTTATAAAGGCCGCGGCATCTCGTCGTTTTTCGTCCTCGCGTTCGCCGTGTTCCTCGTCGCCCTGGGTTTGGCTTTTCTCTTTGGCGCCTTTGGCGAGTTACTGCGCAACCTCAGGTTTGGGAGCGAGTGGCTCAAATGAACCCGATACCAAAAAGGGAAACTATCGCGCTAATCAGATATATTTCGCATGTAGTATATACTTCATTTGACATATAGCACTACGAGGCGTAAGGTTGGGATCGAACCGAGACCAGCTAACTCCATTCTCAGCTCTTCTGGACCCGCCAGATTCGTCTGAAACTTACAGCTCAACTACCGAAAAGTTAAGGGTGTTTACCCGCGCTACTAGTTTGTCATTATTGCGCGTTTGTTAACGCACCGATAATGGCGTACCAGTTCGCAGCCTCGCAGCCCGACTCCTGGTAGAAACCAAAGGAGATTGAAAAGTATGACGACGAATATCCAACCGCTACATGACCGCGTAATCGTAAAACGCATTGATGAAGGCGAGCAAGCGCGTGGCGGCATCATCATTCCCGACTCGGCGAAAGAGAAATCCCAGGAAGGCGAAGTGATTGCCGCAGGCCTAGGCAAATACAAGGAAGATGGCTCGCGCCAGCCTCTCGATGTCAATGCAGGCGACCGCGTTCTGTTCGGCAAGTACGGTGGCTCAGAGATCAAGGTCAACGGCGAAGAGCTGTTGATTATGCGCGAGGACGAGATTCTGGGAATCATCACCCGCGCTGGCGCCGCCGCCGTCGGCAAAAAGGGCAAATAGATTCTGGCATAAAGCAAACTGAGAGTTTGCGTGGACACCTTTTAATAGGAGAGAAGAGATAAAGATTATGGCAAAGCAAATAGTTCATGGCGAAAAATCTCGAGCGGCAATTTTGCGGGGCGTGAATCAACTCGCCGATGCAGTGAAAATCACCCTTGGACCAAAGGGGCGCAACGTCGTTCTCGATAAGAAATACGGCAGTCCGACCATCACGAAAGACGGCGTGACAGTAGCGAAAGAGATCGAGCTGAAAGATGCGCGGGAGAATATGGGTGCGCAGATGGTGCGCGAGGTCGCTTCGAAGACCAGTGACGTTGCGGGCGACGGCACAACAACGGCGACAGTGCTTGCGCAGGCCATTTTCCGTGAAGGCGTGAAAACAGTCGCCGCAGGCGCAAACCCGATGGCTCTGAAACGCGGCATCGATAAAGCGGTCGAACGCGCAACTCGAGAGATCAAGAAAATGTCGAAACCGGTCACTGGAGAGATGATCGCGCAGGTCGGCACGATTTCGGCAAATGGCGACCACAGCATCGGCGAGTTAATCGCCGAAGCGATGGTCAAGGTTGGTAAAGATGGCGTCATCACCGTCGAAGAATCGAAAACAATGGAGACGGCGTTGGAAGTTGTCGAAGGGATGCAGTTCGATCGCGGCTACCTTTCGCCCTACTTCGTCACTGATGCGGAAACGATGAAGGCTGTGCTCGAGAACCCAGTCATTCTGCTCAGCGAAAAGAAGATTTCGGCGATGAGAGACATGCTGCCTATTCTTGAGCAGGTCGCTAAGTTGAGCAAATCAATCTTGATTATCGCTGAGGATGTGGACGGCGAAGCTCTCGCAACTCTCGTGGTCAACAGACTGCGTGGCACGATCAACGTAGCCGCGGTCAAGGCGCCAGGCTTCGGTGATCGTCGTAAGTCGATGCTGGAAGACATTGCGATTCTTACGGGTGGCAAGGTAATCAGCGAAGACCTCGGCATCAAACTCGAGAACGTCAAGCTTGAAGACCTGGGTACCGCAAGACGTGTGACGATCGACAAAGAGAACACGACAATCATCGATGGCGGTGGCGAGACGAGCGATCTGCAGGCTCGGGTGAAGACACTGAAAGCTCAGATTGAAGACTCTACCTCAGACTATGATCGCGAAAAACTGCAAGAGCGACTCGCGAAACTCGTTGGCGGCGTCGCGGTAATTCGCGTCGGCGCAGCCACCGAAACCGAGCTCAACGAGAAAAAGGCGCGGGTCGAAGATGCGATGCACGCGACGCGCGCGGCAGTAGAAGAAGGGATCGTGCCGGGCGGCGGTGTCGTATACATTCGCGCCGCGAAAGTGCTCGACAAATTCAAACTCTTCGAAGACAACGAGGACGAACCTGCCGGCGACGCAGACGAGCAGATTGGCGTCAACATCGTCAAGCGGGCACTGGAAGAGCCGTTGCGTCAGATTGTTTCAAACGCCGGCAAAGAAGGCGCCGTCATTGTCGAAAAGGTTCGTGCAGAGAAGAACCCGAACGTCGGCTATAACGCGGTAACGGAAAAGTTTGAAGATCTCGTGGCTGCGGGTGTGATTGATCCCGCCAAGGTGACTCGTTGCGCACTGCAAAATGCCGCGTCAATCGCTGGGCTGATGCTCACGACTGAGGCACTCATTTCTGAGCTACAGGATGATGACAAGCCGAAGGCATTGCCCGGCGGCATGGACATGTAATTCCGTGACAAATTGGCCAACATGTTCACCAGGGCGGCTTCTGTGAACTCACCAAAGGAGAGAAGTCTTCTCGAAGTGAGAAACCCTATAAGGGAAAGGTAAGAAACTTATGTCTATGAAACTTTATGTCGGTAATCTCTCGTTTGAAACGTCGAGCAATGAACTACAAACATTATTCGCGCAAACGGGCACAGTCGAAAGCGTATCGTTGATTGAAGATCGTGAAACAGGCCGCTCGCGTGGCTTTGGCTTCATCGAGATGTCAACGAAGGAAGAAGGCGCAGCGGCAATTGAGAAGTTCAACGGCCAGGAACTAGGCGGACGGATGTTGAAAGTCAACGAAGCCAAGCAGCGTGAAAATCGCGCGCCGGCTTTTAGTTAAGAGACCAATCGCGAGGGTGAAGGGATCTCGGGTTTTCAAAAGACCCCCGGGACACAAACCTAAAGACGGGCTGACCCACCGGCAGCCTTCCCCTTCTTTGGGTGTGTGTGTTAACGCACAGACCTTCTTCCCTTTGACTGCTATAACTCGTTAGCTTCCTTTCGAAATTACGTTTCGACATCCGGGATCGGGTCAGCAACCTTCTTCTTGAGCCGCCTTGTAATCTCCAGAGAGGCCGACGAAGTTGTTCTCTCAGCGTCCGCAGACGTTCCATCTACCAGGCTGTAGATTCTCAGGTGCAATTTACGTATTTCAACGTGTGCTTGGAAACATTGGTACAAGCTCTAGAAAACTAAAGGAAGAAAATGTCGATCTTAAAAAGCATTATTTCCGTCTTCACCCTGTCAGCGTTTTCAATCGTCATCGGCGTGAGCATACACGCGCAGCCACAACCTAACCGTAATAATACGCGTGAGGTTAGCAACATGCTGCAACGACTTGAACGAAGCTCGAGCAGGTTCCGCAATAGTCTCAATCTGGCATTGGTCCAGAGGAGCGTCGACCAAATGCGGCCTCAAAATGATGTCAGCACTTTCGAACCCGGCTTTGAACTCGCTATTAAGCAGTTCAGGGATCAGTTCACGCGCCGGCTTGCAGTTGCCGCGGACGTTGAGGGCATCCTGCAAAAGGCGTTACCTCTCAATAGCTTCATAACTCAAAACAACTTAAACACTCGGGTCAAGAATGACTGGACATCGGTTCGAACAGATCTGAACACGCTGGCGACTGCCTATGGCGTCAGTTGGCAGTGGAACCAACTAACTCCGATGAAGGTTGACGCAAATGGATCGTTCCGACTGTCCGAGGGTGAACTCGATCAGCTAATCCAGCGAATCGAGAATGGCGGCGACACGTTTCGTGTGAGTCTTACCGACGCTTTTTCCCGAACACCTTCCGACCGGAGCAGAAGCGAAAGCAACATGAATGATGCTCTGCGAGGCTTCAAAAAGGCGACGGATCAGGTGCGCATTCACTTCGACGCCAGGGAGTTAATTTCGGACGATATAAAGCAGCTGCTCGATCACGCCGAACCCCTCGACAATTTCATGCGTGATAACCCGCTTACAGGCCGCGTCAAGAGCGATTGGTCGACCTTGCGCGGGAACCTAAGCGTGCTGGCCAGCGCGTATGACGTAGCGCCAAGTTGGGGAACCAGCCCACCTTTACAAACTGGATCCAAGAACACTAATCGCCTGACCGGAACTTTTAGATTGGATTCGTCTCTCAGTAACAACCCGTGGGACAAAGCGCAGCGCGCGACTCAGAATTTACGTACCGACGAACGGCAGAAAGTCGTTGACGAAATTCTGGCGCGACTTGAATCTCCTCAGATGCTGATGATGGAGCGTCGCGGTACAACGATGACTATTGCGTCTTCGCTAGCGTCACAAACGACTTTTGAGGCAGACGGCCGCGAGCGTCAGGAACAACTTTCCAACGGTAGATGGACGAAAGTAACAGCTACGCTTCGTGGGGAGCAGTTGGTAGTGAGTTCGAACGGCTACAAAGAGAATGATTTTAATGTCACGTTCGATGCAAGTGAGAACGACCGCAGTCTACGAGTGCGGCGGCAGATCTATTCCGATAAGTTAACTCAACCAGTTGTCGTCGATAGTGTTTATGACCGGACCGCCGATGTAGCGCAGTGGAACGTCAATAAGGAGTCGCGGCCGGTTTTGGGTAACGCCAGTACGAGCGGTGAGTTCATCGTGCGAGATGGTGAGACTTTGGTGGCCATATTGAATAGTGATCTGACCACAAAGCTGTCGCAGCAGGGTGACCTGTTCACCATGACCGTGCGCGACCCCAGTCAATTCGAGGGTGCAGTTATCGAAGGCGCGGTGGGTAGTGTTGACCAGGGAGGACGCTTAACTGGCCGGTCAAGTATGTCGCTCAACTTCGAGAGGATTCGGTTAAGGAACGGGCAGACCTATAAATTCTCCGGAGTTCTCGGGAATGTGCGATTGCTGAATGGCGACACAGTCAAGGTTGATAACGAAGGAAGCGCGCAAGGTAGCAACCAGACCACGCAGACGATCCAACGCGCGGGCATTGCCACGGCTGTCGGCGCCATCATTGGCGCCATTGCAGGCGGTGGGAAAGGCGCAGCGATCGGCGGAATCATTGGTGCTGCAGGCGGAGCCGGTACAGTTTTTATTCAGGGTAAAGACAACCTCGAGCTGCCGGTCGGCACAGAACTAACAATTCGTGCGAGTAGTCCGAGGTAGGTAGGACCGATGGCGGATCGAAGCGGGGCGTCAAACACCCGCTTCGATTGGGGCTTAACTTCGTCAGGTAAACGTCTCTAATCAACTGACCACGAATACTCCATCTTCCCGTCTGCTACCGCCAGCCTTAACCAGCACAACCTTCTGTAGCGCCTCTCTGGGAAAACTCTCCTCATGCACCACGTTGCCTTCAAACCACTGACAAATAACATCGCCATCTGAAACCAAACCGTGAACCGTCATTTTCGGCCCGCCGGATCTAAGTTGAACTACATTGCCAATTTCGAAGTCTTCCATTGCAGTATGTTCAATAGGAGCTAATAGTTTTTCTAAATGAATTATGAACTTTTTCGCGCTCAGTAGCCGCAGCAGAGGAGCTATTCCTCAGTTTCATCCTTTTCATCCTGAGCGTTTCCCTTATTACCTTCTCTACTATCACTCAGGAAAAGCGGAGTCGAGGTTTCTCTGAAAAGGCTTTTAGACACCGGCTCGTCATCCTCAACTTCCGCTTTCAATTCCTGGCCCAATTCATTACCGGCTTTCCAGTTCTTCATGTCCTTTCCACCGTTTAGTCCGGCTTCTACTCCTTGTTTGAACTCGGCAGAATTCGTATCTACGTGTTGTTCTATGTCTCCGCTCATCACTGGCTCCTGTTAGGTTGCATGATCCTCGTGGCTAGTACAGAACTAACACAAGCGAGGAAATGCATCCGTGCGCTAACACACACATATATTTATAACCGTTTTGGTTGATATGTGTGCTACTGCACATACAAGTCCTCCCAAATAGCCTTCAATGATGATCCGTCCCGGAAATCTACTGCGATAAGCATATCAGGCAGTTTCGGCTTCAGATGAGATTGCATTTGAGTGCACTCTGATACCGGTAACCGCTGCGACAGAGATTCACAGGAGCGAGAAAAGCCGGTTTCATCGAGATCAATAACCGGCCTTCTTGAAGCTGTTGTTGCCGGGGCCATCTTGAACAGGGGAGTGACTTATGAAAACAGATCAATCGCAAAGCAGAATCGGAAACGCCTTCCTGGTGTTCTCAATGCTGTTTGGAATAGGGATCGCCTTGAGCATGACTGCTCAGGCGCAGAATCCAGACGATCGTTACACGCAAGACCGTAACCGCAGCGACAACGGGGATCAAAACCGACGTGGTCGCGACTGGGATCGTTACGGTAACTATGGCGGCTCTTCAGAGCTGCGTCGCACCGCTCTGAATGCCGGCTATGACGAAGGCGTCAAGGAAGGCCGCAAGGATCGCGGGAACGGCAGCCGCACAGAACACCGCAACCTGAGCAGCTATCAGAAAGCCACGAAAGACTACAGCCCGCGTCTCGGCGACCGTGAACTCTACCGCCGCTACTTCCGTGAAGCCTTCGAAGACGGATATAACGCCGAAAGTTATGCTCGTGGCAATAGACATCGTGAGGATCGCAATGGAAACCGTGACCGCAACGACAACGGTAACCGGGATCGCCTCGACCGCAACGAGGATGGTTACGGCAACTTCGGAGGTTCGTTCCAGTTACGTCAAACCGCTCTGAACGCCGGTTTCGGTGAAGGTGTCAAACAGGGCCGCGAAGATCGCAGGAAACGCAATAACAACGGCTACAAGGGCCAGAGTACCTACCAGAAAGCGACGAAGGACTATAGTTCCGGTCTCGGCGACCGCGAAGTGTTTCAGCGCTACTTCCGTGAGGCATACGAACACGGCTACGCCGACGGTTACGCCGGCTACTAGTCTTTGTCATGGTGAGTCAGACATAGCGAACTCGAACACGAACAATGCGAGCAATCAAACTCATCAAGCACGCGGAACATAAGGTTCCAGATACTCGATCCAGGATCAAAGCTGCCACCAGGCGAGACAGATCGTCCCAAGGGGTTCGGTCCTGGGTAGTCGAGTTTAAGAGAACCCGTCGAGGCGAATCTCTCATCGCCTTCGACAGTTTGTTCAAAGACGCACTCTTGCCGTCAGATTAAAAAAACCATTTCACAGACGTGTGAAGAAGAACCGTTGACCCTTGGACCACCTGGGCCACGCGCTGGGCGACAGTATCTTCCTATGTGAGATAGCGCACAGACGGTGCGGTTTAAAAGGATCACTCTGTGAGATATAGAGGTCGTTAGAGAACAGGCAGGTGGATCCAAAATCGCGCGACAGTTTCATAACGACTGAGGGAGATTGCGCTATGAAAATACTCATTCTATCACCGTCATTGAAAGTTCAGCTGTCATGTTGGCGATTCTATATTTCTACTACAGACGTAGCCATTCAGGAAAACGTGCTTTAGTTTTTCGTCGCCGGCGGAGGAAATGAAATATGAGTCTCACACGAAGTCCTTGTTGCCATCACCTTTGCTTTAGCGATGCTGCAATGTGTCCGTGGTGCGGACAGGCCTTTGAGTCGGGTGCGCTTGAGCGGGTAGCAATCGCCGGAGAGCAAGCATTCAAGAGGAATGCATACGCGATATTTTTCGGTGTGTTTCTGGGATGGTTGGCGGTGCTGCTCTTTTTTCAACTTCGAAATTGAAACGAAAAGGCCCTATATTGTCGTTCCGAGAGCAAACGGTGAAGGTAATCAAAAAGTAGACCTGGCAAAGCGCTGGGTTCATTCAGAGCGCGTTTAAGGCGGATATAAAAAATATTTGGATCGCAGTGGAGATTAACTTCAATCTCCGGTGACACTGCCGACCGCCAACAATGGTGTTTAAGTCTTTCGCGTTGCGTATAGGAGTGAGGTTGGTCCATTCATCACCGCGTGCCTCCAAGGGCCCGTCTCGAAACGGAGGGAACATTCACGTTCATAGAGAGGTCCTCACACTAATATTCACCACCTAGCACCTTTCGATTCAATCCCTACAATCCCGATTGGACCAAGATATTCACCACGTTGTTGTAAAGTTGCTGTAATTTTGATTTCAGCTAAAGTGCTGCCAGTGCAGCAGTAAGAGGACGGCATTGGGGTTGGAACTCCCAAGCTCAAAAGAGCGACTGTTCTAAGTTATTGATTCTATTGGTAGCGGGGGGCGGGATCGAACCGCCGACCTTGGGGTTATGAATCCCACGCTCTAACCATCTGAGCTACCCCGCCATGCCTTGATTATCAACAGTTTACAGCGTTAAGCGCAAGTGGTTGTAGTGGGCGTGTGGCCAATTTGTGGACAACCTGTTCAGAACTGAGCATTGCTGCCTCGACCGCTGCACGTTTGTTTCTCTCCGTCGCACGAACATAACGAGCCGTTGTGTGAATGTCAGAGTGTCCCATTAGCGCCGCGATTGTAAATGCGTCGAAGCCAGCTTCACCGAGTCGCGTCCCGAAGGTAGCACGGAGATCGTGCCAAACTAGACCTTCGATTCCCGCGATCTTTAGAGCCGTTTTGAATCCCTTCTTGATCTCCTTAACCCGTTTTCCCGTCTGAGGGTTTATGAACACGTATCCTCGTCCGGTTGATTGTGTGCGGAGAGCACTCAGGATCTCAAAGACTTCGGGATTCATCGGGACTTCACGATCCTTACCAGTCTTCGTCTTGGTTAAGATCAGGACTCCTCGTGACAAATCCACTCTCTCCCAACAGAGATGAAGTTGCTCGCTCAGGCGCATTCCAGTTCCCAACGCTATCTTTACCATCGGTTTCAGATGTGCGCGTGGCCCTTCAAGAGCGGCCATCAGCGCCGGTTCTTCTTCCGGCATGAGATAACGATAACGTTTGTTGTCCAACGTGTACTTCTTTACTTTCTTGCAGGGGTTCGTATCCGTCACCTTGTAATCAATCGCCAGATTAAAAATCTTACTCAGTAGATGAAGCTCGAGATTGACTGAGGCTAAACTACGAACCGTCTGCCGCGCCGTGATCGATTCGCGTCGGTCACGTTTGAATTTCTCAACCAACAGCGGCGAAATCTCGCGAAAGGTTTTGCCGCCAAAATACTCGCGGATTGTACGAGCTCGAAACTCGTCATGTTTCCACGAGCGCTTATTCGCTTTGGACCACGGGACAAAGACCTTTTCGATGAAGTCAGCCAATTTCTCGCTGCCTAAATCGAGTTGGCCAAAACGTCCCTCAAAGATCTCCTGCTTGATCTTGCTCTCCGCTTGTTCTGCTTGCTGCTTCGTCCGCGCCTCGGAAATTACGCCTCGGTAACGGACGCCACGCACTCTAAAGTAGTAATGCCAGTGCGTACCTTTCTTTCCTCGTTTGTAAACAGACATTGTGTTCTCCTTGAGCGTTGCAGCCACCAAGAGAACGCGGCGCATGGTAGCAGCATCGATCCCTCAAGTCATTACTTTTTTCCGGCGTTTGTTACTGCTCAATCAAAGTGTCGGCGTTTCTTTCCTTGTCCTCTTTCGGAAGGCTTTGCTTTGCCACTCCAAGTCATGGAGCGCGGCGGAGCGGACCCTTGACACCGCGGCTAGAATGGCAAGACGAACGGAGGAGCTTTTGTTTTCCTCCTCCGGTCGGCGCAGACATTCGCAGCCGAGGCGTCAAGGGCGCGCGGCTTGGGCACATCAACGGACATCTCACTGAGCCGCGACATAGTCTTTTCGGCGCGTCCACTCCAGGATTTCTTCGAGATCAAAACGGAGAATGTTTGTGCCGGGCGGCTTACGATAGGGAATGCGATGTTGGGCCACCATCTCATAGATCGTTCTTGGTTTGACATTTAGTAGTTGAGCGACGTCGCTCACTTTCAAAAGTTGTGAGCGCTTGGCTGCGTTAGCTGAATCTAACTGTGTAGTCATTGCTTAAACCTCAAATACTTTAGAGTTCTTCCTACATCAGGAATGCGGCGAGATCCTGACTCTCGCTCTCAACCGCGAGCTCTGCGGCTTTTGCCTGTGTCGCATCTATTTGGTCTGAGTTTTGGTCCAAGTTGCGATCGTTGTGTGTTTGTTCGTGCGACGCCAGGTGATCGTTAGTCAATGCATCGTGGTCCTGTTGAAGATTGCGTGAATTGCCCTTCGTTGCTTCGAGCGCCATTTCCTTGTTGGTAGCTCGATTAAGAGTCTCGCGTAGGTTCTGTGTGGAGTCGGTATAGATCAGAGCTTCCTCCCTTGCTCGCGAGACGGCAACGTAAGCCATTCTGTCGTTAAGCAGACGAAGGGATTCCTGAGTGTCGGCGTTGATCAGCACTCGGTTTACTGTTAACCCCTGCGAAGAGTGGCTGGTGACGGCGTAGCCGTGATCGATGTGCCGGAATTGCTGAGGGTCAAAAGACACTTCGCGGCCGCTGTCGAGGGTAACGCGCAAGTGTTCTGGTTCGATCTGATTGATTGTTCCAAGTTCACCGTTGACTATTCGCTTCTCGGCAAAGGGGGCACGAAACTGAATGCGATCACCTTCTGCAAAGAAACGCTCTGCTTTGTTGTAAACACTGACGCCTGAAAGCCGCGTGGGGTCATAGGTGAGGGTGCGGCCGTTAGCAAAACGAACCGTGAGCTCGTTTCGCTCGTGGTTAACTCCGATGACGCTGGCGTAATCGCCCGGCTTCACTTTGTAGACCTTGCTGGCGCGGTTGTAGCGAATGATGTCCTCGTTTGGTCCGTAGGCGTTGGCGAAGGTGCGTTCGACGCCGGTCATGTCTTGGCGATTGACATAGACGTTCATCTGATGGTCATCGCGGCTGACTTTTCCTTCCCGCTGTAGTTGCTGGTGTATGAGTGAGTTCAGTTGTGCGCGTTCGCGGTTGGCTGGCGAAATGACTAATGTGTTAGTTGGCTGCTTGCAGTAATCCTGGGCCATTCGTTCGAAGCGTTCCCGCTCACTTCGGATTTCGATTAACTTGCCTCGGCTCTCCAGTTCAGTGACGGCTTCGCGGATCTGCCGCACTGATAATTTCGCCACCGTCTGTTTGAGTTCGGGATCTCGCTGCCGGACGATCTCATTAAGCTCGGCGGTAGTCATACCGTGCTTTTGCAGCTGCTCAAACGGACTGCCTGCCTCGACGGCCTGATGCTGCCGGACGTCACCAACTAAGAGCACCTTGTCTTCAGCCTCAAGGCGTCCGAAGAATTTATGCAGCTGTTTGGTGCTTGCTAATGAGCTTTCATCGAGCACGAAGAGTTGTTTTGAGGTGGTGGGCTCCTCTCGCCGGCGCAAAAACTTCTGAAGTGTTTCTGTTTCAATTCCGCTTTCGCCCAACTGTTTCGCGGCGCGTGTTGTCGGCGCAAAGCCACGCACCTGGTAACCCTCTTTCTCGGCTGCTTGCCTCAGCACAGAAAGCACAGTTGTTTTGCCGGTCCCCGCGCCGCCCTGCATGCCAAGGATCTGATCTTCGCTGGACAGGATTGTTTCCAGTGCTGATTGCTGATTCGCATTGAGTTTTAGTTGGTGGTTTTGGGCGCTGTTAGCAACAACATCCTCGACGCGCGCAGCGCGCACGACCGCCGGAGAAGGTCCCTTTCCGTGCATCACGGTCTGTATATTTTCCTGTTCCATCTTCAACATGCGTTGTGTAGTCGCTTCCGGGGAGCGGTGGTCACGAATGATGTCGATAAACTCACCGCGTTCCTGACGCCGACGCATTTCGCTGGTGACCGCATCGTGCGTGGTTAAGCCGAGGTTACGGCGCAGCGCGTCGGTCATGACTTGTCGCATGTCGGCCACCGCTTCGCGCTCGAGCGCATTGTCACGAGCAAAGGTGGCTGCTTCCTGAGCCCGGGTTGCAATCTCGTCCTGGGCCAGGTGAAGCGGACCGCGTTCCTGAGCCTGACCTACCAACCAGCGCGCCTGGTTGCCGTGCTTTGCGTCCATCGATAAGGCACGCTGTCTCATCTCGGCGTGGTCGTATCGTTTGCTGGCGCGATCGTTATGGGCGGCGGCTTGTTTCAGCCTGGCGTTTTCGGAAACGGTATTCCCCTCGCGTTCAAGCCGCTCTTTCATCTGCTCGGCTTCTTTGAGTACTTCCTCACGCCGCGGACTGCTCTCCTGCAGATATGCCTCGCTGAATCCTTTTATCTCGGGTGCGCCAGTGCGTGGATCAACTTGAATTTCGTAACCGAGGCCCTGCAGCTTCTCGGCTAAATGAGCGCGGTAGATTGCAGTCGCGTACTTCTGGCTGCGATACAACTCGAGCGGCTGCACGGAGCGCACTTTTCCTGCTTCGGTCTCGGTCATGTTGAAGATGACAACGTGCGTGTGAAGCTGCGGCGCGGCATAGCCGTTGGTGCGGTCCGGTCGTGAAGACGTGTGCTCAAACTGCGCCGCCACCATCTTGCCGGTCGTGATCGAGGGCTTGTCGCCGCCGCCACGCGCCTGTAGATACTCTTCGAATCCTTTCAAAGCTTCGTTGACGCTCTCGCGGTGAGCGTCCCTGACGCGCTCGTCGTCTCCGACGAGCGCGGCTAACGAAACGCTTTTCGGCGCGCTGATGGTTGCATCCCATCCGGCACGATGTTCACTCGTGATGATCGTCTCACCGAACTCGTTAACCGTTTCGCGCGCCTTGACGGCCTGTACCAGTTGTTCTCCTGTGTGCGGATCCTGACCGGCTACCAGTCGTTCATATTGTTCGCTGCTCACTTCGCCTCTGAGGTTCCACTCGTCCGCGAGACGACCACTCCAGCGGCCCTTAACCTCACCGGCTTCGCTGTAGTAGTTGTCTTTCGAGTTGGTGAACTCCTGCTGGTAGTAATCCAGCGCCTGCCCTGCCGAAATCGCTCTGCTCATTGTCATCATGGCCCACAGCTCTCAGAACCGCGTGTCGAGCGGGTCAGCATCCTGGGGAGCGATTTCGAGCTCATCGCCTTGCTCGTGTTCGTCTGCTTTGGCCGGCTGGTGCGCTGGTAGTGGTTGCCGTGGTTCGCCGACTGGCCGAGGCTGACGCGGCACAAAAGCGGCAGCCCGCTTCGGACGCTTAATGGGCTCAATCCGAAACGGCACGACCGCGTCGCCATACTTCCAGTAGAAATGCAGATTTGGTAAGGCCATGATCTGCTCCTTGCTGACTACTGAGTTGTGCTCGATGCCGGGCGCGTAGTTGAGTGAGTCGCGACCGTAAGCCTGGACCGAAGCGGTCGTGGAAACGCGCGGCCGCTCGATCTCCTGCTGCCCGATCATGTCCGACACCCAACGCGCGGAGTCTGACTCGTTGATACGGCCGAAGCTCTTCGTGTGTGAGGCAGCCAGCAAGGTGGCGGAGATACGCTCGTAGGACTGCTCGATCTGCGTCTTGTTCTGCGTGCCAAGGACGATCTTGACGCGGTACTTGCGACCTTCAACAAGGGCCGTTTCCAGTGCCGGTAATCGCTTCAGCGAGTGCGCCTCATCGATCATGACCCAGCAGGGACGCTGTCCTGAGGTGGCCAGGCTCGCTCCCATCAGTTTGCCGAAGAGAATATCGAACCAGGCGGCGTGTGTTCTCCTGAGCGCTTCTCTTGTGCTTTGCGTCGAGGTGATGAAGATGCAGCGGCGGCGCAGTTGCGCCCACTCGCGGAATGTAAACCGCCGCCCGTTGCACTGTTCGAGCGTGGGTAGAAGTTTTAGGGAAGCGCCCACTTCCGAGAGGGTGGCGAGCACTCCGGCGCGTTGCGCTTTGGCGGCTCTATCGATCAGATGCGCGTGCTCGGTGCCGGCCACACAGGTGTCAATCAACTCCTCGTCAGTGAGCATTTGCACCAGCCGTTCCGGTGAGGGCTTGAACCCCAGCAGGTGAGCGAAGATGCTGCGTGCGGCTTTGTTAAAAAACTGGGTCGTAGGCGAGGAGTGGGGATGATCCGGAAAGAAACTCTCGGCGATGAAATAGCGCTCCGGGGCGCTCGTTTCGTCCGAGACATTCTCGATCTCATCGACCGGATTCCAATAGGGGCAGCGCGCATCAAGCGGGTTCAGGATGATGTCGGTCTCGGGATCGTAATGCTGCTCCAGAAACTCGCCGACCGGGTCGTAAATGACTACAGCCTCAAACTGTTTGCGGCTCGCAATCTCGTCGATCAGTTGGTGCATGATCTGGCTCTTGCCGGTGCCGGGATCGCCGAGTAATAGCAGCCCTTCGTTCTCTTCTTCGCGGGGCACGGTCAACGTGTAGGAGCTCTGCTTGAAACCGAAATAGTCTTGCGCTCGGGCGCGTAGATTCATCCCCTGCGGAAAGACCGTGAGGGCGTAGCCGGTGTGTTTCCTGTGCTCTCGCCGGTATTGTTTCGGTGAGAGCTCGCGCGTGCCGCGCAGGGGCTGGCCGGCGACGTAGCGGCCTTGTGCAAACAGGTAAAGTCCGGTCAATCCGCCAGTGCCGGAGAGAAAGATTACGATGGCGCCAAGCCAGGCAGGACGCCAGAGATCGATGAGGCTTAGGTCGTCGTAGATGAGGCGACGAAACCACCCGTAAGCGGTCGCATCGATCAGGAATTCGTTAGTCCAGGCAAACTCTTTTACCTCGGCATCGGGTTGCAGATAAAAGACCGGATAGCCGTTCTTGACCTTGATGCGGCCTTCGTCGTCAAAGTCCGCTTTGACTAAGCCATCGTGCATCATGATGCGGACGTTGCGGCCGTTACTCGGGTCGCGCACTACTCCGGTCAGGAAGGTGTAACGCGAGCGCGAGCGAGGCATGTAGCTCTTGAACGTGCTGCGCACGTACTGCCGCAGATAAATGCGTTGCAGGGGCGTAAGGTTTGGTTTGACCCAGTAGAAATGCAGCGCGACGCCAGCGAGTGCCGCAGCCAGAAACATGAGAGCGGCAAAGAGTCTGACTCGTTGAAAAGTATTCCTGGCGCGAGTGTGACCTTCTTCGGTAAGAAATCGTAATTTGGTCTTCAAAGCGTAGTTCTCCCTTCGCCTCGCAAGAAGCTTTTGATCCAAGTCTTCGGTTGTTACGAACGCGCGGGCTGAACGGAAAGGGGCAAACGCTAAAGCCCGGCGTGGTCTATGACGGAATCATTTCTGGGGAGAGTGACTTCATTTTTCTGTTCTATATAGACGGGAGTTTTAGGCCCAACTTCCAGCCGCGCGCAAAAATATTTCGCTTTTTAAGTTGCACGCGCCTAATCGATGGCAAACTCTTCGTTGGACCATGTTCATTTCTGGATCACTTTCAACCAGCGTTAACTGCTCCCTGTGTTCGCATGTAACAGTGAGCGTCAGTGCATACCCTATGCCACACAGATGCGCACATCCGTTGCGGTGCGCTCCGTATTGCCGAAAGCAATCGGAATGAATGTGAACGCGAGCAAATGCTGATCGGTTGAAAAAATGATGCCAGCGCTAAGACTCGTAAGGATTACTGGGAAAATCGAGGGCGATACCTGTTGCAAGTTACACACAGGTGTTGTGTTCTGAATAGAAATTGAGGCGTGAAAGTTCAGCTCCGGATCACAAGCGATGGCGTCAACTCCGGCAAACTTATTAGGCTCTGGCGCCGCGAGGTGTGAGCCAGGTGCCGAGAAATCAAGCAGTCGTTGCCGGAATCCCGGCACTCGAGTTACTTCCGGCGCGACAATAACTCCTGCACGATCTCGTCCGACTTTTGATCGGCTTGCATCGTCAGCTTGGTCCAGGCAGAAGCCTCCGCTGCATTGCGACTGAAGAGCAGCTTGAATCCATGCCCGATCAGAAAGCGCAGAATGGCGAGTTCTGTATAGATGAGGCGACCGGTCTTCCCGAACAGGGGGCCTTCGCGAGCTGCGGTAACCGCAAGCTGCCGGCACCAGTTGTTGACCTCTTCGCCGGCGGCTATGGCGGCTCTTTCCAGTTGCGTGTGTTCCTCATCCGTCAGCCTGAAACTGACAGATCTGGTCCGCTTTGCTTCACTCATTTTCTATTTCCTTTCGCGTGCACAGTGTGCACACTCCCGCATGCGGCAGTGTGGCTTCGTATACGCGTAAAGCACGGCAAACATTGGACCACGCCGATGTATACACGCCCCGTAGACACCACCGCCACGCGAGCGGGGGTGTCGTGTCTCATTTATTCAGGTGCGTAGCACCTCTGCTTTGTTGTTCTCTCGCTTGGTGCTACTGGAGTCTAGTGAGGCTACCCATGAATCAAGCATGGCCTATGCTAATTTCCGTAGGATGTGACTATGCAGTTTTCAATCGTGGGTGGATCGGATGCGAATCACCGTGTTCGTAGTTGAACTACCTGATTGACAGTCATGTCAGCTAGGGTGGCTCATATGTGAACCACGTGGCTCTTATGTGAACCGCCCAGGCTCATACGAGCCACCAGGTCTCAGGGGAATATCACGGTCATATTGTGACCGGGGATAGTCATAGCTCTACGCTCCCATACCTCGTTCTACGCGTTGCACGTAGATCATACCAACCAACTTGAGGTTTTACTCAAGTAAAGTTGATGTCACCAGCCGTTGGGGTAGCCGTGGAAGTAGCTTGACTTATTCTCAGGCTTTGGGCTATTAACTGTGGCCAATTCAGACTGCTTCCTCTCTGTTTCCCGGTGCAGACTGAAGCTTCAGCAGTGCTTAGTTCAGTAGTTTGTTCGCTTACTTCACGATTTAATAATCTGTTCGGTTTTTATAACACTTGTGCTGGGAGAGATCCTCATGCGCCCCGTCCGATGTTGAGTTGCAAATCTTGCAAGCCAATTGAAGTCCGAGAACCTCGACTTAATGAATAAGTATTTCACCATTGCTGAGCGATTGAAAGTAATTCCCAAGTCGGACTCTGCCATCCCACTAATACTGCGCTGGTTCATACTGGCGGGCATACTCCTGCGTCCATTCACTATCGCGAAATCCACCCATCGAGTGTGGTTTTTCTTAGCAGGCGCTCTTTTTATCTACACGGTTGTCGTCACTATCGCGGCCACCAACACTCGCAACTGGTGGCAAAGTCGACGCTGGAATTTCCTCCAAATAATCTTCGATACGGTCTTCATTTCCCTTTTTTATAGCCTAACAAGAGACCCTAATTCCGCTTTCTTTTTGTTCTATGCTTTGCCTCTGCTGATTGCCGGCGAGTATCTTAGCGTTCGTGACGTTACGATTTCATTTTTTGTAATCACGGGGTTCTTTTTACTCAGTTCAGGGGTCATTCGATGGAGTAACCCCACTGTCTCCGTTGACATTTCATTGCGGTATTTTCTAATGCGGTGGAGCTACTTCCTGTTTGTCATCTACGTGATCTTTATTCGCAGCAGTCTCTTCAAGCTTAAGGATTATGAGTTAAAAGCGATGCGTCGAACTGCTGTCAGTATTGCCCGGCAGGAAGCACTCGATCTCAGGCTTGAGGCAATCATGGATTCCGCAATGGAAATTCTCAGCGCACTGGGTTGCAGTATCTATCTCCTCAAGCCAGAAGAAAGAGTCGCTGAAGTAGTAGGCGTTAAGGGAGTTGAATCCGATTTGTTCAAACCGGGGTTTACGTTGCGCTATGATCAAGGGCTCGTAGGCGAAGTGATCTCATCGGGAAAGGGAGTTATCGAGAACGACTACAAAGCATTTTGGAAGGCAGTACCCGAGTTGGAACCGCTTTTCGAGGCGGTGATCGAGTATCCGCTGCACTTTGACCATGAGATTACGGGAATAATCGCCGTTTATGGCAGGAAACACCACTTCTCTCCAAGGCATTTCCTTCCCCTGGACCTTTTGGCCCAGCAGGCCGCCGTTGCCATTCATGATATTCAAACGGTGGAAAGGACTAAACGACAAGCAGAAGTGCTGCGAATCCTGAATCAAGCCAGCAAAGAGATGACCGAGAACCTCGATTTGATTGAAACGGGCAAAGCTGTCGCGGAAAACCTGAATAGACTGGCCCAGTGTTTTAATCAGGAGCCGGCGCTGTATGCCTGCGTGGCTTTGTTAAGCGAGAACAGACGAACGTTGAAAGTGTTCGGCTGTTTCCCGGAAAGAATTCAGGAAAGATTAAAGGAAAGAGTTGCACAGATTGATTTACAAGCGAAACCCCGCGGAATAATCGGTAGAGTAATAACGGAAGACAAAGCGGAATTAGTTCCCAACGTCAAGGTCGACAACGACTACATCGAAGTTTTGCCGGAAGCTAATACGGAGATAGCGGTTCCCATTAAGGGACGTAACGCCGTAATCGGCATTATCAACATCGAGCATGAATCGGTTAACGCGTATTCCAAAGAACTCCTGGCCCACGTTGAAGCCATGGCGGCACAAGCGGGAACAGCCCTCGAAAATGATTCATTGTTTCAACAGAATGAAGCCGCTCGCCTCGCTGGCGATGAACAAAGACGCGCGGAAGAAGCATTGCGGAAGGCATCACTGAAAATTAGTTCCGTGCGCGGAGTAAATGCGGTAGCGCAAAGTATTCTTGATAACCTCAACCTGATCATTCCTCACGATCGCTCGACGTTGCAATTGCTGAAAGAAGACAGGCGATTATTACTGGCAAAGCGCAACCTGCGCGAAAACGAGCTGAACCGCTCACTATTAAAACCGCTCAGCGAAGACAAACTCGTCAGCCACATCGTTTCCACCCGAGAGATCTATTCCATTCTGGCCACGGACAAAAATCCCCTTTGGGAGAACTTTAAAGAGACGCAAAAAGTGAAGTCGTGGACCGGAGTTCCTTTGACTTACGCAGATCAGGTGATTGGTCTAATCACGATTGATTATTTTCAACCGTGCCGGCTTTCTGAGCGGCAAAACAATCTGCTTCGTCTGTTCTCCAGTCACGCCGCCAGCGTGCTTCAGAATGCGATGTTGATCCAGGAAAATGAGAAGCGCATCGATGAACTAAGCGAGATTAAGGATAAGCTTGAAACTTACATCGAGCATACTGAGGCTCACCACACTCTCGCAAACATCGGGTTGGTTTTTGGCGAAAGCATTCACTTTGCGGCAAATCGATTGGGAATGGCAAAAACACTGGCCGCCAATATCCTGCAACAGCATTATCAGGATGAGAATAAACTGAAGAGCAGTGCAGAAAAAATAATTTTCTACATCAATCAATACCTGGAGGTGCTGGAAGACATCCAGAAACAGGTTATCCTGCCACCCAACAGACAAATAGACCTGCACTCGACTCTCGATGAAACCATCGCTTCTAAACGAATCAGCGATGAGATTCAGATCTCGAGAAACTTTGGAGCTAAGCACTGTCGCATCTGGGTTCTCGACCGCCAGCTCCGCCAGGTTTTTCTCGTAGTACTTCAGAACGCGATTAGCGCGATGAACGGTGAAGGAAAATTAACAGTTACGACAAACGACGAATTAATCAATGGTAATAAATTCCTGACGGTCGTTATTACCGATACTGGATCCGGCATTCCCAAACGAGAGCAAGCAGATTTGTTTAAGGCCAAACCAATCACAGTGGGAAGAAGAGGCGTAAAACTGGGACTTCCCTGGGCTTACTCATTTCTTCGTATTTATGGAGGAAGTCTGAGTTTCACCACCTCGGATCAGGGCACCTCAATCACAATTTCATTTCCCGCTGATTGGCGGGCAGCCAGAAAAATCTAAAGGAGACCCACCGCGTGGAACAGACCTCAGCCGTAAAACGTAGCTTTATTAGCGAACAGATGCCACTTGCAATACATGTCGAGGATTATGAAGACTGGCGCGAGACGGTGAAGGAATATATCGATCTCAAAAGCAGTATTGAATTTGCGGAGATTATTCAAGGTTCGAGCATACAGGAGGTTCGAAAGCATCTAGAAAACGTAACTCAACCGCTCGTCGTGATCATCGATTTGAGAATAGACGAGGCCTCTCCTTTATACGAAGGTTACCACTGGCTCCTGGAAGAATGGCCCGCTTTCTCTCGCAAGCATCCCCAAGCCTCGATTTTTGTCATTAGCGGCGAGCTCGATCTCCATGACCCAATACAGGAAGGAATAATTGAGACGCTCGTAAGGCGTGGCATACCCGAGGACCACATCTTCCGCAAAAGTCGCTGGGACGAGGAGCGCGACCAGTTCATCGAAGTTATGGACGAGGCCCTGCGGAAACAAATGGACGCTAAAGAAACCAGTGCCAATAACATCGATCCCTACATTGAACACATCGTCCATCATGCTGCGGTGTCCGACTCAGATCGCCCTGAGTCCCTGATGCTTCCTATACTGATCAGGACGACTACGAAAGAATGGAAATACGACTCCGTTCCCGACCTCCAGGTGCTGGGCCAGATTGAAACGATTTATGCCTGTGTTGGCAGCATGCGCTCGATGGAATTCCTGCAAAACGACCCGGAAGTCATAAAGGTAGAAGCGAGCAGGCCCAGCGGCGGTTATGATTGCAGTCAGTCTGTTCCCTTCGTTAACGGATCAGCTGTCCACAACGATATCGGTGAAAAGGGTGATCGCGTAATCGTCGCGCTGGTCGATTCCGGCATCGATATCTTCCACAAAGCCTTTCGCAAATCCGACGGAACCACGCGTATCAAAGCCATCTGGAACCAGAACGACACAACTGGTACTTCCCCGGAAGGTTTTCTCGTTGGTACAGAGTACAAGGAACGCGAGATAAACAACTTCCTGAAAAAAGGCACTGTTCCTGATCTGCTGCGGACAACGAAAAAGGACCATGGTACTCACGTGGCAGGAATTGCAGCCGGCAGTCCCACGAACAACTTTGCGGGCGGCGTAGCGCCGGAGGCACATCTCCTTCTCGTTATCCCCAGCATCGATGTACCTGGTGTGGTATCGATCGGTTATTCAAACAGCCACATGCTGGCATTGGAATACATCCGAAAAGTGGCGGATGAAGAAAACTTGCCGGTGGTGATTAACGTGAGTCAAGGGCAAAATGCAGGTGCGCATGATGGCACGTCTAATCTCGAAAAAGCTTTCGACGGCATTACAGCTTACGGGCAACAGCCCGGAATTGTAGTTATCAAGTCGGCGGGGAACGAACGCGACAAACGAATTCATGCCAAGTTAAAACTGAGTAGCACTTCTCAGGCACAACTCGATTGGAAAGTAAAGAGCTCTGATCGGGGAAGAGATGTATTGGAACTATGGTTCAAGGCAAGCTATGAATTTCACTTCAGATTGTTTGACCCAAGAAACAAGTCCACACCGTGGGTCACATGGGACCAAACTGTATCTGGAAACTTTCCTTCGGGTAACGCCTACTGCCTAACCTACACGAAGTTTGACCGCGACAATGGAGACAGCCGGTTGATTGTGTCTGTTTCGCGCGGTACTCACTCGAATGTATTAGAAGGTGAATGGAATCTTGAAATCGTCAGTGAGAACGTGAAGGGTGAGGGTGAAATACACGCGTGGCTGGAAAGGAATATTGAGCGGTCGACGGAGTTTTTAAACCATCTGGATGAGGAAGTAACTCTTAGCATTCCGGGAACCGCAAATCACGTAATCGCTGTGGGGTCGGTGCTGAGCTCAATGCCTCTTCGCTTGTCACCCTTTTCCGCCTATGGACCAACTCGGGATGGTCGAAGTAAGCCCGACCTGTCAGCGCCGGGTGAAAACATCGGCTCCTCAGCGAGCCACAGTGATGACGGCATCACTACTATGAGCGGGACGAGCATGGCCGCCCCCCACGTCACCGGAGCGATCGCATTGCTTCTCTCTCGCGGGGAAAAACGAATCGAAGCCGGCTTAGACAAGCATCGTCTGAATTCCGCGCAAATCCAGGCCGGCGTAGTTCAGGGAGTTAAGAGCTACTCCGGATCATGGAATCGCGGGACAGGCTACGGCGTGCTGGACATCGAAGCGTTCTTCCGCGTGTTTGGCTTCGCATAACGCTCCCTGAAGTGCGAAAGTAAGACGCAGATGAGCGCAGATCCGCTTTGATCTCTCACAAAGGAGCTTCTCCGATGAAAGTCTTTATCAAGGCAGTTAATGAGGTTCATGTTCCCACCGTACTCAACATGCACACCGTTTCGGAAGCTATCGTTTCGAGGGAAGATACTCAGGTCGTGATTGCCGACCTCCCCGAGGAGAGCATTAACAAGCTGCGTGACACGCCTCAATTTGAAGTCTACGACGATATCGAATTTCAGACTGCCCCGCCGGTACCGCCGGAGTGGTGGCGCCGTCAGCTTGGACAGCCGTTGCCTTTGGTTCCTCCGGTGTGGCACTCAAAAACTCAAGCGGATGTTATGAACCATAATCGAGCTTCGGACGCATGGCACAAGTCTCGTGGTCAAGGAGTCACGATTGCCGTTGTCGACACTGGCACGGATGGTTCGATGCCGGAATTCATCGATCGCTCTCCCCATAGCTATGCACCTTCCTTTAGCACACCATGGGCCGACTCAGTCGGACACGGCACCATGTGTGCCGGTATCGCCTGTGGAAGCATTGCTAACGGTGGACGCTACAATGGCGTAGCCCCGGAGGCAACGCTACTAACTGCACGCACAACGTTACGTGCGACTGACCTCTATCTCATTTACGAGCAACTGCTGAGATTGAAACGCAATGGAGAGTTTCAAAAAGGCATAGTAGTTTCCAACTCGTATGGTCTATACAGGTGCGACCCGCCGGCATTCCCGGAAGGACATCCTTACATCGATCTCGTAAGGCTTTGCATTGGAGAGGGAATGGTCTTCGTATTTGCTGCGGGTAACAATCACGCGTTTGGCTTGTGCCATCATCCGGAAGCCGCTGACACTCCAAACACGATCTGGGCAGTTAATAGTATTGACGAAGTGATCACTGTAGGCACCGTTGACTGGAATGAGTCAAATGTTACAGCGGGCGGCGAACATGCTAATTCGAGTCGAGGGCCAGGGCAGTGGTCAGTCAGATTAGACAAACCGGACGTGGTGGCGCCAACCTACGGAGAGGTTATCTGGGGAGGCGGGTATGAAAGAATGGAATGGTGGGGAACAAGCGGAGCCTGTCCACAAGTGGCCGGCCTCGCAGCCCTATTGCTCGCGAAAGAACCGGGCCTCACTCCGGACCAGGTTAGATCCATTATCCGCAGCACGGCCCGAACACTACCGGGGTCGGCTACTTGCGTAGGAGATGGTATAATCGACTGCGCGGCCGCCGTACAACAAGTGGCTTAGGTGGTGTTGTAATGAGCATTAAGACTTACATTATTCGGTTTCCTAACCTTAAATCCCGTAATGACTTTCACAAAGCACTCAAAGAGACGTCTGAAATACAACCATCCCAAGTCGAGTTCGGGGAATTCCTTCCTGACGTTATAGTTAAGAACATTTCTGAACACGCTTTGAGAAAAATCAAGGGCATCGTCGATCCACGCACTCGTTTTATCGAGGACTTCCAACACGACCTCTTTTAAAGTTGAGACTCGAAGCAAGAATGCGCCCGGTCGTATTCGAACCGGTGCCTCGGAAAACCATCAATTCCTGCTTTGACAACAATTTAGAGATATTAACAGGTGTTCCACGCCAAGGGCTTTGCTCAATCTTTAGGGCTTGATCGTGCACTTCGCTGTGGCAGAATTGTGGCAGGAATAAATAGAACGCCCGTATAACTAAATGGAAGCTGATGTCAACAGATGTAAAAAGCGTTGATTTTGCTCGCGGCTGCATCTCGATTCAAAATCAATTAGTTACGTTTACGTATCCCGCGTGATTCATAACCCCAACGTCGCGGTTCGATCCCGTCCCTCGCAACCTATTGAGTAGCCGGAGTCCGGGAACTTTTGCGTCGCGTGTGCGATTTCTTTTCCTTCAACTGAGCGAGCGTCCGTTGAAGCATCCGCGGAAACTCCATCAAAAACATATGAGACTCCTTCCCCGCAAGCCGGAACTCCTCCATGAAGGGACCACGCATCGTGAAATCCGTGAACCGTTGAAGCCGTTTCATTTCGCGCTCAATCTGAGACATATTACCGGATTTGGCAGCTCTATAAACCTCCATTGCTAACTCATAAATCCACGGGGCATCATCGCGGATCATGCGCTTATACCACTCATCGCCAAAGTCAATTCCATCGGTACCTTTCTTATCGGAAGATCGAAAAGTCTTAATCATCCCGGCGTGACGCTCTTTAGTAACTTGCTGAACGCTTCGGCGAGCTCTGCATCTCGACTATCATGGCTTATGAACACCAGTGGCCCGGAGATTGGCACGAGATCATCAGTCTCATCGGTTGACTTGAGCTTCTCAGATTCAGTCATTTTCGTCTCCTTAGGTTTATTTTGATCAGGTGAGTTGCCGTCTCCGGCCAGTGATACTCCAGTTAGCTTCTTCTGATCAAGGAGCTTAATGAGGATCTCCTGTTTATCATCAACATGAGCGACGAGCTTCCTTATCTCAGCATTCGAAATTCCCAGCTCTCGTCCAAGAGCCAAAGTTTCTCGCATTCTCAATGCGCATGTGTTCGATTTCGACAGCCAGTTTTTCATCCTTTAGGTCTCGCTGCCTTTGAGTATCACGACGATCGATAAGCTTATGCACAAAATCTTTAACGTGGCCCACGATAAGGCCAATTCCGGCAAGATCAGATACGCCTGGGGACGCGTAATCTAGTCGCCGAATTTCAAGCCTCTCATCTGGTCCAAGTAATCGCCCAATCGCGACAGTTGAGATATATCGAAGGGCAACGAGGTGAGCGGAAGGAATGGGCCAGGCATAAGCTGATGACGCATTAGTTTGCGCCTCACCGTTGCCGGAAGGGGGGGAAATGTAACAGCTCGTCATAAAGGATCTCCCAATCGCGCAAATCCTCGGACACGAGTTCTAAGCAGAACCTGAGGTTATACAGATCTGAGACGGCGCATGCTGCCGAACCGAATTCGTCGGCGTACCATCTCACTTCCATTTCGAGTCGGAGGATTTGAATTGTTTTATTCATCTAAGGCTTCTCCAAATCGGATTTTGTATTGCGGCTGAGATACAAATGGTATTTGAGGTGCGGCTGGTACGGTTTGAGCGAAGTCTAATGCGCTAGCAAATAAGACTATCTCGATCTTCACGTTGACTCTCTCGGTGTAGGCGACAGAGTGGTGAGGATGCTGCGTTTCGCACACCTGGGCAGTTGTCGAAGTCGGGCCGATATGTACTTAGCGCTAAGGCTCGGCAAGCCTTAAGAGGACTGGTGACGTGTTTAAGTCAATTCGCCGAGTCGACGCCATTGAGAAACTAAGGACCGTGATTAGTGGCTTGCGAAGTTTGAAAGACTAGGCAATGCCGCTGTGACCAGATTAGAATATGTTTGGCTGCAAGCCCTGCTGCTTCGACTCCCACCGAGGCACTATTCGGAATGGATCGTCGCGGATACCTTGCCTAAGCCTCATACCCGTTCTCACGGTGTTCAGGGAGATACTCAACTATGGACGCGACGCCATATCACAAATACGTGGAGGCTGCTGAGTCTAACTTGGCAGCATATGCTCAGAAGAGTTTCAACAATGAGTCGGCAGTATTCCTAAATGGGAAGGAGATGCTGAAACACTTCCAGGATCTATGGCAGACTCAAAGTGGTCAATTAAAGCTCGCCAATCGAACGCCTTTACAACTTGAACGTGATCGTATTCTGTATTCCGGAGCTCTGCGTAAGCAGACCGAGAAATACCACGTGCTGTACAGTGGTCCAAGACGCATCGTAAGAAACTACACGACTCACACGATGCGCATGGCGCATGTAACCCGAACGATCTGTAAGGCGCTGCGACTCAATTCTGACTTTGCAGAGGCAATTGCAATCGGTTCAAAAGTTGGCGCCGCGCCGTTTATTCACGTCACGAAAGACGTAGGCAGTGAGTGGCTTCAAAAGCGCCTAAAGGACATCGATAATCAGGAGTTGGCTAAGAACCCAACACAGTCGAAAACTGGTGGACAGGTCCAAAAGCGGTTGTTTCGGGATGCAGAAAATGCCGCCGTGCCAACGTGGCTATCAGGGCTGGAGTCTAACGACGTAATCGACAGAGTTTCGAGGTGTATTCCATGTGCTGCTGGTGAACAGGTGGATGCGGCTTACCATTCTGGTGCAGAAAGCTATTGGCTGCTCTGCACACAACCGTATCTTCGTGAATCGCAGCGTGGGCTCTACCATCCAGAAACAATGTTTGGGATTTGGCGACACACTCGTAAGGTGCGTCCGAAGATAAAGTCTTTTTTCCACAACTGTACTTTGGAAGATAGTTCACAACACACAATTACATGGCAGCACTCAACCTTTGAAGGAATCGTCGTCCAGTTTGCCGATGACATGACTTGGATTATCGAGAATTTGAATGACGCAAAGGATGCTGCGTTACTTGGAGGATCGAAGACTAATCTCTTCTTGCAATTAATGCACTCACTCGGTGATGACGCTCCTGGAGAACTCAGACAAGCACTCGTAGATTCCGATGCAGGCGGGCTATACACATACTTTATTACGGATTTTGTGAAGTCGTCGCAGAAAGTTCTCAAACCAGATGCTAGTCCCTCCATTCGGGTTGGCCTTCGAGAAGGCCAGCGGGAAGCACTTATTGGTCCATCGGAGCAAGCCGACGAATACCTCGACCGAATGAAGGACTTTCTTTTCAAGAACGTGTTCGACGCTTCGCGCATTAGAAATCGCAACCGCATGTTACAAAGTGTTAGCCAAGTGTCGCTCGATCTGTTGTATGACAAAAAGGAATCAGCGCTAGAGCAGTTGATCACTGACCGAGCAAATCTCGAAAATTGGCCGAACGAAAAACAAACTAAAGCTTTGCAAATGCTTTCGAATGACGTTCATCGTGCGCAGCTAGCTGTCGATGTCTTTGTGGGAATGGGGGATCAAGAGGTATTTGATTTCGTGGGTATCCACTCGTTCTAGGAGGATAACAATGGATGTGAACTTTTATGCAACTAAGGCTCACGCTCTCGTACTCAAACAGCGGGAGGACATGGAAGATGCTTATGATCGCCACTCGGAAATGAACGCGTTTTGGGCTTTTGTCGATTTAAAGAATAGTACCAATTACCGAATTGCGCGTGGTCCTAAACAAGGTTACGTTCGAGGAGAGACGTTTTTTTCAATTGTAAGGGCTGTTATTGGTCCGGCAGAGGATGTTCGACTGATTAAGGAACTCGGCGACGCCGTGATGTTGTCGTGCCGTGACTTTACTCCATTATTTGAGAGTGTTCTGCTGATTGATCAGGTTGCATACCAGTTTGCTTCAGCGGTTGAAGATGCCGAATTCCCGTTTGGCGTCAGGGCGGGAATTAGCAGCGGTCCTGCTAAGAAACTGATCCGAGACAGAGAGGATTTCCTTGGAAGGCCAATTGATGAGTTGTCGCGCGTAATGGCTGTGCGATCACCAAATACCAATATTCTTATCCACGATCATGCATACACTGTGGCACGTGACTTTCTAGGAGAGTACGCCGACTTTCTTACAGTAAATGATGCCATCATGATTCCTGCGGCGATGACAAAAGGTGCGGCTGAATCGATTTACTATAGAGAATTAATCGTTAACCGGGGAGCACTCGGCAATTTTAGGAATAGCTTCGCTGCTTGGCGAAAACCAGTTGGTTCCGACGTTTGAGCCTGTGGGGAAAACTGTGTCGGTCTTGAATGGAAATAGGTGGTGTTAGGCGCATATTAGTGCAATCGTAACGGGCTGCGATCCGCGATAAATGTTAGTAAATGTGGTCACAACGTAACCGGCGCACTGTTAGGTTGCAGGTTTCGGGATAGTGAGGTCGCAGGTTCGAATCCTCTCGCCCGGACCATTTCTATTAATCGCATATGGCTGCCAACCTTGGCAGCCATTTTGCTTGGTGACGCCGACCGTTAGGCGTCATAAGCAATCGGATTTCTCAAGACGACGCAGTAAACACACGTTCTTTCTCCCCGGTGCAGGTGCAGTATCATGTCGCACGCGGAAGAAGACAACGTACAGGTTGTTGCCAAACGCTCGGAAAGGAGTATATGGCATGCCGATGGACTATAAACAGTACCAGCAGGAGGTGACGGCTGATATCACCGCTGTCTTGGCCGCCGCCAGCTGTCAGCCGATACTTTTTGTTGGCTCCGGCTTCACCAAACGTTACGCTGGCGGTCCAAACTGGGAGGAATTGCTACGAAAACTCGCGGCTGGATGCCCGTTGATCGACAAGGATTTCGCCTACTACAAGCAAGCGTATGGTGGGGATCTGAAAAAGATTGGTTCGCTTTTCTCAGATACTTATCGCGAGTGGGCTTGGAATGGGGGTAAAGGTAAATTCCCCGCCGAGTACTTCAGCGAAAACTACGGTAGCGATATTTTCTTTAAACATTCCATCGCAGAACTGCTGAAGGGCCTTGGGCCTAAAAGTAACAATGGATCATACGGATCTCCTGAACTTGATGCCGAAATTAATGCGCTTCGCGAAATTAGCGCCCATGCCGTAATTACGACAAACTACGACGAAGTTATTGAACCTCTATTCCCAGAGTACGAGCGCATCATCGGACAGCAAATCCTACAGAAACCGTACCTCGCTATCGGAGAAATTTTTAAGATACACGGCTGCATCTCGGACCCAACGTCAATCGTGGTCCATGAGGCTGACTACCAGCGTTTCCACGAAGATCAAAAGTATTTAAGCGCTAAGCTCCTAACCTACTTCGTAGAGCACCCGCTCCTATTCATCGGGTACCGTGCTGAAGACCCCAACATCAAGACTATCCTGTATGACGTTGATCGAATGGTGCGCGCCAACTTTCAGCTGGTTCCCAATATCTATATCCTCGAATGGGATCCGAACCTTTCTGAGACCTCCTACCCGGCTCGCGACAGGGTGCTGTCGGTGGCAACTGATACCAATATCCGTGTAAAGAGCATTACTGCTTCATCCTTCGAGTGGGTGTTCCGTGCGTTCGGTCAGGCAGGCAACCTCGAGAACATCAATACAAAGTTGCTACGTGCATTAATGGCTCGAGCAGTTGAACTAGTTCGTAGCAATATTCCAAAGAAGCATGTCGAAATTGACTTTAAGACGCTGGATCATGCGGTGAAGACCGGTGAGAGCTTCGCGAAGCTTTTCGGAGTGACGGCTATCACAGATCCGTCGCAGGTCAATCTGAACTATCGGTACACACTTACTCAAGTTGCCGAAGAGTTGGGCTTTACGTATTGGAGCAAAGCACAAGACCTTATCCAAATTCTAAAGGACCAAACTGGATTCGACATGAAAGCCAGCGACAACAAGTATCACATCACGATACCAGTTGGTAAGGCAAAAACGAGTGTTACCAATAAGTACTCTGAGGCTGCTGTCGATTTGCTGCGCGCGGTGTTGAAGGGGGAGGAATATAAGCTGGACACGCAACCCATCAAGGATCGCAAAAAGGGAAAGTAGTAATGGCAGTTCAACGGAACCAGCCTAAAGTGAGGCCCAATCCGCGGCTGTCGAAGCGCTGCCGGGGGCCATGCGCAGCAGCAATACAGAGGCCCGAAGCCGGGAAGAGATCAGTCCTGGAGGTTGTTTAGCGCTTATTATGATCGCGCATTTGTGGCCAATTTGTGGACAGAATTCGCAGCACAGCGCACGACCTGATCCGACAAGATGCAGCGGTAGAGATAACCATTCAAAACGGTAATAATATAAGTTGACACTGCAGGCTATTCCGAATTCAACGGCTTCCTTGGCTTCTTGAAGTGTGGTTCTTGGGAGCCACGCACTAAATTCCTTCCCTGTTGATGTTTGCACAACTGCTTTTACTCGGACCGCCCCGTCGAAGGCGCTTAGGATGCGATCAAGGTGTTCGAACTGGAAGCTAACCGCATCGCCATCGCGCCGCCTAGCGGGTAATGCGTCTGAGCTATTAGACAAGTTAACGCCGTCAATACGTTTATCTCCACTAAATTCCCAATACGCTTCCGTGATTGTTACATCTCTCGGGCCGTCGTTTACTACTTCCATGATAGCGTAAGACACAAACTCATCGGACTCGTCGGACTCGTCGGACTCGTGTCTTAACTCAACGGATGCTTCAATTCGCAAACTAATACGCGCGTGTCGGTGTGCCAAGTATAGGGCAGTCAAAGCAGCGGTAAACGTGCCGAGCTCCGCAAACCAAGGCGCGAATGAGTTCACGAATCTCCACGTCTCGCGATCAAAGAATTGCATGTACGCAAGAATCATTACCTTGACGCGGGTACGATCCTCACTTCATGGAAAAACTAGAAGGGCGAATCGGTAGTCATGCTGAGTCCTAAAAAGCAGATCGTTCATCCGTGCAGACTTTAGAAAACAGGTGATAGACCATCGTTATTGGCAGAGGTGTTAAAACGACATGGTTATAGCGTTAGCGCGGCTTGGATCTTACAGCACCGCGTTGACTGCTTTCCGGCGAGCTATTAATTTATGTCAAGAGTGATTGTCCCAGCCGTGCGGCAGACCACTCGCTCGCTATGTATCAGGAATTGGGAAAAAGAGTTAGCCATTAGAGGCGCGATAACTACCTCGGGCAGACCATTAGATGAGGAAGTGTTCTTGCTTGAGATGAGCTAATAAAACAAGCGCTTACGGACGCTCAGTGCAGAGTTACTTTTGCCGCCCGCACTCTCGGTATGTCCTATCAGAGATTGACTCATAAGCTAAAGACAGAACACAAAGACTTACTCAAGAAACGGACTCCAGTGCGAAACCGCAAACGGAAATAGCAAATTCTGGATTTCGATCTGTGGTTCGGGCATCCAGTGAATTGATAACTAATTGATAACTGCTTGAGGACTTACGGTGAAGCGTGGTCTAGTCTGCAATTCGTTGCTGAGGACCGGAGGGCTGATCTAGTGTCGGCGTTTTGGTTTGCTCTTTCTTTCTTATCCCTTCCGTTAAGCGGTCGGCCCTTGTGATCATTACTTCAGTAATATCGTCAACCGACTTTAGTCGCGTATCGAGATTGTCCGCGTTAGTTGTAGGATCAAAGAAAACTTCGACCGACTTGGCCATGTGAAGCAGGAAAACATCAAACGGGGCCTGCATGTCTTTCCCGATCCTGCTTCGGGCCTCAGTACTCACTTTCCAGCTTTCGGCTGCTGCTTGAACGACCAGCGCCTTGACCTGTCGACGTTCCTCTGATTTTTGTGCTGAGTGCGCCGAAAGCAGGTTGAAGACGGATGGGACTATGTAGCCTAGTAGGGCGCTTCCCGTAGTGAGCAGCACAAGGGTTGATGGGCTAATATCCATGGCGGCTCCTTAGCAGCGAAACTGAGAATGAACCGAACAATTAAACAGCCACTAAGGATGGTCAGTCAATTGTATTATCCCCCTAAGTTTCCACCTAGTTTTCCTTTGATCGTTTTCCCATCGGGCGGACTAGTTTCTGATCTGTAGTTATGTAACCCGCGTGGAGCAAAGCAGTCACAGGATAAAAATCGAGATAATCCCCGCGCGTGCCTTGAAACGTGAGCAAGAAAGTCCTGGGCTTTCATCTCCACTTTCGTGGCAAGAAGTTCTAAAAGTGGTTCCGACCTCGGAGTTTGTATTGCACGAGTCATAGGCTCTGCATGTTGATGAGCCGTGATGGACCAGTTGCGGCACTTCATCAGCTTCCATTCGGACCCTCGCCGTAACTTCACCTTCGTATTCGGATTCGCCGAGCCTATCATGCTGAGGAGAATGTAGACTGCTCATTGAAACTTATATTTCACCCGGTTGCGCTGTGGCAGGATTGTGGCAGGAAAAATAGAAAACCGCTGTAAGTGAACGGAAGCAGATGGTAACAAGTGTAAAAACCGTTGATTTTGCTCGTGGCTGCATCTCGATGCAAAATCAATTAGTTACATTTAGGCAGCCCCCGTGATTGGGGTGCGTGAGGTCGCCGGTTCGAATCCAGTAGTCCCGACCAGTTCGATCAAACACTTACGGCTGCCAGCTTTGGCAGCCGTTGTTTGCATTGTGGCAGACACCGTCGCGCAATATACACGGCTTCCAAGGCGTTGCAAGAAATGTATCGCCGATACAGACTAGAAGAGTCTGGGATAGCCATTGGGCCAACCGTTGTGTTTCTCCGCATTCAGAGCTTCGGTGTTCGTTTTAATGATTTGGGCTTTTACCTCATCACTCAGGTTCGGCAACAGCGGCATGGCCTCGTTGTAAACTCCTAACAGATCGAGCAACTCTTGGGCCTTCACAATTTCGAACTCAAAACCCCGCTTTCTATAGATATCGACGCGCTGCGTTGCCGGACGCGTTAAGCCTCCTGTGGTTACAAGCCAGACTTTTCGCACGTCCCAGTCGACCGCTGCGCCGATTAGTGTACGTACAACATTGACATTTAGCTTGCGGCCACGATTGATCTTCTTGCATTCAACGATGGCGTCGACCTTACTGTCCTTGCTTAGTATCAAAATATCTGCCGCATTGTCACGCGTTGGCTGTGTGAGTACCGTCTGAAAGCCATTGCGTGATAACACATCATTAACTATCTCTTCGAACCGGCGCCACCCCAAGGCGTAAATATCTGAGACATTCCGTTTGAGATGTGTGCCGAGTTCGGCGAGCGCAAGATGCGGTGAGTTAACGTCGAACTCTTCTAAGGCTCGATACTGAGCTCGAGTTTCTCCCGATGTGAAAATAACCTCCTGACCCCAATCCTCGACATGTTGCCAACCGCAAAGCGGACAGTCGCAGAGCGTTATAACTCTAGATCCGAGATCCAACGGATGGCGCACTATCATGGGAGTCGCACAGAAGGGGCAGAATGACCATTTGTAGAACCTTGGTGGCGATGATTCGTAGGTCCTCCAGACAAGAATGGCTGATGACGTCGGCGTATCGTCTCCCAATCGTCTATATTTTATGCTCTCGTTAAGTTGATGTGGCGGCACGAATTCAATTAAGCGACACCGCGCCGAATGATCTTACGACACGGCCAGCTTTGGCAGCTGGGCTTGCATTATGGCAGATTTGTGGTAGACATCTTCGCGCATTTCGCAGCAACGCGTTTTAGCGCAGTCTGTTGTGTGTGTATCGCGGCTTCGATGCGATGGAGGATGATGCCGTAGTTCAATTTTATCTCTGTTGTGTAGATGCGATTGAGTGTTCAATCAGAAAACGTGTGGCCAATTTGTGGACAGAATTCTCAGCACAGCACATATAACGCCTGATACTGAATGGGAAAGAACCGCAAAACCCTAATAAACTCGTGGTGGCTGCAACTTTCGAAAAGGCAAATACTTATGTTTTTGCCAGTCGTCTGATTATGAATCCCACGCTCTAACCATCTGAGCTACCCCGCCATGCCTTGATTATCAACTATTTACGTCTACCCTCAAAGTGCCCGAACCCCCGCTGAGAGCGTGGGGGCTGGGTTGCTGTGACGGTGCTGATTTTTAGCATGACTGCCTCGCCTACGCCAACCGGCAAATTGCGAACATAACGCTGGCTCGTTGAAATATTCGCATGGCCCATTAGCTTGGCGATGTCGTATGCGTTGAAGCCTGCCTCACCTAACCTCGTGCCGTATGTGGCCCTCAGGTCGTGCCAGACTAAGCCTTCGATTCCCGCATCCTGGCATTCTCGGTCATTCGTTTATGGGTACACGTCTTGATCCGTTCCGTTCTCTTCCAACCGGTGTTGCTTTACTTTTGTATTGCGAGCGAACGCACACTCCTTTGACTGCCGATCGGAACTGGCTTATTTGTCGCCTCATTTCGACAAATCAGCATACAGGCGATCATACTCATCTTTGATAATCAGATAACATTCGCACGCTGTTGACTCTAAGCGATTTTGATCAAGGACTTGAATATCGCCGCGGCGGTAATCAATCAGTCCCGAGTCGCGAAACATATTCGCTGCTGCACTAACACCGGCACGGCGAACACCGAGCGTCAGTGCTATTAGCTCGTGCGTGAGTCGCAGATGATTATTAACGTAATCGTTCATCGTCAGCAGCCATCGTGCCAGTTGTTGTTCTAAGGAGTGCAGTTTATTGCAAGCCGCTGTGCGGCCTGTCATGGCTAGCAACATTTGCGTGTACCGCAACAACTTGCGTGGCAATACAGATTCGGTCGCGAGTTCTGTTTTCAGTACGTGTGAACTTAAGCGCATCGCGGTACCTCCGATGTGCACAATCACTCGGTCTGGAGTTGTGTCAGCGCCGAGAAAAATGCGGAGTCCGACGAGTCCTTCCCTGCCAACAGGACCAACCTCCACTGTCTGTCCATTTTCCATCGTGGCGAGCATCGAAAACACCGCTGTCTGTGGGAAATAAACATGATCAATCGGAGCCTCGGATTCATACAGGACTTGCCCCTGGAAAACTGATACGGGTTCCAATTGATAAAACAAGTTTCGATGTTCGGTCTTATCTAAGCAGGCTAGGATCTGGTTTTCAGTCGAGTGGGAATTTCCGAGAGTCGAACTCATAAGCCAAACTCCTGTGCAGGATTTACGAAATTCTTATTGAGCGCGCTTGAAAGTCTGGGCGTCGACGCGAACCATAATACAACGTTGGCTATAAGACTTCTTATACATTTGGAGTTTACGGACATTGACTGTTATTGCCGACTCCCACAGTTGACAAGTGCATGAGTACACCTTACCCACCGCGCCGCAACCTACGAAACGAGACAGTACAAAAACGGCGCGTTACCTATCGAATCGGGCCGAACTTAATGCCTGTGTTTAAGCCTCCACCTTGGTGTGAATCTCACTGCATTTGGCCTTTCCTCTGTCTTTTATTGTTTATTAAACCTTGATCTGCTAGAGTCCCGGTCACTGCGAAGAGTACCGTTCCTCGTCGTTCCTTTGGATAATTACCAGCCTGAAAGGGAGGCCTTTTGATCGGCCAGACCATCTCTCACTATCAAATCGACGAGAAAATCGGCGAAGGAGCAATGGGCGAGGTCTACCGCGCACGCGACCTCAAACTCAATCGCGCGGTGGCGCTCAAGTTCATACCAGCGGCGCTGGTTAACGAAGCTCAGCGGCTGGCGCGTTTCGAACGAGAAGCGCAATTGTTGGCGGCGCTAAACCATCCAAATATTGCGGCCATCCATGGTGTCGAAGAACACCAGGGCAAGCCGTTTCTGGTGATGGAACTTGTCGAAGGTGAAACGCTTGAGGATCATTTGCTGGCCGGAGAACTACCAATTGCAGATGCGATGCGCCTGGCGTTACAGATTGCCGAGGCCCTCAGAGCCGCTCACAAACGGGGAATCATTCATAGAGATCTCAAACCGGCAAATATCAAAATCACGCCGGACGGCCTAATCAAAGTACTGGACTTCGGATTGGCCAAACAGTTTCAGGGTACAAGTGAAGAAATTGATACTGAGGCTGCGACCCTTCATGCTTTAACGATGGCCGGGGGAGTCATCGGCACTCCCGCTTACATGTCACCGGAACAAGCACTGGGCCAGGTCGCAGACAAACGGGCTGACTTCTTTTCTTTCGGCGCCATTCTCTATGAAATGTTGACGGCGCAAAGAGCCTTCTCCGGTCCGACACTGGCGGCCATCATGCACGCTGTTCTCTCAACTAATCCTACTTCACCGCGACGACTGCGACCGGCTATTCCTGTCGAACTGGACGCGGCAGTGATGAAGTCGTTGAATAAGAAACAGGAACTTCGCCAGCAAGATGCCGATGAGCTCTGCCGGGATCTGGGCCAGATGTATACGACTCTGACTTCGCCACCAGTAGCTCTCACGGCTTCGCCAAGTCGAGCATTTCGCAATCTTGCCTGGCGTTTCAAAACCTGGAAGACGGAGCACCAGCGAGCAGCTTTAATCGCCGCGGCGTTAGTGGTCGTGGTCATAGTCGGCGCCGTTGCCACAGTCGCTCTCAAACGGCGCGCAGTGGCAGTCGCTGGGCCGAATGCGGTCGTCAGCTTAAGGCCGCTTGACGCCAACGCCAGCACCTACGAACTGTTCCAGCAAGGATCGGCTTTTTTGGAACGCTACGACAAAGAGGAAAACCTGAACGGTGCGATGCAGGACTTTCAAAACGCGCTCGCCAAAGATCCGAACTATTCGCCGGCGTACGCCGGACTCGGCCTGGCTTACCTACTGAAGTACCTGGAAAACCGCGATAAGCAGTTGGTTGATACTGCTTTCTCAAATGCGAAGCAGGCCGTCGACCTTAATGGGCAGCTCGCCGATAACCGAGTGACCCTCGGACGGGTGTTGGTCGAAAAGGGCGAGTATGACAAGGCCGAAGTTGAGTTGAAGCAGGCGTTGAACCTCGACCCTCTCAATGCCGGTGCGCATCGCGGGCTCGGGGATCTTGAGCGAGGTAAAAAGAAGTGGGCGGAGGCGGAGGCTCTTTACAAGAAAGCAATAGAACTCCGCCCGAGCGATTGGGACCTGCGTCTTGCACTGGGCAACTTCTATTTCCGCCAATCGCGCTACGCTGAAGCAGAACACGCGTTTGCAGAGGTGACCCGGTTGGCGCCGGACTGCTACTTGGGTTACCGCAATCTCGGCGTCGCTTATCACATGCAAGCCCGCTTTGCGGAGGCCTCGGCTGAATTTCAAAAAGCGTTGAAGATCAAACCCTCAGCCATCACTTATTCGAATCTTGGGACGAGCCTCTTTTTTCAAGGTCTTTACACACAGTCGGTTGCTGCAATGGAGAAGGCCGTCGATTTGGGAGCGAATAACATACAGAACTGGATTAACCTGGGCGACGCCTACCGGTGGACACCTGGCAATGAGGACAAAGCTAAAGATGCCTATCGAACAGCCATGGGTATGATTCGAGACGAGCTGGCAGCCAAACCAAACAATGCCGATCTAAGAAGCCGGCTCGCTCTCTGCATGGCGAAGATTGGCGAGAAGAAAGAGGCTTTGGCGGAGGCCGCGGCGGCAGAAGCGCTGGACCGGACCGCCTCGGTTTTGTCGCGGCTGGTGACAGTTTACGAAATTTGCCGGCAAAGAAAGCAAGCGCTCGATACTATGGCGGCAGCTTTGAAAGCAGGATATTCAATCGATGAATTTCGCCGTGATCCGGAGTTGTTGGAACTCAGAAAAGATCCCGGCTTTCTCAAGCTCGTTGCGACGCCTCCGGACCAACCTAAATAGAGAGGTGTCGTCCGCAACGGTTTACCACCAGGTAGTTTTCGGCTCTCACCGAGAAACCGCCACAACAGAAAGGATGCTCCCATGACTACAAATTATTCCCTGGACGTCGCTTTTTCATCTACCACACGCTCGATACCAAATAACTCCACGAAGCCGATCCTGGCTATGGGCTATGGGTTTTCACAACAGGCGCCGGGAGGTAGCTGGCAAGAGGAGGGCCAGAGCGTTCTGCACGTGAGAGCCGGCTCCCCGGTTGTTTTCACTGCGTTTGATACAGCACCTGGCAATGCCCAGAAGGTTACGGCTTTCGAGGTCGAGTTTCCCAATAAAAATAATCCCTTCGTGGATGAAAAAGGCAAGCCGATAGGGACTCCGGCTTCGATAGTGGTCACCGGCAACAACATAAATAGCCAGAACGGTCAAAGCGCGGGTTGCAACGTGGTCGGCTTGTATTCGATGATCGGTCCTTACTACATCGAGTCTTCGGCTATCGGCTCAAAGATCACATGCACGGTCAAAATCACACTGCGCAATGGACAAGTATTTCAAGTTGATCCCGAGATGCAGGTAGAAGGCGGCGGCGTTGAGGTTGGTAAATCGACTTACGCCACTTAAGTTACGAAACCAGTTCATCATGTGAAACCAAACTGGATGCGTTCGAAGGTCGCGAGACTTGGCGTCCTGATTAGGACGCGCCGGTCGGCGTTTCCAGCAGGAGCGCGAGAGAAGAGCGCTTTCAGGACAGCTTGGCAACGCATCCGAGAGCATCATCTCGATGGCCCGTCAAACATCTCTGAGAAGTCACTGCTTCTAGTATTCACGAAGGCCGACTTGCTGTTTATTCCCAGGTCGCGTGATGACTACAGGAGTTGATCGCCGGCTACACATTTCCTCAACGGTGGCGGTGTGATCTATTGGCGTGCCTGAGAAGCACTCGCAGTAGACCGGAGCGAGGCGTAGCTTTACATCGATTTGTTCTCTGGACAAGCGATCAACTATCCGATCGTCACGCAGCTCGGCTCGAAGGTAAAGGTCATAAATGAGTTTAGGAAACCCTCCAGCGCTGCCACAAATTGGAAGAAAACCGCTCGGCAGAGGGGGTAGCGCCTCATCCAGTCCTGCGGAGGAAATGATCGTCAAGGAGCAAACCGGCATTTCGATCAGCTTGCGCGCTCTCATCATCACCATGGATGCGCGACGCAGCGGATCGTCCGCAGAATGAGATCGTGAAGCCGCCTCTCGATGGCGCCGCCCACCGCAACATTGAGCAGCGTTGCCGCAGTGGAAGTCACTATCCATTAGTGGCCGTCTAACAGTCTGATTCCAGACTCAGTCCATTTACTGACAGACAACCTTCACAACATTCAGTTACCTCCAGACGCTCGTGCACACAAACTCAGACGAGGATGAATGATTTCGAACAGGATCAGAACTACTGGCTCCAGAAGCTCGCGGGGGATCTGGTGGTCACCAGTCTGCCGCTGGACCATCAGCGCTCCGTGCGCCCCGTTACCAGCAAGGAGCGTTTTGTCTTCACGCTGGAGGCCGAAACCGCCGCGCGCCTGAAGCAAATCACGAGCAACGACGAATCGCTGCTGTTCGTCGCGTTCATCATGGCGTTCGACGTTTGCTTGTACAAATACACCGGCAACGAAGACATCGTCATCGGCACGACCACGTATTACAGCGCGTCGATGAACAGGCTGCTGGCTTTGCGCACGCGCGTCATGCCTGATCTGACAGTCAGGCAACTACTTCTCGATATTAAAGACACGCTCGCTGAAGCTTATGCGCACCAGAAGTTCTCCTTCGAGCGGCTGATAGAATTACTGAACGCCGAACACCTGCCGCATCGCATGCCGCTCTTCGATCTCATGGTCGTACTGGAGAACACGGATAACACGGATTATGTAAAG
>JADMIO011406766.1_pt1 | contig 52805 bp, 40 predicted proteins | sample 8958161 | NCBI WGS metagenome assembly JADMIO01 (sample SAMN16585339, study PRJNA669376) | soil metagenome | isolation source: Crop rotation soil | place: USA: Cullars Rotation, Alabama | collected 2011 | reverse complement strand
GCCGCGACTTCAAGTCACGTGAATTCCAAGCTTCGGATCCCACTGTGCTGGAAAGATTGCATCTGGCAGAAAAGGTATTCACGCGAGAATCGCGAGGCTATTGGCGATGCCCATGAATATGTTCTCATTTATGCCGTGGAGCCCGCACGATTTAAAAAGCTCAGGGGGAAGATACCTTTGGATGAAAAACAGGCCGCGGTTTACAAAAACCCGAACAACGATCCCAAGGGGCGTTGGCGCGGTATTCCCATGACCGCCCAAGGCTACCGACCCAATCAAATGTATGAAATCACGAGCCCTAACGGAACGGTGCATGTCCCGCCCGAGGGAAGGTGTTGGTCAACGATCGAATCGGAATTTCTAAAGCTGAAAGAGGCGGGTAGAATCTACTGGGGCAAAACCGGTGGTTCTCAACCGTCAACGATCCGTTATCTATCGGAGGTCGAGGGTCTTGTTCCTTGGACATGGTGGCCACATGAAGAAGTCGGACACACAGACGAATCGAAGAAAGAAATTCACGCCATTATGGGAAAAGAAATGGCATTCTCGACCCCCAAGCCGACGCGACTCCTCGACCGCATTCTGCAAATCGGCTGCGATTCGAAAGGCATTGTGCTCGATATTTTCGCCGGATCAGGGACCACGGGGCACTCGGTGTTGAAAGCCAATTCCGCAGACGGCGGGAACCGCCGGTTCGTGATGGTTTCCAACACCGAGGCGACGGCGGACGAGCCGGACAAGAATCTTTGCCGCGACGTATGCGCGGAGCGTCTGCGGCGGGTGGCACAAGGTTACACGAAAACGGACGGCTCTGAAGTTCTCGGCCTTGGCGGCGGTTTTGCCTACTTGCGTTCTCGGCGGGTGCCAGTCGGGGGCTTGCTGGAGCTGGAGCATCCGGCGGTGTGGACAGCGCTGCAACTGCGCCACCTCGAAGAAATCGTGCCCTACGACCCGGCGGCCCCGTTCCAATGGGCGGAGGAAGACGATTCGGCACTGTGCTACGTCCCCCGGTTCCGCAAGGAGGACGTGAAGGCCCTGCGCGAGCGGGTGGATGCCGCAGGGAACGTGGTGATTTACTCGTGGCAACCGGGTTTGCTGCGCCAACACCTGCGCCGTCCGTTAGTCACCCACGAAGCCCTGCCATCCGGATTGAGCAGACCGTTCGGACTCAGGATTTAACACCATCCCGCCGATGAGCACCAAAAGTTATAAACCGTTCCAACAACTCAGCATCGACAGCGGGCTGGGAATGTTTCGCCAGACGCGAATGCAGCTTGATGCCGCGGCGGACGATGCAGATAGCCGGGCACAGGCAATCAATCACAACGGATATCTATTGCTGGAGGCTCCGACCGGAGCGGGAAAAACGCTGATGGCCGGCGGCATCGTGGAGGAATTTTCCGCTGAGGAGGATGTGGTTTGGTTCTGGTTCGCGCCGTTCAAGGGGGTTGTCGGGCAAACGGCGGGATTTCTCCGCGGGCAGTTCCCCGGAATCCGGGTAAGAGAGCTTCAGGATGACCGCACGGCTGCCGGGAGCCGTGCCGGGGATGTCTTTGTCACGACATGGCAAACCGTGGCAACTCGGGTGGCGGACAAGCGCAACGTGCGCCGCGATGGGGAACAGAATGATTCCATTGATTCGATGATCCTGAAGCTACGCAAGCTGGGGCACCGAATCGGCGTGGTGGTGGACGAGGCGCATCATAGCTTTCATGGAGAAACTCAGGCGGCTCGGTTCTTCCGCGAGGTGCTGGCACCGGACTACACTATTCTCATCACCGCCACGCCGGATGATGCCGATGTTGCGGATTTCCAGAAGCGGCTCGGCGGTCCCGTGTTGCAGCGGACAAGCATCGCGCGCCAGGATGCGGTTGACGCCGGCCTGATCAAAGACGGCGTCCGCTGCGCGGCCTACTTCGTGGACGCGGACAAGGCGAAGATGGTGGATCTCGAACAAGTGGCGCTTCGCGATGCGGTTGCAGCCCATCGGAGGATCAAAGCCCGCTTGGCGGCGGATGGCGTGGACCTCACGCCGCTGCTGTTGGTGCAGGTGGATTCGGCACCCAAAAGCACTGACAAGGCCCTAGAACGGCTCTTGCAGCTGGGATTCAAAAAGGAACAGGTGGCAGTGCATACGGCTAATGAACCGGATGCCGACATTCTGGCATTGGCGGACGACGAAGACCGCGAGGTTCTGGTTTTCAAAATGTCGGTGGCCCTTGGCTTCGATGCGCCGCGGGCGTTCGTACTTTGTTCCATGCGGGCGGCGAGAGACGAGGATTTCGGCGTTCAACTGGTCGGGCGTATCCTCCGCGTTCACCGGACCTTGCAGGCGAAAGCGGCAAAGGGAAAACTCGCGGACGATCTGCGTTACGGCTACGTCTTCCTTGCCGACCCCGCGGCGCAGACTGGCATCGATAAGGCCGGGCAGCGAATCAACCGGATTCAGACGGAATATGCAAAGGTGAGCCAAACGACAATCGTTGTGAACGTCGGCGAACGCACGACGGTGCAAGCGGTTGCACCCGGGGGGCAATTCTCGCTTTTCCCGCAAAGCACGTCAGGGTGGCAGATGAATGACGCGGGACAGCCGCAAGAGGGAGATCACAAGCCGGCAAATCACGTGCCCGAGGTTCTCGGTCTTGGAGCCTTTTTCGGAGCTCCGACAGGCAACCAGAGCGGAAGCGGGACGAGTAGCCGGCCGGCGGCATCCCGCCGTTTTTCCTATCCGTTGCGAGAGGATGCCCCGCGTTTTTTCCAGACCCAGGAGCTTTCCGATGACAACACTGCAACAGAACAAGATTGCGCGCAGCGGTTCATGATTTCCACCCGTGCGCTGTTTGAAGCCATCCGCAGCCGCGTAAAGGTGGAGCGGAAGACTCTGGACGTTTTCACCGGTCAAATGCAATTGGATCTCATGGGTGCCGAACTGGAACCCAAAGAAATCGAACGGCGGGCGCTTCGGGCCTTGCAGCATTCGCCCGTATTTGACCCTCGCGAGCTTCGCCGCGCGCTGTTGGGGAAAGTGGAGGCGGTATTGCGTGAAGAATTTCTCGACGAAGCTAACGATCCGTCTGCCGTCCGCCGGATGCTGGATACGCTTCTGGCGCTCCATCCCGAAATGCTCTACGAGGCGCAGCGTTCGGCCTTGGCGAAGCATGCGAAAGTTCTCTCAGCCGAGCCGTTGCCGGTGATTTGGGAGTCCGATGAGGCGCTTCCCAGCTCCACGCGGAACCTTTACGGGATCATACCGGCGGGGCTCAACTCATGGGAGCAACACTTTGCCCAGACTCTGGATCACGACCAAAGCGGAGCCTTGACTTGGTGGCACCGAAATCAGCCGCACAAGCCGTGGGCGGTGAATGTGCTTTTGCCAGATGGCCGCGGGTTCTTCCCGGACTTCCTTGTAGGTGTGAAAGACCGCAAAACGCCGGACGGCGTGTTGCTGGCGGAACCGAAATTCTACTTCGAGCGGCGCGATGAAATGCCGAAAGCTGACGTGGCACACGCATCCTACGGCAAGGTGCTCGTCCTTCACCGAGAGGGCGGAGTAGAGTGGCGGGTGGTGCAACTCGACGCGAAGAGCCAACGGCCGATCCTTGGCGATAAAATGCGGATTGCCGACTTCAGCGGATGGGGGCTCTAAAGAAACCTTAAATAGACGGTCTGGTCTGTGGCTGTCTGGCAGACGAAAAAAGGGAGCGACAGACACGACCTAACCGGAAGACGACCCCTAGCTTCGAGGTTTGTAAGACATCACCACTTTGTTCCAGATTATCTCCCACTGGGGCTTTTGCTTGGAACCGCAGAGAAACTGAAATTGAACAATTCGATTTCCTAGAGGGAGTTGGTAGATCTGAAGCGACTTTTCCCCGGGACGCTCCCCTGCGTGGGTTATGATCGCTTGATAAGACCCAACTTTCTCAATGCCGATTGTTGTCGCAGCGCCAAAAGCCGAGGCTACCTGTTGCTGAAGCCCTAGGGAAAACTGAGCCTTTTCGGTTGGGCTGGCGGCTGCAAGCGCGGCCTGGTTTATGGTCGTCCGGTCGATGTAGATCACGGACAGGGAACTTTTGCCAGTCCCTGCCCAACCGCCGGCGACTAACTGGGTTTTGTTCTGAGCCGGATTGGCATTGATTTTCCGGGGATCAATCCCGGAAAGAAACGCCTCCATTGTTTCATCCATATTTTGGTTGAACTCAGTCGAAAATTTCCAGGACTTGGGCAACTCCACCAAGGCACCGTCGGGTAATGTGACTTTCTGAAAACTGGATTGCGGCACGTCCGCAGGGATGGTGGCGTCAGGAGGCGAGAGGTCTTTTTGTTGAGCGACAGCGGAAGGAGAGGAAGCGAGGACGAAACAGACCACAGAGCAATGGAGGCTGGGCGGTGAAGCGGTGCCTAACTTCTTGATCAAAGCGCCGCCTCGGGCACGGAAGTATTGGGTGTTCATCGCACCGCTCAATTACCGGGTTGTGCCAACTGTCACAAGTCCATTTTGAGTCTGTCCCGCTAAAAGATGCCGGATGAAGGATGAAGAGACGGACCGCCTCACTGCTGCGATCGTGGCCCGACTACGGAAACGCCGAGAGGAACTCGGTCTGTCCGTCAACAAACTGGCCGAAATCGCCGGAATGAATCACGCTGGCCTTCTGAGGATCGAGGATGGAAGCCGGACGCCGATGTTGCGCACGGCGTTAAAGCTCGCGAAAGCGCTAGAAATCCGGCTTTCGGATGTTCTTTCGGAATTGGGGCTGTGATCTAGGGTTCCGTTTGTTGAAATCGCCCGGTGCACCCAGGAATGGAAAATGCCTGTTACGGACGCGCAAAGCGGCAGAGGAGCTGATTCGAATCGGTCACTTGGCACTTGAGGGCCGCGGGTGGACGCAATAGAAGCGATGGAATGGCAAATCCTATTCCGGCCATGACCCCCCATTCCCTCAATCTCCGGTCGGAAGATCCGGCCTTGCTGGTCGAATTTCATCTCCGACCGGGCACGCATGCCACGATTGGCGCTTCCTCCGACGCTGAAATTACCTTGCCCCTCACCGGCCTTGCGGATTTCGCCTGCAAGATCGGATGCACCCAAGGCGGAGCTTTCTATGTATCCGCCCCTGATGGATCGAATCTTCGGCCGATTCATCTCCCCGCGGCACTCACACTCCAGCCCTATCATTTTGTGATCTTCCACCCCGAAGGGGCGACGCACTCCGCACCGCTTGACGAGACGTCCAAGCCTTCGGCAGTGAACAAGGCGCTGGTTGTAGTAGGTGTTTCTCTTGCCCTGGTTATCGCTGCCGCGTTCTTCATCTTGCAGCAGCGTCAAAAGCCCGCGCCCACTTCGAGCGTGGTCAACATGACACCCGCGGCGCAATCGACCGTTCCGCCGCTCACCCCAGCACCACCAACGCCGGCCGTCCCGATTGCCTCCGGGCCACCGGCGAAACCGGAGATTGTGCCGTTGGCTGCCGCGCCGACTCCCGAAGCGCCTGCTGAGCCCAAGCTGGATTTGGAGGCTTTGGCCAAACGAGTTGCCCCGGCGGTTTTCCGGTTAGTGATTCGGGACGGGGTTGGAAATCCCGCTGGAACCGGAACGGCTTTTGCAATTTCGGCTGATGGCCTCGCTGTCACAAACTATCATGTGGTAGAAAAGGGCGACTCCTTTGTTGCCCAAACCAGTCAAGGAGCGGAATACGCCGTCCTGGGCATTTCGGCGATCGATCCGGAAGCCGACTTGGCGCTCGTCTCCATCAAAGGGTCGGATTTGCCATTTCTGGAGCTGGGCGAGAGCGAGTCGGCCAAAATTGGTGCCCCGCTTGCAGTTTTTGGCGCTCCAGAAGGTCTGTCAGGCACGCTGTCTGAAGGCATTCTTTCCGCACGCCGGAACGATCCGGGGATGGCCGAATCGAATGTGCCGAATGGCGGACGGGTGCTTCAAATCAGCGCGCCGATCTCTCCGGGTTCGAGTGGCTCGCCGGTATTTGATCGAAATGGGAAGGTTATCGGAGTGGCGGCCGCCGCCTTCGTTAGCAAAGGAACTCAGAATCTAAACTTTGCAATTCCAGTAGAAGCCGTTTCAAAACTTCGGAGCGACGCGGCAGCCGGACTAGCGAAGACGGCGCAAAGCTTGGCTCCAAAGCCACAAACGGCAAAGCCTTCAGCTACGCCAAAGGACGACGATCCCAGCCAAAGCTTTTTGAGTGATCCAGCCTATCAGGATTTCAAAACGGCGCTCGATTCGCGCGATTGGATCGCCGCGCTCAAAGCAGCAAAGAAGCTTGTCGCAAAATACCCCGACATTTCGTATGCCCATCGGTGCCACGGGTTGGCGCTGATGTGTCTCAGCCTTTATGAAGAGGCCGAAAGGTCAGCCCAACGAAGCGTTGCGTTGGATGCGGAGGACGGCGCGGCGTGGAATCTGTTGGGAAAGATTCAGGAATTGCAAAACAATATCCGTGCCTCAAGGGTAAGCTGGAAGCGAGCGGCTAGTCTCGAACCGGAAGATCCGAATATCTGGCAGAATCTCGCAGCTTCATTTCTGACCCACGAACAATATGCGGACGCTGTCCAGCCCTTGGAATCGCTCCGCAAACTGAACAGAGCGGAGTTCATTCGCATCCTTTCGATTGTCCGATCGCTGCGCCGCCAATCGCCAGAAATACGCGCATTGATTCGACACTTCGACGAGCTTGTTGATGAAGGAACCGCTTCCTCAAGCCCGGAAAAACTGGCCGCTAGCCTCGTTGCCGGGTTCCTCCGCCATGGTGAAGGTCCGGACATCCAAACCGAGCTTGCGGATTACGCCGCCCACGTGAATCCGTATTTTGACCAAGGCATGCAAGACCAGGCGGGAATCCTTAAGGACATCGCCAGCTACCGCTCTAACTGGCCGAAGCGGACCCTGACTCTCGTAGCCGTTGAATCGGCCCGGCAAGACGAAGCGGGCACGTTGGAAGCCACCTACCGGTTGCGCTACTCTGCCAGCAACGGCAAGAGAACGCGGAAAGGAACTTTGATTCAAGGCATCCGCTACGTGCTCACTGATGGCAAGTGGCTCGTGGCCGGGATTCAGACTCTTGAGCGGGTGAGCGATCCTTGATCGGCCTTTTAATTGCCTCTCTGATGGGGCGATAGAGTCGCGCCGCGGTTTTGGATTGTGACCGCAAAGCGGGTTCTCCAACGATGGGAGGCCCGCCTTTTTCCATTCATCCATCAGGCGGCGTCCATCTCCATGCCGCAGGATGGGGAGGCTTGATCGGAGGCTCGTAAGGCGGACGCCGGCCCTTTTTGTAGGGCTTCCCCAGATCAAACGCGCAGGCCTTGGCCCGCTTGATGTTCCGAGGCGGATATTGGAGAAGGCCAGGAAACCATCCTTTCCAAGGGATGAGGGATGGCAGCGGCCCGGCCCGCCACGCCGCCGGAAAGCATTTGTGAAGCCCCGTGTAATCCCTGCGGTGAAACCAGAATTCAACCTCCCACGGTCGTTTTCCACTCGGATCACCTGGCAGACGGTTGGTCTGGCCAGTGGTGATGTAGAACGATTGGGCGAGCGGCTTCGCGAAGAAGAATTCCAGAGCTTCGCACCCACACGGAAAGGTTCCACGGGTGATCACGAGCGGCGGATCGCAACTGACTTCCAGCATCTCCCGCCACGGCCGCCACGGGCAAAGCAACCGCAGGACGCCGCGGTGATTCGACATGTAGGGAATCCCTGCCTTGTCCCACGGCCCGCCGAAATAATCGGTTTCGGTGATTTCGAGACCGTCGTTGACGATCAAAGGCGGGGGGAATGGAGGCATGTTCACAAGAACATTTAGAGCGCTGCCGCGAAAGCTCGTCAATCTCGGGTGAACGGGCCGGAAGGTAGAACTCCCGGCCGTTGATCGTTGCAAAAATCGTCGCCGTCGGTGCAGATCGAAACGACTATTTGTTAATGGACCTTTAACACTCTGGCTCAATGCCTCTTGAATCCGTAACGGCAGGAAATGGAACGCCACCGGCTACCGCTCGATCATGGCTCGATCAATTTGGAAAGGTGCAATCGCGTTTGGCCTGGTCAACATCCCGGTTGGATTGACCAGCGCGGAAGAACCCGAGGCGGAGGTGGGTCTCCACATGGTGGACAAGGAAAACAACGCCCGAATCCGCTACAAGAAGGTCAACGCCGAAACCGGGGAAGAGGTTCCCTCCGATCGGATCGTGAAGGGCTACGAGCACGAGGAGGGCCACTTCGTGCTTTTCGATGACAAGGAACTCGAAGGGGTGCGTCCGGAGCTGACCAAGACGATCGAGATCAAGCAGTTCGTCGACCTGGCCGACATCGAGCCCCTGCTCTACGAAAAGCCGTATTATCTGGAGCCTGAAAAACGCGGGCGGAAGGCTTACGCGCTGCTGCGAGAGACATTGCGGCAAACCGGAAAGGCGGGAATTTCGCGTGTGGTGATCCGCACCCGCGAGTATCTGGCGGCGATGTTTGTCAGAGGGGACGTGATCGTGCTGGAAGTGATGCGATTCCCCGATGAAGTGCGGTCGCCTGCCAAGCTGGATCTTCCGGCCAGCGATGACGCCCAATTCCAGCCGAACCCGAAGGAACTGGAGCTGGCCAAGAGGCTGGTCGGCGACATGAGCGAAGAATGGAACCCCGCGGAGCACCACGACGAGTATCAGGCCGCACTGATGGCCTACATCGAAGAGAAAATCTCCAAGGGAGCGACGGCAGTGGTGAAGGGCGGCGAACGGGACAGCGACGCCGGCGTGACCGCTAGCAACACGATCGATCTCGCGGCATACTTGGAGAAAAGCATCATGGCCGGGAAAACCTCGAAAGGCCCCAAAAATCCGGCCCCCTCAAAGAACGCGCCGAAAACCGTTGCCAAACCCGCCGTCAAAAATGCGGCGAAGAAGGTCCCCAAAAAGGCGGCAAGAAAGTCAGCCTGACGGTAGTTGTTCCGGCGGACGGTTTACAGCCCAAGCGGGGGCGTTCTCCCGTTGCCGCGGTCACGGTGGGAGTCCGACCTGTTTCTTTCCCGGATTTGGCGCTATCGCGGCATCGCACGATATCGCCACCGAGCGATCAGCTTGTCTTGTCGTATTGTCCTGTTCCGCACAAGGAATCTAAAATCTGGCCGAATTTAATACAACTTCGGCAGTTTCCGCACGGTTTTACGGAGACATTGCAGGAAAAGCACATTGGAAGATAACGATGCGCCATTTTAGAGACTTTCACGAGGTCCAGCCCTTCCATTTCGATCGCCGGAGCTTCTATTTGTATCGCCCCCTCTTGAACAGCAAGCAAGGCGTTCATTGCATTCAGAAACTCCATGCGCCCGTCTGCGAAACACTCATCCGACTTTACCGTGCCGATCAAGAGTCTCGATACTCCGTGGATCGAGGCCCAAGCGGCTCCAATCGAAACGAGAAGTTGATTGCGGAACGGCCACCACTCGGGATGGACGCCCTCCGCGCAAGCAGGCATCTTGGCAAGACTACCACTTCCGATACAGCGGAGGTCTGTTTCTACAACATCCAAGGGCAAATTCAGCTCTCTAGCAAAGTATCGGGCAGTGCGGATCTCGGCCGAAGCCGTTGTCTGGCCATAATTGATGGTTAGCAGCACGTCGGGACGCTTCCAGTGAGCCAAGGCGACAGAATCGATTCCGCCCGAAAAAAGAAGAGCCGTCAGTCCAGTGTTGACCATAGCGTCTTATAAACGGCTGACACTATGTCAGTTTCCACCTTAGCCCCTCCTCCGAGAATCATTGTCATATCTTTTTCCGCAACAGCTTCCGCGAGACAAAAAACAGGCTTTCCCACGTTAACGGCATACCCGATCTCAAAGATGGTGCCGGGGTCCAGTCCTGCCAGAACAGCAAAAACAAGATCACTTTGCTCAAGTCCGGAGATGTCCGGAGAATAGATTTCATTCGGTCCGCCAAAGCCAACCTCATGGAACGGCGAGAACACCTTTGTCCAAGGTGTGGAAAGCAGCTCCCTCAGGTGCTCCATCAGAGCAAACTCGCCCTGTGTAAAAAAAGGCGAAGCCAAGTAAATTTGCTTCTTTCTCGCCGGAGCGCTAGGCGTCACGAGCGGCAAGGCTTCTAACTCATCGTGTTCAGCAACGCTAGCAATACTCGAAGAAACCACCCCTGCATTACAGTACATCGCCGTTGCTTTCGAAGCAAAGCTTGCAGATTCAATTGGAGACCAATTATCAAGCGCCCATTTGGCATAGAATGCGGCGGAGAAAATGTCACCCGATCCAATTGAGAAAACCCGATCCGTTCGGTATGCCGGGACCGGCGTTATCTCATCGCGTGTGCAAACCCAGCAGCCCGCGTGGGCCATTTTTATTACAATCACTTCATAATGCGATTTTTTCCCGCGTATCAGTGAAGCTTGCAAAAATTTCGACGCCTGGAATAGATCCTCTTGATTGGCGAGCAGAGAGGCTTCTTTGTGATTTAGAACTAAGGCACATCGATGCGCAATAGAACCATTGTCAAAAAACTGTTCAGGACGAATTGGATTCTGTGGATCAAAAACCGCTACGTCAGCCGAGACAATGGGCCGCTTTTCGAGCGTCCCGAAAACGAGCGCCGCTTGAGAAATCAAGCTTCGAGGATTCTCAAATTCGCTTTTTTTGTTCGTGAGGACAGGGCTGGCCAGCGGATTGAGGTATCGAAACTCTGGCGGAGCATCGGCCATTCCACGCCACTCGATCTCCTCAACCCTGAGATTGGGAATTTTAGAAACAACTCCCTTGACCGCGTGCCGAACGGAATTCGCCAGCCAGGTGTGCCACTTATGTTCGGTCCCTTCCGCAATCCTTGTTAAGGCCAAGGCCGCCCTAAACCCAGAGCCCATGACTTCGTCATGAGGAGGGAAAATGCAGATTTCTTTATAGCATCCGCCGTATATTAAGCTTTTGGGTGGCATTTTAATCAAGCACTGTAAACATCAACCACGCACCGTGGTGTTTGTATCTCCGCTACCCTCGCTTGATAGGAAGTCCCGCCATCGATACATTGAATTAGCCGCCCTAAAATTGCCGGGACCAAAAACCCAAGTTCCGAGCCGTTGGCAGTTAGCAGCACAAGCGAAGGATTTCCCTCATCGTCTCGCTGTAGTTCTATCGAAAGGATGTCATTTACTGTTACCGTCGCGAGCACGGAGGGGTCTGGCGAAATAACAACCGCACGAAACCGAATCGATTCGCAAGCGACAACTCTTTCATCGTCGTGACCGAAACTACCAAAAAATGAACTACCTCCTGACCCACCCATGGCTTATGAACTCATAACAGAAGGCAAATCCAGCTCTGTCAACTAATATTTGGGCACCAATTATCAGCAAGCGACGCGAGTGACATTTCGGGAAAATTGACGCATCACCGCCCACATGACCAGATCCAAGGACTGAGGCCGCGTCCCGAGGGAGCAAGCAAGCGCCAAAAATTTCCTCTCAGCCTCAAAATAGGCATGGGATCGATGAATACCTTCAATGGAATACCCAAGCCTTGCGAGTGATCGAAGAATATGAACATCGATCACAGCCACGTCTTCGGCGTCAAGCCAGTTCCGCGCGATCCACGATGCCGTCTTCAATCCGATCCCAGGAAACTCCAACAGCCCCCTACGCAAATCCTGCGCGGGAGCATTTGAATCCTCAAGACGGCTCAGATTCTCCTCATGCTTGGAGAGAACAGCGAAAATTGCCTGAGACCTGCTCTTCCAGAACCTGTAACGCCTTAACGATTTTCCGACCTTCACCGGAGTTAGCAGGATTTCTTCCACCTCTTCAAGCCGCCGAGGCGGCGAGTCAAAAAAACCTGAGCGCTTCATGAATTGAAAATACGCAAGCGATGTTTCAGCGGGAAGACCATGCCCTCCGAGCATGCAAGCAATTGTTTCCTCCTTAAGAGATCCCCCGCCAAGGCGGCATCGAGGCGGATTTGCACCTGGAACTTCGATTTCAACCCAATGCTGGTACCTCCAGAAGGATGGGGAGAAGACCTGCTCCGGCCTTCCCCAAGTTATTCCCGGTAAGAGACGAAGGGTTTTCGTCGATGCTGGCAAGTCGAGCTCGTGCCATCCACTGGATGAAAAATGGTGTACTCGCTGCATGGATACAGAATGGTTGCGCGGTTGCAAATATCAACCTAATTTGCATCCGAAGCAATTGAACGAAGAACTCAAACGTCGAATTTTGGAGGGATTGAACGGTTCCAATATCCCCGTTCAATCCATTGTACTTAAGACAGGTGTACATAAATCGCAGATCAGTCGCTTCAAAGCTGGGAAGTTCAGAAGGCTGTCGAAAAATCTCCGCAAAATATGCGAAGAGATGCGAATTTCGTATAAATTTGCAACCTCTGATCGAGACTTGATCGCGGCGGTTCACGATGCGTGGGACGGCAGCGCGGAGAAGAAACGCAAATTGATACTGATCCTGAAAACGCTTGGCGATTGGCCTTAACACGGTCGGTCACGCCCAGCGGTGACGGAGCTACATTCCCGCTTACGCCATGCGGTTGCTCGCCTCAATACTGTAATCGATTTGTAATCCCTCAACCCTTCATTTTGGGGGATTTTGGCGCATTTCAGCGCATTTCGGAGCGCCATCAATCGTCAATTCAGCTAGGCAATCTCAGCCGCTAATCCCTCATTTACAATTAGTTATGGCTGGTGGTCCCGACAGGAATCGAACCTGTACCTACGGCTTCGGAGGCCATCGTCCTATCCATTGGACCACGGGACCAACGCGTGTTGCGCGGAGGCGGAATGCGTATCGGGCCTTGCGGAGGTTGGCAAGGAGAAGGATCGCAATTTCTCAAGGCTGCATCCGGTCCCACAGGGCCCAGAATGATGCCGTTTCGTCCACGTCGGGAACGATTTCCAAAAGCAGGGTCTTTTCGCCGGGTTCAAAGCGGTCGAAGTCATCGACGGTGCCGATGCGCAGATGGTTCATACCCCACAAGGTCGCGAGGCCGGACAGGTCGGCGGTTTGCGGGTTGGTCATCCATTCCACGGCGCGGGGGCTCATGGATTTGAGTCGCGGGAGGCGTTCGAAAATCTTTCCGCCGCCGTTGTTGATGACGACGAGGACGCGGCCGTGGCAGTTGATTTGCTCCAAAACAAACGGCGCGGCGAGGTCGTAGAGCGCGGTGAGATCGCCGACGATGGCCCACGTTTCGCTGACGTCCGCGGACCAACCGAGCCAGGTGCTGACCTGACCGTCGATGCCGTTCACGCCCCGGTTCGCGCGGACGGACGGAACCGGGCGCGCCCATTGCGCGAAGAGATTCCACTCGCGGATGGGCATGCTGTTGCCGAGGAAAAGGCCGCCGCCGATCGACGCGTAATGCGAGAGCGTGCGCAACAGCGCGGGCTCGCTATCCGGATAGCCTTCCAACAGCTCGTCGATCTTCACCGCGCGGCTATTTGTGGCGTCGAGGTAACCAAGCGCGTCTTCCGCAAGTTCGATTGACCCGAGCGCTTGGATCACACGGTCGATTGCGCCGCGGATTACGTTGGACTGGCGTGCGAGACCGGGAAGACCGTTGCGGCAAACCGACCAGATGGAAATGTCCGGCAATTCTTCCAGATCGCGCCAGAAGCGACCGCTGGGAACCTCGCCGATGCGCAGGATTTTCCCCGGCGGACGCGATTTCAAAATCCGGTCCGCATCATGAATCGCGTGTGATTGCAGCGCCTCGCGCAGTCCGCTTGTCGCTTCCGCCACGACGGGTGCGCCGAGGTCCTGGCAAAAATGAAAAACCTCCTCGCGCTCGTCGGGCTCCAAGCCGCCGATGAGGACGACGATGCCCTTGTAATGCTCCTCGCGGAGCCAGCGGGCGAGAGCCGCGACGTCCAGCCGATGATCCGAGGTCGGGTTGAACGCGTAGAGCGATTCGTTGGCGAAATCCTCCGGGCCTGCGTCGAACTCTTCGTCGAACTCGACATTGAGATGAAACGGCTGCCGCCCGTCCCAGTCGTCGAAACTCCCCTGCCAGGCGTGGTTTCCGAAAATCCCCGGCTGCTCCATGGTCTGCGGCGCACCAGTGCCGCGGAAGGCTGCGGGCCGATCCGCCGTGATGGCCACCAGCGGCCGGTTCTGATAGAAAGCCTCGACCATTGAGGGCATGAGTTCTGCCACCGCGGTGCCGCTGGTCGTGATGACCGCACAGGGTTGCGAGGTTTCCATCGTGCGGCCCAGCGCGAAAAAGCCCGCGCTGCGTTCCTCAAAATGCCGCCACACCCGCACGAGGCCGGCTGCTTCGGCGCGGGCCACGGCTTCCAGCAATGCGGCATTTCGTGCGCCGGCACAGACGACATACTCGCCGACGCCTGCCTTGAGACAGCTCTTCAATGTTTCAACCGCGGGATGCCATGAGTTCACGCGGGGTGTCGTAACCCGGCGATTCCCGATGGCCAAGCGCTTCATGGCGCAATTTCACCCGGGGAAAAATTTCCAGGCCGATGACAGGTTGTCCAACCTGTCGTGACAGGAGGGCTGAAAATACGCGGATTTGAATTTCCCGCCGCCCGCTCAACTGGATAGAAATCCGCCCTCCGCTCCGCCCGGGGCCGTGAAACCCACGATTCAACTTGTTGCCCGGGACGAACCCACGAAGATCGGCCCGCTTCCGGAACCTGTAAAATCACCCTACCCGGCAACGTTCCATCGACGCCTTGGCACCACCCCAAACCCATGAATAAACTCTACTTCTGGTCAATCACTTCGGCGCTCGCCGGCTTTCTTTTCGGCTTCGACACCGTCGTCATCTCGGGAGCGGAGCAAAAAATCCAGAGCCTGTGGAACCTCAGCGACGGCCTCCACGGCTTCGCGATCGCGTCGGCGCTCTACGGCACGGTGATCGGCTCGCTCTTCGGCGGCTGGCCGACGGAGCACCTCGGCCGCAAGAAGACCTTGTTCTGGATCGGCCTGCTCTATCTGATTTCCGCGGTCGGATCGGCGCTCGCGCATGATGTTTACACGTTCATCGCCGCGCGTTTCGCCGGCGGACTCGGGATCGGGATCTCGACGGTCGCCGCGCCGCTTTACATCTCGGAAATCTCGCCGCCGGAAAAACGCGGACGGCTGGCCGGGATGTTCCAGTTCAACATCGTCTTTGGCATTCTGATGGCGTTTCTATCAAACCGCCTGCTCGTCGATGTGGGTGAGAACGCCTGGCGCTGGATGCTTGGCGTCGCCGCATTTCCCTCGCTGATCTACATGGTTCTGTGCTTCGGCATCCCCGAGAGCCCGCGCTGGCTCATCGGCCGCAAGCGTGATCGCGAAGCCGGAATGAAGGTCCTGCGCATGATCTCTCCCACGGCACCCGAGGCGGAAATCACCGCCACGGCGGATGAAATCGACACGCACTCAGGCCATGGCGTGGCGAAAACCGGTTTCTGGTCCACCCGCCTCAAGGTGCCCATCCTGCTTGCCTTCCTGATCGCGTTTTTCAACCAGCTGTCGGGCATCAACGCGATCCTCTACTTCGCCCCGCGGATCTTTGAAATGACCGGCCTCGGGGCCAAAGCCGCGCTGCTCCAGTCCGTCGGCATCGGCATCACCAATCTGATCTTCACCTTCGTCGGCTTGTGGCTGATCGACCGGTTGGGACGCCGGACGCTGCTCTACATCGGGTCCTTCGGTTACATCATTTCGCTGGGCCTCGTTTCGTGGGCGTTTTTCACCAATCACCCGGGCATCGTGCCGGTATGCATCTTCGCCTTCATCGCCGCGCACGCGATCGGCCAAGGCGCGGTGATCTGGGTGTTCATTTCGGAAATTTTCCCGAACGAGCACCGCTCGACCGGCCAATCGCTCGGCAGCTTCACCCACTGGATTTTCGCCGCGCTCCTGACCACGTTTTTTCCGCGGATGGTCACCGCGTTCCCGCCCGGCTACGTGTTCGCCTTCTTCGCCTTCATGATGTGCCTCCAGCTGCTGTGGGTGAAAACGATGGTCCCCGAGACCAAGGGCGTGCCGCTCGAAGAGCTTGAGGAAAAACTCGCGGTGAGGCGCTGAACTTCCGCCCCGCGGCGAGTTTATCCCCTTCCCGATCCGGCTTGGATTGTGCTTGGCTGCGCGCGCGCATGACTGACCCCTCAAGCAACCCGATACGTGAGCAGCTCCGGCTGGAAGGATTTGATCTCATCGACGACCGGCTGCGGTATTTGCTGGGCTGTCTCCAAGAGGCGCTGATCAGCACTGGCGATAAGGATTTGCTGCAATTCATGCCGTGGTCCGGCCGCGAGCCTGACATCGGTGCCGCCCCCGAAGGTCTGCCGCAGCTTTACTCGATCGGTTTCCAACTCCTCAACATGGTCGAGGAACGCGTGGCCGCCGAGATCCGCCGCGAGCGGGAAAAAGCGCTCGGCGCGGAGTCGATCCGCGGGCTGTGGCCACAGGCGCTGCGCGACTTGCGGGCGATCGGCCTCGCGCCCGAACAAATCCTCGACGTGCTCAAGGACGTGCAGGTTGAGCCCGTCCTAACCGCTCACCCGACCGAGGCCAAGCGCTCCAGCATCCGCGAGCGCCACCGCGCCCTGTATGTGGAAATGGTCCGCAACGAGTTTCCCAAATACACCAAACGCGAGCGCCGCAGGATCCGCGAGCGGGTGGTTACCATTCTCGAAACGCTGTGGCGCACGGCGGAAATCCATCTCGTCCGGCCGGACATTTCGAGCGAGCTGCGCAACGCCACGCACTACCTGCGGGACCTGTTTCCATCCGCGATCAACCGGCTCGACCTGCATTTCACCGAGGCATGGCGCGACGCCGGGCTGCCGCTGGAAATGCTGCGATCCGCGGGCAATATCCCGCGCCTGGTGTTCGGCACATGGATCGGCGGCGACCGCGATGGCCATCCGCTCGTGACCCCGGCGGTCACCGGGAAGACCTTGGAAACGCTGCGCCACTCGGCCTACAAGCTGATGCAGCGCGAACTCGCCGGCCTGGCGTCGCAGCTCACGCTCTCCCGCTATCTCACACCCGTCCCGGCGGAACTCCAGGCGCGGATCGATCACCTCGCGACGCTCATTTCCGACCGCGCCGATGCGGCGGAAATCCTCGACCGCCACGAGGAGGAGCCTTGGCGGCAAATGGCGGCGCTGATGGCACTGCGGCTCGGCGAGCAATCGCGCGGCATCCCCGGTTACCGGAATCCCACCTGCCTCGCGGATGACTTGAACCTGCTTTCCCGCACCCTCGCCGCCGCCGGTTGCCACATGATGGAGGAGGATTCCATCCGTCCGCTGCGCCACAAGCTGGAGATGTTCGGTTTCCATCTGGCCACGCTCGACATCCGCCAGAACTCCGAGTTCCACGACAAGGCGATCAGCCAGTTGCTCGCCGCCGCCGGAATTGCAGAGGGTGAAAACTATGCGTCGTGGCCGGAGGAACGACGGCTTGAATTCCTCAACACGGAACTCCTCTCCACCCGGCCGTTCCTCCACGACGACCTCCGTGCCGGCACGGAAGCGGACGACGTGCTCGATACTTACCGGGTGCTGGTCCGTCATCGCCGCGACTGGGGTCCGGCTGGTCTCGGCGCGCTGATCGTTTCCATGACCCGGCAGCTTTCCGATTTGCTAGGCGTCTATCTGCTCGCCCGCGAAGCAGGATTGATGGAACTCACGCCCGATGGCCTCGTCTGTCCGCTGCAAGTGGTGCCGTTGTTCGAAACGATGGACGACCTCGACCGCTCGCCGGGCATCCTCGACGCCTTCCTCAAGCACCCGCTCACCCGCCGTTCGCACGCGGCTGGCACCGCCCGCCACCAGCAGGTGATGTTGGGCTACTCGGATTCAAACAAGGACTGCGGCATCCTCGCGGCGCAGTTCGCGTTGCAGCGCGCCCAAACCGCCCTCACCGCGGTGGGCCGGGAAAACGAGGTGAATCTTTGCTTCTTCCACGGCCGGGGCGGCACGATTTCCCGCGGTGCGGGGCCGACCCATTGGTTCATGGCCGCGCTGCCCAATGGCGCGATGACCGGCGGCTTCCGCATGACCGAGCAGGGCGAGACGATCGCCCAGAAATACGCCAACCTCGCCAACGCCACCTACAATCTGGAACTCTTGTTAGCCGGCGCCGCCGTCACCACCGCCCGCCACCGCCATCTGCCGCCCGCCGAGGAACCTTGCGCGGCGTTTCTCGAACGCCTCGGCGAAACCAGCCAGGCCGCTTATCAGAAATTCCTCAAGGCGGACGGCTTCATCGAATTCTACCGCCAGGCGACCCCCATCGATGCCTTGGAAAACTCGCGCATCGGCTCGCGCCCCGCGCGGCGGACCGGCAAGAAGGGATTTTCCATCAGCGACCTCCGGGCCATCCCGTGGGTCTTCTCGTGGACCCAGGCCCGCTACTACCTGCCCGGCTGGTTCGGCGTCGGCTCCGCGCTGGAAGCATTGAAAACCGACGATCCCGGCGGCTTCGCGAAACTGAAGGCAGCCCTGCCACAATCCACCTTCCTCACCTACGTCCTCACCAACGTCGAAACCAACCTCGCCTCCGCCAACCTCGAACTGATGGGCGAATACGCCGGCCTCGTCGAGGACAGCTCGCTTCGTGAAAAATTCTTCGGTGAGATCCGCGGCGAATTCGAGCGAACCCGCGCGCTGCTGGCCGAGCTGTTCGACGGCGACATGCACGACCGCCGCCCGCGGATGTCGAAGACCCTGGAGATCCGCGAAGCGCCGTTGCGCGTCCTGCACAAGCAGCAGATCGCCCTCCTCCGCGAATGGCGCGGCCACCTCGCCAACGAGGCAACCGAAAAAGCCGACGCCCTCCTGCCCAAGCTCCTCCTCTCCATCAACGCCATCGCGTCGGGGCTGCGGACCACGGGCTGAGGAAATCTTCTGCTCTCACAGGAAATTTGCTGGCAGCCCCTTTCCAATTCTTAAAATCCTGTCCGAAGTCGACATTACCCTCGACCAAGCAATGCCATGAAACATTCCGAAGGCGGCAGTCCGCCGAGTGCAATCCGATGGACCATCCTCGTTACCGCTCTGTGGGTCCTCAATGCTTCCACGCTTGTTTACTGGACTTGCTCGTCGCTAGGCCGGCAGGTCGACTTGAGCGGCGCTCTCACCGATCGAATCACCGCGACTGAAGACCAAGCAAAGCAGCAGCAGTTCAACCTTCGCTTGCTGCAAACAGTTGATAAGAGGGCGGCCGCAGCCAGGTCGCTTCAGCATCGCGTCGTCTTCTTGAGCGGAGGCGTTATTTTGACGGGCGCGATGACCATCTGGATGTTGATCAGCTTGAATCGAGACCTTCGCCGGCGCGTCGGCTACGAATTGCGCTCTATCGCAGAATTAGAATCGGAATGATTTTGTGGGGATCAGTGAGAAGATCGCGCCATGAAGAAGAACAAGGATACCATCAGTGCTGAGGAACTCGACCGCCGGTTCGACGAAGGCGAGGACGTCGGACGCTATCTCGACTGGAGCACGGCGCGCCGTCCCGGCTTGGAACAGCGCCGGGTGAATGTCGATTTGCCCCAATGGATGATCGAGTCTCTGGACAGCGAAGCGAAACGGGTGGGTGTCACCCGCCAGTCCATCGTCAAAGTCTGGCTGGCGGAACGGTTGAAAGCCGAACAAGCCGGAGTGGCATCAGCGACCGTTCTGCCTAGGTCCCCGTGACGCGCGGCCGCCATCGAAAAATTTCCGGGCAGCAGGCGGGCGGTTGTGCAAGGGTCTTTAGGAATCCTTCCTCCCCCGGCACTGATTTATGAAAACCTCAGGAATCTTCCAATTTGTCCGGGTGCTGGCCGGAACCCTCGCTCTCGCCATGGCGGCGAACGCCGATTTCGTCCCGGCCATCCCCAAGGGTGACATCGCGCTGCAACTGAAGCCGTTGGCGACGGGATTGGGCGCGCCTGATTATGCGATCAGTCCGCCGGGCGACACGGGCCGGCTGTTCCTCTTGGAGCAGAAGGGTCTGATCCTGATTTTCCAGAACGGTGCCGTCCTGCCCACGCCAGCACTGGACATGCAGTCGCTGGTGACACCGCCGACGAATGTGGCCAGCGCGAACGAGGAACGCGGATTGCTGGGGCTGGCGTTTCACCCGGGATTTTCGAATGCCGCGAGTCCCGGCTTCCGCACGCTTTACACCTACAACAGCCAGCCGCTCGGGACGCCGACCTACGCCGCGCCCAACAACGCGACGCAGAATTACATGAACGCCATCAACGAGTGGAAGGTGACGGCCGCCGACCCGAACGTGATCGATCCGCTGTCGCGGCGGGAGGTGATTTCCTTCGGGAAAAATGCGAGCAATCACAATGGCGGCACGATTGCGTTCGGTCCGGACGGCTACCTGTATCTCGGGCTGGGAGATGGCGGGAACGCGAACGACGTGGGACCAAGCCACCTCGAACCGGGCGGCAACGCGCAGAACCTGACGACGCCGCTCGGGAAGATGCTGCGGATCGATCCGTTGCTCCCCGCACTCACTCCGACGAGCGGGGATCAGGCCAGCACGAACGGCCAATACCGTATTCCGGCCACCAATCCGTTCCAAGCCGCGGGGCAGGTGAAGGAAATTTACGCCTATGGATTCCGCAATCCCTACCGGTTCGCGTTCGACCGGCTGAACGGCCAGTTGATCGTCGCGGATGTGGGTCAGAACATGATCGAGGAGATCGACCGGGTAACGATCGGCGGAAACTACGGCTGGGCAGTGAAAGAGGGCGATTTCCTTTTCAACCGCGCGACCGGAGCCGCGGGAGCGCGCAGCCCGGGAGTGCCTGTGGGATTGATCGACCCGATTTCGGGCCCCGCCGGGACGTTGGAATATGACCATGATGACGGCATTTCCATCACCGGCGGGTTCGTTTACCGCGGCAGCCTGATCCCGGCGCTGTATGGGAAATACGTGTTCGGCGATCTGGCGCTGCACAGCGGCCCGCGGGCGGATGGGCGGTTGTTTTATGCGGATCTCGACACGGGGTTGATCAGCGAGTTCCTGCTGCCGGAGTTCGCGGGAGGGATTTTGCCCAACGGGCTAACCGTCCATGGCTTCGGCGAGGACGGAAATGGCGAACTCCATGCGCTGGTCACCAACACGCCGTCGAACGGCGCGGGCGGCATTGTTTACGCGCTGCGCAACGCTCCGGTCATCTGGAACGGCCCGCCGATCGCCTTCAGCAAGGCGGCGTCGGCGGATTTCACACTGCCGCAAAACCAGGACCGGATCACCGACAACGTCTGGATCACGCGGGCAAATTCCCAGGGGATTTTCAACATCAAGGAGGAGCCGGGCTTCACGCACACCCTGAGCCCCGTCGGCACCGAGTGGGCGTCCGGCACCACGGCGAATTTCAGCACGCTGACCTACACGGATTGGGAAACATGGACCGGTGGCGGGGGCGGAGGTCCTCCCAGCACGGTGGGCCAGGATGCCGTCCTGCACATTCTCAAAGGGAACATCTACATCGACATCAAGTTCACGGCGTGGGGTGGCAGCGCCTCGGGCGGTTTGTTTTCCTACACCCGTTCCACTCCGCTCTCGCCGATCGAAACCTGGCGGTTGCTCCATTTCGGCATCATCACCAACACCGGAAACGCGGCGAACTCATTCGATTTCGACAACGACGGCTTGGTGAATTTGATCGAGTTCGGCTTCGGCCTGAATCCGAAACAGGGCAGTTCCGTCGCATTGCCGCAACCGGTGCTGGCGGGCGGCAATCTGACCGTGAGCTTCAGCCAACCTGTAGGAGTGAGCGGCATCATCTACGGCGCGGAATGGAGCACCACTTTGGAACCAGCGAGCTGGACGGCGATTCCCGATACCGGAGCCGGGACCGGGCACGTGTTTCAAGTTTCGGTCGGCGCGAACAACCGGTTGTTCATGAGATATGTCGTGAGCACCCCGTGAGGTGCTATTTCCGCAGACCGAGAAGTTGGGCAGCAATGCTGACCGCGATCTCGGCGGGGTCGTTGCCGCCGATCGGCAATCCGAGCGGGCAGACGATTTTCCCCAGAAGCTCCGGTGGAAATCCGTCCTCCCCGAGTTCGCGCATGAGGACGGCGCGCTTGGAAGCACTGCCGATCACGCCCAAGAAGGGAATCTCGGGAAAACTCCGCAGCACGTCCCGCAGCACCGGCCGGTCGCTCGAATGGCCTTTGGTGATCGAGAGCACAAACGAATTCCGGCCAAGTTCCTTCACGCCCTCCTCAAAAGCGGTCACCAGACGGGCGCGGAGGTTCGGCCGGAACGGCAATTTGGCGAGCCAATCTGACCGGGTGTCGAAGACATCGATGTGACACGCAAGGGTGGCGAGCACCGGCACCAATGCCTGCACCACATGACCGGCCCCGAAAATCGCGATATGCCATGGCTGCGTTGCGGCGACCTTTTCAAAAAGGAACGACATTTCCCCGCCGCAGGTCATGCCGACGTCGCGTTGGAGGTTCCATGTCACACTCACGCAGGATTCGCTGTTGTTCAGGATCTCAAGGGCGCGACTGACGGCTTTCGCCTCGACCCTTCCGCCACCGAGATTTCCGGTGATCCACCCGCTGGCCGTCACCACGGCTTTCTCACCAATCTGCCCCGGCACGCTGCCACGTGCGGCGGTGACGGTGATCACCACGGCATCCACGCCTTCGCGGCGAAGCGCGGCGATTTGTTCCCATACGTCCATCTTGAATCCCGAGGCGATCAAAGGCTAACTGCGCGGGTGATTTCCCTCTCCCAACTCAATGCCGCGACCGACGGCGAATTCGTAGCCGCGCTGGGCGCGATTTACGAGCACTCTGATTGGGTTCCGCGGCAGTTGCTTGACCAGCGGCCGTTTTCAGACATCGAGACGCTCAGATCGGCGATGCGCCAATCTGTGGATGACGCCTCGGCGGACGAAAAACTGGATTTGATCCAAGCCCACCCCGATCTGGCGGGGAAATTGGCCCGGGCCGGCGCACTCACGGACGCCTCGACCCGCGAACAGGCAGGGCTGGGACTCGACCGCCTGACCGACGCGGAATACGCGGATTTTTCCGACCGGAACCAGCGCTACCGGGACAAGTTCGGCTTCCCGTTCATCATTTGCGCGAGGTTGACCACCAAACAAGGCGTGCTCGACGCCTTAGACGTGCGGCTCGGCAATTCCCGGGAAAAGGAGATTTCCGAAGCGCTCCGGCAGATCCACGAAATCGCGCGCCTGCGTCTGGACGACTTGGTCGCCCGATAAAAAAACAACTGCGGTGGGAAGCCCACCGCAGTTGTTGACCAGAAACAAAACACACGGAAATCAAGCCTCGGCGAAATCGCCGATGATCGGCTTCGGAAGCGGCTTTTCCTTCTTCCGGAGCGCGCGGCGCATTTTCGTGAGAGCCGAATTTTGAAGCTGACGAATGCGTTCCCGGGTGACCCCGAATTCGCGGCCGACTTCCTCCAAAGTCAGCGCCTTGCGGCCGTTGAGGCCGAATCGTTCGTCGATGATCCGGCGTTCGCGGTCGTCAAGGACGGAGAGCAATCCATCCAATTCGCCGTGGAGATTTTTGTCGGAAAGCATATCCAGCGGATTGATGGCTTTTTCGTCGCTGATGACCTCGCCAAACTCGGTGGCCTCCCCTTCGTTGATCGGCGCGTCCAACGAGGTGGGACGATACGATGCCTGACGGAGAAGCGCCAGCTTGCGGTGTGGAAGACCGACCTCATCGGCGAGTTCCTCATCCGTGGGCTCGCGGCCGAGGGCCTCGGTGAGGATCGCGGCGATGCGGCGCATCTTGGCGATTTTATCGACCATGTGGACGGGCAGGCGGATCGTCTTGGATTGGTTGGCCAAGGCGCGCTTGATCGATTGCTTGATCCACCACGCGGCGTAGGTCGAGAGCTTGCCGCCTTTTTCGGGATCGAAGCGCTCCACGGCTTTCATGAGACCGATGTTCCCTTCGGAAATCAGATCGGTCACCGGCATGCCGTAGTTTGAGTAATCCTGGGCGATCTTGACGACCAAGCGTAGATTCGCGCGGATCATGTGGGAACGGGCCTCCGGATCGCCGTTCTTGATGCGCTCAGCGAGTGCAATCTCTTCCTCGGCGGTAAGCAGAGGAGTCTTGGAGATCTCTCGCAAATAGAGCTTCAGGCTGCTGTCTGATTCGTAGGCCATGATGGGATGGGGTTGAGTTACTATATTGAACGACGCAGGCGGCGAAATATTCCCTTTATTTTCTAAAAAGTGTTAATCCATTGTGAATACCTTGTGGGTACCGCTGATGGTCATTTCGGTCCGACAACATTCGACATTCTCTTCTTAGCAATCCCCGTACCCTCATTTTTCGGCAGCCAACTCGCTGATTCTTAGCAAAACCATTTTTCGCCGCTGTGACAGATTGCACGATGGATGCAATTTGCGCACAAGCGGGTGACAGATTGGCGCATCCCGGGTTGGACAACGCCCCCGCCATTGGCCAATTTCCGCCCGTGTTCGACGCAATGTATCCTTTGGCCCGCGCCGGTTTGTTCCAGCTTGATGCGGAAAAAGCCCACCATCTTAGTCTGGCCGCCTTGCGAATCGCGGAAAAGACCGGGCTGCTCGGAATCGACTCACCTACCGACGATTTGGCCGCGGCTGTGGAGGTCATGGGGCTGAAATTTCCCAACCGGGTCGGCCTCGCCGCCGGCCTCGACAAGGAGGGCAACACCATCGACGCCCTTGGCCGGTTGGGCTTCGGCTGCGTTGAAATTGGCACGATCACCCCGCGTCCGCAGGCGGGGAATCCAAAGCCGCGGTTGTTCCGGCTGATCCCGCAGGAAGCGATCATCAACCGCATGGGCTTCAACAACCCCGGCATCGACGAGGGGGTCGCCAACGTCCGTTCGGCCAAGTCATTCCGCGGGATCGTCGGCTTTAACATCGGCAAAAACAAGGACACGCCGAACGAGAACGCCGCGGACGACTACCTCGCGTGCCTCCGGAAAGCTTATCCGGTGGCGGACTATGTCGCGGTCAACCTTTCCTCGCCAAACACGCCCGGCCTGCGCGATTTGCAGGGAGCCGAGGCGAGCGCCAGGCTCTTGGACACTCTGAAAAAGGAGCAACAAAGACTCGCCGCCGAGCACGACAAGCGAGTTCCCCTGCTGTTCAAGGTCGCCCCGGATCTCGATGAAACCCACATCCGCGACCTCGCCCGGGTTTTCCTCGACGGCGGGTTGGATGGCCTAATCGCCACCAACACCACGCTCGACCGCGACAAGGTGGCCGGCCATCCCCGCGCGGCGGAGGCGGGCGGGCTTTCCGGAAAACCGGTTTTCGAAAAGAGCACCGCGACGCTGGGAACCTTCGCCAGCCATCTCGGATCGCGCATTCCGATCATCGGAGTCGGCGGGATTTCCTCGCTGGAAGACGCACGGGAGAAAATCCGGGCAGGCGCGACGCTGGTCCAGATTTACACGGCATTCATTTATCAAGGACCTGCACTGGTCCGGGAACTGGCAAAAGGACTTGCGGGCGGTGTTGGTTGAATGTCGCTTCTCGGCACCCATGAGCACCCACACCACCGCCGCCCGACTGGAATCCGCCGTTTGTTCCGTCGTGCGCGGCCAGTCCGAGGTCGTCCGCCGGGTGCTGGCGTGCATGATTTCCGGTGGGCACGTCTTGCTGGAGGATTTCCCGGGAACGGGGAAAACCACGCTGGCGAAGGCCATCGCAAAAGCCATCGGCGGGGCGATGTTCAAGCGCGTCCAATTCACGCCGGACCTGTTGCCTACTGATATTCTGGGAGTTTCGATCCTCGATCCGCGGTCCCAGGAATTTCGTTTTCATCCGGGGCCGGTCTTCACGGACATCCTGCTGGCCGATGAAATCAACCGCGCGTCGCCACGAACGCAGAGCGCGCTGTTGGAAGCGATGGGCGAACGCCAGGCCACCGTGGATGGCGAGCGTTATGAGCTGAACGGACTGTTTTTCGTCATCGCCACCCAGAATCCGGTCGAATTCCGCGGCACCTATCCCCTGCCGGAAGCGCAGATGGACCGGTTCGCGATGCAGTGCTCGCTCGGCTACGTGAGCGCGGCGGAAGAGGCGGCGATCCTCGCGGATCAAGCCCAGGTCCATCCCGTGGAAACGCTGGAACCCGTCGCCAGCCGGGAGGAAATCCTCGATCTCATGGTAGCGGCTCGGCAGGTCCGGTTCAGCGAGGAACTGCGACATTATGTCGTCGCACTGGTTTCGGCGACGCGTGGTCATCCGGAAATCCAGCTCGCCGCGAGCCCGCGGGCGTCGCTGGCACTGATGAAGGTGTCCCAAGCACTGGCGGTATTCCAAGGCAAGGACTTCGTCTCGCCCGAGCTGATTCAATCCGTCGCGGCCGACGTGATCGCTCACCGCATGGTCCTCTCGCCGGAGGCAAAATATTCCGGAGTCGGCACGCGGCAGATCGTCGCTGATCTCATTGAACAAACGCCGGTGCCCGCTTAATTTCCCCTGCCCATGAGCGCCGAATCTCCAACGTCCGCTGGCAGCCCGGGCATGGCGCGGCGGAAACGCTCGGACCGCCTGCTCCACAAGCTCTACTTCCACGGCGCGGGCGTGCACCACTTCCTGACCCGCCGATGCCGGCCTGCGGGAATCGCGCTCGGCATCGTCATCGTGCTGGCGACCGGGCTCACGGCTGGCCATGACCGGAGCTCCATCCATCAGCTTTTCTCGCTGAGCGTGGGCATGGTGTTGATCGGTGTCCCGTGGGCGATGTCGCGCACCGCGTCGCTTGAGGCCCGGCGCGAGCTTCCACGTTTCGGCACGGCGGGCGAACCGCTGCGCTACACCATCCGCGTCCGCAACCGGGGAAAACGCCGCCTCAGCCGCGCGTGGCTTGCGGATTCGCCGCCGGATCCGCGGCCGAACGCGGAGGATTTCTCCCTCCTCCGCGAGCCGGGCGAGGAAGAGCGGAATCCGTTCGACCGCAGCCTCGCCTATTTCCGCTGGCAATGGCTGCTGCTGGGAAACCGGTTGTTCACCGGTGGATTTTCCCAAGACACTCTCGAGTTGAAGCACGGCGAGCAGGCAAAAATCCCCATCGAGCTCACCCCCTTGCGCCGCGGGGTCATCCGGTTCGATGACCTGCGCGTGCTGCTGCCCGATCCGTTCGGGCTGTTCCAGCGTTGCCGGAAAGTGAAAGCACCGCCCGCGACGCTGACCATCCTGCCCAGCCGGTATGCGCTGCCGCCGTTCGAGCTACCGGGCGGGGCCGCGTTCAAGGTCTCCGGCGAATCGAACACCAACACCATCGGCACGTCCGGCGAGTTCGTCGGGCTGCGTGACTACCGACCGGGCGATCCGCTGCGGCAGATCCATTGGAAAAGCTGGGCCCGCACCGGCCGGCCGATCGTCAAGGAACTGGAGGACACGTTTTACCCGCGCTACGGACTGGTGGTGGACACGCTATCCGTGGATCGCACCGACCACCAATTCGAGGAAGTCGTCTCGGTCGCCGCGTCGTTCGCCGCCACGATCGACACCGGCGAGTCGCTGCTCGATTTGATGTTCATCAAGGGCGAGGCGCACATCGTCACCGCTGGTCGCGGCCTGGAGCGGGCGGAAAAATTGCTCGAAGTCCTCGCCGGGGTCTCGCCCGAGCGGACGGAGGATTACGAAACGCTCGCTCAGCTCATCATCCGCCACGGCGAGGACCTCACCTCGTGCCTGGTGATTTTCAACGGCTGGGACGAGGCCCGCGCAAGTTTCCTGAAAACCCTCACCCGCGCCGGCATCGTCTGCTCGCCGATCATCGTCGGCAAAGGCCCGCCACCGGCCGGAACGCCGGGACACTGGCTGGAGTCGGGGCACATCGGCCGCGATCTCCAACGGCTTCCCACCCGGCTTGCCGCGCAATTCTAACTCCCCGCCGCCATTCATCAGGTAAATCCACCACCCCGGTTCATCCTCGGCGCATCGCTGCTCTTCTGGGGCGCGATGACGGACCGGCCGGTGATCGGCATCCTGCTGGCCCTGATCATCGAGAGCGCGCACTGGCTGAAGTTCCGCTGGGACTTCAACGACGAGGCCAGCGCCCGGGCATGGCAGTTCAACGTCATTCTCATCGGCATCTCCTGCCTGCTGATTTTCCCCGACACCCGGCCCTACATGGCCTTGCCGATCCTGCTCACGTGGCTGCCCCCGCTGCTGCTGCCCATGCAGTTCGTCCAGTCATTCGGACTCAAGGATTCGATGCCGCTGAATACCTTTTCATTTCTCGCGAAACACCGCCGGAAACGAAACCTGCGGCTCGGACTTCCCGAAGCAGTAATTCCCATCAATTTCGGCAACATCCTCTTCGTCGCGACGCTGGTGGCCAGCACCTTGGGCGGGAAATCCACCGGCGAATACGCGTTGTATTTCCTGCCCGGTCTCATCGTCCTGACCGGTTGGCGGCTGCTGTCCGCCACCGGCAGCAAGCCGCTTGCCCTGGCGACCTGTCTGATCATGGCCGGCGGCATTTCCATCGCCGGTCAAAAGGGCCTGCAACGCTTGAATGAGATCTACGGCGGCGGGGGAGATTCGAGTCGTTCCCGGTTCGATCCCAACTCCTCGCCAACGCTGATAGGCAGGCGTACGCAAGTCATCCAGTCGCCGGGCATCGTCTGGCGGTTACGTCCCGTGCAGAACTCCGCTCCGCCCGTTTTGCTGCGCACCGCGACTTACAACACCTACGGCGGCGGCCGCTGGCGGGTCCTGCCGGCACTGCCGGAAGCATCGCAGTTCAAGACGCTCGACACCGTCGAGCCGCTCGTCGGGCAGGTCCACTACATCACCGCTCCGGACCTGGCCGCCGCGGCGCAGGCGGACGCCATCCGCGCGAATCTGCCGCAGTTCACCCTGCGTGGCAGCGCGTTCAACTACGACCCCCTGCCCCTGCCCGGGACTGCCACCAGTTTCCACGGCTTCGACCTCGACTCCTCCGATCGCAACCTGCTCGGCACCATCCGGGTCTTTCCGAAGACTTCAGTGATCCAAGGAACCGTGCTGTGGAAGGGGGAAACCAACCCCGAAACACCGCCGGTCGAAGAGCAGGATTTGAAAAGCTCGTTCACCGGCCGGGAACACGACATCGCGAAAACCGTTCTCGAAAACCTGCAACTCAAGGAGCTGCCCAGCTTGCAGGCAAAGCTCGGAGCGATCCGCGGATGGTTCGAGCGCGACTTCCGCTATAGCCGGAACCTAACGATCGGAGAATCAGAGAAAGGCACGCCGCTGATGCAATTCCTCACCACCAAGAAAATCGGCCATTGTGAGTATTTCGCCACCGCGGCCATCCTGTTGCTGCGCGAAGCAGGCATCCCCGCCCGTTACGCGACCGGCTACGCGGTGGCCGAGCGCGACCCGAGGCGCAACGAATACGTCATCCGCGGCACTCACGGTCACGCGTGGTGCCGGGTGTGGGACGCGGCGGCTGGCCGCTGGATCGATTTCGACACCACGCCCGGGACGTGGCTCGACATGGTCGCGCCGCAGGTCACCCGGATGCAGGTTTTCAACGACTGGCTGAAGCGCACCCGCGAGGACTTTTTCCTGTGGCGCAATCAGCCGTCGAACCGCCTTGCCGTCACCGTCGTGATGTCATCCATCGCTCTCGCCGTCCTCCTCTACATCGTGAAACGCCTGTGGAAATCCAAGCAGCGGCTGGAGGCGGAAAAGCGGGCGAGCGAATACACCGGGCCGGTTATTCTGACGCCGCTCAACGCCTTGGAACCGATCGCCGAGAAACGCCTCGGCTCGCGCCCGCCCGGCCAGCCGTTGGGTGAATGGCTTGCAGGGCTTAAACGTATCCTGGCGGACCCGCAACCGCTTGATGAGGCGGTCGAACTCCACCGCCGCCTGCGGTTCGATCCCGCCCCGCCGTCGCAGTCCGACCGCGACCGGCTGACTGAACTGGCCAAGCAGCTGCAATCCGCGATCAGACGGCGTTAGCCGGAATGGAGATTGAGCGCCGGTCGTCTGGCGATGGTCCGGAGTTCAAGCTTCAGCTTGCCTTCACAAGAGCACGATAAATCGTGAACTCCGGACAGCCCCGTCAAGGGATAAGCCGTCACACGGCTCACCAGACCCAATCCGGCTGCTGGAGGCTTCCCTTCGTTTTCGCAGCCTTGCCGCCGTCGTCGCAGCCATCCGGACCGGTGGAATAGAGGAGGAAGAAGTCGCCCTCACGGCGGTAGATGAAGCTCTTTTCGTGAAGCGGATCGAGAGGGGTGGTCTTCGGGAGTTCGGCGAGGGTGGCTGGATAGATGCCGTTGGCGAGGCGGTGGGCTTCGAGATCGCAGGCGAGGAGGGACATCTGCCGGACGACCTCGGCATGGACGAGGAACTGCGTCAGGAATTTCAACTCGTCCTTGTCGACATCCGGCTTGAGAAACCGCGCAAGCGCCCGCCTGCCGGCACTCCGGTCTGAGAGTTCGCGGGCCTTGAGAATCCACGGGGCCATCGGCCGGGAAGTGCGGATCACCGGTTCCAGCTCCAGCCATCCGTCCACGCAGGCGGCGCCGTTCATGTCGAACCAGCCGGAGGGAGCGAGCGAGCTGACGCATCTCTTCCAAACCGCATCGTCCGTCGTGCCCGTCACGCGGCGGTAGGTATCGCGGTCGCGCTGCCAGTTCGACCAACTGTCGAGCCAGATCCGGACGGCGAATCCGGCGTCCCTCGCGGCTTCGTCGCGCAGGCGGATCCTCGCGAAGGAGGCACGCAGGAGGGCCAGGTCCGCCGGGGTCCAAAGGTGCCGCGCCATGCCCTGCTTGAGCCGTTCGCCGGCGAGCTGGATCATCACGCGCTCCACCGCCACCGACACGGCGAACCCGCGGGAGCCGACCACTTCGCCGATACGCAGGAGGACGGCGATCGATTCCGCAGCCTTGGCGGAATCCCCGGTGACGATCGCCGCATACGCCCGCAGGCCGATGCCCTTCCCGCCCTGCATCAGGGTGACGCCCATTTCCTCGGACATGGAAAACCAGTCCGTCCCGGGCGCGCCTCCCAAGGACAGGCGCGTCTCCGGCAGGGAAAGGGCGGCGGAGAGTTCCTCCAAGGTCGCGCCGTTGCGCTTTTCATACTCGGCCAGGAAGCTGCCGGCGGTTTTCCCGAAGGGACTGCCGTCGGGCAGGTAGGAAAAGTCCGGCTCGCCGTTGCCACCCTTGCCGACAGGCGTGCGGGCTTTCCAGAAATCATCGTGATGGAGCGCCTTGAGCCGCGCCGCGGCGTCGCCCGGTGTCTCGGCCACCATTTCCTCCCGTGCCTGCTTGAGCAGTGGAATCATCGCGTAGTTCGAAGTCTCCGGCGGCAGGTCGTTCAGGATGTCGGACAAATCCCGCGGCAGCCCGTGCGCTTCCAGCTTGGCGATCGCGTCGCGCCGCAGCCGCGCGCCGTGCCAGTTGATCGCCATCCAGGCGACGGCGAGGAGAGAGATGAGGACCATTCCCGTCTGGCAGAGCCGGCGGAACCAACGTTTTTCAAATAAGGATTTCATCGCATCAGGTCGCCGGGCGGGTTGTAGCCCAGCAGGAATTCCTCGGTGTCGGACGGGGGCGGCAGCACCATTTTTGGCGCGCCGCTGTCCGGGATGTCCGGGGTCGCGAGCCACAATCCACCCGCCGTCAGCCAGCATCCTGTGAGGAAAATGGTGAGCGGCTTCGGCAACCACGGCACCGGCGGAGGCGGGCTGGCGGGTGCCAGCAAGATCGCCTTCCATTCCGCGGGCGGCCGGCGCATTTGCAGCGCGCGGAGTTCCGCTTCCAGATCGTCGTTGCCGTGGTTCATCGGATCAAAGCTCTTCATACAGGGGACGCAGGAGCGCGCGGAGTTTGTCTAAGCCGTAGCGGTAACGGCTGGCAGCCGTGTTGAGCGGGATGCCGCAGATTTCCGAAATCTCGTCGAAAGTCCGCTCCTGCCAGAGTTTCAGCACCACGACGACGCGCTGCTCCTCCGGCAATTCCGCCAAGGCCACTTCGAGCTGTCGACGATAGGCCTCGCGGTCGGGATCCTGTTGGGTTTCGAAAAATCCCGCGGGTGCCGCCGATTGCTTTTCGACATGATCCTGCCGGACCTTGCGCCGCCGCAGGAGATCGAGGGCCGCGTGATGGACCATCCGCAGCAGATAGGACCGCTGGTTTTCGACGGTTGCGAGATCGACCCTTCCCTCCGCCAGTTTCAGGAAAACATCCTGTAACACATCGCGCACCGCCGCCTCATCACGCAGGACCGCCAAGCCGTGACGGAACATCGCCACCACGTGCTCGTCGTGGATGCGCTCCAATTCCGCGGCTGTCAGTCGTGGCTTCGCACCGCCCATCATCCTTCCGACGCGCGGGATGGGAAGTTTTGTCTAAGCGGAGCCCACAGACCGCGGACGCCGAGGTTCATGGTCATCCGCGAGTTCCGCGGGACCGGCAAACCTTCTGAAAACCCTCGCGATCATACACAAGGATCTCGGGCCAATGGTTTCTCACCATCTCCACCACGGCGGTCATTTGAGATTTCGTCACGATGATTCCGGGTGCCAGTAGTGGCTCGAACCATCCCCCGGTGGAAATATGGAGCGACAGGTCTCCCGGGCTATCTTCGAATGTCAGGGATTTGATCTTGGAACGTGCGATTCTTCGCTGTTGTCCGGGCCTATCTGTCCGGCCAAATCGAAGGCCCTCGGGCTCCATCACAAACTCGCTTTCGTAGGGAGAAACGATGCCACACATCAGATGGATTGAACCAACCCCCATCAGCACGGATATCATGCAGGCGATAATGGCCGGCACGGAATCGGATTCCCAAACCGTCATCGCGAAAAGTAACAAACCGATCGCGCCGACTGCCGACAGGAACATTCCAAACACAGCGACGATACCTTTCGAACGTCTGGTGATCCTCAAGAGCTGCATGTCTTTCCAAGTCTGGGGCGGCCATTTCTCAAAAACAACAAAGGCCCGGCATTGCTGCCGGACCTTGTCATAAATTCGATGAATCGGATAGCGAGATTACTTCGCGGCGGCGATGACGTGGTCCTTGGTCATGCCAAGTTCCTTCATCACCACGTCGCCCGGGGCGCTGATGCCGAAGCGGTCGATGCCGAGCGGCTTGCCTTCGGTGCCGACGTATTTCCACCACAGATCGGTGACACCGGCCTCGATGGAGATGCGCTTGGTGCAGGCCTTGGGCAGCACGCTTTCCTTGTATTCCGGGCTCTGGCGCTCGAAGCGCTCGAAGCACGGCAGCGACACGACGCGGACTCCGTCACCGAGTTCGGCGGCTGCGGCCATCGCGTGCTGCAGCTCGGAACCGGTCGCAAGGAGGATGGTGGTGAGGGAACCCTTTTCCTTGTGAGCGATGTAACCGCCGCGCAACACGCCGTCGCGGCGCTCATCCACGGACAGATCGTTCATCAGCGGAATCGCCTGACGGGTCAGGATGAGGGCGGTCGGGCCGTCGGTGCGGGTCATGGCGGCGACAAACGCACCGGCCGTTTCCTCGGCATCGCCGGGGCGGATCACGTCGAGATTCGGGATCACGCGCAGGCCGCTGACGGTTTCCACCGGCTGGTGGGTCGGTCCATCCTCACCAACACCGACGGAGTCGTGGGTGAAAATGTAGGTCACCGGGATTTTCGACAACGCCGCGAGACGGATCGACGGACGGACATAGTCGGCGAAGACGAGGAACGTCGCACCGCTCGGACGGAAGATGCCGTCGTAGGCGATGCCGTTGCAGATCGCGCCCATCGCGTGCTCGCGAATGCCGAACCAGATGTTGCGGCCGAGCGGATTGGTCGCGGAGAAATCGCCCGCGTCCTTGAGGTAGTTTTTGGTGGAGCCGAAAAGGTCGGCGCTGCCGGTGAGGAACTGCGGCACGGCCTTTGCCACCGCGTTCACCACGGTGGAACCCGCGGAACGGGTCGCGTCCTTGTAATCCGTGGCGAAGGCGGGGATTTTCGAGCTGAGGTCAACCGGCACGGAAAGTGCGACACCTGCGGTGAGTTCGGCGGCGAGTTCCGGATTGGCCTTGGCCCACGCGTCGTAGGTCGCCTGCCATGCTTCGAACTCGGCTTTGGAGGCAGCCTTCTTTTTCTCGAAGAAATCGACCGTCTCGGCGGACACGAAGAAATGCTCGTCGGCGGGAAGGCCAAGACCGGCGCGGGCGGAATCGACGAATTTAGCGCCGCCTTCGCCGTGGCCCTTGGCGGTGCCGGCAACTTCAGGGATGCCCTTGCCGATCGTCGTCTTCGCGATGATCACCTTCGGGCGGCCGTTCTTGGTCGCCTTGGCCGTTTCGATCGCGGCAGCGATTGCCGCTATGTTGTGACCGTCGACGGTGACGGCATCCCAACGCTGGGAGGTGAAATATTGCTCGGCGTCCTCGCCTTGGGTGAGCACGGCCATCGCGTCGAGCGTCACATCGTTGGAATCATAGATGAGGATCAGGTTATCGAGGCCGCTGTGGCCGGCGAAGGCGATCGCCTCCTTGGCGACACCTTCCTGAAGACAGCCGTCGCCGTTGATGCAGAAGATGTGTTGGTCGAAAATCGTATGGTCGGCCGTGTTGAACCGGGCGGCGGCACGTTTTCCGGACATTGCGTAGCCCACGGCGTTGCCGATGCCTTGACCGAGCGGACCGGTGGTCGCCTCGACACCGGGGGTTTCATGGAACTCAGGGTGACCCGGAGTGATCGAGTGCAGCGCGCGGAAGTGCTTCACGTCGTCGCGGGAAACCGCGTAGCCGGCGAGGTGGAGCCAGCCGTAGAGGAACATCGAGCCGTGGCCGGCGGAGAGCACGAAACGGTCGCGGTTGAGCCATTTCGGCGCGTCCGGATAGTAGCGCATGGATTCGCCGAACAATACCGCACCGATTTCGGCGCAGCCGAGCGGAAGGCCCAGGTGGCCGGAGTTACAGGCGTGGACGGCATCCATGGCGAGGCCACGGGCTTCATTGGCGGCTTGAGCGAGCGTTTTCGTATTCATGAGATCATTTTTCCGCAAGGTTGCATGGAGGGCGCGGAGAGCGGAAACCTTTGGGAATACCGCCCCGATTGACAAGAGGGGATTCGCGACAATCACTTGATGGAACGCGAACAGCACTCATCCCCGGCATGAATCACGCGGTTGGAAATTTTTTCCTAAAAAACCTTGCATGCCCCCGCCCGATGAGTTTCTTTTCCGCCCGCCTCCGCGACACACGACCCGTTCGTCTATCGGTTAGGACTCCAGGTTTTCATCCTGGCAAGAAGGGTTCGACTCCCTTACGGGTCGCCAATTATAATCAGCCTCCGCCCCGCGGGGGCTTTTTGGTTTACAGGACCGGCCGCTCCTCCATTTTCCCCGAAGTGACCGCCCTTCAAAAAGCCGAATCCATCCGACAACGCAAAGGCGGCCGGCCGATCGCCGCTCTGACGGCTTACGACTATCCCACCGCGCGCCTGCTTGATGAAAACGGCGTCGATGTCCTGCTCGTCGGCGACTCGCTCGGGATGGTGGTCCTCGGTTTCCCCGACACCACGCAGGTCACGCTCGGCCACATGCTGCACCACGTCGCAGCCGTCGCACGCGCCAAGCCCCGCGCGCTTGTCGTTGGTGATCTGCCGATCCACACCTACGATACGCCGGAGCAGGCACTGGCCACCGCGCGCCGTCTCGTCGATGCCGGGGCCGAAGCCGTGAAACTCGAAGGTGGCATCCGCCAGGCGGAAAAAGTCCGCGCCATCACCGAGGCCGGCATTCCCGTGATGGGCCATCTCGGCATGCTGCCACAGCGCGTCCTTGAGGAAGGCGGCTATCGCAAGAAAGGCAAAACCCCCGAGCAAACCCAGGCGATCCGTGACGGCGCGCAGGCGATCATCGACGCCGGAGTGTTCGCCATCGTCATGGAATCTATCGTTCCTGAAGCTGCGAAGCTTCTCACGGCGTCGCTCTCCGTTCCCACCATCGGCATCGGCTGTGGAAATCAAACCTGTGACGGCGAGGTCGCGGTCGTCACCGATTTGCTAGGTTCGTATCCGTGGTTTGTGCCACCGTTCGCACGGCCGGAAGCCGACGTCGCGGCCATGACCCGCCAAGCCGTCGCCCGCTACGTGTCGCGGATCCAGGGATCTTGAATGTGTTCCGACTGTCTCAGTCGGATCTTGCCATCGCCCGATTCCCGACTGAGACAGTCGGGACACATTCACACCCGCGCCTTGCTCCTCTACCTCCACATCCCCTTCTGCCACCGCGTCTGCCCGTATTGCTCGTTCTACAAGCACACTCCGGGCAACACCTCCATCGGCAGCTTCGTGGACGCGCTCGCCGCTGAAGCCAAATCGCGCCTAACGACTCAACCGCGCACCATCTACCTCGGCGGCGGAACCCCGAGCATGCTTTCGCCCGGCCACCTCACGAAACTCTTCACCGCGCTCCACGACACCATCGATTTCTCGAAACTGGAGGAAGTCACGCTCGAGGCGAACCCCTCGACCTTCGACGTGGCCAAGGCAAAGCTGTTCCGCGATCTCGGCGTGAGCCGGGTATCGTTAGGCATCCAATCGTTCACCCCGCATGTGTTGGAAATCCTCGGCCGCGAGCACTCGGTCGCGCAGGCCAGCGAAGCCGTCGGCATTCTGCGCGAAGCGGACATGCCGTCGGTCAACATCGATCTCATGTTCTCCATTCCCGGCCAGTCGAAAGCCGATTGGGAAAACACCCTGGAGCACGCCATCGCGCTCAAACCGGATCACATCTCCGCCTACAATCTAACTTACGAGGAGGACACCGCGTTCTTCGAGTCGCTGCGCCGCGGTGAAATGCGCGAGAACGAGGACCACGACGCGGATTATTTCCATCTCGCCGACGACATGCTAACAGCCGCCGGCTTCGATCATTACGAAACCTCCAACTACGCGCGGGCCGGCCATCACTCGACGCACAACCAAGGCTATTGGCGCGGCGAGGATTATCTCGGTCTGGGCCCATCGGCCGTTTCGACGCTGCAAGGAGTTCGTTGGAAAAACATCCCCGACACGGCCCGCTATGTCGCGCAGGTGCAATCGATCGGCCACGCGCTGGGCGAGTCGGAAGCCCTAGACGACGAAGCCCGCCGCCTTGAACGCATCGCACTGGGGTTGCGGACGAAAGACGGAATCCCGCTCGATTTGCTAAATCCCGAAGCCCGCGAACGCGCCGCGAATTTCGCGGGCGAAGGTCTGGCCCGCATCGAAGGCGGCCAGCTTGTGCTGATCCATCACGGCCGGGCGCTCGTCGATCCCATCGCGGCGGAATTGGTATGATCACAAGGAAAGCATTTCTCCGAAATGCCCGCAGGCCGCGAATTTCGGAGAAATTCGTTCCTTGCCTAAAGCTCCGGCCAGGCGATCACGAACTTGTCGTCCTTGCCCCAAACAGGATGCGTGGGATCCAGCAGGTTTTTCCCGCCATACAGAACATGGCCATCCTTGCCGATCGGCATCGTTGATACGCTGGTGTCCATTATCAGAATGATCGCATAGCCGTCGAACTTGGTGGGATCGAAGCGATCGGTTCCAGGAATCAACGGCGTGACGGCGATCGGACGGGACGGGTTGCCTTTCATAGAAAGCCCCGACAGATAGGAAAATCCGCATTCTCCTTTTTTCAGGGCTTCGGCCTTGGTGAAATTGTCATCCGGTTTCCGAACTCCGTCGATCTTCGCGTAGAACATCTTCTCGCTACTGGTGAATCCCGCAGCCAGCAACTGACGGAAAAAATCGTTGGATGATTTCGTGCCGAGGTCCAGATCCATGGCCGTTTCCCGCTTCACTGCGGCGATCGTGCTCGCATCGGGATATTTTCCATATTCATTCTCAAACTCGAATAACGCCAAACCAAGTTGGCGCGCGTTGCTCACCGCTTCGGTCAAGTCTGGGTTCTTGTGGGAACGGATGACAATCGGCGCTGTCAGCCCGCAGAACACCGCCGCCATCGAGAACGCTCCAACAATCCAAAGCCATTTCAATTCTTCCGCGAGAGCATCGCGACTTCGGACGGCGGCGGAGCTGGTGCATCCGGTGGAGGCTGGGGCAGCATGATCATAACGGTGAATCATGAAAGCCGGTCTGCCCGTGCATCGCCAGAGATTACAGGGCGTTCACACGTTTTTCACAAAGCGTCTGGATCCTATCCTCGCCAAATTGAAAGGCGGCGGGGATCACCCGCCGCCTTTCTCAAAGCGTGGTGGGCCGCCGTCGTTCCGAGCCGCTAAAAGCGCAATGACGCGGAGCGGTGGCCGCCCAGGAATTAATCTCACCAACATGGAGTTAAACGTCGCCCGGAGCCGAATTGTTTCGTGCGGATCAATGTTTTCCTCATTTCGTTTGCAGCCGTTGAGCCGCCGCCGCCCCAAGCCCTTGAGGACGTGGGGCGGAGGCCACCCCGAATGCGAAGCGACGGATGCAACCTAGCGGATTTCATTCCATCGGCGGAATCCTTAGCCGGTGACAGTATTTTCACCCGGCCTTGCCGCGGGCGAAAACCCGTGGTAACCCGTTGGCAGATGGGCATTGCCGACCGAGATTATCATCGCCAGGACCACCGCGAGGGCGGTGGCTTTTTTTCGCAAATCACCCCGGTGGTGAAATGGCTGCTCATTCTGAATCTGGGGATTTACTTCCTGGAACTGCTCGTGGCGAAAAGTCCCCACGACAAACCGTTCCGCGAGTTCGGCGCATTCGCGATCGAATCGGCGGTGTTCGAGGGGCGGGTCTGGGAGTTCATCACGTTCCAGTTCCTGCATGGCAGCCTGGGTCACGTGCTTTTCAACTGCATGGGAATCTTCTTCTTCGGCCCTTGGCTGGAACGCTGGTGGGGTTCGCAAAAATTCCTGATTTACTATCTGTTATGCGGTGTCGGCGGCGCGATGTTCTTCACGCTGCTCGTTCTGCTAGGAGTGCTGCCGGCCGCCTATCTGATCGGTGCCTCCGCGGGCATTTACGGGATTTTCATCGGCGTGGCGATCGTCGCGCCGGACCTGCGGGTCGCGCTGCTGTTCCCGCCGATCGAGCTGTCGATGCGGCAGCTCGCGCTCGCGTTGATGGCAATTTCCGTAGGGTCGATCGTGCTTCGGTTCGGCGGCAACGAAGGCGGCGAAGCGGGCCACCTCGGCGGCGCGATCCTCGGCTTCATCCTGATGAGATTCCCGCAACTGCTAGGACGCGAGCCGCGCTTCGAGACCGTCCGGCCGAAAGTTTTTTCCTCACATCCGGCGAAACTGCGGCCCCGCACGCGGACGGAAATCGAACAGAACACCGCGGTGGACATCATCCTCGACAAAATTTCCCGCGAGGGCTTCCAGAGCCTCACCCAGGAAGAAAAAGAATTCCTCCAGAAAGCTTCCAACCACCACCGAACCTCCTGATGACTGACGCGGAAATGATCGACTGCCCGGACAACGGGAAACAAATCGACCGCCTGCGGGCGATCATGCATCGCCTGCGGGCACCCGGTGGCTGCCCGTGGGATGCGGAGCAGACGCACGAGTCGCTGGTGCCCAACCTGATCGAGGAAGCCTACGAAGTGGTGGACACGATTCAGCGCGGTGACTTGGAACACCTGAAGGAAGAGCTGGGAGACCTGTTGTTGCAGGTCATTTTTCACAGCGAAATCGCTGGAGAGACCGCACGGTTTACGTTGGACGATGTGGCCAGGGGCATCAGCGACAAGCTGGTGCGCCGCCATCCGCATGTGTTCGCGGAGAGCGCCGCCGACACGACAGACGCCGTGCTCGCCCAGTGGGACGAAATCAAAAGGACGGAAAAGGGCCACGAAGAGGAACCCTATCTGCACGGCGTTGGCAAAGGGCTTCCCGGTTTGCTGCGGGCTTCCAAGCTGCAAAAAAAGGCGGCGAAGGTCGGCTTCGATTGGCCGGCCGACATCGGGGTAATGGCGAAGATCCGCGAAGAACTCTTGGAACTGGAATCGGCGATGGACGCGCAGGATCTGAAAGCCGTGGAGGAGGAAACGGGCGACCTGTTATTTTCCGTCGTGAACCTGGCGCGGTTCCGGAAGATCGATCCGGAAGTCCTGATCGCAGCCGCCAACCACAAGTTCGAGCACCGGTTCGGTGAAATGGAGCGGATCCTGAAAGCCGAAGGCCTGACGCTTGAAGAGGCTACGGCGGACCAGATGGAAGTCGCCTGGGAGAAAGCGAAGAAACAACTGGCCCGCTAACGGAGTCTTTCAAGGCGCGGCGATGGCAACCGACTTCGCGGGCCCGTGCGGGAACCAGCGTCCGCCGAGCTTGGTGCGCATGCGCAGCGACCATTTCTCACCGGCGACCAACGAGGTTCCGGCGGTGGACGATCCGAATACGAACTGCGTCGAGGAAGCCGGGTAGACGTTTGTTTTCTTTTCGATCAACTGCTCGCAGCCGCTGACGCCGACCTCGTCGATGAAAATCCCGGTCGGTGATGCCGGCGAAGCCTCGTGGGTGTAGATCGAACCGCCCTTGGTGTAATAGCGGAAACGGATCCGGACCGGAGCAGACGATTTTCCGAGCGCGAAACTCGCGGATGAAGCCCCGAAATCGTATTTCGTGTCGGAAACGCCCTTGATCGCGGTGCCGAGCGCTTTCCAAGTCACACCGCCGTCCTTTGAAGTTTCAACCACGAGATAGCTGTTCCGGGTCATGAAGCCCCGGCGGTATTGGAACGACAGCTTGCCCTTCGAGCTGGCAACGAAATCGCCATCGAGCTCGAACGTCTGGTCCGGCACTCCGCGGGCGAGCAGGTCATACGAGGTGGGAAACGTCAGGTGGAGCGCGGACGCACCACTAAGACCGCCGAACCCGGCGAACGACGTCGGTTTGACCACCAACGGATAATTCTTCGCCGTGCCATCGATGATCTTTGCCGAGGAGCCCTCGGCATTTTCCTTCCACGTGGCCGACGACCTCCGGAATGCCACCACTTGGGTGCCCTCCGAACCGCGCGGCGGAGTGAACGTGTAAGTGGCAGTCCTGTTGGCAGTCACCGTGGAGCTGCCTGAAATCGACTGATTCGAGGTGATGACATCCGGATCGATGAGCGTGACCGAGTAGTTCAAATTTTCAGGAATCCCATCTCCCGCAATCCCCGACACCTTGATGTTGTAGGTGGTATCCTTGCTGACCTGTTGGGCGGATACCGTGGAGTTGACCTCCCAAACGATCGCAGGGTCGCCGTATTCGTTGCTGCGCTGGGTTGCGACGATTGGCACGGAATTACCGCGCGCGTCGGTCATTTTCACCGAAGCGCCCGAGAAGTCGGCGCCAGCACGGGCAAGCGACCAGTAAGGAGAATTGATTTTCGCGGGGAAATATCCGGCCGGCGGATAGGCGACAAAGCCAACCTCAGAGGTCTCGGCCATTTCGCTGGCCTTTTGGAGGACGTAGAAAACGTTGGTCGGCGGACGGGACGCCGACGTTCCCGGTTGATCACCGGTGGCGAACGTCGTGGCACCCGGATACAGGTTCCAGCGACGGTGTCCGACCAACGAGTTCCACGAAGAGGTCACGGCGCTTTTGGAAAGCTGCTCGACCATGTATTCGGTGATCGCGCCGGGACCGTAGAGGCCGAAGGCGAAATTTCCCTTGGAGTTCGCGTTCCACGCGGTGCTCGACCATCCGACCAAATTGCTTGGTGGATAGTGGGTTAGCGCGGGATCGGTCCCGGTCGCAGGATTGTAATTCCGCACCAGCATCAGCGCCGCGTTTTGGGCGGCGGTGGCTTTCAAGGTGCCGGACGACGGTTTGTAAGCGTCCGTCGGCTCAATGACGACCGTCGAATTGCCGCTGACCTTGGTGTCGGAGTTGATGCCCGACATGGCGCGGAAATAATTGATCCGGCGCTCCACGTCGGCGACGAAAGCCGAGGAAACCGTGCCGTTTTTTCCGGAATAATCGCCGGTCCATTTGATCCGCTTTTCGTAGCCTTCGGAGGCTTGGTAAACGGCATGCCAGAAAGCCACCACATCGTTGCGGTCGGCATTGTTGACGGAAAACCCCCGCGAGGGCATCGGCTCGGGGTAAGTTCGGGGTTCCCAGGCTTCGAGACGCCCGGACAAGCCGGTGCATGCGCTGGAAGCCCACAGCGCTATCAGTAAGGGATTAAAGTTCACAGCACCAAGACAATAAAGTTTTGGCGTTTGTTAATCAATCCGATATTTTAAAATATTGAACGGATTTGGATTCAGCGTTTCTAAGTGATTTAAAATTTCACCTGCCGAACTCGTAACGGAGCGCGGAAACACTAAAAATAGCCGCCGTCTCCGCCCGCAGGACAATCGAGCCGAGCGATACGGGGACGAAGCCCGCAGCAAGGGCGGCAGCCGTTTCTTCCGCGGTGAAATCCCCTTCCGGGCCGACGAGCAGCGTGGCTTCGACCGTGTCCGGGTGATTCCGCAAAACTTCCCGGAATGGCCGCGAACCCGGGGCGAGTGAAGCGACGAGTTTCAAGCCCGGCGCCTCGGGTTGGCTGGAAATCCATTTGGCAAAATCCGCCGGGTCCGCGATTTCCGGGAGCAGGTCCTGTCCGCATTGCTTGCAGGCTTCGAGGGCGACACGCCGCCACTTTTCGGATTTGCCGTCGCCCGGCTGAACCACAGTGTTGCGAGTGACCAACGGTTGGATGGCTGCAACGCCGAGTTCGACTGACTTCTGGACGATGAGGTCCATGTTTTTGCCCTTGGGAACGGCCTGCACCAAGGTGATCGCTGGCAAAGGCGGGACGGTCGGCCGGATTTCGCCCAACTTGAGGGACACCCGATCGCGCGAAACCGCCAGGACCTCCGCCGGGGCGCGGTGGCCCTTCCCATCAAACACGATGACCGAATCCCCCGGCCTCATCCGCAGCACCTGCGACAGATGCCGGGCCTCGTCACCCGTGAGGACAGGATCGCTTGCCCAAGCTTCCGGGGGGAGGTAAAATCTCGCCATGGCGTTCTCTTCCCCTCCGTGGGCGTATCAGAGGTCAAAGAACCGCTTCGCCTTGCGGAAGAATCCTTCCTGCATGGGCGAGTTGTGATCCCCGATGGATTCGGAAAACGCGCGGAGCTTGTCCTGCTGCTCGCCGTTGAGCTTGGTGGGAACCTCGACTTGGACGGTGACGTTCAAATCCCCGCGGCGTCCGCCGGACAGCGAAGGCATGCCCTTTTCGCGAAGCCGGAAAACGGTGCCGCCTTGGGTGCCCGCAGGAATCTTGATCGACGACTGGCCGTCAAGCGACGGCACTTTCAGCTCACCACCGAGCGCCGCCACGGAGAACGGCAGCGGCACCGAGCAGAACAGATCCGAATCGTCGCGCTCGAACACGTCGTGGTCACGGACGTGCAGGAAAACATAAAGATCCCCCGCCGCGCCGCCGCGGACACCGGCGTCTCCATTCCCCGAGGAACGCAGACGCGTGCCGGTATCGACACCGGCCGGGATGCGGAGCTTAATCCGGCTGTCGCGCTGGACGCGGCCGTCGCCCTTGCAGCTCGGACAGGGGTCGGAAATCGTCTCACCCGCGCCGCGGCATTCCGGGCAGGTTGTTTGCTGGATGAAAATCCCGGCCTGGCGCGCAACGACGCCGCGGCCGCCGCAGGTGGTGCAGGCTTTGACACCGCCGGAGCCTTTGGTGCCTTTCGCGCCGCAGGGTTCGCAAGGGACGTAACGCTCGATTTCCAGTTCCTTCTCCACCCCGCGGGCGGCTTCTTCGAGGGAAATTTCCAGATCGTAACGCAGATCGCTGCCCTTCTGCTTGCCGGAACCGCGGCGCGAACCGCCACCGCCGAAGAACTCCTCGAAGCCGCCGCCGAAGGCACCGCCGAAGATCTGCGAGAAGACGTCCATTGGGTCGTGGAAGCCGCCGCCCGGCCGACCGCCGCCACCGTTGGAGAATGCCGCATGGCCGTAGCGGTCGTAGGCGGCGCGCTTGTCAGGATCGCTGAGCGCTTCGTAGGCCTCGCCGAGTTCCTTGAATTTTTCCTCCGCCGTGTGGTCGCCCGGGTTTTTGTCCGGGTGGAATTTCACCGCGAGCTTGCGGTAGGATTTCTTGATGACCTCGGCAGTTGCGTCGCGGCTGACTTCAAGGATTTCGTAGTAGTCGCGTTTGACTGCCATACTCAAGCGGCACCTCCCTCGGCCGGAGTTGGAACTTTGGAAACCACCACGCTGGCAGGGCGCAGCAAGCGGTCGCGCAGCTTGTAGCCGCGGCGGGTGACCTTGAGAATGCGGCCTTCCTCGCCCTTGGCGCAGTCTTCCTGGGCCACGGCATCGTGGAGGTTGTGATCGAATTTCCCGGTCGTCGGGATTTCCTCCACCCCTTGGGCGGCGAGGAAATCGTTGAGCTGGCGGCGGACCATGTCCATGCCGATATAGATCATCGACTTGGTGTCCTGGGACGCGGCTTGCATGCCCATTTCAAAATTATCGATCACCGGGATGAGGTCTTCCAGAAGCCGCTGGTTGGCGTAGCGGATGGCTTCCTCGCGTTCGCGGGTCGTGCGCTTGCGGAGATTCTCCATCTCGGCGGCGGTGCGCAGGGAAAGCTCTTTCCATTTCGCGGCATCGGCTTCGAGTTCTTCCCAAGGATCCATGGCGGAGTCATCAGGCGCCGGCTCCACGGCGGGAGAGGGCTGCGGGACTTCTGGTTCTGAGGTAGGATCGTTGTCGGCTTGCATGGGGCGGATAGGTGTAGTCGCGAAATCGCCAGCGTCAACCCTAGGAGTCCCCTGTGGCCCTACGCATCAACGTATCCGCGGCGAAATCCTCTTGCCATGGCAGTAATGCGACGGTAACCACTCGCCCCCACCGCAAGAAGATCTGCGGAGTTTCTATTTCCATCCTATGAAGTTGGCCAAGTTGCTCAGTGCGGACCACATCATCCTCGATATGAAGGCCGTGGAGCATTGGCCGGCAATCGTCGAACTGGTCGGTCATCTGGTGACAACGGACCAGCTTCCGGAGGCACAGCGCGAGGAAATGCTGCAGGCATTCCAGGAGCGCGAGGAACAGGTCAGCACCGGCATCGGTTCCGGCGTCGCCATTCCCCACGCGTTCTCCGACTATCTCGAACGCGTCGTCGCCGTCTTCGGCCGCTCGACGGCGGGCATCGATTTCCACGCGCTCGACAACGCGCCCGTCCACTTCGTCATCCTCTTCATTGTCCCGCGAAAGGACTATCACCTGCATCTCCGCACGCTCGCAGCCATCGCCAAGATGTTCACCAATTGCGAGGTGCGCCGCCAGCTCGGAGCCGCGACGAACATTGAGGAAATCCTTGCGATTTTCGAGTCGAAGCCGTCTCGTGTGGGCGCGTGACCGGCCAGGTCCCACCCACTTTATGACGCTTCTCCAGGAACTCGAATCCCGCCTCGCCGCCGCGCTGACCGCCACCTTGGGCGAACCCGCGACCGCCGCCGTGACAGCCGCCGCCGATCTCCGGTTTGGCGACTATCAGACGAATGCGGCAATGGTGCTCGCCAAGCAACGCAAGACCAATCCCCGCGCGCTGGCGCAGGAAATCATCGGCCATTTAAAATTGGACGGTCTCGCCAAGGCCGACATCGCGGGACCGGGATTCATCAATTTCCACATCCTTCCGGAAGCCTACGCCGCGCACGTTGCCGGGTTGATCCGCGACGAACGACTCGGCGTCCCCGCCACCGGCGCGGGCAAAACCGTGGTAGTCGATTTCTCGGCACCCAACGTCGCCAAGCCGATGCACGTCGGCCACATCCGCTCAACCATCATCGGCGATTCGCTGGCCCGGATCGCGCGATTCCTCGGCTTCAAGGTCATCGCCGACAATCACATCGGCGACTGGGGCACGCAGTTCGGGATGATCATCTACGGCTGGAATCATTTCCTCGACGAAGCCGCGCTCGCCGCCGATCCGATTTCCGAACTCGTCCGCATCTACCGGAAGGTGAACGCCATGAAGGAAGACGAGGGCATTCTGGACGCGTGCAAGGCGGAGCTCGTGAAGCTCCAGGCGGGCGATCCGGAAAACCTCGCGATCTGGCAGAAGTGCATCGAGGTTTCCAAGGCTGGACTGCAGAAAATCTATGACCGCCTCGACGTGAAATTCGACCATTGGCACGGCGAAAGTTTCTACAACGACCGCCTCGCCGGACTGGTAGAGGAGTTTTTGGAAAAGGGCATCGCCCGCGAAAGTGAAGGTGCCGTCTGCATCTTTTCCGACGGCGCGAAGCCCAAGGAGGACGATCCGTTCATGGTCCACAAGGAGGACGGCTGGACCGACAATCCCGCGATCATCCGCAAGGCGGACGGCGGATTCCTTTATGCGACGACCGATCTCGCGACAATCCAGTTCCGCATCGATGAATGGCAGGCCGACCACATCTGGTATGTCGTCGGCGTGCCGCAGCAGCTTCATTTCCGCCAGCTTTTCGACGCCGCCGCGCGGTGGGGGAAAACCTGCGACTATCAGCACATCCAGTTCGGCTCGATCCTCGGGGACGATCGCAAGCTCATGCGCACCCGCGCCGGCGAAAGCGTCGGCCTCGTGGAAGTGCTCGAAGAAGCGGTCGAGCGTGCGGCCAATGTGATCGCCGAGAAGAACCCGGATCTCCAAGGCGAGGAAGCCGAGAAGATCGCCGAAACGGTCGGCATTGGCGCGGTGAAATTCGCCGAACTCTCGCAGGGCCGCCTGACCGACTATGTTTTCTCGTGGGACCGGATGCTCGCGCTGCACGGCGACACCGCGCCTTACCTGCAATACTCGCACGTCCGGATCCGCTCGATTTTTCGCAAGCTCGACGCGCCGTTCGATGCGACCTCTGCGGAAATCCATCTCAACGAACCTGCGGAAATCCACCTCGCGCGTTTGCTGGCTCGGTTCGGCGAAGTCCTGCCAACCATTCTCGATGACTTCCGGCCGAACCTGCTGGCGAATTACGTGTTGGAACTCGCCCGCGCCTTCCACTCGTATTTCGAAGCTTGCCCGGTCCTCAAGGCGGACGAGCCGATCCGCTCCAGCCGACTGGCGCTGTGCGAACTGACATCGCGGACGCTGAAGCAAGGGCTCTATCTGCTGGGCATTGACGTGCCGGAGAGGATGTGACCCGTCATTTTCCAGCTCGTTTCAAATAACCATCGAGTTCCCGCCGCATCTTCTCGCGGAGCTTCGGCTCGGAGAGCAGGTCGATCCACGGCAGGACCGCTTGCGGATCGCTGGAAGCTTCCCGCCGCATCAGGTAATTGATCCCCTCATCGCGGCTCTGTCCCATGGGAAGATTTCCCAGCCAGACATAGGCTTCGCGAGGCTGCGAATCCGTCCACTGCTGGAGAACTTCCCGGACGAGCGTCTTTTGTCCGGTTCCCGGATAAGCGGCCACCCAGGCCGCCGCGGCGGCGGGATCACTCCGGCACCAATTCTCCGCGAGCGCTGAGGCCAAGGGTTCGCGTTGCTCTGGCGCGATGGCTTCCAAACGTTTAGCGGCCGCGGCGGGATCCTTGCCTGCCCATGAAGTCACTGCGAGCCGCAGAGCGTTCTTTCCCGCCTCGCCTTGGAGCGTTTGGGCCCAGTCGAATGTCGCCTCGGGTCCTTCTTTTCCCGACATCACCGCAGCGACGATGATAGCCAATTCCCCTAGGTTCTTGCCTTCCGGGGCGGTTTCCAGAAATTTCTTGGCACCCTCCGGATCCTGATAGCCCCAATTTCTGAAATCCTTGTCCTCCATCGTGGCGATCGTCTTGGTCTTCCAGCTTTCGTCCGGGGCTTGGGTGGAAAATCCACATTCGATCGATATCACTGCCTCTTTGAGCGCCGCCTTGCCAGCGTCCTTGCCAGAACCTTCCGACAACGATTCCACCCACGCGGTGGCTTCCGTGGGTGATTTCGATTTCCAACTCCTCGCGACCTCCCCCACCCAGCGGACCCGCAACGTCTCATCCTGAACCGTCTCGACCCAAGCCGCCGCTTCCGCAGGATGGATCCGCGACCAGCCTGAAATCACGCTGGCGGTCGCTGAAGATCTATCTTCGGCTGGGAAACTTCCGGAAAGCAATTTCAACGCCGCCTTGGGGTCGCACTCCCCCCATGAGACGAAGAGATCCACCATCGCCTGACGACGACTGCCGCTGGCCGGCAGGGTTTCCAAATAAGCGAGCGCCGCATCCGGATCGGTCCTGGCCAAAATACGCAACGCACCGCCCACAGCCGCCTTGAGAAGGTCCCCGGTGAAATTGGAGGTGGCCCACGCCAGCGCTTTTTTGCCGTCCTTCCAGTTGGTCATCACCGCATCCACGATGAACCCCTGATGCGTCGTATCCAATCCGGCGTCCTTCAGTTCGCCTGCCACAAACTCGGGATCGATCCGCGCCAGATAGGTCAGAATGAAAACCACCTGCGACGCGCGTTCCGGCCCCGTCATGCTCTTCGCGGCGGCGAGGGCGGCCGCAGCCCCTTTCGACTCATAAATGGCGACCAGTTCGTCCACCGTGAATGACTTGGGATTATTGGCGGAAACTGAACGCCCTCCTGATTTACGTCCGTTTGCCTCTTGCGCACCCGCATCATCTAACTCGGTTGGAATCGATGCGTTTCCTGTCGATGGCAGCGAATCCTTACCGGCTTCATCCAGCGGGCGGAACGTCCAGGTCAAACCCAACGCGATGGCGACGACGATGATCGCACCAAATCGTGCGCCGGGGAATTTTGAAACATCCATGGTGGTCCTTGTTTCTCCAACGACGCATGAAAGCCGCGATTCTTGGAAGAAATGCAAATCCGAACTTCGCTGACCGGTAATCGGGAAGAATCTTGATGTCCCTCAGGACATCCCTACATTTGTCGGACACCTCCGCTTCATGTCTGCGACCCCTTTCTACGTCATCGGCCACAAAAACCCGGATACCGACGCGATCTGCTCGGCCATTGGCTACGCGGCCCTGCTCAGGGCGGTTGGGGAGGAAACCGGAGCGATCGCGGCCCGCTGCGGCGAGATCTCGCAACGCACGAAATGGGTGCTTGAACGGGCCAGCCTCGATGCGCCCACACTGATCACCGACGTCCGTGTGAACGCCGGCATGATCTGCCACCGCAAGGTCATCAAGGTGGGTGTGGCGGACACCTTCCTAACGGCCTACCGGCGCATGCTCGCCGCGGAAATCCGCTGCGTCCCGGTCGAGGATGATGAGGGGAACCTCGTCGGCATTCTCCGCTATTTCGATTTGCTCAAACTTCTGCTCCCCGCCGATACCGAAGGTCTCAGCGTGCGGACGATCCACGTGTCGCTCGCCAAGCTGGCGGACACGCTGCAAGCCCAGAGCCTCGGTGCGATGCTGCCGTCTCCCGAGTTCGAAGAGGATCTGATCCTGCTGGTCGGCGCCTCCTCGCAGGCGACCGTGGACAAGCGGCTCAAGCAGGCGGTCCAGGAGAACAACGTCGGAAAATTCCTCGTCATCTGCGGTGACCGCCCGATCGTCCAGCGCTACGCCATCGACCACGGCGCGCGGGCCCTGCTGGTCACCGGCGACAACCCGGTTTCGGGAGAAATCCTTGCCTACGCGGCCCGTAAGGGAGTCGTCGTTCTGCGTTGTCATCAGGATACCGCCAGCGCTTCGACGCTGATCCGCTGCTCACGTACGGTGCGGCACGTAATGGAAAAGGATTTCCAGACGGTCGGCATCACCGAGCCGATTTCCCGCCTGCGGAAGAAACTCGCCGCAGTGGACCAGGACTTGTTTCCCGTGGTCGAGCACTCCGGCGGGAAAATGGTTGGCGTGCTCGCGAAGTCCGACCTCGTCGATCCGCCGCGAATCCGCTTGGCACTCGTCGATCACAACGAATACGCGCAGGCCGTCAACGGCGTGGAAGAAGCGGAAATCACCGAAGTCATCGACCACCACCGTCTCGCCGGCGACCTCGTTTCGCGCGAGCCGATCCGTTATTTGAACGAGCCTGTAGGCTCGACCTGCACGCTCGTCGGCCGGAAGTTTTTCCACCGCGGTCTGATGCCCGCCCCCAGCGTGGCGCTGTGCCTGTGCGCGGGCATCGTTTCCGACACGCTTTGCCTGACCTCCCCGACCACCACCCTGCTCGACCGGGAAATGCTCACGTGGCTAAGCGGTCTGGCCGGAGTCGATCCCAAGAAGTTCACCGACGAGTTCTTCGGTGTCGGCTCGCTCATCGCCAACGGCACACCGGATGAAATCCTCAACGCGGATCGCAAGGAGTTCACCGAACAAGGATTGTCTGTCAGCATCTCCCAAGTCGAGGAACGCGACCTCCACGGCTTCGCCGCCCGGCGGGTCGATCTGGAGATTGCCCTCAAGGAGTTGTTCAAGCGGCAGAACTACGACCTGGCGGTGCTCGCCGTGACCGATGTTGCGTTGCATCACAGCATGATCCTCGCCGTAGGACCGGATGCCGCGCTGTCGAAACTACCCTTCGAGCGCATGGACGAGTCCCTCTTCCACGCCCCGGGAGTCGTCAGCCGCAAACGCCAGATTTTCCCCGCCGTGTGCGAGGCGATCCAGCTCTCGCGGTGAGAACGTGGCGGCGATCACCGGTCGCCGCGAACGCATTTTCATGAAGTCGCGGCGACCGGTGATCGCCGCCACATTTCACTCTGCGAGGTACCCTGCCAGCGACTCCCGCAGCGCGGTTCTGGCGCGGAACAACAGGCTCTTCACCGCCGACACCGAGAGCTTGAGCACCACCGCGATTTCCTCGTAGGAAAGTTGTTCGTAGCGGCGCAGCACCACTGCCATCCGCTGGGCTTCGGGAAGCGCGGCAATGGCATCATCGACCGCCTGTTGCAGTTCCGCCTGGAGAAGTTCCGCATCCGGCTGGCGGTCGGGACTGGCCTCGATGAGCTGGTTGGTATTTTCCTCGCGCTCATCCGAGGAAACTTCCTTTTTCCGGCTTTTGCGGCGGGTTTCGTTGAAAACGAGGTTCCGCGTGATCGTGAAAAGATAGGTCGTGAACTTCGCGTCAGGCCGGTAGCGCTTCGCGTTCCGCCAGATGCGCAGGAACACTTGCTGCGCGATATCCTCCGCCTCCGAGGCATTTCCCAACATCTTCGCGACCGTCCCGATCACCGCGTTCTGATGGCGTTCGACGAGCCGCCGGAATGCCTCGTGATCCCCTTCGCCGATACGTTCCATCAGCGCGAAATCAACGCTGGTCTCGGCTGGATGTGGAACGGGATCAGCCTCCATATTCAGGAAAAAAGGTGTAGCGGCGATGTCGGCGCTGAACATGCGGCATCCAACCTCCAGCGCCAGAGGAAGTTGCGAACGAAAACCGGGATCTCGCTCAAAATTCGACGGATTTCGCCCATTTTTCCACCTCCTCATCCAGGAAAACTTCCTCGATCGCCTCGCGCGCCCAGTCCTCGCGTTTTGCCAAGTGGTTCAGCATCCGCCACGCGACGACCTGCACTGCGGGCATCTCGCTCCACACCGCCTCCGCCAGGCATTGCCATTCCCGGCCGTGCAATTTGTCCGGGCGTTCCAACACCTCGTGGCACGCCTCGCTGACGAGCAATGTCCGCTCGAAATCCGGCTCATCCGCCACCGGCGGCACCTCATACGGCCGCAGCGGCACACCGGCAGCTCCCGTCAGCTCGCACTTCGATTTCGCCCGCCGGGCCAAGTCCTTGCCGAGCCCCTGCAACGCCAGCATCCGCGCCTGGTGCGTCTCGTAACCTTTTCCCATGCGGGAAATCATGATAGAGAATCCGGCCCCGTGGAAATTGAAAATCGGCAAATTACCGGGCAATCCACGCCACCGCCGATTTCGCGGCGCGGGTGCCGGTGGCGAAGCAGCCTTGCATGAGGTAGCCGCCGGTCGGGGCTTCCCAGTCGATCATTTCGCCGGCGACGAAGATTCCGGGGAGTTTTTGCAGCATGAGCGATGCATCCACCTCACTCCATGCGACGCCGCCGGCGGACGAAATGGCTTCGTCGATGGGCCGGGGTTTGCCGAGACGGACGACGCGGCTTTTGACCTCGCGGGCAAGGGACTCGGCATCGGTCCAGGATTTCAGCGAGAGGATGGCGAGCGCCGGTTCGCTGAGTTTCCAACGGATGGCCGCTTCCTTGAGGAAATCCCGGCGCACGGATTGCATCTTCGCCACGAGTTGTTCGTGAGTGAAGGTGGGCTTGAAATCGATGGTGATTTCCGGCTCCGGCATCGCGCGGAGCGTGGAGCCGAGCTGGTAGATCGCGCCGCCTTCGAGGCCGTAGCGGGTGAGCATCAGTTCGCCGATCGCTGTGTGTCCTCCGGCGCTGACGTGGATGTTTTTCAGCGGCTTGCCCTCCGCCGCAAGCACTTCGGCAGGCCACGCGACTTCCCAGCCGCAATTCGCGGGTTCGAGCGGATGGCAGGCGATGCCATGCTTTTCCAAAAGTGAAACCCACCCGCCATCGGAACCGGTCTGCGGCCACGAACCGCCGCCGAGCGCGAGAATGACCCCATCGGCGGTGGCGCGGGCACCGTTCGCGAAGTCGAGATGATACGGCGGGCCGGGCTCGAGCGAAGTCCAGCGGTGGTTCATTTCGAAACGCACGCCGAGGCCGCGCAGGCGCTCGATCCAGCGGCGGAGAAGCGGTGCCGCCTTCAGAGCTTTGGGGTAAACCCGCCCGCTCGTTGCTTGGAATGTCTCGACACCCAGTCCCGCCGCCCACTCGCGCAGCGCGGCGGAATCGAATTCCGCGATCAGGTTTTCCCAAAGCTCCGCGGGTCCGGAATAGCGGCCTACGAAACGTTCGCGGGATTCGCCGTGGGTGAGGTTGAGCCCACCTTTACCCGCAACGAGGAATTTCCGGCCCACCGACGGCTTGCCATCGTAGAGAGTGACTTGCAGGCCGGCGGTGGCGG
>JADMIO011678484.1_pt1 | contig 52825 bp, 42 predicted proteins | sample 8958161 | NCBI WGS metagenome assembly JADMIO01 (sample SAMN16585339, study PRJNA669376) | soil metagenome | isolation source: Crop rotation soil | place: USA: Cullars Rotation, Alabama | collected 2011 | reverse complement strand
CACCCGAAGGTGAGCCAGTGTGATTACATTTGCGGCCTAACTGTGGCCAGTCCAGTTACGCTGGAGTCACTAGTATTTAGGTGACACTATAGAAGCGGCCGCGACAACTTGTCCACGTGGAATTCTAAGCTTAGGATCCCAATGTGCTGGAAAGATGGATCGCCGGAGCGCCACGCACCTTCGTGTAGGTCACCGTCATCAACGGCCGCATGGCGACGACCGTACGACCGGTCGCGTGGCCCGCCGGGCGATTTCCGCCGTTCTGGGCGGGCGGGGCTCAGTCCTGGAAGTTCGGGTCCCGCTTCTCGAAGTAGGCCTTGACCGCTTCCTGCTGGTTGGGCGAACCGATGAGCGAGCCGATCGTCTGGCGCTCGTCGGCGAACTGATCGGCGAACGACCGCCCCGGCGCGGCGTTGATCAGCCGCTTGATGCCACGGATCGCCTGGGGGCTCTTGCCCGCGATCTCCTTGGCCATCGCCAGCGCGTCGTCGAGCGGGGTGTCGCTGACCTTGGTGGCCAGGCCGATCTGCGCGGCCTCCTCGCCGCTGACCATGCGACCGGTCAGCGCCAGCTCCTTGGCCCGGTCGAGGCCGACGAGGCGCACGAGCATCGCCGTCCCGGTCATGTCCGGCACGAGGCCCCAGCGGATCTCGAGCACGGACATCCGCGCATCCGGAGCGACGATGCGCAGGTCGGCGCCCAGCGCGATCTGGATCCCGCCGCCGAGGGCCACGCCGTGCACCGCCGCGATCACCGGCACCTCGAGCTCCTGCCAGACGTAGGCCGCCTGCTGCCCGACGTGGGTGATGCGTCCGGACATGTCCGTGATGGGTGAGGTGCGGGCCGCTCCCTCGCCGCCGCCGCCACCCCCGCCGCCGCCGGCCATCGCCTGGAACGACGAGAAGTCGAGGCCGGCGCAGAAGCCCCGTCCCTCACCCGACAGGACCACCGCCCGCACGGACGGATCCGACTTCAGTCCCTCGCCCGCGTCGACGATGGCGGCGAACATCGCGTTGTCCAACGCGTTGATCTTGTCGGGACGCGTCAACCGCACGTCCGCCACGCCATCCGTCACCGTCACCGACACGCGATCCGTCATGCGGGGCAACGTACCTCTAGGTTCCGTCCTCATGGACTTCGAGATCCCCTCGGACATCACCGCGCTCCTCGAACGCATCGACGACTTCATCGAGCGCGAGATCAAGCCGCTCGAGCAGCAGGACGACAACATCCGCTTCTTCGACCACCGACGGGAGTACGCCCGCACGGACTTCGAGAACGGCGGCGTCCCCCGCAAGGACTGGTACGCGCTGCTCGGTGAGATGCGTCGCCGGGCGGATGCGGCGGGCCTGCTGCGGTGGAGCCTCCCGAAGGAGCTCGGAGGGAGCGACGGCAGCAACCTCGGCATGGCGATCATCCGCGAGCACCTGGCCGCGAAGGGGCTCGGCCTGCACAACGACCTGCAGAACGAGTCGTCGGTCGTCGGCAACTTCCCGACCGTGCTGATGGTGAGGGAGGCCGCCAACCCGGCGCAGCAGGGCTGGGTCGAGAAGATGCTCAACGGCGAGATGCGCGTCGCCTTCGGCCTGACCGAGCCCGACCACGGCAGCGATGCGACCTGGCTCGAGACGACCGCGGTGCGCGACGGCGACGAGTGGGTGATCAACGGCGCCAAGCGGTTCAACACGGGCCTCGACATGGCGACCCACGACTTCATCTTCGCCAGGACCTCGGGCGACGCCGGCGACGCCGAGGGCATCACCTGCTTCGTCGTGCCGACCGACACGCCGGGGTTCAACGTCGAGTTCATGTGGTGGACGTTCAACATGCCGTCCGAGCACGCCGAGCTCACCCTCGACAACGTGCGCGTGCCGGCCGACGCGATCCTCGGCGGCGAGGGCAAGGGTCTGGCCATGGCCAACCTGTTCACCCACGAGAACCGCATCCGCCAGGCGGCGAGCGGCGTCGGCGCGGCGCAGTACTGCGTCGACGAGTCGGTGAAGTACGCCCGCCAGCGCAAGGTCTTCGGCAAGCCGCTCTGGACGAACCAGGCGATCCAGTTCCCGCTGGCGGAGATGAACACCCGCATCGAGATGGTGCGCAACCTCGTCTACAAGACGGCGTGGCACCTCGACCGCAACGACCACATGGCCGTGTCCGACAAGGTGTCGATGGCGAACTACCAGGCGAACCGGTTGGTGTGCGAGGCGGCCGACCTGGCGATCCAGGTGCACGGCGGCATCGGGTACACGCGACACAAGCCGTTCGAGCACATCTACCGCCACCACCGCCGCTACCGCATCACCGAGGGGTCGGAGGAGATCCAGATCCGACGGGTCGCGCAGCGGATGTTCATCCCGCCGCGGGAGGGACGGGGCTGATGCCGAACGACATCTTCTTCAAGGTGGCGAACTCGATGCACCAGACGCTGCTGAAGGTCAGCGGCGGGCGCCTCGGGAGCTCGCTGATGAACATGCCGATCCTCGAGCTCACGACCATCGGCGCGAAGACCGGGCAGAAGCGGACGTCGGTGCTGACGACGCCGCTGTCGGACGGCGACGCGATCGTGGTCGTCGCGTCGCGTGGGGGCGATCCGCAGAACCCCGCCTGGTTCCACAACGTCAAGGCCAACCCGGACGTCGAGGTCTCGATGAAGGGCGGCGCGCCGAAGCCGATGAAGGCGCGGGTGGCGACGGCCGAGGAGCGGGCGCGGCTCTGGCCGCTGGTCGTGGAGAAGTACTCGGGCTACGGCGACTACCAGAAGCGGGCGACGCGGGAGATCCCGCTCGTGTTGCTCGACCCCGTCTAGCCGTTCTGGCTGCGCGGCAGGAGCTGGCCGTAGAGCCCAGCTATTGCCGCCGGAGCGCGTCTCGGAGCCAGTCGACGTGGCGGTCGAGGGCGGCGTCGGCGGCGTCGAGGATGCCGACCATGTTGAGGTAGCCGTGGATGACGCCGTCGACGTCGTGGACCGTGACGTCGACGCCGTCCTCCCGGAGGAGCTCGGCGTAGCGGAGGGCCTGGGCGGTGAGGCCGTCGTACGCGCCGGCGGTCGTGATCAGCGTCGGTGGCAGGTGGCCGCCCCGGGCGGCGACGGTCGGGAGCGACGCGTCGGGCGCGTGATCGGGGTCGCCGTCGGGTCCGAGGAGGCCGGCGAAGATGCCCAGCGTCGTCTCGCGGTCGAACCACCAGCGGCGGCGGCAGTCGCTCGGCCGGTCGACGTAGGGGCCGCCCGGCGGGTCGGTCGCCGGGTAGACGAGGATCACGGCCTTCGGTGCGGGCGTGACCTTGGCCGCGGCCAGTGCCGAGAGGTGACCGCCGGCGGAGGCGCCGCCGAGGCCGATCCGCTGTCGGTCGATGCCGAGGTCGTCGGCGGCGGCGACGGTCGCTTCGAAGGCGGCGACCACGTCGTCGAGCGGCACGGGGAACACATGCGTCGGGACGAGGCGGTACTCGACGGACACGACGACGCCGTCGATGCCCTTGGCGATGCGGCGGCCGGCGGCGTCGGCCTCGGGCATGTCGAGGTCGCCGCCGACCCAGCCGCCGCCGTGGTTCCACACGAACGCCGGTGCGCCCGCCGCCGGAGCCCGTTCGCTGCGGTAGATGCGGACGTTGATGGGGCCGTGGGGTCCGCCGAAGGTGCGGTCCTCGGCGGTCACGCCCTCGACCGGACGGGCCGCGGGCTGCGGCACCTCGCCCTCGAGGTAGCGGACGAGGTCGGGGTCGAGCGGCATCGGGAGCGAACGATACGGTTGCCGGTGATGGCGCGCTACGAGTACCTCTGCAAGGACTGCGGTTCGACGTTCGAGCTGCAGCGGTCGATGGCCGACGACGAGGTCGACGTGCGCTGCCCGTCCGGCCACACCCAGGTGCGGCGCCGGTTCTCGGTCTTCGCCACTACCGGCGGTGGAGCGGCCGAAGCGCCGGCCATGGGCGGCGGTGGCGGCTGCTGCGGCGGCGCCTGCGGCTGCCGCTGAGGTCAGTCGGGCAGCATCGGCATCGACACGCCCGGGTCGCGGCCGAGCAGGACCGCCCGGGTGACGACGGACGAGCCGAAGCGCTCGCGCAGGTCGTCGAGCACGGTGTCGAGGCCGACGTCGCGCGGCGCCCCGTCGTCGAAGGGCAGTGCCAGCTGGATGGCATCCGAATCGTCGAGCTGACCCACCGAGATGCCCACGAGGGTCAGGCCCTGATCGGCGACGAGGGCGCGCACGCCGGCGAGCAGTGAACGGGCGGCGTCGAGGATCGTCTCGGTGTGGGCGGTGGCGAACGGCAGCGTGTGCGAACGCGTCGCCTTGGTGAAGTCGTCGAACCGCAGCCGCAGCACGACCGTCCGCCCGACCCGCTCGGCCTTGCGCATCCGCCGCGTCACCCGCTCGACGAGGTTGACGAGCACGGCGTCGATCTCGTCCGGCGACTTGCGCGTGCCCGCCCGGCCGATGGCGTGCTGCGACCCGATCGACGCCCGCCGCCGGCCAACGACGACCGCCCGCGGGTCGCGGTTGTGGGCGAGCGCGTGGAGGTGCCGGCCCGACGCCATGCCGAGCACCGACACGAGCGTCGCCTCCGGCAGCTCCGCCACCTCGCGAACCGTGAACAGCCCGACGCCGTGCAGCTTGGCGGCGGTCTTCGGGCCGACGCCCCACAGCCGCTCGACCGGCAGCGGGTGGAGGAAGTCGAGCTCGCCGTCCGGCTCGACCACGAGCAACCCGTCCGGCTTGGCCGACACGCTCGCCACCTTGGCGAGGAACTTCGTCCGGGCGACCCCGACGGTGATCGGCAGCCCGACCTCGTCGCGCACCCGCCGTCGCAGCTCGACCGCGATCTCCCTCGGCGTGCCCGACACCCGACGCAGACCGCCGACGTCGATGAAGGCCTCGTCGATCGACAGCCCCTCGACGAACGGCGACGTGTCGGCGAAGACCTCGAACACCCGCTTGCTCGCCTCGCTGTACGCCTCCATCCGCGGCGGCACGAAGATCAGGTCCGGGCACCGCTGCTTGGCCTGCCGCCCGCCCATCGCCGAGTCGACGCCGAACGCCTTCGCCTCGTAGCTCGCCGCCAGCACCACGCCCCCGCCAACGGCGATCGGCTTGCCCCGCAGCGACGGATCGTCCCGCTGCTCCACCGACGCGAAGAACGAGTCGAGGTCCGCATGGAGGATCGACGCCTCCGCACGCGCCGCCATCGCTCTCGGCACGAACACATGTTCGCACCAAAGTTCACGTCGTGCACTCGCGTGAATGGCTCCGAACGTCCCAACTCGTGCCGATCGTGCGGATCATGCGCCTCCGGGGTCTCGTCGCCGCTCTCCTCGCCGTTGCTCTCCTCGCCGTGCTCGCGCCCGCCGCGTCGGCCACGCCAGGCCTCGTCACCGGTCGACTCGTCGACGGTGCCGGCATGGGCCTCTCCGGTGCGCAGATCTGCCCGACCGGCGTGATGCCGTCGCCGTGCGCGGGCAGCGGTGCCGACGGCCGCTTCTCGCTCTCGCTCGAGGAGGGGACGGTCTCGCTGCAGGCTCGCTCGCTCGGTCTCGGGCCGTCGTTCGCACCGACCACGTTCAGCGTGACGGTCACGGCTGCAGGCGTGGACATCGGTGACGTCGTCGTCGCCCAGTACGGAACGATCACCGGCATCGTCCGCGACGCGAACGGCTCGCCGTTCGCGGGCACGCTCGTCGCGACCTGTCTCTCCTGCTCGCCGGTGTGGACCGACGCGTCCGGCCACTACACGTTGACGAACATCGTGCCGGGGACGATCACCGTGCACGCGTGGACCCAGGGACTGCCGACCCCGCCGTGGTACCCGGCCGCCGCCACGCTCACCGTCGGCTCCGGCCAGGCCGTGACGCAGGACGTCACCCTGGTGCGCGGTGCCGTGGTCACGGGCCTCATCACGAATCCCGACGGGACGCCCGTTCCTTCCGGCACCCCGGTGGTGTGGCAGCTCACGTCGCCGAGCTTCTCGCAGGGCAACACCGTCGCCACCGACGCCAACGGTCGCTACGCCACGCCCGCGCTGGCAGGCGGATCCGTCGTCATCACCGCCGGCGGGACCGCCGTCGGCGCACGGACGGTCTCGGCGCCGGTCGCCATCGCGCTCGAGCAGACGTACGCGGTCGACCTGCAGCTCGGCGCCGGGGGCTGGGCGCTCGGCCGGGTGACCGGTGACGGCGGCGCGCCCGTACCGGGCGCGGCGGTGATCATCAACGGGCTCCCGCAAGTGACGACCGCCGCCGACGGGACCTACCGGCTCGCCGCCGCACCGCCGGGCAGCTACACGCTCACCGTGCGCCCGCCCTTCGGGTCGAGCTACGGCGTCGTCGGCCGGCTGGTCACCCTCGTCGCGGGTCAGGGCACGGTCACCGACGTCTCGCTGGCCGCGGGCGGGTCGATCACCGGCACGTTGACCGGTCCGGCCGGTCCGGTCGCCTCCGCCGGCATCTCGGCCTGCGCCGTCCCGGCCATGACGCCGTGCGGCGGTGGCTTCACGAACGCGGCCGGCGTCTTCTCGATCGCCGGCCTCGGGGCCGGAACCTACGGGATCACCACGACGTACATCCCGAACGCCCAACCACCCTTCGGCGGTGCGTCAGCGAGCCCGGTCGTCGTGACCGCCGGCGGCGTGACGACCCAGAACCTCCAGCTCGGCGTCAACTCGAGCCTCGGCAACGCCGGCGGCACCGTTCTTCCGGGCGGCACCATCTCGACCCAGGGCGAGGCATCCGTCGCGAGCCCGCTGGCGGTGGCCGTGCGGTCGCCGATCCAGACCTCGATCACGATCACCGAGGGCGTGCCCTTCTCGATGGCGAACGTGACGCTCCTCGGTCAGGCCATCGAGCTGCACAGCGCTGCGCCGGCGCCGGCGGCCGCCCCGTTCGTGGTCACCTTCACCGTCGACTCGTCCGCCTTCGGTGGGGTCGATCCGCTCACGACCGACCTCCGGCGCAACGGCGAGCTCGTGGCCGACTGCGCAGCGGACGCGGGGACGACGGCGACACCCGATCCCTGCGTGGCGAGCCGCACGCTCGACGCTGCCGGCGACCTCGTCGTCGTGGCGAGGACGACCGCCTTCTCGGTGTGGGCGGTGACGGCGCCGTCGAGCCCGCCGTTCGACGTCTCCGGCTTCATCTCTCCCGTTCGGATGGGCGAGGTCAACGCGGCGAAGGCCGGGCGCACCGTCCCGGTGAAGTTCGCGCTCGGCGGCGACCAGGGCCTCGACGTGCTGGCCGAGGGCTCGCCGAGCTCGCGGGCCGTCGGTTGCACGGCGTCGGCGACGACCGTCGTGGCCGTCCAGACCGCCGAGCAGAGCGCCCTTCGCTACGACGCCGACGCGGACCAGTACACCTACCTGTGGCGGACGTCGTCCTCCTGGACCGGCTGTCGTGTCCTGACGATCCGCTTCGTGACGGGCCAGGAGCTCGAGGCGGTCTTCCGCTTCAGCTGAGCCGGCGGCGATGACTTCGGCGGCCGCCGCACGTCAACCCGACGTGGACCTCGCGACCGTCGATGCCCTCGCCCGGTTCGTGCTGGTCGCGCGCCGGCTCGGCCTCACCGTCAGCGTCGAGCGGCCGAGCCAGGAGCTGGTCGAGCTGCTCGACCTGGTCGGTCTACGCGGCCAGGTGCTCGGGGAGCCCGAACGAGGCGAACAGCCCGGCGTCGAGCTCCAGGAAGCTGTGGTAGCCGACGATCTGCTCGGTTGACGGCTCGATCTCGAGCAGCACGATCGCCCACGGCGTCCAGCCACCGTCGGGCGAGACCCGATACTGCGCGAACCCCGCCGTCCCGTTCACCCGCAGCGGCAACAACCGGGAGCCACGGCAACCCTCGCCGGGACCCAACAGCCACGTCGACACCGACGACACACCGCGCAGCCAGAAGTCGTACGGCGGCATCGACATCACGACGTCCTCGCGCATCAACGCCACCAACGCGGCCACGTCGTAGCGCTCGAACGCCTCGACGTAGCGGGCCAGCAGCGCCTCGTGCTCGGGCGACACCCGGTTCCGCACGACCGCCGCGTCCACGTCAACCGACTGCAACGTCGCCCGCGCCCGCTGCAGCGCGCTGTTCACCGACGCGACCGTCGTCTCCAGCAGCTCGGCGACCTCGGCCGCCTTCCACCGAAGGACCTCGCACAGGATCAGCGCCGCCCGCTGCCGCGCCGGCAGGTGCTGCAACGCCGCCACGAACGCCAGCCGGATCGTCTCGCGCTGTGCGGCGATCTCGGCCGGGTCGCCGTCGTCGGGCACGACCGCCGAGTCGGCCACCGGCGTCACCCACGAGCCTTCGGGCAGCAGCTCGCCCTTGAAGTCCGACGGCTGGCGCAGCGGGCCCATCTCCATCGGACGGGCCCGCCGCTTGTCCGACCGCAGCTGGTCCAAGCAGACGTTCGTGGCGATCCGGTACAGCCATGACCGCACCGACGACCGACCCTCGAACCGGTCGGCCGCCTTCCACGCCCGGACGATCGTCTCCTGTGCCGCATCCTCGGCCTCGAACCCCGAGCCGAGCATCCGGTAGCAGTAGCCGGTGAGCTCCCGCCGGTGCTGCTCGAGCTGGTCCAACGAGACGTCGATCGTCGAAGAGGCCGCCATGCGAGCCAGCGTACGTCGGCGCTGATGGTGAGCTCGCAAGCGTCGCTCACTCCTACATCGTGAGGATCTCGACGACGTCGCCGTCGATCACCTCGTGCGACGGACCGACCCGCTGGCCCTCGAACCGAGCCGCGCCTCCCCACAGCCGGGCGCCCTTGCACCGAGCGGCGAGGTCGTGGTGGATCGCGTCCGCAACATCGACGACCGTTGCCGGCGGATGCAACGTGATCGGATCGGGCGTGACCTCGCCGTCCTTGCACAGGAAGACCCGCATCAGCCCGGTGAGCGACCACACCGCCTCGCGGAACGAGTCGAGCGAGTCGTCGTCGAGCACGGACACGGCGACGGCATCGTCCGGGACGACGAACCCGTCGGGCACCTCGTCGACCCGGGTGATGGCAACCAACGTCGGCAGGTCGATGCCTGCCGCGTCGAGCTCGCCCCGAAGCAGCTCGAGGTCCGACGGATGCGTGGCCGCCGCCTGGCACAGCACGATCGCATCGGCCGAGCGCACCACGCCCAGCAACGCGCGCCCGCCACCGCGGTCCTCGGCCGCCCCCTCGATGAGCCCCGGGATCTCGACGAGCTGCACGAGCACGCCGCCGGCGCGGATCACCGCCGGCAACGGACGCGTCGTCGTGAACGCGTAGTCACCCGTCTTGATCTGCACGTCCGACAGCGCCTGCAGCAACGACGACTTCCCGGCGTTGGGCGCGCCGACGACGACGATCTGCGCCGCGCCCTGGCGCTTCACCGCGATCGTGTCGCGGTGCACGACGCGGTTCCGCGTCCTCGTCTCCTCCAACTGGCCCTCGACCCACTTCCGGAGGTCGGCGTAGGGACCGTTCTTGTAGCCGGGCAGCTCGGCGAGGATCGCCCGCAGCTCCTTGACCCGGGCACTGCCTTCCTTGTCCCGCAACCGACGCTTGATCACCTGCTGCTGGGTGCGATGCGGCATGGGCATCGTGGTGTCGCTCCTTGCATGATCAAGGCAGGAGCGCGCGACGGACGGCCGATCAGCCGAGCCCATCGCGTCGTGTCCCCTGCCGCTTCCTCCGACGATGAAGTGGAAGCGGCGGGGCTAGCCGTTCTTGTTGGAGGCCCTCGCTCTCCAGACCTGCAGGCGTGTCACGCCTCGGACGATACCGGAGCGACCGCCACGAACGCCGCGGCAAAGCCAGGAGCCGGCGGTGAGCGGTCCACCATCGATGTCCGGACGCGCCCGCATCGCGCGGCCGTCGTCGCCATCGGCCCAGGTGCCCGCCGTCGCCCGGCGCAGGACCGTGTCCGGATCCGTCGTGCCGAACGCCGCCTCCGGCGCCACGATGGGACGATGAGCCCGGCGTTCCAGGCGGTCGTCACCACCGGCATCTACTGCCGGCCGGAGTGCACGGCCCGACCCAACGCGGTCAACGTCCGTCCGTTCGAGCTGGCCGCCGCGGCCGAGGCGGCGGGGTTCCGCGCCTGCATGCGCTGCCGCCCCTACCGGACGGCGGTCGCGCCGACGGGACCCGAGCTCGTGTGCCGGGCCGTGCACCTCGTCACCGAGGGCGCGCTCGACGACGCCAACGAGGAGGACCTCGGCCGCCGCCTCGGCGTGTCCGCCCGCCACCTCCGACGGCTGTTCGTCGAGCACCTCGGTGTCACGCCCGATCAGCTCGCCCGCTCGCTGCGCACGCACTTCGCGCGCCGCCTGCTCGACGACACCGACCTCACGGTCACCCAGATCGCGTTCGCCAGCGGCTTCGGGTCCGTCCGACAGCTGAACCGCGCGTGCCTCGACGTGTTCCGCGAGTCGCCGACCGCGCTGCGGGCACGACGGCGTCGGGCCGACCGGCTGGTCGCCGACGGCGGGCTCGTGCTCCGCCTCCCGTACCGTCCGCCGCTCGACTGGCCGGCGATGCTGCGGTACCTCGACGCCCGCGCCATCGGCGGCGTCGAGTCCGTCGACCTCGATGGGGTCGGGACGGGGCGGGGGAGTCAAGGCGTGTATCGGCGGACGGCGCGCATCGACGGCCACCCCGGTGTCATCGAGCTGGCGGACGACAACCGCGGCGACCACCTGCTGCTCACGGTCCACCTGCCCGTCTACGACGGCCTCATCCACCTCGCGCAACGGGCCCGCGACCTCGCCAACCTCGACCACCGCCCCGAGGAGGTCGAGCCCGTGCTCCGCACCGGCCGCCCCGAGCTGCGTCCGGTCGGGTGCTGGGACCCGTTCGAGGTCGGCGTGCGCGCCATCGTCGGCCAGCAGGTGAGCGTGGCCGGCGCGACGACGATCATCGGCCGCCTCGCCGCCCGGGTCGGCAGTCCCGTCGCGGGCCTCGCCGCGCTGGACCTGGCGACGGTCTTCCCAACACCGGCGGAGCTGCGGGTCGCCGACCTCGACGGCCTCGGACTCACCGGCGCCAAGGTCAACGCCATCCGCACGTTCGCCGCCGCGGTCGACGACGGCGAGCTGCTGCTCGATCGCTCGCTGCCGCTCGACCGGTTCGTCGAGGAGGTGGCGTCGCTCCCCGGCCTCGGTCCGTGGACCGCGCAGTACCTCGCGCTCCGGATGGGCGAGCCGGATGCGTTCCCCTCCGGCGACCTCGCCCTCCGCAAGGCCGCCGGTGCCGCCACCGCCAAGGAGCTCGACGCGACGGCCGACGCGTGGCGACCGTTCCGGGCAACCGCCGCCGTCAACCTCTGGACGACGGCGTCAGACGAGCGGGCGCTGGCCCTGCTCGTGTGAGAGCAGCCAGGCCTTGCGATCGACGCCCCAGCCGTAGCCGACGAGCGCGCCCGCCGCACCGATGACGCGGTGGCACGGGACGATCAGCGAGATCGGGTTGCGACCGTTGGCCGCCCCCACCGCCCGGTAGGCCGTCGGCTTGCCGATGCGCCGGGCGATGTCCGCGTACGACGCGGTCTCGCCATAACCGATCTCGAGCAACGCCTCCCACACCGACAGCTGGAACGGCGTCCCCGCCGGCGCCAGCGGCACCTCGAACTCCTTGCGGTCGCCGTCGAAGTACTCGGTCACCTGGCGGCGCACGTCGTCGAGGCGGCCCTCGTCCGGTGCCCAGGCGGGGTTGGCGTCGCGGTCGAGGTACAGCCCCGTCAGCGAGCCGTCCCGGCCGACGAGCAGCGCCCGTCCGATCGGCGTGGACATCGTCCCGGCGTAGATCTCCATGCCCCCATGGTCACTCATACGAGTACCGATCGCGAGACACATCCGGACGGGATTCGCCCCCCACCCAACCCCGCACTCACGTGAAGTCGGGTCGACCCCGCAACGAGCGCTTGAGCTCGCTGAAGTGGGGGTTGGAACCCAGTGCCCACACCGCGTCCCAGAGCTCGACGGCCTCCTTGCCCTTCGGCGCCTTGTTGATGACCGGACCGAAGAACGAAGGCCCGTCCGGCGGCTGGAACGACAGCACCGGCGTGCCGATGTTGCCGCCGCACCGGTCGAGCGCGAGCTGCGTCTCCTCCCGCACCACCGCGTCGTGCTCCTCGGTGTAGGCCGCCTCACCCAACGACGACGGGTAGCCGAGCGACGACAGGATCCCCTGCACGCCGTCGGGCGTGTCGAACGACTCCGCCCCCCGCTCGAGGTGGATCCGCGTGCCGAAGGCGGTGTACAGCGGCAACACCGACTCCGGACCGAGCTCCGCACGGGCCGCCGCCGCCACCCGCAGGAGCTCCTTGCCGCGGGTGTGGCCTCGCTCGTAGCCGGGCCGGAACTCCTTCTCGTAGTCACGCGCCTCGTTCACGATCCGCAGGCAGATGAAGCGCCAGTCGACGGACATGGGCTGCTCCTCGACGACGTTGACGACCCACCGAGACGTCAGCCACGCCCAGGGGCACACCGGGTCGAAGAAGAACTCGAGATCTGCCTCTGGGCCGGCGGGCCGATCCGACATATCCGGTTTGCCTTTCTTCAGAAAGTTAGAGAGGCTAATGATATGACCCTCGAAGCAGGATGCCGTTGACGAGCACCTTGGAGCGGGACCTGGCGATGCTCGCGAACGTCGACGACGTGGTCGCCGGCGACCGTCCCTACGAGCCCCTCGCCGTCGAGGCGATCGGCAACGCGCCCCGGGCGCATCCCCACGCCGACTCGACCAAGGGTTGGGTCGCCCGGATGCTGCCGCTGCTCAAGGCGCGCAAGGGCCGGTTCGCCGTCGCCATGTTCGCCTCGATCGTCGGCCTGCTCTCCCAGATCGCCGTCCCCCGGGTCGTCATGGCCGCCATCGACCAGGGCCTGGCCAAGCGGACGACGCCGATCTCGACCTACATCGCCCTGCTGTGCGCCATCGGCCTGGTGCGGGCGGTGTTCACGTTCATCCACCGCAACCTGCTGTACCGGGTCGCCTACGACCTCGAGTACGACCTGCGGGTCAACATGTACGAGCACTTCAGCCGGCTGTCGTTCTCGTTCTACGACCGGGTCCAGTCCGGCCAGCTGATCTCGCGGGCGAACTCCGACATCCGCTCGGTCCAGATGTTCCTGACGTTCGCGCCGCTCCTCGGGCTGCAGATGGTCAGCTTCGGCGTCGCCTTCGCGCTGATGATGCAGATCGACGTGCCGCTGTCGTTGGTGGCGCTGGCGCCCCTGCCGTTCGTCTTCCTCACCGGCCTGCGGATGCGCAAGCTCATGTTCCCGATCTCGTGGATCGTGCAGGAGCGCCAGGCGGGGGTGGCGACGATCGTCGAGGAGAACGTCGCCGGCGCCCGCGTCGTGAAGTCGTTCGCCGCCGAGCAGGAGCAGGTCGACTCGATGGCGCGGGCCGCCCGCCGCCTCGAGTGGGGCCAGAACCGCCAGATCGACGTCCGCGCCCGCTACGCCCCGATCATGGAGAACCTGCCCCGCCTCGGCATGGCCGGCGTGCTGCTCTACGGCGGCATCCTCAGCGTGCGGGGCGAGGTCACCATCGGCACGATCGTCGCCTTCTCGATCTACGTCGTGATGCTGCAGGCGCCGTTCCGCATGCTCGGGATGCTGATGATGATGGGCCAGCGCGCCGCCGCCTCCGCGGCCCGCATCTACGAGATCCTCGACACGCCTGCCGACATCGTCGACCGTGCCGGCGCCGTCGATCTGATCGACCCGATCGGCCGCATCGAGCTGAAGGACGTGTCGTTCACCTACCAGAACGGGCCGACCGTGCTCGACGGCTTCGACCTCACCGTCGAGCCAGGCGAGACGGTGGCGCTCGTCGGACGGACGGGCAGCGGCAAGTCGACCGTCGCCCGGCTGCTCACGCGGTTCTACGACGCCGACTCGGGGTCGGTCGAGATCGACGGCCACGACGTGCGCGACCTCACGTTGCCGAGCCTGCGCCACCACGTCGGCGTCGTGCTCGACGAGCCGTTCCTGTTCTCGTCGAGCGTGCGCGACAACATCGCCTACGGCCGGCCGGACGCGCCGATGGACGAGGTCGTGGCGGCGGCCAAGGCGGCCAACGCCGACGAGTTCATCGTGCAGCTCGGCGACGGCTACGACTCGGTGATCGGCGAGCGGGGCTACGACCTCTCCGGTGGTCAGCGCCAGCGCATCGCCATCGCCCGCACGCTGCTCGTCAACCCGCGCATCCTCGTGCTCGACGACGCGACCAGCGCGATCGACGTCCACGTCGAGGACCAGATCCACCAGGCGCTGTCGAAGCTGCTCGAGCACCGCACGACGGTGGTCATCGCCCACCGCCTGTCGACGATCTCGCTCGCCGATCGCGTGTGCCTGCTCGAGGGCGGCAAGGTCGTCGCCACCGGCACGCACGTCGAGCTGATGCAGAACGAACCCCGCTACGCCGAGGTGCTCGCCCACCTGGCCGAGGAGGAGGCCGAGCGGGAAGCGGCAGCGGCCGACCGCGACGCCGCTGACGCCGAACCCATCGAGGTGCGCGGCCGATCGGCCGGAGGTGAGGACTGATGGCCTGGAGCATGGGTGGCGGGTTCAACGGAGCGGCCTTCGGTGGCGGCAACAACTCCGGACGCAACGCCGGGCTGCCGTTCGCCGGCATCCCGTCCGAGCTGCGGGCCGGCGTCGAGAAGATCGTCGCCAAGGAGCCGGCGTTCGCCGACGAGCACGAGCCGTTCAGCCACGTCCACTGGGACCGTCGCCGCCTCACGCTTCGCCGCTTCCTCGCGCCGCACCGCTGGGCGATGGTCCTCGGCGTTGTGCTCGTCCTGTTCGAGACGGCGTCGCTGCAGGCGGGCCCCGTCCTCACGCAGATCGGCATCGACAAGGGCATCCGCGAGGGCAACACCCAGGTGATCGTCGCGGTCTCGATCGCCTACTTCGCGGCCGTCATCATCAACGCCATCGCGTCGGGACTGCGGGTGTCGCAGACGGGTCGCGTCGGCCAGAACCTCATGTACCACCTGCGGGTGCGGATCTTCAGCCACTTCAACCGGCTGTCCGTCGACTTCTTCACCAAGTCGAAGGCCGGCGTGCTGATGACCCGCATGACGAGCGACCTGGAATCGCTGACCCAGCTGTTCCAGGAAGGCCTCGTCCAGATGCTCGTCCAGGGCCTGACGATGGTCTTCGTGACCGGCGTCCTCTTCTATTACAACGCCACGCTCGCGGCGATCACCCTGTTCGCCATCGTGCCGGCGCTGCTGGTTGCGACCATCTGGTTCCGGAAGGCGTCCGACCACGGCTACGACATGGTGCGAGACCGCATCGCCGACCTCCTGTCGCACCTGCAGGAGTCGCTGTCCGGCATCCGGATCATCGCCGCCTACAACCGCCAGCGGCACAACATCGTCGAGCACCGCAACGTCGCCGCTCGCTACCGGGCGGCCAACGACTACACCGCGACGGTCGGCGCGATCTACGGACCGGCAGCCGAGATCATCGGCCTGTGCGGCCAGATCCTGGTGCTGCTCATCGGCGGGAACATGGTGCTGAAGGGCTCGCTGTCGCTCGGCGAGCTGTCGGCGTTCGTGCTGTCGCTCAACACCTTCTTCGCCCCGATCCAGCAGCTCGTGCAGCTGTACGACACGTTCCAGAAGGGGCAGGCGTCGCTGCGCAAGCTCGGTGACCTGCTGCAGACCGAGCCGTCGGTGCCGGAGAGCGACGAGGCCATCGAGCTGCCGCCGCTCGACGGGGAGATCCGCATCGAGGACGTGAGCTTCGGCTACCTCGCCGACCGCCCGGTGCTGCAGGACGTGAGCCTCGTGATCGAGGAGGGCGAGACGTTCTCGCTGGTGGGGGCGACCGGCGCCGGCAAGTCGACGATCGCCAAGCTCGTCACCCGCTTCCACGACCCGACGAAGGGCCGGGTGCTGCTCGACGGGTTCGACCTGCGGGACGTGACGTTGACGTCGCTGCGCCGCCAGCTCGGGATCGTGCCGCAGGAGCCGTTCCTGTTCGGCGGCTCGATCCGAGACAACATCGCGTTCGCCCGTCCGGACGCGACCGACGACGAGGTGCTCGGGGCGTGTCGGGCCGTCGGCATCGACGATCTGATCGATCGGTTGCCGGACGGGATCCACACGCCGTGCCACGAACGGGGCGTGTCGCTGTCGTCGGGTGAGCGGCAGCTTCTCGCGCTCGCTCGGGCGTTCCTCTCGCAGCCGCGCGTGCTGGTGCTCGACGAGGCGACCTCGAACCTCGACCTCCGGTCCGAGGCGAAGATCGAGCACGCGCTGGACGTGCTGCTCGAGGGCCGCACCGCGATCATCATCGCCCACCGGTTGCAGACGGCCATGCGCGCCGATCGCATCGCGGTGGTGCACGACGGACGCATCGTCGAGCTCGGTTCGCACGACGAGCTGGTGGCACTCGGTGGCCGCTACGCCGACATGTTCGCCACGTGGGAGGCGCACGCCGCCGGCGAGCGCGTGGAGGCCTCCGCGCCGTAAACCCGGACCTCCCGTTTCGGAACGCTGATCGACGCGGTACGTAGGCGTCGACCAGAACGGCGGACCGAGGAGGACTACCCATGGCCGGAGCAGAGGGCCTGTCGCCGGAAGAGCTTGAAGCCGAAGAAGCAGTTGCCATCCCCTCGAAGGAAGTGATGTCGCTGCTCGACCTGAACGCCGACATCGACCTCGCGCTCGACCTCGCCGCACCCGTCGACTTGGCCGTGGCGGCGAACCTGAACGTCGCCGCACCGATCGACGCGGCGGCATCGGCGAACGTGTTGTCGTTCGGTTCGGACGCGCAGGCGCTCGCCGACCAGGCGGTGGCCATCGACCAGCACCTGTCGGGTGACGCGATCGCCCATGCACCTCAGGACTCCACCATCGACCAGGGCAACGACGTCGTCGACGACGGTTCGACCGCAGCTCCCGCCGACACCGCCGGCACGACCGACACCGGTGGCCTGACCGACGGCGTGACCGACGCCGTCGACGGTGCGACCGGCGGTGTCACCGACGGCGTCACCGATGCCGTGGACGGTGTGACCGAGGGCGGTGGCCTGCTCGACGGCGACCTGCTGAACGTCGACGTCAACATCGATGCCGACCTCGACGCGGCGGCACCGATCGCCGGTGCGGTCGCGGCCAACGGAAACGTGGCGGCGCCGATCGATGCCGCGGTCGCGGCCAACGTCGGCTCGATCGACTCGCACGCGACGGCGGTGGCGCAGCAGAGCGCCATCATCAATCAGGACCTGGACGACGTGGCGGCCGAGGCCACGGCCGATCAGGCGTCTGAGATCACCCAGTAGCGCAGGGCACGGTGACCCTCGTCGACGAGCGCGCGCCCACGCGCGCACCCGGCGTCGAGCTGTTGGGCGAGCTCCGGGACTCGGGGTATGCCGAGTCCCGGAGCATGGCCCGCCGGGCCGACGGCCAGATCGTCCAGCTCACGCCGATGCTCTACGAGCTGCTCGACCTGGTCGACGGCTCGAAGCACCTCGAGGAGCTGGCTGCCGGTCTGTGTGAGCGGACCGGGCGCAACTGCTGCGCCGAGGACGTCACGACGCTCCTCGACAAGCTCGAGCCGATGGGCCTGCTGTGCAAGCCCGATGGCTCCGCGCCCGAGCACAAGAAGCCGATGCCGCTGCTGGCGCTGCGGTGGAAGGTCGCCGTCTCCGATCCTGAGGTGACGAGGCGCATCACCGCGCCGTTCGCCGTCCTCTTCCGGCGCTTCATCGCCGTGCCGGTGCTGTTCCTGTTCGCGGCGGTGACGTGGTGGCTGCTGTTCCGCCACGGCCTCGCCTCGGGGACGCGCCAGGCGTTCGACTCGCCGGGGTTGCTGCTCAGCGCGTTCCTGCTCGTCGCGGTCTCCGCCGGCTGGCACGAGTTCGGTCACGCCGCCGCCTGCCGGGCGGCCGGCGCCCAACCCGGCGCGATGGGCGCGGGCATCTACATCGTGTGGCCCGCGTTCTACACGAACGTCGACGACGCCAGGCGACTCGACCGGTGGGGGCGGCTGGAGGTCGACCTCGGCGGTCTGCACTTCAACGCGGTCGCGGCGGTCGCGTTCGGCGGGTTGTGGGCGCTGACGCGCGTCGATGCCCTGCTGTTGGTGGTCGGCGCGCAGCTCCTGCTGATGGTGCGCCAGCTCGCGCCCGTCGTCCGCGCCGACGGGTACCACATCCTCTCGGACCTGGTCGGGGTGCCCGACCTGTTCCAGCACGTGAAGCCCACGCTGGCCGGCCTGCTCCCGACCAACTGGGGGAAGCCGCAGCCGCTGCGGCGGGGCCCGCGGTGGATCGTGCGGGTCTGGGTCCTCGTCGTGATCCCGCTGCTCTTCTGGATGATGCTCGGTGCCGTCCTGGTGTTCCCGCGCGTCGTGGCGACGGCGGTCGCTGGGTTCGGTCGCCAGGGCGGTGCGCTCAGCGGCTCGTTCGCCCGGGGCGATGTGGTGGGGGCGCTGGGCGCGCTGCTGCAGCTCCTGGCCCTGACGCTGCCCGTGTTCGCCATCAGCTTCATGGTCATCCGGTTGGTGCGCCGCACGGTGACGCGGGGCTGGAAGGTGACCGCCGGCCGGCCGCTCGCCCGCGCCGCCTTCCTCGGAGCGATGGCCGTGGTGCTCGCGCTGCTGGTCGCGCTGTGGTGGCCGTCGGGCCAGTACCGCCGGGTACGAGCGGACGAGCGCGGCACCGTCCCGCAGCTCTTCGCCCGGTCCGCCTCGTCGACCCGTCCCTCCGCTTCGTCGACGACGACGTCGGACCGGACGGAGCAGCCGCGTCAGCTCGACACCGCCCGCTGGAGCGCCGAGCCGATCGCCAACGTCACCCCGTCCGTCGGGTACGCGCTGGTGCCGCGCGACGAGCGGTCGCCGGCGGTGCTGCTGGTCGAGGGTCCGGACGGCGAGCTGCGCAGCGTGATCACCGACGGGCCGAGCCGTGGGTACGCCTTCCCGTTCGAGCTCCCCGACGCCCCTCGGCCCGGAGACAACCAGGCGCTGGCCGTCAACGACCGCAGCGGATCGGTCGTGTACGACGTCGCCGCCGTGCTGGTGTGGGTGGACGACGACGGGAGCGACGTCACCAATCGCAACGAGGCGTACGCGCTGGCGTCGTGCGCGCACTGCAAGACGGTGGCCGTCGCCTTCCAGGTCCTCGCCATCGTGGGGGACCACGACGTGATCGCGCCGGAGAACCTCGCCGTCGCTGCCAACGGTGGCTGTCTCAGCTGCGACACGGCGGCGCTCGCCGTGCAGCTCGTGGTGACGCTGCGGGAGATGCCGAGTGAGGAGCTGCAGTCGCAGATCGAGGCGGCGATGGCGAAGTTGGACGATCTCGAGCTGTCGACCGATCCCTACACCGAGGTGAAGGCGGTCGAGCGGGAGATCGTGACGTTGCTGGAGTCGAACGGTCTGCTCGAGGACTCGACCTCGATCACGAACGACGACTCGTCGGCTTCGACGTCGACGTCGACGACCGCGGTGTCGTCTTCCTCGGGGGACGATCCGCCGGCTACGACGTCGTCGACGGTGCGCTCGTCGACGACCACGACGACGTCTCGCTCGACGACGACCACGACGTCTGACCCGGAGCCGACGACCACGACCTCGCCGTGATCGCGGCGGCGGCGGTGGCGGCGCCGAAGGTGTTGAAGACGAGGTCCCAGGCGGCGTTGGTGAAGCCGCCGACGTAGGCGTCGGCGAAGCGCAGGCTGCTGGCCGCCTCGAACAGCTCGTTGCCGATGCCGGCGGCGAGGGCGAGGGCGATGGCGGCGGTGGTGCGGCCGGTGATCCGTCGGGCGAGGACCGTGAGGGTGGCGGTGATCGTGAAGTGGACGAGCTGGTCGTACTTGAGGACGTGCTCGATCAACCACGTCTCGTAGAAGACGGGGTGGCCGGGGAGGAGGCCGCCGGCGACGTGGAGGACGGCGCAGAGGCCGAGGGCGGCGGTGAGGTTGGGGGTCAGGACTTGTGGGCGTCGTCGGGCAACGACGGCGATCGCGGCTGCCGCTGCGCCGGTCACGAGGAGGTAGGCCACCACCCGTCGGTCGCCTCTCGCGGCGGCGAAGGCGGCGATGGCGACGATGGCGGCGACGCTGAGGCGGGTGCTCATCTCGAGCTCCGGGGGCCGTTGCGGAAGCGCAGGAACGTGCCGAGAACGGCGGCGCCGACGAGCACGCCGAACAGGGCGGCGAAGGTGATGACGGCGAACTGGCGGACGGGGTCGATGTGGCGCTCCACTCGGATGACGTCGCCGGTGTCGACGTCGACGTCCACCCGCAGGTCGACGTTGCTCGACGCGCTCGTGCTGGCGCCGCTGTCGACGTTCACGACCGGTGCGTCGCCGAGGACGATGACCGTCCCGTCCGGCAGGCGGGCGCCTTCGACGCCGTCGGCCTGCTCCACCGTGTAGCAGCGGGTGCCGTCGGCGCAGCCCTGGTCGGTCGGCTCCGCCGCCGCCACGTGGCTCGGCTCGACCGCCTGCGTCCCATCGCCGGACCCGCTCCCGCCGCTTCCGCCCGAGCCGCCAGGGTCCGTGCCGTCGCCGCCGCCCGATCCGCTGCCATCGCCGCCGGACCCGCCGCTGCCCGAGCCGTCGGGGCCGCTGTCCGTGCTGCCACCGGACCCGCCGCTGCCGGACCCGCTCCCGTCCGACCCACCGCTGCCGCCGGACCCGCCGGTGCCGGGCCCGTTGTCACCGCCGCCGGACCCGCCGGAGCTCCCGTTGGACGTCCCGTCCGAGCCGCCCGACGAACCGCTCGAGCCCGACCCCGAGCTCGACGTGCCCGACGACTGCGCCACCGGCGTCGTCGGCGCCCCCACGACCCGCCCGGACCACGCGCCGACGGCGAGGGCGAAGACCACCAGCACGCCCCACCGTCCCAGCCCCCGCATCGCGACAGCGAACCTAGACCCGCATCGGGGTACACCTCAGGACAGTCATGCACCGAGGAACCGCCCACGTCGGATGCAGCGGCTGGGTCTACAAGGACTGGCGCGGCATCGTCTACCCCCAGAAGCTCCCGCAGCGACGGTGGTTCGAGCACTACGCCACCCTCTTCGACACCGTCGAGATCAACAACAGCTTCTACCGACTCCCACCGCCGGAAATGGCCGACCACTGGGCCGCCCAAGCGCCGCCCGGATTCGTCTACGCCTTGAAGCTCGGCCAGTTCGGCAGCCATCGCATGAAGCTCGGCGACAGCGCCCGCTGGCTCCCCAACCACCTCGACCGCTCGAGCCGACTGGGCAAGTCCGAGGGCCCGACGCTCGTCCAGCTCCCACCCCGGTGGAAGCGCAACACCGAGCGCCTCGACGAGTTCCTCGCCACCGCACGCGAACAGGGCGGCACCGATCGGAGATGGGCGGTCGAGATCCGCGACCCCACGTGGCTGCACGACGACACCTACGCGACCCTCCAGAAGCACGGCGCCGCGCTCTGCATCCACGACCTCATCGACGACCACCCGTGGATCACGACGACGGACTGGACCTACGTCCGCTTCCACGGCCCCGAGGCCACGACCATCAAGTACCACGGCCGCTACACGACCAAGCGCCTCGAGCCGAAGGCCCAACAGCTCGCACGCTGGATGGGCGACGGACTCGATGCCTACGCCTACTTCAACAACGACTGGCACGGCCACGCCGTCACCAACGCGACGTGGCTCCGCGACCGCCTCGACGAAGGAGCGAGCTAGCCCAGGACGGGCTTGCAGCGGGGGTCGTCACCGGCGTCGTCGCCGTGCCCGCTCGCCGGCGACGCCAGCACCGACCGGTGCATGACCGCGTGCGTCGGCGTGATCCGCAGCTGCCCGCCCGGACACGACCGACTCGATGCCTACGCCCACTTCGACAACGACTGGCACGGCCACGCCGTCACCAACGCGACGTGGCTCCGCGACCGCCTCGACGAAGGAGCGAGCTAGCCCAGGACGGGCTTGCAGCGGGGGTCGTCACCGGCGTCGTCGCCGTGCCCGCTCGCCGGCGACGCCAGCACCGACCGGTGCATGACCGCGTGCGTCGGCGTGATCCGCAGCTGCCCGCCGGACACGACCGCGGTCCCGTCCACGATCAACGAGTACTCCTGGCCCGCAGCTGGCCACAGCAACGTGACGGTCGACGACGACGAGACGTTCGACGAGGAACGCGACGTCGCCGCGGTCACCAGCTCGTCGCCGTCCCACGACACCACCGCCGACACCGCGTGCGGACGCTCCCCGTCCCGCACGGTCAGCAGGAACACCGCATCCCCCGCCGACGAGATCGACGACCGCAACGACTCCAGCTCCACCGCAACGCTCATCTCATCCTCCTCGGTTCGAGAACGACAGCTCGAAGGAACGCACCGCCCGGGCGAACAGGTTCGGCTCCACGTCCGGCTCGGACACCACGGTCAACCCGGTGAACCGGGCGGCCATCGACGTGAACAGCACCTTGATCAGCTGCCGGGCCAACGTCGCCCCGAGGCAGAAGTGCGTGCCGTTGCCGAAGGCCAGGTGGTTGTTCGGCGACCGCCGCACGTCGAAGGTGAACGGGTCGTCGAAGACCTCCTCGTCCCGGTTCGCCGACGGGTACAGCAGCATCACCCGGGCGCCGGCCGGCAACGTCGTCCCCCGCACGTCCACCGAACGGGTCGTCGTGCGGAACATGTTGTTGAGCGGCGTCACCCACCGCAGCATCTCCTCGACCGCCGACGGCACGACCGACGGATCCGACGCCAGCAGCTCCCACTGGTCCGGGTGGTCGACGAAGGCGCGCAAGCCGTGCGAGATCAGCGTGCGCGTCGTCTCCGCGCCACCGGACACGAACAGCCCGGTCTCGTGGAAGACGGTGTCGACGCCGAGCTCCTCACCGTCGACCGTCGCCGTCGACCAGACCGACAGCAGGTCGTCCATCGGGCACCCCCGCTTCTCGGGGACCGCCGCCGCCACCCGCGGATAGAGCTCACCCACCGCTTCCATGAGCCCCTGCATCGACTCGGGGTTGCGGCGGTCGTCGATGCGCATGAGGCGCTCGGACCAGCCCTGGATGGTCGGCCACTCCTCCTCGGGGAAGCCGAGCATGCGGGCGGTCAAGCGCGACGGCAGCTGGGCGGCGACGTCGGTGACGACCTCCATGCCGCCCTTCGCCGCCGCCGCATCCAGCAGCTCGTCGACGAGCTCCTGCATCTCGGGCTCGCGCTTGCGGATCGCGGTCGGCGTGAATCGTCCGAGCACCAGTCGTCGCTGCTTGGCGTGACGGGGATCGTCCTGGGCGATCATGTTCGACTCGCCAGGACCGGTGTTCGCCCGGTAGGCGCCGTCGCTCGAGAAGACCTCGGCGTCGCGCTCGGCGTCGAGGATGTCCTGGTGCTTGGTCAGCGCCCACAGGTCGTTCTGCTCGTCGTGGAACACGGGCTCGTCGCGACGCATCTGCGTCCAGAGCTCGTGGGGGTTCGTGCGGTAGAGCTCGGGATCCAGCAGGTCGATCTGCAACTTCGCGGCGGCCATGCCTAGATCCTGCCCGACAGCCCCGCCAGCCGCCGGACGACGTCGAGCCCGGCCTCTGACCCCCGCCAGTTGCGAAGCACCGCCTCCTCGCCCGCGGTCCGCACGACCCGCCGCAGCGCCAGCGCCACGACGATGGCGTCGTCCGCGTAGCCGAGGACCGGGATGAAGTCCGGCACGAGGTCGATCGGCACGAGCAGGTAGCCGACCAACAGCCACAACGTCACCCGCGACCGCCGAGGAACGGACGGGTCCCGCGCGAGACGCCGCACCAGTCCGATGAGATCGGGCAGCGCTTTCACTGCATCCGTGATCGTGGCCCCCTCGGGACGGATCACGGCCAACGTCACGAGCATCACCACCCACGCGACGATCAGGCCGGCCACGATCCCCAGCACCAACCGCACCCCGACATCCTCGCAGGGCCGGTCGTGCGCGACGATGCCCGACCGTGCGCAGCGTCCCCCTCACCGGCGGCCCGATCAGCATCGAAGGAGCGGTCGACGTGCGCCGCGGCGACGGCTACGTCCGCCCGTTCCGTCTCCCGATCACCGACCTCGACCTCCACCATCCCGCGCTCGTGATGATGGCGTCGTGCCCGGCCGGGGTCCGGCTGCGCTTCCGCACGGACAGCCGCACGATCGCCTTCGACGTCGAGCAGCGCTTCCCGCCGCCGCCGCTCGAGGTCCGCACCCCCCACTACGACGTCACCGTCGACGACGAGCTCGTCGCCACCGTCGCCGCCGAGGGCGAGCGCGAGCGCGTCCGGTTCGAGGACCTGCCCGCCGGCGACAAGGTCGTCGACGTGTGGCTCCCGGTTTTCCCGGGCGTGCGACTCCTCGGCGACGTCGAGCTCGGCGACGGTGCGAGCGCCGAACCCGCGCCCGACGAACGCGAGCGCTGGCTCGTCTATGGCAGCTCCATCACCCACTGCGGCGAGGCCCACAGCCCGTCCCGCACCTGGCCCGCCACCGCCGCCCGGCTGCTCGACCGCAACCTCACGTGCATGGGCTTCGCCGGCATGGCCCACTTCGACCCGCTCGTGGCCCGAGCGATCGCCAAGCTGCCCGTCGACCGGATCACGCTGAAGCTCGGGATCAACGTCCACAACATGGCGTCGTTGAAGGAGCGGACGTTCCTCCCGATGGTTCACGGCTTCCTCGACAACGTCCGCGACGGCCATCCGACGACGCCGATCACCGTCATCTCGCCGATCCTCAGCCCGTCGCGCGAGGACGACGTCCGCAGCGAACGCACGAACGTGGACGGGTCGCTCGAGACGATCTTCGGCGACCTCACGTTGCGACAGATGCGCGAGCTCCTGCGATCGGCGGTCGAGCTCCGCCAGCGGCGCGGTGACGAGCACCTCACCTACCTCGACGGCACGCAGCTCTTCGGCGTCGACCCGTCCGACGTCGACCTCCTGCCCGACGGCTTGCATCCCGACGGTGATGGCTACGAGCTGATCGGCCGCAGGTACGCGGCGGCGGTCGCGGCCGGCACTGCCCATTGAACGGTGAAGCAGTGAGGCGCTTCGGCGTCCGCTGGATCGTCGCCACCTTCTTCGTCGTCGCCATCGTCTTCGGCTGCATCGAGGCGGGCTTCTGGCAGCTGCGCCGGCTCGACCAGCGCCGCGAGCGCAACGCCCAAGTCGTCGGCCGGTCGGACGAGGTCCAGTCGCTTCCGGCCGCCGGTTTCGCGTCCGACGCCGACGACGGCGAGCTCTGGTACCGCCGGGTCCGCGTGTCGGGTCGCTACGACCCTGACCACGAGGTGCTGGTCCGCTTCCGCAGCCGGAAGGGGCTGCCGGGCTACGAGGTCCTGACGCCGCTCGTCGTCGAAGGCGGCGACCGGGCGGTGCTCGTCGACCGGGGCTGGGTGCCGCTCGAGGTCGGCGACCACTGGCCGCAGAAGCCGTCGGCGCCACCCACCGGCGTGGTCGACGTCGAAGGCCTGCTCGGTGTGCCCGAGGGGGGCGAGCTCCGGCTCGAACGAGAAGCCGACCGTCCGCCGGTGGTCGCCATCGTCGATCCGGACGAGCTCCGCGAGCTCCTGCCGTACGAGCAGCTCTACGTCGTGCCGTTGCTGGCGGAAGAGGGCGGGGCGACGTCGTCGGGGGCGTACCCGGCGCCGGTCGACCCGCCCGACCTCGGCGAGGGTCCGCACTTCTCCTACGCCGTGCAGTGGTTCCTGTTCGCGTCGGTCGGCATCGTCGGGTACCCGCTCCTGCTCCGCCGCCGTGGGCCGCTGCGGAAGCGCCGTCCTACGATCTCCCAATGACGATCGACGCCGCGATCACCGTTCTCGACCCGCTGCTCTCCGAGGCCGATGCCCAGGCGATGGTCGACCTCTGGCACGGCTACGGCACCTACGGGCAGTACAGCAACGAAGGTTTCGACACGTCCTTCGCGCCCGAGCTCTCGCAGCGGTACGACGCGGCCGTGAACTTCGTCCGGACGGGTGGCCGATTCGGCCGCGTCGGCGAGGACCGCAAGCTGCTCGCCGCACGCACCAACTACTTCCGCGAGACGTACTTCTACGGCGAGCACCAGTGCACCCCGGGCATCGAGGGCTTCCGCGACCACGACGGCCTGCTCGATGCCGCCCGCAAGCTGCACGACCGCCCGATCGCGGTGCCCGCCATCGTCTACGCCAACCTGCTCCTGCCGGGCCAGGAGCTGGCGGTCCACACCGACGTGCCCGAGTTCCGCGGGGCGAACCGGCGGATCTTCCCGCAGTGGCTGCTCGTCGTCATGCGCCACGCCGAGCTCTTCGAGGACTGGCGGCTGCGGATCGCGACGGGGATCGCGTACTTCGGCGAGGCCGAGGGTGGCGACCTCGCGTACTACCCCGACGGCGCCGCCGGCGCGGTCCAGACGTACTCGCCGCGGCACAACACGGCCGCGCTCCTCGACACCGACTCGATCTTCCACGGTGTCGACCGCGTCGCCGGCGACGAGTCCGCACTGACCAAGCTGAGGCCGGGCATGAAGCTCGTCCACGAAGGCGACCGCCGGTGGACCGTGCGGTCTGCCGCCGACGAGGTCGTCGCCTCGTTCGGCACCGACGACCTCCGCTACTCGGTCTCGTGGAAGGCGTACTGCTTCGCCGACGAGGCCGAGCGGGCGGCGTGGTTCGACCACACCGACGACCTGTCCCTCGAGCAGATCCTCTCGACGTTGGAGGACGACCTGCGCGACCGCGGAGCGCTCGACGGCGATCGCCCGGGTGACGGCGACTTCGGCCGCCTCCTCATCGACACCTACGTGAAGTTCCCCGCCGCCGCGTCGGCGCCCGCTTAGGACGATTCGCCGAGCAGGGCCTCGAGCGCCCGGTCGAGGGAGGACGCCTTCGTCACCCAGTCGTCGGCGCCGGCCGCCAGGGCGCGGTCGACCACGTCGGCCTGGTCGTTGGCCGACAGCATCACGATGCGGGCCGACGGGCAGGCGGCTCGCAGCTCGGGCAGCGCGCTGAGCCCGTCGAGCACCGGCATCATCACGTCGAGCAGGATCCCGTCGGGTTGCTCCCGACCGCAGACCTCGATGCCCTCTCGGCCGTCCCGAGCCTCGCCCACGACCTCGAAGCGGCCGTCGATCTGCAGGGTCATCGTGAACAGCAGGCGTACGTCCTCGGTGTCGTCGACGACCACGACGCGATAGGGACGGCCCGGGTCGGCGCGCCACGGCCGGTGGATCTCGCCCGAGGGCCACGACGCCGCGATCGAGGGGCCGACCTCCTCGTCCTCGGCGGTGATGGCGGCGATGACCGAGTTCGACAGCGCGTCGATGAACGGCTGCGCGTCCGGCGGCGTGAACGGCAGCGAGTGCTCGGCCCACAGCTCGTCGTCGAGGCTCAGCAGCGAGAAGAAGTAGACGACGAGGTGGCGGGCGTGGTCGGACTCGATCTCGGCAGACCATTCGAACGGGTCCACCTCGTGCGCGATCGCGTCCCACTCGTCGAGGTAGGCGCGGAACGCGGACTCGATCTCGGCGGGGAGATCGACCGGGATGGCGTCGCCGGCGGCGCGCACGCCGTCGAGGACGATGCGGGCGTTCTCGACCCAGACCCGCGCGGCGCGGGCAGGCAACGGGCCGAGCGACAGGTGCATCCCGTCACTCTGGCCCATCATGCGGGGTGGTGACGCGCACCGACGAACGCTTCCGCTTCGCCTTCGACGACCGGTTCCGCCTGCCGCTCGCCGCCGCCGGCATCACGCCGGCCACCTCCTTCGTCACCCTCACCGCCGACGATCGCCTCGTCGCCCGCTTCGGTCCGTGGACCTGCGAGACGCCGATCTCCAACGTCACCTGCGTCGAGCGCACCGGCCCGTACCGCTGGTGGCGGGCCATCGGGACGCGGCTCTCGTTCAAGGACGGCGGCGCCACGTTCGGTTCCACCACCGCCGGCGGCGTGTGCCTCTGCTTCGCCGAACCGGTGCGGGCGCTCGACGCACTCGGCGCCTTCCGCCACCGCGGTCTCACGGTGACGGTCGAGGATCTCGACGGCTTCGTGGCCGCCGTCGAGCGCCGGATCCGCCCGCCGCGTTAGAGGCTCCCCAGTCGCAGCGTGGTCGGGGGCGGCGGGAAGGTCAGCGGCGGGGACGTCGTCGTCGTGGTGGACGGCGGCGCGGTGCTCGACGTCGTCGACGGCGGCGGGCTGGTCGTCGTGGTCGTGGACGTGGTCGTCGTGGTCGTCGACTCCGGCGGCGGCTCGCCTCCCGACGACGACGACGACGAAGGCGCGACCAGTCCGGGCGGCAGCGGGATCGGCGGCAGGATCACGCCGGGCGGGAGGCCGAACGGCAGCACCGGCGGCTTCGGCGCGACCGGCACGAGCGGGAGGTCCGGGATCGCGCTCCCCAATCGCGCGCCGCCGCCCTGCCAGAAGCTCGTCTGACCCATGGCGCCCGGCCAGTCGAACGAGAAGTGGATGTGGTCGCGGTGCTCGCTCACGCCGACGTACGGACGCCAGCCCTCGGTGGCGCGGAACGCCGACCAGATCTGCCCGTCCCAGATCACGTACATCAGTCCCAGGCGGCGGGCCATGGCGAAGGGTTCTCCGTGGTCGTCCGGCGCGAGCAACCACGTGAGGACCGTCTCCGCTGCGGCCCGCTCGCCTGGGTCGGTGGCCGCGACGCCCCAGTCGAAGCCACGGCCTTCTTTGTGCTCGGACACGCCCTCCGCCTCGCACACCCGGCCGATGCCGAGGTTGCGGGAACCGGGGAACGTGGTGAGCAGCAGATCTCGGAAGCCGAGGACGCCCGGCTTCGCGGTGGGATCGCACGTCGTCTGCGGGAGGTAGACGGCGGGCAGCTCGAGGGGCGCACCGTCCCACTCGGCTGGGTTCGGCAGCGTGGGTCCGCCCTCGCCGGTGTCGGTCGCGGCGACGGCGGGCGCCGCGCCCTCGGCCTCGGCCTCGCCCTCGAGCAGCGGTGCGTCGGCGTCCTCGGCGAGGGAGGGGACGGCCGAGAGGCGCCAGCGGGCGCCGTCCCAGGCGGCTTCGAAGCCGAGGTAGGCGTAGTCGGAGGTCCGGCAGACGACGACGCCGTTCACGTGGGTGGTGTGCTCGTTCGGCGTCGGCCCGAGCGGGGCGACGTAGGCGCCGACCTGGTGGTTGCCGACCGGTGGCCGCCACGACACGGCCAGCGCCGACGGCGGGCAGCGGTCGGTGCGGACGAGGGCGGAGCCATCACGCAGCCAGGGGCCGAGGGCCGAGTCGCCTGCCGGCAGCCCACCGGTGGCGGCGGCGAGCGCCAAGGCCGACGACTCGACCCCGGTCCGGCCCGGTTCGTCGCTGCCGAGGAACGCACCCGTGCCCGTACCGGACTCGGGGGACGTGACCGCCCCGATCAGGGTCGGCGATGCGGGAGCGGCGAGCACGGCCGGCTCGAACGACGCGAGGCCGACGGCCAGCAGCCCACCGACGACCTTGGGGAGGTGGGGCCGCGCCCGACGACCGAGCCGGTCGACTCGGTCGTGCAACGCGGCGAGGAGGGAGCGAAGGCCGGCGACCATGGCAAGTGGGGTTTCCCCACCCGTCGGCCGACCCCCTCCTGGGAATCAGGACCATTTCCATCAATGGCCCGAATGGACTAGTCACCGTTCAGGCCGGACGGGCGCAGGTTGGTGCGTGCCAGGATGCAGAAGCTCCGAACACAGGGGGAACGATGGCGACGTTCGATGTGGTGATCCGCGGCGGCTCGGTGGTCGACGGGACGGGCGCACCGCCTCGGACGGCCGACGTGGCCCTCAAGGACGGGCGCATCGCCGAGGTCGGGTCGGTCGCCGGCGGCGCCTCCGCCGCGGACCGGACGATCGACGCCGACGGCGCGCTGGTGACGCCGGGCTTCGTCGACATCCACACGCACTACGACGGCCAGGCGACCTGGGACAGCCAGCTCCTCCCGTCGGCATGGCACGGCGTCACGAGCGTCGTGTTCGGCAACTGCGGCGTCGGGTTCGCGCCCGTGCATCCGGGCGACCACGACAAGCTCATCGAGCTCATGGAGGGCGTCGAGGACATCCCCGGCGCGGCACTGCACGAGGGCCTGAACTGGGAGTGGGAGAGCTTCCCGCAGTACCTCGACGCGCTCGAGGCGCGGCCCCACGACATCGACTTCGCCGCCCAGGTGCCGCACGGCGCGCTGCGGTTGTTCGTGATGGGCGAACGAGGCGCCAACCGCGAGGCCGCCACGCCGGAGGAGATCGCCCGCATGGGCGAGATCGTGCGGGAGGCGGTCGAGGCGGGTGCGCTCGGGTTCACGACGTCGCGCACGTTGAACCACCGCACCTCGAAGGGTGAGCCGACGCCGACCTTGACCGCCGCCGAGGAGGAGCTCGTCGGCATCGCCGAGGCGATGGGCGCGTCGGGCAAGGGCGTGCTCGAGGTCGTCACCGACTTCATGGACACCGAGCGGGAGTTCGACACGTTCCGCCACATGGTCGAGGCGTCGGGCCGTCCGCTGTCGGTCTCGCTCGCGCAGGGCGGGCACCGGCCCGAGCAATACCGCCAGATCCTCGACCTGCTGGCGAAGGCGAACGCCGACGGGCTGCAGATGCGGGCGCAGGTCGCGGCCCGCGCCGTCGGCATCCTGCAGGGGCTGCAGGGGAGCTCGTCGCCCTTCGGGATGACCGAGGCGTGGAAGACCGTGCAGAGCGCGTCGTTCGACGAACGGCTGGCGGCGATGCGCGATCCGTCGTTCCGCGAGCGGCTGCTGTCGGAGGAGCGGGCGATCCAAGAGCGGATGGCGGCGTCGGGCCGCGACCGGTACGCGTCGCTGTATCCACTCGGCGACCCGCCCGACTACGAGCCGTCGCCGTCGGACAGCGTTGCGGCGCGAGCGGCGCGCGCCGGCGTCGACCCGGCGGAGTTCCTCTACGACCTGCTGCTCGAGGACGACGGGCGCGCCTTCGTGTACGTGCCGTTCCTCAACTACGTCAACGGCAACCTCGACCCGGTGCGGGAGATGCTGGCGCACCCGAACACGGTGCCGGGCCTGTCCGACGGCGGCGCCCACGTCGGCATGATCTGTGACGGCTCGTTCCCGACGACGCTGCTCACCCACTGGGGCCGCGACCGTTCGCGTGGCGACAAGTTGGAGGTGGCGGCGCTGATCGCGGGCCAGACCCGTTCGACGGCCGAGGCGGTGGGACTGCTCGACCGCGGGTTGCTGGCGCCCGGGCTCAAGGCGGACGTGAACGTCATCGACTTCGACAACCTGACGCTGCGGGCGCCGACGATGGCGTTCGACCTGCCGGCCGGCGGGCGACGGCTGCTGCAGCGGGCCGAGGGCTACCTGCACACGTTCGTGTCCGGTGAAGAGGTGTACGCCGGCGGCGAGCACACGGGCGCGCTGCCCGGTCGCCTGCTGCGGGGCGCCCAGTCCGCATGAAGTTCCCGGTGATCAGTGCGGACTCGCACATCACCGAGCATCCCGACACCTACGCGGAGATCGATCCCGCGTATCGCGACGTTCGCCCGCGGATGGTCGACGGCGGCGACGACGTGGGCGACCTGTTCGTGATCGACGGGATGGCGCGTCCGGTGGCCATGGGGTTGGTGGCGGCGGCGGGCAAGCCGGCTGAGGAGATCCGCGTCAGCGGCGTGCGGTTCGCCGAGCTCCACCGGGGCGGCTGGGATCCCGACGCCCGGCTGGCCGACCAGGACACGGATGGCGTGGCCGCCGAGATCATCTACCCGACGGTCGGCATGGTCCTGTGCAACCACGACGACGGCGACTACAAGAAGGCCTGCTTCGACGCGTACAACCGGTGGATCGCGGCGTATTGCGCGGCGCATCCCTCGCGGTTGCTCGGGTGCGGGCAGACGGCGATGCGGTCGCCGTCGGAGGGGATCGCCGACCTCGAGTCGATCAAGGCGCTGGGCCTGCGGGGCGTGATGATGCCGGGAGATCCCGCGTCGGACGCCGACTACGACGACCCGTCCTACGACGAGTTCTGGGAGGCGGCGGTCGCGCTGGAGCTGCCGCTGTCGTTCCACATCCTCACGACTCGGGGCGAGCGGACGCGCGGGCCGCGGATGAACTCGTTCCTGTCGGTCGTGCGGGGGTGCCAGGACATCATGGGGATGCTCGTGCTCGGCGGCGTGTTCGAGCGGCACCCTGCGTTGAAGGTCGTGTGCGTCGAGGCGGACGCCGGCTGGGTGCCGCACTTCATGTACCGGATGGACCACGCGTACAAGCGGCACCGCTACTGGCTGCCGCCCGGGCAGAAGCTCTCCCGTCTCCCGTCGGAGTACTTCGCGGAGCACATCTACGTGACGTTCCAGGACGACTGGACGGCGTTCGCGTCGGCCGACCAGATGAACTGGCGGCGGTTGCTGTGGGCCAACGACTTCCCCCACTCCGACTCGACGTGGCCGTGGTCGCAGGACGTCCTGGCCGAGCAGACCGGTTCGTTGTCGGACGAGCAGCGCGAGGCGATCCTGTCGTCGAACGTCGCCGAGTTGTACGACATCGACCGCTCGACGTTGGTGGCTGCTCCGGCCTGATGCGGGAGTAACCAGCGGCTCCTGGTACCGTTCCTGCGACGTCGGCCGCTGGTATGGGTCGATGGGCCGTTCAGGAGCTGTTCGTACCTCCCGAAGTCGGCCACCCCCTCCCCGCTGCCCGCGACGCAGCACGCGCCCTGCAACATCCGCCGGGAGGGAGCCATGGGAGCTGTCGCCGCCCAACGCCCGTCTCACAGAGAGCAACCCCCCGCTGATGTCTGCCGCCTTCGTCGAGCCCGCGCTCCACGCGCCCGCCGCCACGTCCTCCACGTCCTTCGCCGAGCTCGGCGTGTCCGAGCCCCTGATCGAGCGCCTCGCCGAGCGCGGGATCCGCGAGCCGTTCCCCATCCAGGCCGCCACCATCGAGGCCGCCCTCGCCGGACGCGACGTGTCCGGCAAGGCGCCCACCGGCTCGGGCAAGACGCTCGCCTTCGGCATCCCGCTGGCCGAGCGGGTCAGCCGGGCGCGTGTCGCCCGTCCCCGCGCACTCGTGCTGGCGCCGACGCGTGAGCTCGCCGCCCAGATCCACGGCGAGCTGGCGCCGCTGCTGCACGTGCGCCGCCGGTCGGTCGGCTCGTTCTACGGGGGCATGAGCTTCGTTCCTCAGCTGAAGCTGCTGCGCCGCGGCGTCGACGTCGTCGTCGCCTGCCCGGGCCGCCTCGCCGACCTCCTCCGCCGGGAGAACCTCAAGCTCGACGAGGTCGAGATGGTCGTCATCGACGAAGCCGATCGCATGGCCGACATGGGCTTCCTGCCGGAGGTTCGCCGGATCCTCGACCAGTGCCGTCCCGATCGGCAGACGCTGCTCTTCAGCGCGACCCTCGACGGCGATGTCGACGTGCTCGTGCGTCACTACCAGCTCGATCCCGTTCGCTACGAGGTCGCCGGCGAGGAGCACGAGGACAACACGAAGCACCTGTTCCTCGACCTGGGTCGCGAACAGCGCATCGCCAAGACGGCGCAGCTCGTCGAGCAGCACGGCTCGACGATCGTGTTCACCCGCACGAAGCACGGTGCCGACCGTCTGGCCAAGCAGCTCGCCACCTCGGGCGTGTCCGCCGTCGCCATCCACGGCGACCGCTCGCAGGCCCAGCGCGACCGCGCGCTCGCTTCGTTCGCGGCCGGTCGGTCGCAGGCGCTCGTGGCGACCGACGTCGCCGCCCGCGGCATCCACGTCGACGACGTCGGCTGCGTGGTGCACTTCGACCCGCCGGCCGACGTCAAGGACTACACCCACCGCTCCGGTCGCACCGGCCGGGCCGGCGCCGAGGGCCTCGTCGTCTCGTTCGTGACCGACGGACCGGGCGACGCCGCCAAGGCCCGGGTCCTCAAGAAGGCCCTCGGCATCGAGGTCGCCGACGAGCCCCGCGGTCCCCGCCCGTCCGGCGGCGGCCGCCCGAATGGCAACCGCAACGGCAAGCCCCGCCGCAACGGAGCCAATGGCGGCGGCTACCGGGGCAAGCGCCGGGGCTGACCGGAGGGCCGGACCCGAGCGGAGGCGGCATCACCGCCGCAGCGAACGGCCAGCGCGGGCACGAACCGGTACATCCTGCGTACACTCCGCCCTCTTGACGGTTCTCTCACTTCCGGGCCGGGCGTGGCGGGGATTTCGCACGTTCCGAGGCACCGTGCTCTGGTGGCTCCTCTGGACGAGGCAGAAGGGCTGGCTGATCGCCACCCTCGTGCTGGCCAGCGTGTCGGCGGGGGTCACCATCGCCGCCGCCCAGACGACGGTGGCGATCATCGACAAGGCGATCGACGAGAAGACGGCGGAGCTGGGCCAGCTCATCGGGCTCCTCGTCTTCTACGCCGTCCTCGACGCCGTCATCACCTGGACCAACCTCCAGGTGACCAGCCGGCTCGAGTACCAGATCGAGTTCGACATGCGGAACCGGCTCTACGAGCAGCTCCAGAAGGCCGCGCCCCGCGACCTCGACGCCGTCGCCACCGGGCAGATGGTCACCCGCAGCCTGAGCGACCTCGAGCTCCTGCAGCTGCTGCTGAAGCTGCTCCCGGCCTTGGTCTCCTTCGTCCCGATCATCATCGGGTTCACCATCTATCTGTCCTTCATCAACTTCCCGCTCACCCTGGTCACCCTGAGCCTGCTGTTCTTCAACGGGTACCTCGTCAACCGCATCCGCCACCGCCTGTGGGGTCTGGCCTTCCTCGGGCTCAACCAGCGGGCCGAGGTCACGACCGCGATCGACGAGCCCGTGCGCGGCATCCGCGTCGTCAAGGCGTTCGGCGCCGAGCAGCGGGAGCGCTCGCGCGTGAAGGAGGCGACGAAGAAGGCCTACGAGTTCGTCCTGACGCGGGCTCGCCTCGAGGCGAAGTACGACCTGTTCCTCCGGGCCGCACCGAACATCGTGCGGGCGGCCCTGCTCCTGTTCGGCGCCCGGCTCGTGGTGAGCGGGTCGTTCAGCGCCGGCAAGTTCGTGATCTTCTACTCGTTCCTCGTGATCGGCACGCAGCTCGCCACCTTCATCGACGAGATCGTCAGCATGTGGCAGCTGGCGAAGACCGGCGCAGGTCGCATCACGCAGCTGCTCGCCATCGCACCGGGCGAGGTCGACGCCAGCCTTTCGACACCGCTGCCGGAGGGGTCGACGGGTCTCGAGCTCCACCGTGTCGCCGTCGGGTTCGGCGAGACGACGGCCGTCGCCGACCTCGACCTCCACGTGCAGCCCGGCAGCATGACCGTCCTCACCGGCGGACCCGGCTCGGGCAAGTCCGTCGTCGCCTCGCTCGCGGCCGGCCTGATCCCGCCCACGGAAGGCGACGTGCGCCTCGACGGCGTCGACGTCCGTTCCATCGATCCGGCGGACATGCACCGCGCCGTCCACCTCGTCACCGAGGAACCCTTCCTGTTCGCCCGCACGGTGCGGGAGAACCTGACGATCGGCGCGCTCGCCGGCGCCGTCGATCCTCATGTCCGCATCGACGACGACCGGCTGCACGCCGCCCTCGCGGCCGCCGGCGCCGGTGAGATCGTCGACGAGCTGGCCAATGGGCTCGACGAGCCACTCGGCGACCGGGGCATGACGCTGTCCGGCGGGCAGCGCCAGCGCATCGCCCTCGCCCGCGCCCTCGTCGCGCCGCCGCGGGTGCTCGTCCTCGACGACGCGCTCTCGGCCGTGAACCCGGCACGCGAGGTCGAGATCCTCGGCACCATCCGCGCCCACGCGCCGAACACGGCGATCCTCTGCATCACCCGGCGACCGGGTCCGAGGACGCTGGCGGACCAGGTCGTCGAGCTGCCGCCCGCGGGTTCGCACCGCGCCGTCGCCGCGCCCGGCGAGATCGAGGCACCCGAGGTGAACGCGTTCGCCGCCCTCGCCAACGACGAGGTCTACGACCCGCGGTTGCTCGACATCCTCTCGAGCATCAAGCTCAGCGGTGACGAACCCCAGCTCCCGGAGGAGCCGGCGGTCGACACGACGAAGCCCGCCTCTCTGCGCAACATGCTGCTGCCGCAGAAGCGCCTCGTCGTTCAGGCGCTGGGCGCACTGCTCTTCTTCACCGGCGTGGCGCTCGTGCCCGACCTCATCTTCGGCGACGCGATCGACTACGTGAAGGAGCACAACACGAATGCAACCGACCGGCTCGCCCTCGGCCTGATCGTCGTCGCGATCTGCGTCGGCGCCGGCCAGTACGTGTTCCGCATCGTCAGCTCCAAGGTCAACCAGGGTGTGCTCTACGGACTGCGTCGCCGGATCTTCGAGCGGCTGAGCAAGCTGGGCGTCGAGTACTACGACCGCGAGCTCCCCGGCCAGGTGTCGGCCAAGGTCGTGCACGACATCGACCGCATCTCCCGCTTCCTCGGCACCGGCTTCGGCGAGCCCGGCATGTACCAGCTCGTCTCGAGCGGGGCGTTGTTCCTCGGCGCGCTGGCGATCATCGCCGTGCTGTCGTGGGAGTCCGCACTCGTCCTGCTGCCCTTCGTCGTCGTCCTCGCCGTGCTCACACGGGTGCAGATGCCGATCGCCGACCGCGCGTACGCCGACAGCCGGTTGCGGCTCGGGACCGTCGTGGCCAGGCTGCAGGAGGACTTCGCCGGCCGCTACGTCATCAAGGCGTTCGGCGCCGAGCGCCGAGCGCGCATCGACTTCGAGACCGACGCTCGCGACCTGAGGATGGCGCGGCGGTGGGCGGAGACGGTGTCGAACTCGTACCTCGCGCTGATCAACCTGCTGCTGGCGTTGGCCGGAGCGGCCATCTATTGGCGGGCGGGGTCGCTCGCCTTGGCCGGCGTGCTCACGCTCGGCACCGTCGTCACACTCCGGTTGTTCATCGAGAACGTGCTCCAACCGGTGCGGTTGCTCGGTCGGCTGTGGCCGCAGTACGTCGCCTCTCGGGTCTCCTTCCGGCAGCTCGCGGCCCCGTTCGAGGTGCCGATCCTTCCGGTCGAGCGGGCGTTGGCGGTGTCGTGTCCGGAGCTGGCGGGGGCGATCACGTTCGACCACGCGTCGTTCACGTACCCCGGCACGACTCGGCCGGTCGTTCACGACCTGTCCTTCTCGGTCGAGGCAGGCTCGACGGTCGCCGTCGTCGGCTACACGGGTGCCGGGAAGTCGAGCGTCGCCAAGTTGCTGGGTCGCATCTACGACCCGACCGAGGGACAGGTGTTGGTCGACGGGTTGGACCTGCGCGACCTCGACCTCACGTCGTACCGGCAGCGGCTGGGCATCGTGCCGCAGGACGCGTTCCTCTTCCGTGGCACCGTCCAGTCGAACATCGCCTACGGCCGGCCGGACGCCACGCTCGACGACGTGCGGGCGGCGGCCGAGGGCGTCGGTGCGCTCGAGACGCTGCTCGAGCTCGAGGGACGGTTCGGGGCGTCGGTCGATGAGGAGGGTCGCAACCTCACCGCCGCCGAGCGCCAGCTGATCGCGCTGTCCCGCATGTGGCTGGTCGAGCCCGACATCCTCGTGCTCGACGAGGCGACCGCGTCGTTGGATGCGGACACCGAGGCGCGGGTGCTGGATGCGGTGTGCGCCCTCGGGAAGACGACGATCCTCATCACCCACCGGCTGGCGGTGGCGGAACGGGCCGACGAGGTCGTGATGATCGACGGCGGCCGGTTGGTCGAGCGTGGGAGCCACGAGGAACTGCTCGCGGCAGGCGGCGCGTATGCGTCGTTGTGGACCTGGACCGGGCAGGCCGTCGCGCCGGAGCCGGTCGGCGTGGCCGCGGCGGCGAACGGCCGCCGGCGCCGTCGGCGTGGCTCGGAGGAACCGGAGCCCGACCCCGTCGCGTAGTCGGCCGCGCCGGGGTGGTGTCACACCCCCGTGCTGTACTCGGTGCATGGGGCTGACGACCGATCCGACCGAGGTGCTGCGTCTGCTGGTGGGGCGGGACGATGTGACGTTCCGTCCTGGGCAGCGCGAGGCGATCGACGCGCTCGTGGGGGAGCGGCGGCGGGTGCTGGTCGTGCAACGGACGGGGTGGGGCAAGTCGGCGGTGTACTTCGTCGCCACCCGCTTGCTCCGGTCGGCGGGTGCGGGTCCGACGGTCCTGATCTCGCCGTTGCTCGCGCTGATGCGCAACCAGATCGCGGCGGCGGAGCGGGCCGGCGTGGTGGCGGCGACGATCAACAGCGACAACGTCGACGACTGGTCGGCGATCGAGTCCCGCGTGCGGCGCGGTGACGTCGACCTGCTGCTGATCTCGCCGGAACGGCTGAACAACCTGCGGTTCCGGCGGGACGTGCTGCCGTCGCTGGTGTCGACGGTGGGGATGGTCGTGGTCGACGAGGCGCACTGCATCTCCGACTGGGGGCACGACTTCCGGCCCGACTACCGGCGGATCGCCCGGGTGCTCGAGTCGTTGGGCGACGACGTGCCGGTGCTGTGCACGACGGCGACGGCCAACGACCGGGTGATCGCCGACGTGGTGTCGCAGCTCGGTGACGACCTGACGGTGATCCGCGGCCCGCTGGATCGCGAGTCGTTGGCGTTGTCGGTGGTTGACCTGCCCCAGCCGGCTTCGCGGTTGGCGTGGCTGGCGACGGTGGTGCCGACGTTGCCGGGGTCGGGGATCGTGTACTGCCTGACGATCGGTGACGCCGAGCGGGTGGCGGCGTGGTTGGTGCGGCAGGGCGTGTCCGCGTTGGCGTACAGCGGCGAGTCCGAAGGCGGCGAGCGGGTGCGGGTCGAGGCGGCGCTGCTCGACAACTCGGTCAAGGTGGTGGTGGCGACCTCGGCGTTGGGGATGGGCTTCGACAAGCCCGACCTCGGGTTCGTCGTGCACTACCAGTCACCGGGTTCGGCGATCGCCTACTACCAACAGGTGGGTCGGGCGGGGCGTGCGTTGCCGTCGGCGGTTGGCGTGCTGCTTCGGGGGAACGAGGACCGCGACATCCAGGACCACTTCATCCGGGTCGCGTTCCCGCCCGAGGAGCAGGCGTCGGCCGTGATGGCGCTGCTCGAGTCGAAGCCGGGTGGTGGGCCGGTGTCGATGCCCGAGCTGGAGTCGTCGGTGAACCTCAGGCGTTCGCGGTTCGAGGCGATGCTGAAGGTGCTCGAGGTCGAGGGGGCGATCTCCCGGGGCGACGGCGGGTGGTTCCGCACCGCGCAGCCGTGGTCCTACGACGCCGAGCGGGTGGCGAACGTGACCCGGCAGCGGCGGGAGGAGCAGGCGGCGATGGTCGCCTACGCAACGGGTGATGGCTGCCGCATGTCGTTCCTCCGGGGGCAGCTCGACGACGGCTCGGACCTGTCGCCCTGCGGGCGGTGCGACAACTGCACGGGGGTGTCGTCGGCGGTCGAGCTGCCGGCCGACGTGGTGGCCGAGGCGGTGCAGTTCCTGCGTGCATCGCGCTTGTCGGTCGAGCCGAGGCGGCAGTGGCCGACCGGGTTGGACGAGGTGCGGGGACGCATCCCGAAGGACGAGCAGGCGCGGGACGGTCGGGCGTTGGGGGTGCTCGGAGACGGCGGTTGGGGCTCGGTCGTGGCCGACCTGTTGCGTGGCGGCGACACCGAGGTGAGCGACGAGCTGCTGAAGGCAGCGGCGTCACTGGTGCAGTCCTGGGCCGGCGGTTGGGACGACGACGGTTCGGGCGGCGTCGGCGTGCCGGTGGTGACGTGGGTGCCGAGCGAGCGGCGCCCGAAGCTGGTCGAGTCGTTGGCGCGTGGTCTGGCCGACCGGCTGGGATGGGACGCCATCGAGCTCGTCCGCCGCGGGCGTGCGGCGGCGGGGCGGCCGCCGCAGTCGGAGATGGCCAACAGCTCGCAGCAGGTCCGCAACGTGCTGCGGACGTTCGGCATCGTCGACCCGCCGGCCGACCGTCCGGTGCTGTTGGTCGACGACGTGTCGCAGTCGCGCTGGACCCTCACCGTCGTCGCCGGCCAGCTCATCCGGGCGGGGAGCGGTCCGGTGCACCCGTTCGTGCTCGCTCGCGGCGGGGGTGGTGGCTGACCGCAGGCGAACTCGTCAGGACAGACGGGCGACGACCTGGGCGGCGCGGACGGCGACCCTGGCCATGCAGTCGCGCTGGACCCTCACCGTCGTCGCCGGCCAGCTCATCCGTGCGGGGAGCGGTCCGGTGCACCCGTTCGTGCTCGCTCGCGGCCGAGGTGGTGGCTGACCGCAGGCGAACTCGTCAGGACAGACGGGCGACGACCTGGGCGGCGCGGACGGCGACCCTGGCCATGCAGTCGCGCTGGACCCTCACCGTCGTCGCCGGCCAGCTCATCCGTGCGGGGAGCGGTCCGGTGCACCCGTTCGTGCTCGCTCGCGGCCGAGGTGGTGGCTGACCGCAGGCGAACTCGTCAGGACAGACGGGCGACGACCTGGGCGGCGCGGACGGCGACCCTGGCCATGCCGAGGTCCTCGGCGATGGCGAGCGCCTCGGTGGCGAGGGCTCGGGCTTCGTCGGGCGAGTCCTGCTCGAGGCCGCGGGCCAAGGCGAGGCGGGAGCGGGCGGCGAAGGGGCGGGCGCCCATGCGGTCGGCTTCGCCTGCCGCTTGGCGCAGCAGGGAGACGCCGCCGTCGAGGTCGCCGGCAAGCAGCCGAAGGCCGCCGACGAGGAACGACACCGGCCCGGCGTAGACCAGCCGGGTCGCCTGCACGACGTGGCCGCCGACGTAGGGCTCCAGCAAGGGCAACAACCGCGCGGCGCGTGCGGAGTCCTCGAGCAGCAGGCAGGTGAGCGCCCGCACCGCGAGGTTGAAGAGGCGACCGAGATCGAGCGGTACGTCGTCGAACTCCGAGGCAGCGACGTCGTCGAACAACGCCGCCGCTTCTTCCGCCTCGGCGTCACCGGCGTCGGCCAGCAGCAGCGCCAACCCGGTCTTCCAGTTGACGTTGATGGCCTCGACGTCGATGCGATGCCGCAGCGCGGGCGCGAGCTCGACGCCCCGGCCCTGGTCCCAGCGCAGACCGGCGAGCTGTGCCGACCACGTCCGCATCGCCTCCGCCTCGCTCCAGCGGGCGGTCGTCGTCAGGGCCGCGCCCTGCAGCTCCTCGGCCTCGTCGAACCGCCCCGCAACCGCCGCCAGCAACGAGCGCGACCAGGCGACCTGCGCGGTCAGGTGCGGCAACGGGAGCAAGCCGACGAGCCGCTCGCCCTCCTCGAGCTGCACCGAGGCGCCGGCGACATCGCCCCGTTCGAGCGCGGCGAGGAACAGGAAGTGGTGGCCGAACGCCTCCGCCTCCGTCGCCCGCACCGAACGGGCCGTCGCGACGAGCTCGTCGGCCAGCGCCCGCCGCTCCTCGGCGTTGCCCGGCCGCCACACGGCGATGTGCCGCGTCGCCAGGGCGTAGACCAACGCACGCCGGGAGGTGGCGTCGGAGCCCTCCGCCACCAACGAACGGGCCTCGGCCAGTGCGGCTGCGCTCAGCGCCTCCCGCCGCTCGGCGGCCGAGTCGTCGAAGTGCAGCTCCACCGCCAAACGCCCGAGCACCTCCACCCGCAGCGCCGACGGGGAAGGACCCAACCGCTCCAACGCCTCCTCGTACGCGGCGGCGGCCTCGGCGTCGACGAAACCGACGTCGCTCCACCACCCCCACCACGCGCCGCCGCCGAAGGCGATCGCCGCCCGGGCGAACCTGGAGGCGTCGTCCAACGAACGGGCCGTCGCCAACGCGACCCGCAGCGCGTCCCGAGCGCCGTCGACGTCGCCCTCCCGGCGTCGGGCGATGCCCAGATCCAACGCGAGCGCGAAGCGGACCTCGTCGTCGCCGCCCGCAGCGGGAAGCAGCGACAGCGCCCGCGAGCACAACGACGCGGCCTGCTCGAAGGCGAGCGCCGACAACGCGGCGTCGGCCGCGACCAACGCGTGTCCGACCGCCGCCGCCACCTCGTCCGAAGAAGCGCCGGCCGCCGTCCCCTCCAGGGCGTGGATGGCGAGCTCGGCAAGGTCCTCGGCCCGGCCGGTCGCGGGCCGAGCCGACAGCACCGCCGCGATCCGCTGGTGCATGCGCGCCCGTCGCCGACCCGACAGCGAATCGAGCAACGCCTCCTGCACCAGCGCGTGCGTGAACCGGTACCGGCCGAGCCGTCCCGCCTCCACCAACAGGTGCGCATCGAGTGCGGCCTCGACCAAGGACAGCGTGGCGTCGTCGTCCGGGTCGAGCTCGGCGACCGACGCGGCTGCGTCGACGTCGAACTCCCGTCCGCCGACGGCGGCCGCTGCCAGCAACCGGTCGGCCCCCGGAGGCAACCGGTCGATGCGCCGCCGGATGACGTCCCGCACGCCGGGCGGCACCGTCCGCACGTCGCCGCCACCGCCGATGAGCCGAGCGAGCTCGCCGACGAAGAACGGGTTGCCGGCCGAACGGGCGGCGACGTCGCGGATCACCGCGTCCGACGGCGTCGACGCCAGCGTGTCCGACAGCAACCGACCCACGTCGCCCTCGGTCAGCCCGCCGAGCTCGAGCCGCGTCACCTCCGCCTCCCGCGCCAGCCCCGCCAACGCGTCGGCCAGCTCGCCGTCGACCTCGTCCTGCCGGTAGGTGACGACGACGAGGACCCGCACCGACGCCAGGTGCGGGCCGAGGAACCGCAACAGTCGCAACGACGCGGCGTCGGCCCAGTGGGCGTCGTCCAGCACGACCACCACCGGACGCCGACCCGCCATCGCCTCCACGAACCGGGTCACCGCCCCGTACAGCGAGAAGCGCACCGCCTCGTCGGCGTCGTCCACCACCTCCGGCGCCGGAGGCGCGACCGCCGCCAGCTCCGGCAGCAACCGCACCAGCGAACCGCCGTCCGCCCCGAGCTCCTCGAGCAGCGGCGACACCGCCGCAACGTCGGGCACCAACTGCCGCAGCGCCTCGACCCACGGCCAGAACGCGGGCGTCCCCTCGCTCTCGAAGCTGCGCCCCCACGCCACCGCCGCCCCGCGTTCGAGCGCGGCGGCCGCCACCTCCTCGGCCAACCGGGTCTTGCCGATCCCCGCCTCGCCCGCCACCAGCACCACGCCGCCGCGCCCCGACGCCGCCGTGATCAGTGCGCGCTCGGCCGAAGCCCGCTCGGCATCCCGCCCGACGAGGACGCCGACCCCGTCGTCCGTTTCGTGCGTGGTCTGGTCGGCTGAGCCGCCCGAACCACGCACAGAACGGGAGGGAGGCACCCAGTCGAGCGCGGGGTCCTGCAGCAGGATCTGCTCCTCGAGCGCCTGCAGCTCGGGCTCGGGCTCGGCGCCGAGCTCGTCCCGCAGCACGGTGCGGCCCTCCCGGTAGACCCGCAGCGCGTCCGCCTGCCGCCCCGACCGGTACAGCGCCAGCATCAGCGCCGCCCGCAACCGTGGCCGCAACGGGTGGTCGGCCACCTCGGGACCGAGGTCCGGCACCACCTCGGCGTGTCGCCCCGCACCGAGCAGCGCCTCCGCCCACCACTCGAGCCCCTGCAGCCGCAGCTCCGACAGCCGGGCCACCTCGGCGCCGGCGAACCGCTCGAACGCCGGCTCCGCCAGCGCCGGCCCGCGCCACAACGAACGGGCGGCCGACAACGACTCGACCGCCTGCACCCACGAGCCCGACCGCACCGCCGCCGCGCCCTGCGACACGAGCGACTCGAACACGGCCGAGTCCACCGACGACGGGTCGATGGCCAGCAGGTAGCCGGGCGCCTGGGTCACGAGCACCGACGGCGCCTCGCCGGACGGACGGGCCGGTTCGAGCACCTTGCGGAGGTTCGACACGTACGCCTGCAGCGTCCCGGCGGCCGACGCCGGAGGGTCGTCGCCCCACAGTCCGGCGGCCAGCCGTCCCACCGGGACGACCACACCGGGCGACAGCAGCAACCGCGCCAGCACGGCTCGCTGCTTCGGCCCGCCGAGGTCGAGCGGGACGCCGGTCGATGGGTCGACCACCTCGAGAGGGCCGAGGATCCGGAAGGTCGCGGACGGCGGCGAGGAAGCCACTCCTAGCCCGCTCCAACCGAGCGGCGAGCGCCAGCCGCAAGGATGACGTCATGCAGGTCGTGCTGCCCCGAGCCGGCGGTCCCCTCGAGGACCAGCTCGTGCCCCGGCTCCTGGCCGCGGGCCACGACGTGCGGGTGCTGGCCGCGCCCGAAGGCATCGTCGACCGGCGCGCGCTCCCCACCGGCGTCCGCCTCACGGCCACGACCGACGAGGCCGATGCCCTCGTGGTCGTCGTCGGCCGGCTCGACGGCATGCGCCCTGACGAGCTGCCGAAGCTCGACGAGCTGGCGGCGGGGATCGCGCCGCGCCATGACCGTACGAAGCTCGTGGTCATCGCCCGCAGCCACGTCGTCCGCGTCGAGGAGCAGCTCGCGGCTCACGAGGGTCTGGGGTGGACGTTGCAGGGGGTCACCGCCCTCCACGATGACGTGGCCGCGCTCTTCGCGCGTCGCGCCCACGGCGCGACCCTCGCGGTGCCCGCGGGTGTCGCCCTCCAGCCGGTGGACCCCGGCGAGGTCGCCGATCGCGTCGTCCGCCTCCTGCGCTCCGACCCTGCCGGGCGGGTGCCGGACTTCGGCGGGCCCGCGATCCGCGCCGTCGACGACCTCGCCTGCGCGTGGCTCCGCTGGCGCAACGCCGACGAACCGTGCAAGTGCCGCGTCACCGTCGTCGACCCCGAACCCGACGGGACGGGCGAGCGCTGGCCCGGCGCGTGGCTCTCCCCTCGGCGCACCACGGGGACCCTCGACTTCGACAGCTGGCTCACCGCTCGCCAGGACTGAGGCGCCGCAGCCAGGCGACGAGGCCGAGCGCGCCGAGGTCGGTCGCCGCTGCGATCGAGCCGTCAAGCAGCGCGGCCGCATCGGCATCGCCCGGTGCACGCCGCAGCCGCACGGCCGCGAGCGCGCCCTCGCTCCGCACCGCCCACGCCGCCGCCCCGACGCGCCGGTTCATCGCCGCCGCCTCCTCGAGGACGGGCTCGGCCTCGTCCAACCGGCCGGCGGTGAGCAGCGCGAGACCGAGCGCCCGGTCCGACGCGCCGCAGCAAGCCACGCCCGACCCCGCGAGCACGAGCCGTCCGGTCGCGACCGACAGCAGCTCGGCGATCGCCGCGCCCCCCGTCTCGTCGTCGAGCAGCCACGCGATCTCGGCCAGCAGCGTGAGGGCGAACGTCCACGTGGCGTCCTCCGGCACGGTCGCCGCCGGGTCGGCCAGCAACGAACCGGCGACCATCCGCGCCTCGTTCGTCCGTCCGGCGAGACCGCGCTGCACGCCGAGCGCGGAACGGACGAGGACGTTGTCGGGGAACGCGCTGTGCAGCGCGAGGAGCGATGGTTCGAGGTCATCGAGGCCGCCGACGTCGAGCGCGTGGACGAACCCCCACCCGATCTGGCCCCACAGCGCCCGCCGTCCGAGGGCCACGCCGCCGACCGCCCGCGCCGCCTCGGCGAGCGTCGCGGCCTCGGCGTAGCGCGCCTCCAACGAGGCGTGGGCCGCTTCCAGCACCCGGGCGTACCAGGCGTAGAACGGCTGGCGCAGCGCCTCGGCCCGTCCGTCGACCAGCCGCACCTCGTCGAGGAAGGTCGGCACGTCAGCAGCCTCCAACGCGTCGATGGCCAGCGCGATGTGGCCCTCGAGCGCGGTCTGGTCGGCGCCGCCCTCCTCCGCCAGCGCGACGAGCTCCCTCGTCGTCGCCAGCCGCTCGAACGGCGAGGACCGTCCCCACAACGTGCTTCGGCGCGCCGACAGCGCGGCCGCCTCCAGCGCCGGCGAGCCGAGCCGGCGGGCGACCGCGACCGACTCCTCGGCCGCCGCCCGCCGCCGTTCGATCTGGGGCGAGAGGTACAGGGCGAGGGCGAGGTGGGCGAGCACCCGCACGCGGATGGACGAGTCGTCCGGCGGCAGCAGGTCGAGGGCGGTCTCGAGCAGGCCGATGCGCTCCTCGTCGAGGAGCCCGAAGTCCATGCCGACGACCGAGCCCGGCAGCGCCAACCCGATGGCGGCGGCGGCCACGAGCTCGGCATCGCCCGCCCGCTCGGCCAGCGCGGCCGCAGCCAGGCAGGCGGTGCGGCTGGCCGCCGGATCGCCAGACGCGCGCTTGGCCGCGGCCAGCGCGACGAGCAGGCCGGCGTGCGCTCGAGGATCGACGATCGCGCCCTGGTGGTCGATGGCGTCGAGCGCCCGCTGGTACAGGTCGGCGCCGGTCTCGTAGCCGAGGCGCTCGACCGCCCGATCGCCGACCGCGAGCGATGCCTCCACCGCTCTGGCCGCGACCGACGGCGACGTCCCCGCCGCCGCGCAGAGGTGGCGGGCGAGCTCGCCGAGCCGCACGTCGTCGTCGTCGCCGCCACCGACCGAGCCGGGTCCCGTGGCCTCGATGGCGTCGGCGATCGCCGCGTGGAGGCGCGCCCGCCGCAGCACGCTCAGTCCCTCGACCAGCGTGTCCTGGACGAGCGCGTGCGTGAACCGGAACCGGTCGGCGACCCGGTCCTCGGCCAACAGGTGCAGCTCGGTCGCGGTGTCGAGGGCGTCGTCGGTGTCGTCGCCTGCGACCGCTTCCAGGACGCGGGCGTCGAAGGTCCGCCCGATGACGGCGGCGATCTGGAGGACCCTCGCCGCCGCACCCGGCAGCCGTTGCAGGCGTTGGCGCACCACGTCGCGCACGGCGGCGGGCACGGCCTCGGCCCGCAGCTGGTCCGGTCCGAGGCGGACGAGCTCGGTCACGAAGAACGGGTTGCCGCCGGAGCGGTTGACGATCACGTCGACGACGTCCGGGTCGACGGCGTCGTCGCCGGCGGAGGCCTGCACCAGCTCGACGATCTCGTCGGCGGACAGCCCGGCGAGCTCGTGCCGCGACACCGACGGCTGGCGGGCGAGGTCGGCGAGGAGCTCGCGGACCTCGGGCCGGTCGATCTCGTCGGAGTGCAGCGTGACGACGACGAGCACCGCGGCCCCGGCGAGGTGGCCGGCGAGGAAGGAGAGGAGGCGGAGGCTCGGGGCGTCGGCCCACTGCACGTCGTCGAGCACCACGAGCACCGGCTGGCTCGACGAGACGGCGCTCAGGAGGGCCGTGACCGCGTCGTACCGCTGGTAGCGGGCGGCGTCGGGTGCCATCGCCGAGATCGGCGCCGGCGCCGCGCCATGGCCGAGGTCGGGCACGAGGGCGAGCACGTCGGCCGTCCGCGCGTCGAGCAGGGCAGCGAGGTCGACCTGGGCGTCCAGGGCCCGCAGCACCTCCGCCCACGGCCAGAACGCGGGCGCGTCGCCGGTCGGCACGCAGGTCGCCCACGACGTCGCCCACCCCTCGCCCGTCGCCCGGTCGACGACCTCCTCGGCGAGCCGGGACTTGCCGATGCCGGCGTCCCCCTCGAGCAGCACGATCCGCCCCTGGCCGCCGCGGCGGGCGGACTCCGATGCCGCCCGGATGGCGGCCCGCTCGGCCGTTCGGCCGACGAGGCGGACCCGCGTCGGACGTTCGGTCGAGGTGGCCGGTGCCGGCTCGGAACCCTCGCCCTCCCGCAGCTCGGCCTCGAGGGCCCGGAGCGCGGGTGAGGGGTCGAGTCCCAGCTCGTCGGCGAGTCGTTCCTGCAGGTCGCGGTAGCTGGCCAGGGCCTCGCCGGTGCGGCCGGCGGCGTGCAGCGCCCGGAGCAGCGAGGCCCGCAGGCCCTCCCGCAGCGGGTGCGATCGCACCTCCCGCTCGAGCTCGGGCAGGGCGGTGGCCGCCGCCTCCCGTCCGCCGGCGACCCGCAGCGCGAAGCCCTCCTCCATCGCCGCCAGCCGGGTCTCCTCGAGCCGCCTTGCCTCGGCGACGGCGAACGGCTCCGACGCCAGGTCCGCCAGCGCCGGACCGTGCCAGAGCCCGAGCGCCTCGCCGTACGACTCGAGCGCTTTCGCCCGGTTCCCCTCGCCCGCGGCCGTCCTGGCGTCCCGGACGAGGGCCTCGAACCGGCGGGCGTCGACCGAGGCCTCGTCCACCGTGAGCCGGTACGCGCCGGGTTCGCCCGCGAGCGTTGCGTCCGGTTGGAGCACCTTGCGCAGGTTGGCCGCGTACGACCGGAGACTCACCTCGGCGCGGGCGGGCGGCGCCCCGTCCCACAGCAGGTCGGCGAGTCGTTCGGTCGTCACCGAGGTGTTGGCGTGGAGCAGCAGGAGGGCCAGCAACCCCCGCTGCTTGGGCGTGCCGAGCTCGACGGGCCGACCGCCGTCCCGCACCTCGAGCGGTCCAAGGATCCGATACTCCACGGCGGGTTGGAGGCTAGGGGCCAGCGTTCCTAGTGAACGTCAGCAGGCCGCCAAGAGGGGTGTCGCAAGGTACGGCCATGCCGAGGAAGGAGGTCGCCATGTTCGCCAAGAGACTGCTCGCCACGTTCGCCATCGCCCTCACCCTCTTCGGTGCGGGCCGCCTTCCCGAGGTGGACGACCTCCTCGAGCGGGTGCCGACCGCCGTGCGGGCGTGGAGCAACTGATGACGGAACACGTGCTGTTCTCCATCCTCCATCGCGGCATGGTGAGCGACTTCGCCAAGCTCGAGATCGCGGTCGACGACCTGACGCTGGCCGACCGGGTCGACGGCGGCCGGGCCCGGGCGATGGACCACTGGTTCCGGGGGTTCTCGAAGCTGCTCCGCCACCATCACCGGGTCGAGCACGACGTCTTCTGGTCGGCGCTGGAGGACCGCCTCGGCCCGGTTGACGGCGTGCGCCGCCTGCTCGTCGACTTCGAGGTGCTCGACGCCGCGCTCGACGCAGTGCAGCGGGCGTTCTGGGAGATGCGCCACAACCGGGACTTCGTCGTGCCGCAGGCCGCGCTGGTGGCGCGCATCGGCGAGGCCCGGCGGGCGCTCGATGTCTACGTGGACCGGGAGGAGGCGGACGTCGTACCGCTCTTCCAGGCCACCTTCCCCGGCGACGAGTTCCCCTCGGTCGATCCCCGGATCAGCAAGGGCCTCGGCCTCGGCGGCATCGCCTTCGCCGTGCCGTGGGGCATCGGCGCCATGACCGACGACGAGCGGGCGACCTTGCTGCCGGAGGTGCCGTTCCCGCTGCGGGTGGCGTACCGGGCGTTCCACTTCTCGTACCAGCGCAAGGCGGCGGCGCTGAACCTGTGGGCGCCCCGGTCTCTAGCGTTCGCCGCGTGAGTGACACGTCGGGTCTCTTGGAATCGATGCCCTTCGCCGTGGCGATGGGCGTCCAGCTCGACGCCGCTTCGACGGACGAGGTGCGTGGCCACCTCGACTGGGCGGCCGATCGATGCACGGTGGGCGGTGCGCTCCACGGCGGCGCGCTGATGGCGCTGGCGGATTCGCTCGGCGCCATCTGCGCGTTCCTCAACCTGCCCGAGGGCGCGGCCGGGACGTCGACGATCGAGTCGAAGACGAACTTCTTCCGCGGCGTCCGGTCGGACCGCGGGCCGGTGTCGGCGACGGCGACCCTGCTGCATGCGGGGCGGACGACGATCGTGGTGCAGACCGACGTGCGCGACGCCGCCGGCAAGCGGGTCGCGCTCGTCACCCAGACGCAGGCGGTCCTGTCGGCCTGAGGGTCCAGCTCCATCGATAGGTCCCCGGGCCGACGAGGTACGACGGCAGGGTGTCGGGCCCGCAGCTGGCGGTGCCGAGGCCGCGGTGGGCGGCGTCGATGGTGACGATCACTTCGTGCCGTGGGGCGAGCTCCACGTCGTGCGTCGTTTGGTCGAGGTCGGCGGCGGTGAAGTGGCTGATCGAGACGTGCAGCGGCTTCTCGAACCGGAGCTCGAAGCCCTGTCGCGTCGTGGGGTCGAGCACCCGGACCCAGCGCACGTCCTCGTGCCCGCCGTGCTCCTGCGGCCGGATGTAGGGGACGTACTCGTCGGTCACGGTCGACCGCCACCGCTGGACGGGCGCGCCCCGCTTGCGATCGGGATACGTCTCGGCGGGGCCCCGGCCGAACCACTCGAGCTCCTCGAGCCCGGGGGCGAACGTCAGCACCGTTCCCACCCGCGGCAGGTCGTCGTATCGGTCGGGGACCGTGGCCGACTCCTCGACGAGGAGACCGCCATCGGCGAGACGGGTGACGCGCTGCGAGTGGGAGATGCCGAGCTCCTCCGCGGTGCGGTGGTCGAGGCCCCACTCCCGCCACCGGTGCGCCGGGGTCGCCGCCGCTGGTTGGCCCGCCCGGATCCGGTCGTTGTCGACCGGCGCCCGCCACACCGTCAGCCGCGGCTCGCCGACCACCCCGTCCGGCCACACCACGGCTTTCTCCCAGTTCGGTATGGCCTGACGACCGGAACTGGGGGAAGGCGGTGGCAGGAGGAGCTGCTGGAAAGCGACCTCGAAGCCGGCCGGCGCCCAGGGCTCGTCCTCGGCGAGGCGAACGTGGAACAGCAGGCTGCGCTCGCCGCCGCCCGCGCCGGTGTCGACGTCCAGCCCGGGAACGAGCTCAGCCAACCGCACCACCGCGGACCCGCCCGGCGGCACGTCTGGCGGCACGACCTGTTCCCCGGCGACGGTCATTGCCGCCAGACCGTCGACGAGCAGCTCCACGTCGACCGTGAAGCGCCCCAATCCGGAGAAGTCCTGGCGGTTCTCCACCAGCACGTCGCCGCCAGCCGCATCGACCCACGACAGCCGCAACGGCGACGCCAGCTGCCGGTGCTCCCAGAGCGCCGGCTTCGGCCGCCGGTCCGGCCACACGACCCCGTCCAGGCAGAAGTGCCCGTCGTTGGGCGAGTCGCCCCAGTCGCCGCCGTACGTGTACCGCCACGCCGAAGGACCGTCGGGCGTCGCCTGCCGCAACCCGTGGTCCCACCACTCCCAGATGAACGCGCCCTGCAGCCCGTGGTGCGACTCGATGGCGTCCCAGTACTCGGCCAGGCACCCGTTCGAGTTGCCCATCGCATGCGAGTACTCGCACAGGATCAACGGCCGCTCGTCACCCGCCACCGGCGCCGTCGCCCAGTCCACGAGACGAGCGATGGGCGGGTACATCGGGCACACGACATCGGTCACCGACGACCCCCGGTCCAGCCCGAGCATGACCGCACCCTCGTACTGCAGCGGACGAGAAGGGTCGTACCGCCGGATCCACGCCGCCATCGCCTCGTGGTTCGCCCCGTGCCCCGACTCGTTGCCGAGCGACCACAACACGACGCACGGATGGTTCTTGTCCCGTCGCACCATCCGGGCGCCCCGCTCCAACCACGCCGAGGCATACGAAGGGTCGTGACACAACGTGAACATCGAAGCGTGCGTCTCGAGGTTCGCCTCGTCGATGACGTACAGGCCGACCTCGTCGCACAGATCCAGGAACCGGGGGTCGTTCGGGTAGTGCGACGTCCGAACGGCGTTGAAGCCCCACCGCTTGATCGCCACCGCATCGGCCCGCAGGTCGTCGACCGTCAGCGCCCGCCCTCGGTCCGGGTGGAAGTCGTGCCGGTTCACACCCCGGAACAGCACGGGCCGCCCGTTCACCCGCAGCTCCCGCCCGCCGACGTCGACCCGCCGGAACCCGAACACGACCGGCACCACCTCGACCACCGCACCGGACGGGTCGACGAGTGACACCAGCAGCCGGTACCGGTGCGGCGCCTCGCTCGACCACGCCGACACGCCGGGCACCACCGCCGACGAACGCACGACGTTGCCCGTGAAGCCGAACGCCCGCGACGCACGGGTCGGCACCGCGCCGCCCAACGCGACGTCGACCGCCGAGGCGTCCCAGGTCTCGAGCGCCGCCTCGACCCGCCAGCCCTCGCCCGGCGACCCGTCCACCTCGACGCGGAGGTCGAGCACGCCGTCGACGAACGAGTCGTCCAGCCCCGCCGTCACCTTCACGTCGCCGATCGCCACCGGCGCGGGCGCCGCACGCAGGAACACCTCCCGCGGCAACCCGCCGTGCCACCAGTGGTCCTGGTCCTCGAGGTGCGACGCGTCCGACCACTTCACGACCACGCAGCACACGACGTTGTCGTCCCGCCCCACCGACACGAACGGTGTCACGTCGAACTCCGCCGCCAACCGCGAGTCCTTGCTCAGCCCGACCAACGAGCCGTTGACGATCACCGCCAGCGCGCTCTCCGCCGACCCCACCGACAGGACGATGCGCCGCCCGGCCCACGTTGTCGGCACCGCGAACCGACGCCGGTAGCAGCCGGTCGGGTTGTCGTCCGGCACCGTCGGCGGCGGCGTGTCGAACGGCATCTGCACGTTCGTGTACTGCGGCCGGTCGTACCCCTGCATCGTCCAGCAGCCGGGGACGTCGACCTCGTCCCAGGACGAGTCGTCGAGGTCGCGGTCACCGACGGACGGCGGCACCTCCAACGGTGAATCCAACAAGCGGAACCGCCACCGTCCGTCCAACGAGGCGAACCACGGCGAGCCCGACCGATCACCCACCCGGGCCGCGTCGACGTCGTCGAACGACAGCAGCGGACTGCGCATCGGCAGCCGGTGCAACGAGACGAGCTCCGGCGCCGCCCAGAACCGCAGGGCGGCGAGATCGATCATCGCCGCCCCTCCCCGGCACCCCGCCCGGTCACGCCCAGGGGCGTGGGGCGGCGCCGTCGATCTGCTGGACGAACTCGTCGAGGTACCAGGTTCGGTACGACACGACGTCCTCCGGCGACGCCAGCGTCAGCAGGTGCTCGCCGGCGAGGCAGAACTCGTCCGCCGCGTCGAGCAGCTCCCGCAGGTGCTCGCACGCGGGGCCGACGTCGGCCGGCACGCGGTACTCGAGGTCGACCGACTCCCGGCCGTCGTCGATCGCCTGGTTCAGCTCGGCCTGCGTCCCGCTGGTGAAGCCGGAGTAGCGGCCGCTCAGCTCGTCGACGAGGTCGAGCAGGCGGGTGGCTTTCCAGCACAGTGGGATCCGAAGCTTGGAATTCACGTGACTTGAAGTCGCGGCCGCACTGACCCTATAGTGAGTCGTATTAATTTAAATCATACCAACATGGTCAAATAAAACGAAAGGCTCAGTCGAAAGACTGGGCCTTTCGTTTTAATCTGATCGGCACGTAAGAGGTTCCAACTTTCACCATA
>JADMIO011875006.1_pt1 | contig 52836 bp, 55 predicted proteins | sample 8958161 | NCBI WGS metagenome assembly JADMIO01 (sample SAMN16585339, study PRJNA669376) | soil metagenome | isolation source: Crop rotation soil | place: USA: Cullars Rotation, Alabama | collected 2011 | reverse complement strand
GGCCGCGACTTCAAGTCACGTGAATTCCAAGCTTCGGATCCCACTGTGCTGGAAAGCCTGCTGCTCCTGCGAGCGGTTGCGGTCCTGCGGGTTGTTGGGATTGGCCATCAGTTCCTCCTTCGGTGGACAAAAACCGACGCGTCCACCGTGCCGACCTAACGTCCCCTTCAACAGGCTCGTTCCCGGCCTGCGCAACTCCGGGCCGCGGCAGTCGTTAGCTCACTGTCGCCATATTCGAGAGGCTTTCAGTGAATCGCATCCCCGGCCCCCGCACCGCGCATCTGTGCGTCGACATGCAGCGCATGTTCGGTGACGATTCGCCGTGGCACATGCCGTGGATGGCTAAAGTCGTGCCGCACGTGGTCGAACTGACGCAGCGCCACCCCGAACGCACGATCTTCACCCGCTTCATCCCGCCGCCCACGCCCGAGGACGTGCCCGGTGCCTGGCGCGCCTATTACGAGCGCTGGGAGGACATGACCCTGGACCACATGGACCGCAGCCTGCTCGGCCTGGTCGAGCCGCTGCAGCGCTACGTGCCGCCAGCGCGGATCGTCAACAAGCGCTTCTATTCTGCGTTCCGGCAGACTTACCTGCGCCGCATCCTCGCCGAGGGGCACTACGACTCGCTTGTCGTCTCCGGCGGCGAAACGGACGTGTGTGTTCTGTCGACGGTGATGTCGGCGATCGACCTCGGCTTCTTTGTGTTCATTCCTGCCGACGCGGTGTGCAGCTCGAACGACAAGTTCCACGACTGCCTTCGCGAGCTCTACAACGACCGCTTCAAGTCGCAGATCGAGGTCACGACGTCGGACACGGTTCTGACAGCGTGGGTGTGAGCGGCGTGGCCTAGCCCCAGGCGGTGTCGTCGATCAGGCTGGCCTCCAGCCACGCGCGCAACAGGCCGGCAGCGCGTTCCGCTGCAGCCTCGGCGGAATCCGCATGACCCGCAAGCACTTCACAGATCTCCGGAAACGTCGCACCGGCGCGAGCCGCGTCGATTGCCGCAGCCTCGTCCGCCGTCATCGAGCGATATTGCGCGTCAGCGTCGGCCGCCGGGCGCCAGATCAACCAGTCGATCGCACCGTCGGCAGGCGGCACATCGAGCTCGCCGGGCGTCACGGAATCGCGCTGCTGATAGGCCTGTGGTGCCTGGTGCAACAGCGTCAGGCGCCGTAGCGCCGGGATGAATGTGAGACGCATCGTCGCCCAAGCCTCAGGCGGCGCGGCCGCAAGCTGCTCGAATGTCAGTGGCTGGCAGTCGGCCGCGTCGTAGGCCTCGCCGAGCGCCCATTCGAAGCGTGCCATCTCGGCCGCGGCTGGCGTGGCCGAGAAAGGCGGTGTGGCAGCGAGGAAATTCGCGAGGTGGCGCCCGAACCAGCGCACTGAGGGATGTGTCGAGGGGTGCGCGGCGATATAGGCGCGGGCCATGAAGTCGAACGCCGCCGGACCGGCCATCGCCCGCACGCCGGGATAGTCGATGGTCAGCGCCTCGATCAGGCGCAGCGCGTAGGCGTCGCGATAGACCGCCAGCAATGTGTCGCGATCGGCCTTTTCGGTATCCAGCACGCGTGAACGCAGGGCGTCAGCCGTACCGCGCATCCAGGTCGCGAACTCGGCCTGCAGCGTGCCCAGCGCGCTCATGCCGCTTTCTCCGGCGCCGGCAGCACATCACGCGCAATGCGCCGTGCCTGGTCGAGCTCCGCCAGCAGGTCGGCGTAGGGTGGAATATCGTCGTCGCGCTCGATCATCGTCGGCACTGGTCCGAAGCGGCGCAACGCTTCAGCGTAGAGCGTCCAGACATCACCGACCACGGGATGATCGTGGGTATCGATGATGTGCGTGCCCATGTGGCTGTGGCCGGCGAGATGGATTTGCTTCACCCGCATCGGCGGGATCGCGGCAAGATATGCGCGCGGGTCGAACTCGTGGTTGAAGGCCGAGACGTAGATATTGTTGACATCGAGCAGGATGTCGCAATCGGCGCGTTCGGCCAGCGCAGCGAGGAAGTCCCATTCGCTGAGCTGCGATTCGGCGTAGCGCACGTAGCTCGAGACATTCTCGAGCAGGATGCGTTGGCCGAGGAACTCTTGAACCTGACCGACGCGCGCGGCGACGTGCGCCAGCGCTTCCTCGGTGTAGGGCAACGGCAGCAGATCGTGCAGGTTGATGCCGGCGTGGCCGGTGAAGCAGAGATGGTCTGAGACCACGCGCGGCTCGACGCGTTCGATCAGCGTCTTCAGCGCGGCGAGGTAGTCAGCATCGAGCGGATCGCTGGCACCGATCGACAACGACACACCGTGCAGCGCCATCGGATAGTCGCGACGCAGGCGATCGAGCCAGACCAGCGGGCGGCCGCCGGCGACCATGTAGTTCTCGCTCAGCGCCTCGAACCAGTCGACGCGACCGGGTTGATCGGCGATCTCCTGGTAGTGCTGGTGGCGCAGCCCGAGGCCGAACTGCATCGTGGTGGTCGATCCCATGGGCAGAGTGTAGCGCCAAGACGGAATGGGCGCCGCCGGTTCCCCGGGGCGCCCGTCCGCTTCAGCGGGAAGAGGCCCGCGATCAGCCGGCGACCTTGCCGCCCTTGCTGGTGCACTCGGCCTGGTCCTTGACCGAGATCCAGCCCTGGCCCTTGCAGGCGTTCATGCCCTTGCAGGACGACGAGGCTGTCTTGCAGGCGCTGGTGCCCTTGCAGGAGTTGACGCCGGCGCACTTCACGCCGCCGTCCTGGGCCTGCGCCACGCTGGCAATCGTGCCGGCGGCGAACAGGGCGGCGGCAGCGGCGGCGATCAGTGCGGTCTTGTTGGTCATGAATGGAGCTCCCTTGGTGATGACGTGCCAGCACTGCCGACACGCGAACACCATGACGGGTAAAGCAGATCACCGTGAAGTAACAGCTTGGCGAGGCAGCGACACGAGCGTGTGAAGCTTCTCACTGACGCGAATGGAGTCTACGTCGTGGCCGCGCGATCGGATGAAAAATACTGGTCGGGGCTGCGGGACTCGAACCCGCACGGGCAAAAGCCCAACGGATTTTAAGTCCGTTGCGTCTACCAATTCCGCCAAGCCCCGCGCCTTTCTCCCTTCCTAGCGTTCCGCGACGCTCGCCTCAACGAGCATCGCGGACGCCGGCGTGACAGGCGCGGGGTTGCGGATGGCGCTAATCGAGCTTCTTCGACGGCACGCCCGGCGTGGTGACCGACGGCGGATTGACCGGCGGCGTCGTGGCGCCAGCCGAGCCCACGGACGGCGGCGTCACGGAGCCGGAGCTGACCGGCGGCGGGGTCACACCACCGGCGGACGGCGCCCGGACGCCAGGCGTCTCCACTTTCGGCGGCGTCGCCGGTGGCGTGGTGACACCACCCGAGCCGACCGACGGCGGCGTAACGGTGCCCGAGCCAACCGGCGGGGTGGTGACCGTCTGGGCGAACGCAGGACCGGCGATCATCGCCAGACCAAGGACGAGGGCGATCTTTTTCATATACAGCCTCCAGGTTGAGACGATCGCCTAACGTCCGCTTCGGCGCCGACGTTGCGCATGAACAGAATCGGCCGAACCCATCATCTTGTGTCCGGTTCGCGGCTCGTTCTCCAACACGCGGTAGGCCGCAAGCCCTTGCAACGACTCGTTTTTTCGCGAGTTGAATCGCGTTGTTGCGAGGGAGAGGGACATGGCGGCAAGACCGACATGGCAAGGCCATCTGCGGCTATCTTTGGTGACCTGTCCGGTGGCGCTCTACAAGGCCACCGAGGCACGCACCGGCGTCAGCTTCAATCTGATCAATCCGAGCACCAAGAGTCGCGTCAAGCAGGTGCTGACAGATGCCTCGACGGGCGAGGCGATCGACCGCAAGACGCTGGTCAAGGGCTTCGCGATCGCCAAGGACGAGTACGTGCTGATCGATCCCGAGGAGATCGACGCGCTGAAGGTCGAGTCCACACGCATCATCGACCTCGAGCGCTTCGTCGAGACGCAGTCGATCGACCGCATCTACTGGGACGAGCCCTACTACCTGGTGCCCGACGGCAAGACCGGCATCGAGGCCTTCGCGGTGATCCGCGACGCCATGCGCGAGAAGGAGCGCGTCGGGCTGGGCCGCGTCGTGCTGAGCCAGCGCGAGCGCATCGTGGCGCTGGAGCCGCGCGACGAGTTGATCCTGCTGACGACCTTGCGCGCGCATGACGAGGTGCGCGATCCCGACGACCTCGTCGCATTGCCCAAGGTGCCGAAGACGGCGCGCGCCATGCTCGATATCGCCGACAAGATCATCGAGCAGCAGCAGGGCGACTTCGCGCCGGCGGAATTCGTCGACCGCTACGAGGACGCGGTGCGCGCGCTGATCGAGCGCAAGCGCAAGGGCCAGAAGCCGGTGCGCGCCGAAAAGCCGGAGCGCGACGAGGACAGCAATGTCGTCGACCTGATGGAGGCATTGCGCCGCAGCATCGGTGCCGCGCCGGCGCGGCGCGGTGCCAGCGATCGGCCGCAGCCGGCGAAGCGCCGTGCCGCCACCCGCACGGCACCCAAGCGTCACGGCAAGGCAGCCTGAACGACAACGGGCGCCGCATCGGCGGCGCCCGTCGTTTACGCTACGCTGAACTCGCTGCTAGTAGGTCCCGCGCTCGGTGCGCCAGACGCCGTACGAGTCGTAGTAGCCCGGCGAGTAGTAGTTGTAGTACCGCGGGGCCGGCGCGGGCGTGAGGGCAACGGTGTAACCCGGGCTGTAGGCCGGAGCCTGATAATAGACAGTGCGCGTCTCGACCGGCCCGCACGCGGCGAGCAGAGCCGCCGCCGCCGCGCTGATCAGCATCGTGCGAATCATGTGAATCTCCTTGGGCATGCGCCTCATTGGCGTATGCGACACCAACGCGCGCTTCGCGAGGCCGGTTGCTGGCGCCGCCGTATCGTCACCGCTGTGGCGAATACAAGGCGGTCGCAACGCCGGTCCCAGTGGGGCGTTTCACTGGCTATGCAACACGATGCAATGCGCGGACGCTCGATGAACTATCTGCCGGAGAGCCGCATTGCCGGCGGCATCCTCATCGGCAGGATCATCATAGCCGGGCTAGTTGTCGCCAGCGCGCTGATGCTCATTGCGGCGGTGTGGATCGCCCTGACCGTCTAGGCGCCGATCAGCTGCGCAGGTGGCACGACACCCAGTGACCCGGGGCCGTCTCCTTCAGATGCGGCACGTCGACGGAGCAGCGCGCCACCGCGATCGGACAGCGCGTATGGAAGTGGCAGCCCTTGGGCGGACGGATCGGATTGGGCACGTCGCCCTGCAGCACGATGCGCTTGCGCTTGGCCTTGGGGTCGGGCACCGGCACCGCCGACAGCAACGCCTCGGTGTAGGGATGCGTCGGGTTGGCGTAGAGGTCCTTGGCGGTGGCGATCTCGACCACGCGCCCGAGATACATCACCGCCACGCGATCGCTGATGTGCTCGACGACGCTGAGATCGTGGGCGATGAAGAGATAGGTGAGGCCGAACTTCTCCTGCAGATCCTCGAGCAGGTTGATCACCTGCGCCTGCACCGAGACGTCGAGCGCCGAGACCGGCTCGTCACAGACGATCAGCTTGGGCTCGACCGCCAGCGCGCGGGCGATGCCGATGCGCTGGCGCTGGCCGCCGGAGAATTCGTGCGGATAGCGGTGCATGTACTCCGGCCGCAGGCCCACCGTCTCCAGCAGGTCGACAACGCGCGCCTCGATGTCCTTGTTGGTCTTGGCCAGGCCGTGGATCTGCAGCGCCTCACCGATAATGCTGGCAACGGTCAGGCGCGGGTTGAGCGAGGCATACGGGTCCTGGAAGATGATCTGCATGTCGCGGCGCAGCGCACGCAGTTCCTCGACGCCCATCTTGCGGACGTCCTTGCCCTGGAACCAGATCTCGCCCGAAGTCGGCTCGATCAGGCGCAGGATGCAGCGGCCGGTGGTTGACTTTCCGCAGCCCGACTCGCCCACGACACCCAGGGTCTCGCCCTGCGCCACCTCGAGGCTCACGCCGTCGACGGCATGCACGTGATCGATCACGCGCGAGAGCACGCCACCGCGCACGTCGAAATGCTTCTTGAGGTCCTTGACCTTCAGCAGCGGCTCGCTCATGCCGCGATACTCCTGCCCTGCCCTTCATAGAGGATGCAGGCGACGCTGTGGCCGGGCGCAACTTCGATCAGCGGCGGCTGACCTTCGAGACATTGGGCACGCGCGAACTTGCAGCGCGCGGCGAAACGGCAACCTTCAGGCGGATTGAGCAGGCTGGGCACGGTGCCCGGGATCTGCTCGAGCCGCTCATGCCCGCGCTGGCTGGAATCGACGCGCGGGATCGAGCGGATCAGGCCCTGGGTGTAGGGATGCCGCGGGTTCTCGAACAGAGATTCCACCGGCGCTTCCTCGGCCACCTTGCCGGCATACATCACCACGACTCGCTGCGCCGTCTCGGCGACCACGCCCATGGCGTGGGTGATCAGCAGGATCGACATGCCGAAGCGCGCCTTCATGTCGGCCAGCAGTTCCAGGATCTGCGCCTGGATGGTCACATCGAGCGCCGTGGTCGGCTCGTCGGCGATCAGTAGCTGCGGCTTGCAGGCCAGCGCCATGGCGATCATCACGCGCTGGCGCATGCCGCCGGAGAATTGGTGCGGGTAGTCGTTGACGCGCCGCGGTGCGTTGGGGATCTGCACCAGCTTCAGCATCTCGACCGCGCCCTCCATCGCCGCCTTGCGCGAGAGCTTCTCGTGCAGGCGCAGCGATTCGGCGATCTGGTCGCCCACCGTGTAGACCGGATTGAGCGAGGTCATCGGCTCCTGGAAGATCATGCCGATCTCGCGGGCGCGGATCTTGTCCATCTCCGCATTGCCCAGCGGCACCAGATCGCGACCACGCCATAACACCTCGCCTTCGACGATGCGGCCGGGCGGCATGTCGATCAGCTTCATCACCGTGCGCGCCGTCACCGTCTTGCCGCAGCCGGACTCGCCCACCACCGCCAAGGTCTCGCCCTTGTCGATGTGCAGGCTCACGCCATCGACGGCGCGCACCATGCCGCCTTCGGTGGCGAACCAGGTCTTGAGCCCGCGAATGTCGAGAAGGGGCGCTTCCTTGCCGGCCGCGCCCGCCCCGTCTGCCAAAGGCATGTTCATCCAATCACCCGACGCGGATCGAGGGCGTCGCGCAAGCCGTCGCCGATGAAGTTGATGGTGAGCACGGCGAGGAAGATCGCGGCGCCGGGGAACAGCGCCCAATGCGGCGCGATGTCGAGATAGTCCTTGGCGTCGAACAGCACGCGGCCCCAGGTCGGCGTGTCGGGCGGGAAGCCCAGGCCGAGGAAGCTGAGCGTCGATTCGGCGAGGATGGCGGCGGCCACGTCGATGGTGCCGGCGACGATCACTGGTCCCAGCGCATTGGGCAGGATGTGGCGGATCACCAGCCGCGTCTTCGAGGCGCCCAGCGCCTTCGCCGCCTCGACGAACTCCTTCTCGCGCAGCGACAGGAATTGCGCACGCACCAGGCGTGCCACGGGCATCCAGCGCAGGCCGCCGATGATGGCGATTACCAGCAGGAAGGTGCCGCCTTCGACGCCGATGATCGATTTCAGCTTGTCTCGGAACAGATAGATCACCAGCAGCAGCAACGGCAGCTGCGGCAGCGACAGAAAGAGGTCGGTGACCCACATCATGAACGCATCGACCCGGCCGCTCGCCATGCCGGAGATGGCGCCGATCAGGATTCCGACGGAGACCGCCACCGCCATCGCCGCCAGGCCGACGGCGAGCGAGATGCGCCCGCCATAGAGCAGGCGCGCCAGCAGGTCCTGACCGAGATCGTCGGTACCCAGCGGATGGGCGAGCGAGGGACCTTCGAGCTTGGCGCCGAAATCGATCTCGTTGATCGGCATGCGCCAGACCATCGGCCCGAAGACAACCGCCAGGATCAGCAGCGAGAGGACGCAGAAGCTGGCGAACGCCAGGCGATGGCGCCGGAAGCGGCGCCAGGCATCGGCCGTCGGCGAGAAGCGCCGCGCGGGCTGCGCGGCGACGACGGGCGCCTGGGGCTCAGCGGAAAGCGATGCGGGGGTCGAGCCAGCCATAGAGGATGTCTGCGATGAGGTTGAAGAGGATGACCAGGCAGGCGAACACGAAGGTGACACCCATGACCACAGGGGTGTCGTTCGATTGCATGGCGGAGATCAGCAGCGAGCCGATGCCGGGCACGCGGAAGATCTGCTCGGTAACGATGGCACCGCCGAACACGACAGGCATCTGCAGCGCCACCAGGGTGACCACCGGGATCAGCGCGTTGCGCACGACATGCTTGGTGATCACCTTGCGCTCGCCGATGCCCTTGGACCGGGCGGTGGTGACGTAATCGAGCTTGATCACGTCGAGCACGGCGGAACGCACATATCGTACCAGCGAGGCAGCCTGGAACAGGCCCAGCACCGCGACCGGCATGATCGACTGCTTGATGTGCTCCCACAGCCAGGGAAAGCCCGAGCCGGGTATGTCGGCGCGATAGACGAACGGCAACCAGTCGAGCTGCACGCTGAAGAGCAATATCAGCAGCAGGCCAGTGAAGAAGGTCGGCAAGGAGAAGCCGATGAAGGCGAAGGTGTTGGCGACCTGGTCGAAGATCGAATAGGGCCGGGTCGCCGCCAGCACGCCCACCGGGATGGCGACGATGATCGCCAGAAGCTGCGAGGAGCCGATCACGATCAGCGTCGTCGGCAGCCGCTGCAGGATCAGCTTGTCGACATCCATGCGGCTGGTGAAGGAAAAGCCCCAGTCGCCCTGGAGCATCGCCACCAGCCAATGGATGTAGCGCTGCCAGATCGGGTCATCGAGGCCGAACTTGGCGCGCAACGCCGCGCGCACCTCCGGCGGGATCGCCGGATTGGTCGCCAGTTCCTCGAACGGATCGCCGGGCGCCATCGCCAGCACGGAGAACAGCACGATGCTGATTCCGAACACGGCCGGGATGGCGATCAGGAGACGGCGGATCAGGTACTGCCTGGACACCGTCGCCTCCTCTCATCGCATATGCGGATCACGTGACTGGTCTCAGGCTTCCTTGAACCAGTCCGAGAGATCCCAGGTGTTGTTGTCCCAGCCGCTGATGACGCAGTTCAGCTGGTTGCTGTGGCCGGCGACACCCGGGCGGTAGACGACCGGGATGACGACGAACTGGTTCACCGCCATGTCCTGGCAGGCGATCAGCAGCGCGGCACGCTTGACCGGATCGAGCTCGACCTGGGCCTTCTTGAAGGTCTCGTCGAGCTCCTTGTTCTGCCAGCGCGTGATGTTACGACCCTGCCACTTGTTCTCCTTGGTGGCGGCCTCCCACGAGCAGAACTGGAACAGGAACTGCTCCGGATCCGGCTGCGACATGGTCGTCGTGTACATCTGGATGTCGGTATAGAACTTCGTGTACGTGTCCGGATTGGCCACGTCCGAGCTGAAGAATACCGAGGCCGTCACCGCCTTGATCTCGATGTCGATGCCGGCCTTCTGGCAGGCCTGCTTGACGATCGCCTGCGTCTTCTGGCGCGGCTGGTTGATCGAGGTCTGGTAGACGAACTTCAGCTTCTTGCCGCCCTTCTCGCGGATGCCGTCGGAACCCTTCTTCCAGCCGGCCTTCTCGAGCAGGTCCGCCGCCTTGTCGACGTTGAATTCCTTCTTCGTGTTCTTGGAGCGGAAGCGCTCCGGGTTATTCACGAAGTTGGAGGTCGCCGGACCACCGCGGCCGTAGATGTGCTTCTCGATCGATTCGCGATCGACCAGCAGCGACAGCGCTTCGGCCACCGCCCGATCCTGCAGGATCGGGTGCTTGGTCTTCAGGCTCGAGCGCTCGCCATCGACCTCGGTCCACGGATCGGTCTGGTTGACCTGGATGTGCTCGATGTTGCCGGTGGGCGAGATGTTGACCTTGCCCTTGCCGCCCTTCTCCATGCGGGTGAGCACTTCGTCCTCGACCTGCAGGTTCCAGGCGAAATCGTATTCGCCGGTCTGCAGCACCGCGCGCGCCGCCGACACCGCGTCGCCGCCGCCCTTCAGCTCGAAGGCGTCGAAGTATGGCTTGTTGGGCTGGTGGTAGTTCGGATTGATCACGCCCGAGAGCGAGTCGCCCGGCTTGAAATCCTTGAACAGGTACGGACCGGTGCCGACCGGCTTCAGGTTGGTCGGGGCGTCACGCGACTTCGCACCCATGTAGTCCTGGAACAGGTGCTTGGGAATGATCATGCCGCGCGTGCCGACGAAAGCATCGGCCCAGAACGGCATCGCCTTGGTGAAGATCACCTTGACCGTGAAGTCGTCGACCTTCTCGACCTTGATTTCGTTGTAGGAGCCGATGGTCGTCGCCGAGGTCGCCGGGTCGGAGGCGTACTGCCAATTGAACACCACGTCGTCGGCGGTGAACGGCTTGCCGTCGTGCCACTTCACGTCGCGCTTCAGCTTCCAGGTCACCGACATGCCGTCGGCTGCCAGGCCGCCATTCTCGCGGCTGGGAATCTCCGCCGCCAGCTTGGGCTTGAGGTTGCCGTCCGGATCCCAGGCCGCGAGCGGCTCGTAGAAGACGCGCGAACCGTCCTGATCCTTGGTGCCGACGGCGAAGTGCGGGTTCAACAGCGTCGGTCCCTGCCACCACAGCACCTTGACCGTGCCGCCGCCGCCGCGCTTGGTAGGCTTGTAGGCAGCCTTCGGCGCCTGCGCCATGGCGACTCCACCGATCGCCAGAAGCTGTGTCGCCATCGGCGCCGTGAGGCCCACCGCCGCCATCCTGCGCACGAATCCGCGTCGCGAAAGCGAGTCCTTCTTCACGCGATTGATCAAACCGCGCAGCTCACGCTCTTCCATGTCCCAAGCCTCCCATACCCTTCTGTAGGCCGTCCTGCGTCCCGTCTGCCGGCAAGACGCGTGCCAAAACTGATCTCATCAGGTCGGCGCGTCCGGGTCAATCAACGATCATCAGCTTTCTGCCGATTGCAAGGACCACTCCAACTTTTCCTGTCATGATCGACTCGAACAACGAGACATGAGGACGCGCTCGCGATGCCTGCCTTCGATTTCGCTCCGCTTTTCGCGCCCGATCTTCCGCCGCCGGCGCCGAAATACGGTGGCTTCCCGCCGTATAATTTTGTCGGCGGCCACAACGATCCGGCGCTGGTCCCCGTCGATGCGCTGATCGCGGCAGCCAGTTCGGTGATCAAGCGCGAAGGCCCGACGCTCGCGACCTACGCCATGAGTAGCGGCCCGCTGGGCTATCGCCCGTTGCGCGAGTTCCTCGCCGCCAAGATGAAGCGCCACGCGAGCATCGAGTGCTCGCCCGACGATATCCTGATGGTGAGCGGCTCGCAGCAGGGCCTCGACATGATCAACGCGCTCCTGCTGGCGCCGGGCGACACGGTGATCGCCGAGCGCGACTCCTACGGCGGCATGCTGAGCCGATACAACCGGCTGAAGGTCAAGACCGTTGGCGTCACGCTCGACGACGACGGCATGAACCCCGACGCGCTGGAGAAGACGCTGGCCGATCTGAAGGCCAAGGGCGTGCGGCCGAAATACATCTACCTGATCCCGACGGTGCAGAACCCGACCGGCACGATCATGAGCGAAGCGCGCCGCCTGCAGATCCTGAAGATCGCCGAAGCCTACGGCGTGCCGATCTTCGAGGACGAGTGCTACTCCGACCTGATCTGGAGCGGACAGCGGCCGCCGGCGTTCTACGCACTGACCAAGAGCGACAACGTCATCCACCTCGGCTCGTTCTCCAAGTCGATCGCACCGGCGATCCGCATCGGCTACATCGTCTGCAAGCCCTCGCTGATGCCGCAGATCCGCGCGCTGAAGACCGACGGCGGCGTCGGCGCGCTCGACCAGATGATCCTCGCCGAGTTCTGCCTGCAGCATTTCAACGACCACGTCGCGAAATTGTCCAAGGGCCTGCGAGGCAAGCTCGAAGTGCTGATGGAGTCGCTGTCGGAGCGCTTCGGCACGGCGGCCGAGTTCGACGATCCGCCCGGCGGCATCTTCCTGTGGATCAAGCTGCCCGACGTCGTCGACACGCAGAAGCTGGCGCAGGCGGCGCTCGCCGAAGGCGTGGCGCTGAACCCGGGACCGGAATGGTCGACCGACAAGGCCTACGCCCGCTCCCGCCTGCGCCTGTGCTTCGCCAACCCCGACAAGGACACGATCCGCGCCGGTGTCGCGAGACTGGCCGAGATCTGCCAGCGCGAATTCGGCGTGCCCGTGCGCAGCGCGAACATTGAGTCGGCGAGGAGCTAGTCCCTCAAACGCCCGAGGAAGTCGCGCAGAACGGCCGCACACTGCGGTCCGTGCGAATGCGCGAGGCCGTGGCGCGCGCCGGCGATCACCTGCAGTTCGCTGCCCGGCACGGCGCGCAGACGCTCGAGCTGCTGCTCGACGGTGACGAACGGACTGTCGTCGGGCGCGAGGATCAGCATCGGAATGCGGATCGACGGTAGCGACGCGGTGAGGTCGGCGCCGACCAGCATGTCGACGAGGTCGGCGCAGGCGTGCGGCGCCGAATTGCGCTGCACCTCGTGGAACCAGCGCCACATCGGCTCGGCGATGCCGCCGTCGTGGAAGCGCAACGGCATCAGCGTCTCGGACCATTTCTCCATGCCCAGCCGTGCGACATCGTCGCGCAGCGCCTTCGATCGCTGGATCGCGCCGCCGCGATGCGCCGCCGAGACCGTGGTGATGCTCGACAGCTTCTGAGCGTGATGCACCGCCATGTGGATGCCGACCGTGCCGCCGGTCGACTCGCCCACGAAATGCACACGCTCGACGCCGACGGCGTGCATCACGTCGAGCACGTCCTCAGCGATCAGCTCGATCGACCACGGCGCGCCCTGCGCCGGCACGAAGGAGCGGCCAAAGCCGCGCAGATCGGCGCGCACGATACGGTAGCGGTCGGCGAGATGCGGCAGCCAGGTGACCCAGATATCGGAATCGATCGCCAGGCCGTGGAGGAAGAGGATCGTTTCCTTCGGCGCCACCCACGGCGGGACGATGTCGCAGACGTCGTAATAGAGGTCGCCGTGCGGCCGCTTCAGCATCGTCATGCGATCGCTCCGACCATCCGCTTGATCATCGCCGCATCGGGCAGCACGCCACTGCCGGCGAGCGCGTTGTCGCGCATGTGCTGGGGATTGGCCGTGCCGGGGATGGCGCAGGTCACGGCAGGATGCGCGAGCACGAATTTGAGCAGGATCTGCCCCCAGCTCGTGCAGCCGATCTCCGCCGCCCAGTCGGGCAGCGCCCGCCCCTGCAGACGCCGCGCCAGCCCGCCGCCGCCCAGCGGCCGGTTGACCAGCACGGCGATGCCCAGCTCGGCCGCGGCAGGCAGCAGGCGCCGTTCGGCGGCACGGTCGTCCAGCGCGTAATCGAGCTGCACGAAATCGGGCCTCGCCGCCCGCATGACTGCTTCCAGCTCGTCATGCGCCGACGGTGTGTAGTGTGTGATTCCGACATAGCGGACCCGGCCTTCCGCCTTCCAGGCGCGCAGGGTCTCCAGCTGCGTGCGCCAGTCGACCAGATTGTGCACCTGGATCAGGTCGATCATCGGGCCGCTCTTCATCAGCTCCATCGAGCGGCGCATCTCGGCGATGCCGGCCTCACGGCCACGTGTCCAGACCTTGGTGGCGATGAAGGCCTTGGGCCGCCAGCTCCCGGCCGCCAAAAGGTCACCGGTGACCGCCTCGGCCCGGCCATACATCGGAGAAGAATCGACCACGGAACCACCGGCCTGGAATAGCGCTTCCAGAACACCGTTCAATGGGATGCGCGAGCCCGCGTCGGCGCCGACGTCGAAGCCGCGCCAGGTGCCGCAGCCGATCACCGGCAGAGCCTCGCCGCTGGACGGAACAGGTCGTGTCTGCATGGTCATGGGTCTTGTGTAACATGCCGTTACCCAACGCCCATGTCCTGCCCTTGCCAACGAAACCGGGGCGTAGCAAATAGAACCGGGGAGTTCTGGTTTCTGGGTGGGATGATGAAGACAAGGTCCGAGGAACGGTGGCGCAGTCTGCGCCGGCGGCGATTGATTGACGCCGCTGCCAAGGTGTTCGCGGCCCGCGGCTTCGAGGCGGCGTCGATGGACGAGATCGCCCACGAAGCCGGCGCCGGCAAGCCCACCCTTTATCGTTATTTCGCCGGCAAGGATGCGCTGTTCGAGGCGGTCTTCGTCGAGGCGCTCGACACGCTCGAGGCCAGGCTGGACATCGCCGAGAAGACCGCCGGCGGCCCTGCCGAGACCCTGCTGGCCATGCTGCGGCCGATGGCCATGATGTTCCGCGAGCATGTCGCCTCGCTCAGGGCACTCAGCGACTCGGCGAGCGGCGCCGATCGCGCCCGCCGGCGCATCCTGCGCGAGCGCCGCGGCCGCATCGAGCTGCGCGTCGCCGAAGTCCTGCGCCGAGCCCATGCCGATGGCGTGCTGCGCGCGGACGATCCCAAGCTGGCCGCCCGGCTGATCACCGGCATGGTCTGGAGTGGCACGATCAACGCCGACTACGACGATGAGACCGTCGTGTCGGCGGTGGTTCATCTGTTCATCGAGGCGGACGAGGCGCAGCCACGGCTGCAGCCACTGTTCCGCAAATCCAAGGTCGGCGACGTCATGAGCGCCCGGGGAGGCGCCAAGTGAAGCGCGCAGCGATCTTTACCATTGCCGTCGCCCTGGTCGTCGCGGCCGGCGCCGGAATCTGGTTCGTCAAGCCGGGCTGGATCGGCATGGCGCCGGGCCGCGCCGCCGATGGCAAGGCCAGCGGCAACGCACCGGCCGGCACCCAGCCGCGTGGCGCCGGAGCCGTACCGGTCGAGGTCGGCGATGTCGTGCGCAAGCCGATGCCGCAGCTGGTCGATGCCGTGGGCACGGTGCAGCCGATCGCCTCGATCGCCATCAAGGCGCGGCTCGACAGCCAGGTGATGCAGGTCCATGTCGCCGAAGGCGCACAGGTCAAGGAAGGCGACCTGCTGTTCACGCTGGACTCGCGCCAGCTGCGCGCCCAGCTCGACCAGATATCGGCGCAGATCGCCAAGGACATGGCCCAGATCGAGCAGGCCCGCCGCGACCTGGCGCGCGCCGAGGACCTCGCCAACAAGGGCGTCAACAGCACGGTGCAGCGCGACACGGCGGCAACGACGCTGAAGGCGCTCGAAGCGCAGCTTGCCTTCGACCGCGCGGCACTGGCCAACGTCCAGGCGCAGCTCACCTTCACCGAGATCCGCGCCCCGGTCAGCGGACGCATCGGCTCGATCACCGCCAAGCAGGGCTCCGTGGTGCGGATGGCCGACACCCAGAGCCTGGCCATCGTCAACCAGATGGACCCGATCTACATCGCCTTCTCGGTGCCGGCGCCGCGGCTGAACGAGGTGCGCGCCATCCTCGATCGCGGCCCGGTGCGCGTCGAGGTTGGCACGGGTGAGAACATGTCCGTCGGCGAGATCGCCTTCCTCGAGAACACCATGGACCTCGCCACCGGCACGGTGATGGCCAAGGCGCGCATGGCCAACGCAGCCGAGCGGCTGTGGCCGGGGGCCTTCATTCCGGCGAAAATCATCCTCGGTATCGATCCCAACGCCGTCACCATGCCGGCCTCGGCGCTGCAGATCGGTCAGGCCGGGCCGTTCGTCTTCGTCGTGCGCGACAATCGCGCCGTGATCGTGCCGATCAAGGTGGCGCGCACGATCGGCGAGGAAGTCGTGGTGGCCTCCGGGCTCAATGGCGGCGAGCGTGTCGTCACCAGCGGCCAGCTGCGCCTGGCCGACGGTGTGGCGATCACCATCAGCACGCCCAAGCCGGCCGATGCCGGTAAGGGGCAGCCGCGCAAGCCGCCGGCCGAGGCGAAGAATTGAAGACGCACAGCCTCGCCCTGAGGAGCGCCGCAACGCGGCGCGTCTCGAAGGGTGAGGATGGGATCAAGGGGACGCTGAAATGATCTCGCATGTCTGCATCCGGCGGCCGGTGATGACCATCCTGCTGATGGTCTCCTTCCTCGCCGCCGGCATGTTCGGCTACGGCCAGCTGCCGGTCGCCGCCATCCCGCGCGTCGACTTCCCGACCATCCAGGTCAGCGCCACTCTGCCTGGCGCCAGCCCCGAGACCATGGCCTCCTCGGTGGCCGGCATCCTCGAGCGACAATTCTCGACCATTGCCGGCGTCACGACGATGACCTCGGTGTCGACGCTCGACAACACCAGCATCGTCCTGCAGTTCGACCTCAACCGGAACATCGACGGCGCCGCGCTCGACGTGCAGACCGCGATCGCCTCGGCGATGCGGCGATTGCCGGCCGACATGACGACGCCACCGAGCTTCCGAAAGGTGAACCCGGCCGACTTCGCCATCGTCTTCCTCGCCCTGAAATCGCCCAGCGCCCGCCTCTCCGACATCGACGCCTTCGCCCAGGCCAACATCATCCCGCGCATCTCCACGCTGCCCGGCGTCGCCCAGGTGCAGATCTTCGGCAGCCAGAAATACGCCGTGCGCGTGCGCGCCGATCTCGACCAGCTGGCGGTGCGTGGACTCAGTCTCGCCGACGTGCAGACGGCGTTGGCGGCAGCCAACTCCAACCGCCCTCTGGGCGCGGTGCCGCAGGGCGGCCGCAACGCCATTCTCGATGCCACCGGCCCGGTGTCGCGCGCAGCGCAGTACATGCCGATCATCGTCGCCTGGCAGAACGGCGCACCGGTGCGCATCGCCGACGTCGCCACCGCGATCGACAGCGTCGAGAACGACCGCGTCGCCAGCTGGCTCGACGGCCAGCGCTCGATCGTGCTGGCCGTTCAGCGCCAGCCCGACGCCAACACCGTCGAAGTCGTCGATCGCGTGCGCGCGCTGCTGCCACAGATCCAGTCCGAGCTGCCCGGCGGCGTCGAGATCCAGGTGCTCAACGACCGCTCCAAGTCGATCCGAGATTCGATTCACGATGTGCAGGAGACCCTGGCGATCGCCATGGTGCTGGTCATCATCGTGATCTATTTCTTCCTGCGCAGCGTGCGCGCGACGATCATTCCGGCCCTGGCGCTGCCGATCTCGCTGATCGGCACCTTCGCCGGCATGCATCTGCTGGGTTACTCCATCAACAACATCTCGTTGCTGGCGATGACGCTCGCGGTCGGCTTCGTCGTCGACGACGCCATCGTCATGCTCGAGAACATCATGCGCCATATCGAGAATGGCGTGGATCCACGCGAAGCATCGTTCATCGGCTCCAAGGAAGTCGGCTTCACCATCATCTCGATGACCATCTCGCTGGTCGCGGTGTTCATCCCGGTGCTGTTCATGGGCGGCGTGGTCGGGCGCATGTTCGCCGAGTTCGGCATGGTGATCTCGATGGCGATCCTGATCTCCGGCGTCGTCTCGCTGACGCTCACCCCCATGCTGTGCTCGCGCCTGCTCAAGCCGATCGACCATCACGCGCGCCCAATCTTGCCACTGCGCATATTCGAGGCCGGCTTCAGCGCGCTGACCCGCGGCTACGGCCACGCCGTGCGCTGGACGATCGGGCACTCCAAGCTGATGCTGCTGGCGACGCTCGGCACCTTCATCCTGACGGTGATCCTGTTCCAGGCGATCCCCAAGGGCTTCTTCCCGCAGGAGGACAACGGCCTGCTTACCGCGTCGGCGGTGGGGCCGGACGATGCGTCGTTCGCCGCCATGGTCGACCGACAGGGACGACTGGCGGAGATCATCGCCGCCGATCCCGACGTCGTGTCGGTGATGTCGACGGTGGGTGGCGGCAACGCAGCCAACACACAGAATTCCGGCCGGCTCTTCGTCACCCTGCGCGACAGGCCGGCGCGCAAGCTCGGCGCCGGCGAGATCATGGCCCGCTTGCGCCGTGCCACCGCGCAGGTGCCGGGCATTTCCGTCTTCTTCCAGCCGGTGCAGTCGATCGTCGTCGGCACGACGCAGTCGCGCGCGATGTATCAGTACACGCTGCAGTCGCCCAACCTCACCGAGCTGCAGAACTGGGCGTCGCGCGTCGAGACCCGCATGCGCTCGGTGCCGGGCATCATCGACGTCAACTCCGACCTGCAGATGCGCGCCCGCGCCGCGGTGATCGACATCGACCGCGACGCCGCCGCGCGGCTCAACCTCACCGTCGACCAGATCCGCAACGTCGTGTACTCGGCCTTCGGCACGCGCCAGATCTCGACCATCTACGCGCCGCAGGACACCTACCAGGTGATCCTCGAGGCCGATCCCAAGTACGCCGACACCTCTGAGATGCTGCGCCGCCTGACGGTGCGCACGCCGTCGGGCGGCGTCGTGCCGCTCGATACCGTGGCGCGCCTGTCGGAGAAGCCAACCGCGCTAACCGTGGCGCACCTGGCCCAGCTTCCGTCGGTCACAGTGTCGTTCAACCTCGTGCCCGGCACGTCGCTAGGCACCGCGGTGACCAACATCGGCGCCGCCATGCGCGACATCAACCTGCCGGCGCACATCAGCACCAGCTTCCAGGGCAGCGCCCAGGTCTTCCAGCAGGCGGTGGCCAACCAGGGCCTGCTGCTCTTCGCCGCCGTGCTGGTGATCTACATCGTGCTGGGCGTGCTCTACGAAAGCTTCATCCACCCACTGACCATCCTGTCGGGCCTGCCGTCGGCCGGTATCGGCGCGCTGGTCACACTGGAGCTGGCAGGCATGGACCTGTCGGTGATCGCCATGATCGGCGTGGTGATGCTGATCGGCATCGTCAAGAAGAATGCCATCATGATGGTCGACTTCGCCGTCGAGAAGCAGGCGCAGGGCATGACGCCCAAGGAAGCCATGATCGAGGCCGCCGTTCTGCGATTCCGGCCGATCATGATGACCACGCTCTGCGCCATCCTCGGCGCGACGCCGATCGCCATGGCGCTGGGCGCCGGCGCCGAGCTGCGCCAGCCGCTGGGCGTGGCGGTGGTCGGCGGCCTGCTGATGTCGCAGCTGCTGACCCTGTTCATCACGCCCACGATCTACCTGATGTTCGAGGATTTGGGCGCCTGGTTCCGCAACCGCCGCGCCAAGCCGCAGCCCGCGGCCGAGACGCCGGTGCAGCACGCGGCCGAATAGGGGCAATAAAACCTTATGAATCGGCCGTAGCCCGGCCATACCCGACGGCGTAGCGGTGGAAATGGCCATTGCGCCTCGGTTGGCGTAGACAAATGCGCTAGCCTTGCCCGGAAGGGCACGAACGGTCGGGGATATTCGGCATGAGTGACGGCGAAGAGCGGCCGGTGGCGCTGGTCAGTGGCGCGACGCGCGGCCTGGGGCTGGGTATCGCCCGGGCCCTGGGCGAGGCTGGCTGTGTCGTGATCGTCACGGGTCGCAGTGCGGCGGGCGCTACTACCGAGAGTCTGCCAGGGACGGTCGAGGAAGCAGCGGCTGCCGTCAGCAAGGCTGGTGCGGCGGGCGGTGGTGGACGGGGCATTGCAAAGGTTTGCGATCATCGGGATGAGAAGCAGGTCGAGGCGTTGATGGCCTCGATCGCGCGCGAGCATGGGCGCGTCGACATCCTCGTGAACAATGCGTGGGGTGGGTACGAGCAACATCCGGGGGCCGCGTTTGCGGCGCCGTTCCTGCGGCAATCCTCCGACAACTGGACGCGGATGTTCGACGGCGGATTGAAGGCCACGTTCCTGACCATCCGTCACGCGCTGCCGTTGATGACAGGGCCGAAGACCGCCGATCGGCCGCGGCTGATCGTCAACACGGTGGCCTGGGCGTTCGACGAGTATCTCGGCAACCTCTACTACGACGTCGCCAAGGCGGCGGCGATCCGCATGGTCTACGGCCTCTCGCGCGAGCTTGGCGGAGCCGAGGTCACCTGCGTCGCGCTGGCGCCCGGTTTCGTGCGCACGGAGCGCGTCGCCAAGGCGCTGGCCGACGATCCCGATACGCTGGCCAAGCTTGAATCGCCCGACTATGCCGGCCGCGCCGTGGTCGCGCTGGCCGCCGATCCCGACGTCATCGAGCGCAGCGGCCGGCTGCTGACGGTGGGTGAGCTGGCGCGCGACTACGCCTTCACCGACACCGATGGCCGCCAGCCTCCACCCTTCCGCCTCGAATGAAGCGAGGGCATGATCGTCCTCAACGACTGGGGGGTGAAACGTCATGAACCGCATCAACCGCAGGACCCTGCTGGCCTCGAGCGCTGCCATGCTCGCGGGACCATCGATCGCGCGCGCGCAGGCCTGGCCCAGCGGCCAGGTGCGCATCGTCGTCGGCTTCCCGCCCGGCGGCGCCGCCGACATCGTCGCCCGCCTGGTCGCGACGCGGCTGGCCGATGTCTGGAAAGTGCCCGTTGTGGTCGACAACAAGCCGGGCGCCGGCGGCAACGTCGCCGGAGCCGAGGTCGTGCGCACGCCGCCCGACGGCGCCAACCTCTTGATCACGTCGAGCTCGGCGGCGGTGAGCAAGCTTCTCTACAAGACCATGGCGTACGATCCGTTCACCGACCTCGCGCCGGTGACCATGGCGGTGTCGATCCCCAACGTCATGGTCGTACCGGCGGCCTCGCCCGACAAGTCGATCGCCGACTTCATCGCCCGTGCCAAGGCCAACCCGGGCAAGCTCAACTTCGGCTCGGCCGGTGTCGGCTCCTCGATCCATCTCTCGGGCGAGCTGTTCAAGCACCTCGCCAAGATCGACATCACCCACGTGCCCTATCGCGGCGCGGCACCGGCGATGAACGACCTGATCGGCGGTCGCCTCGACGTGATCTTCGACACCATCACCGTCTCGACGCCGCACCTGCGCGCCGGCACGACGCGCGCGCTGGGCGTCACCTCGGCCGAGCCGATCCCCACCCTGCCCGGCGCACCGCCGATCGGCGCCGTCGTGCCGGGCTACGTCGCGCTCTCATGGTTCGCCTTCTACGCCGCGGCCAAGACCCCCGATACGATCCTCGCCAAGGCAGCAACGGATATCGAAGCGTCGCTGCGCCACGAATCGGTGAAGGCCAAGCTCGACGACCTCGGCGCCAACGTCGTCGGTGGCGCACCCGCCACCCTGGCGGCGGCGATGGTCGCCGAGGAGAAATTGTGGGCGCCGGTGATCGAGGCCGCCGGCATCAAGCACTCGCAATAGCGGCGCTACTTCATCTCGACCGGCGGCGGCTCCTCGGCCGGCGTCAGGTTCACCTTGAAGTCGGCCGGCAGCTTGGGCGGCGGTGCCTTGATCAGGCCCTGCGGCGCGCGGTCGACGGCGAGCAGCGCCACGTCGGGCCGCGCCCACAGCAACGCCAGCGCCAGCGCCTGCAGGCAGATCATCGGCGCGGCTCCGCGATAGATGTCGCCGGTCGACAGGCTGGGCGGCGCGATGCTGCGCACGAAGCTCAGCGCGAAGCCGGCCGGCGGCGCGAGGAAGCTGGTCTGCAGGTTGATCGCCAGCAGCACCGACAGCCATACCGGATCGGCGCCCAGCATCAGCAGCGGCGGCACGGTCACCGGCACCACCAGCAGGATGATCTCGGTGGCGTCGAGGAAGAAGCCAATCAGGAACGAGGTGACCATCACCGCGGCAGTGGCACCGGACACGCCGCCCGGCAACGCCGCCAACCACTTCGCCACCAGCAGATCACCGGACAGGCCACGAAAGACCAGCGTGAAGGTTAGCGCGCCGATCATCAGCGTGAAGACCATCGCCGTCAGCCGCATCACCGTGCGCAGCACGTCGCCCAGCAGATCGACGGTGAGCTCGCGCCGCGCGAAGGCGTAGAGCGTGACCAGGATGGCGCCGCACGCCGCCGCCTCGACGGTGTAGATCCAGCCGGTGACGATCGAGCCCAGCATGCCGAGGATCAGGCCCACCGGGATGGCGAAGGCCACCAGCAGCCGGCGCGCGTCGAGCTTCTTGCCGGGCGCCAGCGGCTGCGGCGGGCAGCGCTCGGGATGGCGCCAGGCGATGAAGGCGGCGTAGGCGATGTAGAGCAGCAACAGCAGGCCGACCGGCACCAGTGCGCCGAGATAGATGTGCTTGGTGAGCAGCGGCGAGGTGATGTGCACGCCCATGCGCGCCATCGCCTCGACGAAGCCGGACTGCATCATGGTGGCGAGCAGGATCAGCACGACCGAAGGCGGCAGGATCGTACCCAGCGTGCCGGCGGCACAGACGATGCCGCTCGACAGGCGATGGTCGTAGCCGGCGCGCAGCATCGCCGGCAGCACCAGCATGCCCAACGTCATGACGGTAGCGCCAACCGCGCCGGTCATCGGCGCCAGCAACGCGCCCAGCAGCAACGTCGAGATCCCGAGCCCGCCCGGCCGGCGTCCGAACATCGCTGTCATCGCCTCGAGCAGGTCAGCGGCGATGGTCGTCTTCTGCAGCACGACGCCGAGATAGACGAAGATCGGGATCGCCTGCAGCAGATCGTTTTCCATCAGCGCCACAATGCGCAGTGGCAACGACGAGAGCAGCGACAGCTCGAACGCGCCGGCAGCCGCGCCGATGAAGGCGAACAGCATCGACACGCCGCAGAGCGTGAAGGCGACCGGGAAGCCGGCGAGCAGCAGCGCGATCGCGCCGACGAACATCAGGAGTGGCAGCAGCTCCACCAGGTTCATCGCGCGGCCTCTGCGCCGCGCAGCACCAGGATCGAGCGGCCGGCCATCGCCAGTGCCTGCAGCCCGACCAGCAGGCAGAGCACCAGCAGCAAGGTGCGGAAGTGGAAGTAGCCGGGATTCCACGTCTCCGGGAACAACTCCAGTGCCGTCCAGGAGCGCCACGCCACCGGCACCGACCACCAGCCGACCCAGGCGAGCCACGGCAGCATGAAGACCACGGCACCGATCAGGTTCACCCAGGCGCGACGGCGCGGACCCATGCGGCCGTAGAGCAAATCGACCCGGACATGTGCGTCCCAGCGCAACGTGTACGCGGCGCCGACGATGAACACGGTGGCATGCAGCAGCTGGCCCATGTCGTTGGCCAGCAAATTGCCCTTGCCCACCACCTCGCGCAGCGGGATCTGCAGAAACAGCAGCAGGATCACCGGCACCAGCAGCCAGGCCGTCCAGCGGCCGACCACATCGTTGATCCGGTCCACCGCGTCGCAGTATCGCGCCAGCGCGCGCATCGGCTCTCCCCGTTCGCTCTTGCGCCGATGCTAGCGCGAACTGCCGCCCGCCAAGCTGACGGCGCGCTTTGCCTCGGCTCGCAGAACGCGCTATTCGAGTCGTCATTCGGGAGGAGACCAACATGGCCAAGTTCAAGATCGTCACGCAGGCGCTGGCGGCGCCGGTGGACCATTCCTACGAGATGGAGGCGCTCGCCTCGATCGGCGCGGAGATCATCGAGGTCCCGGCCAGCAGCGAGAACGCCTTCATCGCCGCCGCCCATGACGCCGATGCGATCTATTCCAAGATGCGGCTGACCAAGCAAGTGATCGACTCGCTGGAGCGCTGCAAGGTGATCTCGCTGGGCAGCGTCGGCGTCGACTCGGTCGACGTCGCGGCGGCGACGGCGCGCAACATCCCGGTCACCAACGTGCCCGATACCTTCATCGAGGAGGTCGCCGATCACACCATGGTCATGATGCTGGCGACCTGGCGCCGGCTGGTGGTGCAGGACCGGCTGGCACGCGACGGCAACTGGTCGAAGGGTCGGCCGATGCTCTACCAGTTCCCGCGCCTGATGGGCCAGACGCTGGGCTTCATCGCCTTCGGCCACGTCGCGCGCGCCGTCGCCACCCGCGCCCGCGCCTTCGGCTTCCGCATGCTGGCCTACGATCCGTATGTCGAGGAGCTGGTGATGAGCCAGTACGGCGTCGAGCCGTGCAGCTACGAGGAGGTGCTGGCGCAGTCCGACATCGTCTCGATGCATGCGCCCTCGACATCAGACGCGCGCAAGATGTTCGGCGAGAAGCAGTTCCGTGCCATGAAGAAGACGGCGCTGTTCATCAATACCGGCCGCGGCGCCACGGTCGACGAGCCGGCGATGATCAAGGCGCTGCAGGAAGGCTGGATCGCCGGCGCTGGCCTCGACGTGCTCGAGACCGAGCCGCCGAAGCTCGACAACCCGATCCTCAAGATGGACAACGTGATCGTGACCGCGCACGTCGCCTCGGCGTCGTCCCGCTTCGATCCCGCCCGCCGCCGCCGCGTCGGCCACGAGCTTGCCTCCGTGCTGAGCGGCCGCTGGCCGCGTGCCTGCGTCAATCCCTCGGTGCTGGAGAAGAGCGGCCTGATCCGCTGGCAGCCCTACTCCATGGAACGTGGGCCGGGTAACTGAGGTCCGTCAGCAGACGCGGTAACGCTCGACCTGACCACGGTCGAGCGTGACGCCGAGACCCGGGCCATCGGGCAGGATCAGGTGGCCGGCGTCGAGCTTGATCGGCGTCGCCAGCAGATCGGTGCGCAGCGCGTTGGCGCTCCTGTCGTACTCGATCAGGGTCGGGTACGGGATGTTGTCGGTGTGCGGCGAGTTCGGCAGCGAGGCCACGAAGTGGCAGGCGGCCGCCAAGCCCAGTGCGCCGCCCCAGACATGCGGCGAGATTCGGAGGTTGCTCGACTGCGCCAGGAAGGCGATGCGCTTGGCTTCGGTCAGGCCGCCCACTGTCGGGATCGCCGGCTGCACGATGTCGATACAGCGGCCATCGATCAGCTGCTTGAAGTCGCGCACCGCGTAGTGCGCCTCGCCGGCGGCGATCGGGATCGGCGCTCGGGCACGCAGCTCGGCGTAACCGCGCAGGTCCGAGGGCGGCAGCGGCTCTTCGACCCAGTGGATATTGTAAGGCTCGATGGCGCGCATCGATTCGAGCGCGAGGTCGACGGTGTAGTTGCCGTTGATGTCGACGATCAGCAGGATGTCGTCGCCCAACGCGTCGCGCGTCTGCTTCACGCGCGCCACGTCGTCCCTGGCGCCGCGGCCGATCTTGATCTTGATGCCGATGTAGGGGTGCGCCTTGACCTCGGCCAGCATGTGCTCGAGCTGGCGGTCGACATCCTTCGAGAAGAAACCGGTCGAGGCGTAGACCGGCAGGCGCGTCGAGCGGCAACCGCCGATCAGATCGCAGACGCGTGTGTTGGTGGCGCGGCCGATGGCGTCGAGCAGCGCGACGTTGATGCCGGAGAGGCAGGCGGTGAGCTGGTTCTGCACGCCCAGGTGATAGATGCGGTTGCGGATCTCGGCTTCGATGTGATCGAAGTCGTAGACGCTCTTGCCGGCAAAGAACGGCTCGACCATGCGGAAATATTCGCGGCTCACGAAGGGATTGCCGAACACTTCGCCAACACCGCTCACGCCGTCGCTGGTCTCGATCTCGACGATTCCGCCGGGCCGGCGATGGCCGATGCCGCGCGCCATGCCGAACGCCGTCTCCGGCGGCAGCACATGCTCGAGGCCGATGAAGCTGAGCTTGGCGATGGTGGGCATGGTGGCTACTTCGTGCCGAACAGCCGGTCGCCGGCGTCGCCAAGACCAGGGCAGATATAGGCGTGGTCGTTGAGCTGGCGATCGATCGCCGCGACGGTCAGCGGCACGTCGGGATGCGCCTCGACGAAGGCCTGCACGCCCTCGGGCGCCGCGAGCACACAGAGCATCTTGATCCAGCGTGCGCCCGCGCCCTTGAGCAGGTCGACGGCGGCGATGGCGGAGTTGGCGGTGGCCAGCATCGGATCGCACACCAGCACCAGGCGCTCGCTCAGCGACTCCGGCATCTTGAAATAGTACTCGACCGCCGCCTTGGTCTCGGGATCGCGATAGAGGCCGATATGACCGACGCGTGCCGAGGGCACGAGGTCGAGAATGCCGTCGGCGAGGCCAAGGCCTGCGCGCAGCACCGGCACCACCACCAGCTTCTTGCCGTCGATGAATGGCGCGTCCATCGCCTCCAGCGGCGTGTCGATGCGCTGCGTGGCGATGGGCAGGTCGCGCGTCACCTCGTAGCCCAGCAGCAGTGCGATCTCGCGCAAGAGGCGGCGGAAGTTGGTCGTCGAGGTCTCCTTGTTGCGCATGATGCTGAGCTTGTGCTGCACCAGCGGATGATCGACGACGGTGACTGATGTGTTGTTGGCCATGATGCTCCCCGAGGCACCGTTTCAGAATACCGTGCCATCGCTGTCGATGGCGATGGGCGGCGCACCGCCCCTTTCGGCCGCCAACCGGCGGCCGGCCAGCCAGGTGCCACCCTCCAGCACCTTCACCAGCGGCAAGGTCTCGGCATCGAGCCCGAGATGCAGCCGCACATGCGCGCCGATGCGGTCGAGCAGCGCCACGGTAAGCGCCCGCCATTCGACGATCACCTCGTCGCCCGGTGCCCAGGCGCGTTCGAGGATCTCGCGGCGCTTCACCCGTAGCGCGCCACTGTCGACCAGCAGGCCGCCATTGCGATACTCCGGCAAACCGGTGAGCGCATCGAGATCGACGACCTTGATGCCTGCCTCCTCCAGTGGCTCGACCAGCGAGTAGGCCAGCCACTGCGAGAGTTTGTGGAACGGCACCAGCCCGTCGGTGCGGTCCTTTGCCCTCGCCGCCGGATGGCGCCAGACATCGCCCAACGCCACACCCTCGATGTCGAGGCGCGAGGGCCAGATCGGCGAGAAGGCATCGAGCAGTGCCGCGAGGATCGCGGCCGCCGGCAACGCACCGTCCGTCGCCTGCCCGGCGAGATGATCGAACAAATTACCCAACCGCGCGTCAGCGCCGAACATATCGGGCCGTGCGGCAACGACCCCGCCAACCGACGCGATCAAGTCGGCGCGGCCGGCAAGGCCGACCAATGGATTGTGCGGGAAAACCTGAAAGGCCATAGCCAGCTGCGGCGCGCCGAAGCGCTTCATTGCCTCGGCATCGGCGCGCAATATCTGGGCGGCATCGCTGGCGAAACCACCGCGCCGATAAAGATCGAAGCTCGCGACGGCGAGGCCTTCCGAGCGGGCGTAGCGCTCGCCGCTGTCGGGCTCGCGATAACCCCAGTCAGGGCCGGCGCCCGCGTCGAGCAGCACCGAGGTGATCGCCAGCTCGACGCGGATGCGGGCACGCTCTGCAGCATCGGCCCTCAGCGTCTTCGCCAACGCGGCCCAGCGATCACGGCCGCCGACCTCGAAGTGCCGCCAGCGCGCATGGAACGTCACGGTGCGCGGATCGGGGAAGCGTTCGTTGATCACCGCGAGCGTCAGGCGCACCGCATTCTCGAGCCCGTTCGCATCGAGCGCGAAGTGCGGCGACTGCCCGTTCTCGACATGCTGCAGCACCATCTCCGCGCGTTCGCGGATGGTCGACGGCGCGCGCAACTTCGCGATCGCCGACGCCGCCAACGGCGAGACGTCTGGCATCACTCCGTCAGTCCCCTGCCCTTCGGCTTGGCGAGTTCGGACTCGTCGGGCTTGGCGACGGTGAAGTAGCCGGCGGCCTTCTTGGCATCCATCTCGACCTGCGCATCGGGCGGGATCAGCTCCGGCGGTATCTCGACCTGCTCGCCGATGTCGATGCCCATCTCGCGCAGCGCGCCGGACTTCATGTTGCTCATCGAGGCGAAGCGATCGATGCGCGTTATACCCAGCCAGTGGAACACGTCGGGCATCAGCTGCTGGAAGCGCATGTCCTGCACGCCCGCGACGCATTCGGTGCGGGCGAAATACTGCGCCGCGCTGTCGCCGCCGACCTGCCGCTTGCGCGCGTTGTAGACCAGGAACTTGGTCACCTCGCCCAGCGCGCGGCCTTCCTTGCGATTATAGACCACGAGACCGACGCCGCCCTGCTGCGCCTGCTCGACGCACAGCTCCATGCCGTGCGCGAGGTACGGGCGGCAAGTGCAGATGTCGGAGCCGAAGACGTCTGAGCCATTGCACTCGTCGTGGACACGGCAGGCGATCTTCGTCTCCGGCTTGCCGAGCTTGGTGACGTCGCCGAAGAAGTACAGCGTCATGCCGCCGATCGGTGGCAGGAAGACCTTGATGTCGGAGCGCGTCACCAGCTCCGGGTACATGCCGCCGGTCTGCTCGAAGAGCGCGCGGCGCAGGTCGGTCTCGGCGATGCCGAAGCGCTTGGCGACGCCGGGCAGCCACCACACCGGCTCGATCGCCGCCTTGGTGACGCGCACATCTCCCGATGCCAGCAGCACCTCGCCATCGGGCTTCAGGCGGCCGGCTTCGATCGCATCCTTGATCTCGGGCATGCCGACATGCGCTTTGGTGATGGCGATGGTCGGACGGATGTCGAGGCCTTCGGCGAGCCGGTCGGCAAAGACCTCGGCGACGAGATGGCCCCAGGGATCGAACGACACGATCTTCTCGGGATCGCCCCATTGCGGGAACGGGCCGATCGGCACCGCCGGCGCGGTGTTGGTGAGGTCGGCGCGGTGATTGGGATCGAGCGTGTGCGCGGCGATGGCGAGCGCGCGATAGATTCCGTAGGCGCCGGAATGCACACCGATGGCGTTGCGGCGGCCGGGCTGGCTCAAGGTCGCGATCACCGGCCCGCGCTCGGCGGCGTTCGGCGCACCCCATTTCAACGCCACGGGCTGCGCGGCGCCGGCCGAGGGGTGCGAGGTCAGACGGATATGGCGGCGCGCTCGCGGCGCCTTGGGAGGGGTATCGGACAATGACATTCTTGGCTTTCCCTACCGGTACGACCCGGGAAAGCGATGAAGTCTAGCACCCTGTGGATAAACTTTGAAGGCGCTGCAGTGACGGCGCGATGACGCGGCTCAATGCCGCTTCAGGCCGGCATGGAACAGCCGCAACAGGTCGGTCACGTCATAGACCGGCAGGCCCAGATCCCGGCGCAGGGCGGCGGCATAGGGCGGCAGGTTGGTGCACTCCAGCACCACCGCCCCAACATCTGGGTGGCGCGCCACCAAACGGCGGCCGGCCAGCAGGGTCTCGCGCTCGACCTCCTCGCGATCCAACTCGGTGCCGTTGGCCAGGAAGGTGCGGGCAAAAGAGCCGTTCGGCGGCATGCCCTCGACCGGGGTGTCGCGCGAGGCGTCGACGGCGGCCAGGTGGGCGGCGGTGAGGTTCTCGCGGCTGGCGGTGATCACGCCGACGCGGCGGCCACCCGGCAGGGTGCGCGCGATCATCGGCACCAGCATCAGGGCCGAGGTCGCCACCGGCACCGGCGACACCATCGACAGCGCCTGCTGGAACAGAGCGAGGAATCCGCAGCTGGTCGAGATGCCGATCGCGCCCTGCTCGGCCAGCGTCTTGGCGTTGGCCGCCAGCACCGAGCGAATGCGCGGCCGGTCGGGCGCGGCCGCCACGGCGTCGCCCGGGCCGATGCCTTCGAGCTTCTGATAGATCACCGGGAACGGAAAGGTCTCGGCATTGCCGATATCGCCCACGATGCGCGGGAAACGCGTGTCGAGCATCAGGATGCCCAATGGGCGATCGGCAGCCATGCGGTCCCCTTCGTTATCGGTGTCTGTTGCGCCGCGATGGCGAAACGCGTTGGATGCAAAGGGTCGTCGAAGTGCGGCGAAGTTAAGGCATATTGCCGGCCGCGCGCTGCAAGTTCTTCGTGAAAAAGATAAAGCGCTGTCAGAGTGCGAGAATCGCCTCGCGCAATCGCGCCTCGCACGCCGCGAGCGCGTCGAGCCGATCGGCCGTGCCCGTCAAGTCGTCCCGCATGAAACGGCTGTGGCAATCACCGAACAGCGCCGCCTGCTCGTGTTTCAGCGCAGCGATTTTTTGGTCGATCGGCATGAAGAACTCGCTGAAGTGCAGGGCGCGCTTCGTGCCTAACGGCAGGGCGAAGAAACGCAGGTGGCCCGCCTGCGACTCGCTGAGCGTACGGTCGCGTACAAGCCGCGCAACGGAACGGATCGCCTGCTCGCCTTCGGTCCAGCCCTGCGCGGCGGCAACCACCTCGCTTTGCCTGTAGAGAGTCTGGAACCAGGCTATCGCCTGCTGGCGGATCGAGTCGGTGGATGGCGTCTGCACACGCCGTGGCGCGCACCAGGCGCGAAACGCACCGCGTCGATAGGCGATGCTCGACGCACGCCACGACTCGGCAAACGACTCTCGCGACAGGCTGACCGCGGCATAGCCGGCCGGGTCGTAGACCCGCACGCTCGTTGTGTCGATCGCGCTCACCAGCACATAATGATCGACGCCGCCGAATCGCGGCCGGCCGGGGTTGTAGTCGAGCAGGCTCATGTCGAGCGGACCGACGGCCACCGGCCCCACCTCGAGCCGCGATGTCAGCCAGTCGAAGGGCGGTGCGCTGCCGTCCTCCTGCGCATGCTCCTCGAAGGCGAAGCCGAGGATCTCGAGCGCGCGCGTGATGCCCTGGTCAGGCACGCCGGCCGCACTGCTGAAGAACGGCAGCCCCTGCGGCCTCATGAAGGCGCCGAGGCCAACGCCCGACAGCACCTCGATCTCGGCGGGCCGGATCAAGGCGCCGCTGGCACCCAGCAGCATCGCGGCCGAGTTGGCGTAGCAGTACCAGTAGCCGTCGAAGAACGGGATGTGTCTGTTCATGCCGCGAGACTAGCGCAGCGGGCAGCGGTGCATTTGATCGTGGTTGCGCTGATCTAGCGGATGCGCAGAAACACGGCATAGGGATAGGTGCGCCAGCCGACGATGTCGCTATGGCGCAGCGCGACACGCCGGTCCCTGGGACCGACCCAGCGGTCGAAGCGATAATGGGCTGCCAGCTCATCGCGATAGGCCTCGACCAGGAAGCTCGGCAGCACGACGGCCGCGAAGCGTCCCTCCTCCACCGCGGTCTCCGTCGCGTCCAGCACCTCGTCGAGATAGGGTCGGCCCTTGAGGAACCGCAGATCGTTGGTCGCGAACGGCTCGGCGCCAGTCACATCGTTCAGCCAATAGCCGTCGCCGGGCAGGAACACCGGCCGTGGCAGGCTCTGCAGATCGTTGCGGATCACGGCGATGTCGGCGCGCCCGGTCGACGGCGGCAGATAGGCGCGCGGATCGTAAGCCAGCAGCACGAACTGGAGCGCGACCAGCACCGGCACATAAGCATGACGGTGACGACCGTGAATGATTGCCGTCAGGCGCGGCGCCAGCCGATGCGTGCCGATCGCCAGCGCCAGGCCAGCGGCGGCATGGGCGGGAATGAAGGTGTTGACGTGCCCGCCTTCGTGCAGCCGGCCAAGCCACGACGCCGACAGCAGCGCCGCGGCGATCATGCCGATCAGCACCTCGTGCGCGCTGAAGCGCTCGCCTTGCCGTCGCGGCCACAGCAACACGGCCAGCGCAATGCCGAGCGCCGGCCAGATCGGCCGCAGATCGACGGCGGGAAAGCGTAGCAGCACCGACCAGCGCCACGGCACCGCCAGCGGAATCTCGATCACGTAGGTCGCGAACCAGCCATCGGTGGCGACGGTCAGCCAGGTGGCCAGCCCCAGCCCGGCAATCGCGCTCGCACCAATCAGCGGCAGCAGCAGATCGCGCCGGTAGAGCGCGGTCCACACGCCGGCGGCCAGGACGACGACCAGCATGTTTTGCTTGGTGAAGGTTGTCGCCACCAGCAGCAGGGCCGCGATCAGCGCACCGCGCCAACCGCGCATCAGCAACAGCGCGAGCGCGGCCGCCAGGGCCAACGCCGTTGCCGGTCCATCGACCAGGCCGATGGCGACGCGACCCTTCTCCATCTCGAAGGCCGCGGCGTAGAGCCCAGCGGCGACAACGCCATAGCGCCAGTCCCCCGTCATTCGACGCGCGATCGCGAACAGGCAGCCCATCGCCAGCATCAGCGCCAGTGCCGCCACGATGCGGCCAGTGGTGATGTCGAGGCCGACGATCCAGCCGACCGCCGCGGTCATCCACCAGAAGCCTGGGGCATAGAGCAGCGGCGTGAACAGGATGTCGGGCGGGCCGTAGACCGATCCGCCGTCGTGCCAGCGACGGGCGTGATCGAGCAGCGCCGCTTCGAATGCGTGCAGCTCCGCGCCATAGGTCAGCTGGTGGCCGACGAGCCAGGCCAGCACGACGATGGCGATCGCCGGCAGGGCAACGAACGCGAAGCTCTCCAGCCAGGTACGCCACCGTGGCATGGCCTGTCCTACTCTACTGAACGAACTCCTCGGCCTCGCCGCCCATCTCGCGCAGGAAGGCCTGCAGCTCGCTGGAAGCGCTCGCCAACCGCGCATCGTCGGTACCGCGCAGCACCAGCTGCACGCTGGGCCGGCCGTTGCGGAAGCCGGGATAGGAGCCGATGTCGATATCCTCGTAGCGCTGCTGCAGCGCGCCCAGCTTCTCGGCGATCAGGCCCTCGGGCTGATTGGTGCGCACGGTGCGGCTGACCACCGGCTTGCCGCCCACCAGGCGATGCTTCATCGCATCGAACATGCCCTCGACGATGCGCGGGATGCCGGCGAAGGTGAAGACGTTCTCCATCTGGAAGCCGGGCGCCACCGAGACCGGATTGTCGACCAGCGTGCCGCCATGCGGCACCCGCGCCATGCGACGGCGCGCCGGCGTGAAGAGCGCGGCGTCGCCGTAATAGCGCGTCATGCGGTCGATCGCCTCGGGATGCTCGGAGATGCCCACCCCGAAGGCCTTGGCGATGCAGTCGGCGGTGATGTCGTCGTGCGTCGGGCCGATGCCGCCGGTGGTGAACACGTAGTCGAACTTGCGGCGCACCTCGTTGACGGTGTCGACGATGCGCTGCTCGATGTCGGGGATCACCCGGCATTCCATGACGCGCACGCCCAGCTTGCCCAGTTCGGTGGCGAGGAAGCCGATGTTGGCGTCCTTGGTGCGGCCGGAGAGGATCTCGTTGCCGATCACCAGGATGCAGGCGGTGACGATCTTCTCGGGCGGGGCGGCGGCGTCGGACATTGGGCATACTCGGGCGGACTGCGGCGGGTCCGGCCACCATAGCCAAGCCGGCGCGGCAAGGCAGCCCCTACCGGCGGCCCACCCCTTGCCTGTATCGGGCGGTGGTGCCACATAAGGCCGCATGATGTTCCGGATGGAGAAGAAGGCGATGGAGGATTACTGGCGACAGGACGAACGCCAGATCAAGATCCACGCGCCCGAGGATTTCGAGGGCATGCGCAAGGCCGGCCGCCTGGCCGCCGAGGTCCTCGACATGCTGGTGCCACTGGTCCAGGCCGGCGTCACGACCGAGCACCTCGACAAGGTTTGCCACGACTACATCGTCAGCCACGGCGCCGTGCCGGCGCCATTGGGCTATCGCGGCTACCCCAAGTCAATCTGCACCTCGATCAACCACGTCGTTTGCCACGGCATCCCTGGGGATCGCGTGCTGGTCGATGGCGACGTGCTGAACATCGACATCACCGTGATCCTCGATGGCTGGTACGGCGACACCAGCCGCATGTTCTATGTCGGCGAGCCCAAGCTGCTGGCGCGCCGGCTCAGCGACGTCACGCATGAGGCGATGATGCGCGGCATCGCCACCGTCAAACCGGGCGCCCGGCTGGGCGACATCGGCGCCGCCATCCAGACCTTCGCCGAGGCCAACCGCTTTTCCGTGGTGCGCGACTTCTGCGGCCACGGGCTGGGCCGCATCTTCCACGACGCGCCCAACATCCTGCATTACGGCATCGCCGGCACCGGCCCGGTGCTCAAGCCGGGCATGTTCTTCACCATCGAGCCGATGATCAACGCCGGCCGCTACGACGTGAAGATCCTGTCGGACGGCTGGACCGCGGTGACCAAGGACCGCTCGCTCTCAGCCCAGTTCGAGCATTCCTGCGGCGTCACCGAGACCGGCGTCGAGATCTTCACGCTGTCGCCCAAGGGCCTCGACAAGCCGCCGTACTAGGTCGGCTCTGCCTCGATGAGGCAGACTCCGGTGGCCTGCGACAGCGTCGTGACGCCCACGAGCGCGAAGCCAGCCGCCGCGAACAGCGTTTCGTATTCCTGCACGGTCCGTTCCCGACCACCGGCCAGCACGAGCATATGAAGGTCGGCCATCGCCATCTGCCGGTGGCTCTGCGACGTATCGACCGTTCGCGGCATCACGCGTTCGACGAGCAGCAGCCTGCCGTCGCTCGACATCGCGGCGCGACAGTTCCTGAGAATGGCGATGCTGCGCTCGTCGTTCCAATCGTGAATGATGCTCTTGAGGATGTACGCGTCGGCGCCCGCCGGCACGGATTGGAAGAAATCGCCCGATTCGACCTCGCATCGCGCCGCGACACCCGCGGCCTCGAGTTGATGTCGGGCGTCCGCGTTTCCACTCGGCAGATCGAAGACGGTGCCACGCAACGCAGGCGTTGCCGCCAGAATGGCGGCGATGAGCGTGCCATTGCCGCCGCCGACATCGATCAGCGTGCGAAAGCGCGAGAAATCGCAGGCAGCAACCGCCTCCCGCGCTACCTGGCGCGTGATCTCCGCCATCGCCTTGTTGAAGATCTCGGATTCCTCCGGGTGCGCAGCGAGATATTCGAAGGCGCCGATGCCGTAGAGATGCTGCATCTGGGTCGCACCGGTTCGCACGCTGTGGAGCAGTTCGCCCCAGGATCGCCAGTGCCGATCACCGGCGAACAGCAGTGCGCGATTACGGAGGGAGTCCGGCGCGTCGGCCCGCAACTGGGCACCCAGCGTCGTCAAGGCGAAGCGGGCCGGCCCGATCTCGTCGAGCAAACCCAGGCTCGCCAAGGCGCGCAGCAGCCGATGAAGCGACGGGGCGTGCGCCGCCGCCTCGTCCGCCAGCATATCGGCGGACTTGGGGCCGTCGGCGAGCAGGTCGGCGACCCTGAGCCTCGCCGCGACATGAACCACTTGCGATGCCATATAGCCGCTGATCAGCGCCGCCACAGTCGCCGACGGTGAGCCGGCCATCTTGCTCGTCGTCGATTGAGACATCGCTCCCTCCCTGCCGCCTACTTCACGCGGCCCGCCGTCCCACGTTTGCGTCGACCCGCTCCGGGGCGAGCATGCCCGCTGTTGCCCTCGATGAGCTTGATGAGCAGGTCGATGAAGAGGGCTCGTTCGGTGGGCGAGAGCGGGGCCACGATGCGCGCGTTGGCAGCACGCACCTGCTGCCACAGTGTCTCGATCGTCGACCTGCCCTTCGCCGTCACGTGAAGCTCGCGGGCGCGCCGGTCCGAACCGTTGACCTGCCGCTTGACGAGGCCCTTGCGCTCCAGCCGATCGCTGATGAGGCTGGCGCTGTTGCGATCGATGCCTACCGCCTCGGCCAATCGCCACTGCTCGATACCCGGAACGTCGGCGACGAAAACGAGGGCGGCGAACTCCTGCTGGGCCACATCGGTCCCGGCCAGCGCCTCCGCGAGGATCGAAACGCAAATCTGCTGGAATCGCCGCGCCAGCGGCGCCGGCGCGGCACGCAGCGGAATACCGTCGGCACTGAGCTTGAACGTGTTCGACGGATAGCCATCCGCCGCCGACAGCATGCGGCGGCCACCCTGTTTCGATTGGTTTGAGTTTTTCGTCATTATTATGATCATAATAATTATGATTATATACGTCAAGGACGCCGCCGTCGCTTTTCCCCGGGACTGCCCTCTTGCCGCCGCACTCTGCCCTACACTGACCGTGCAACCTGCGCGGGCGGATGGGGGACGGCATGGCGCGGCGCAAGAACGGTATGGGGGATGGCGAGCCACCATCGGCTTCAGACGATTCGCACCTTCTCACCCTGATCGCCGCCGGGCTGCATCTGCGGCCGGCCAGGACGCGCGAGGGCGCCGAGGTGTGGCGGATCGCCGGCAATACGCTGGCGCACCGTGAGGCCCTGCGCGAGGCGGGTGGTGTCTGGAACCGCCTCGAGCAAGCCTGGGAATTCGCTGGCGATGATCCGACCGCCGCCATAGCCCGAACGCTGACGGCGAAGCCTACTGCGATCGGCCACAATTCGAAGGATGCCGAACGCCCGCACTATCATGGCCACCGCCAGCGGGTACGTGACCGGGCACTCGGCTCGGGCCTTGAAAGCTTCCAGGACTATGAGCTGCTGGAGCTGCTGCTGTTCTATGGCATCGAACGCATCGACACCAAGCCGATCGCCAAGAAGCTGCTGGAGCGCTTCGGCACTTTGGGCGATGTCTTCGCCGCCGATGCCGATCTGCTCAAGGAGTTCGACATCGACCCGCGCACCCTGGTGCTGCTGCGTGCGCTGCGCGAGACCGGCGCGCGGCTGGCGCGGCGCGAGGTGGTCGACCGGCCGGTGATCACGTCATGGGACAAGCTGCTCGACTATTGTCATGCGTCGCTGGCGCACGAGAAGACCGAGCGCTTCAACATCCTCTTCCTCGACCGCAAGAACGTGCTGATCGCCGACGAGACGCAGCAGAAGGGCACCGTTGACCACACGCCGGTCTACCCGCGCGAGGTCGCCAAGCGCGCCCTGCAGCTCGACGCCTCGGCGATCATCATGGTGCACAACCACCCCTCAGGCGATCCCACGCCCTCGCGCGCCGACATCGAGATGACGAAGGAGGTCAAGAGCGCGCTCAAGGCCGTCGGCATCGAGCTGCACGATCACCTGGTGATCGGCCGCAAGGCCAACGCCAGCTTCAGGAGTCTCGGGCTTCTGGGCTGACGCCCACCCTGGCGCGCACCTCGTCGGGCAGCCCTTCCCACAGGCGCACCAGCTCGCCGACCGACGTCAGCTGCATCTTGCGCATGAGGTTGCCGCGGTGGAGCTTGACGGTGATCTCGCTGATGCCGAGATCGAAGGCGATCTGCTTGTTCAGCCGGCCGAGCGCCACCGCGCGCAGCACCTGGCATTCGCGCGGCGTCAGCAGCGCCAGCTTGGCCAGCCGGTCCTTCATGACCCGCGCCTGCAGGCGCTGGCGGATATCGCGCTCGATGGCAGTGGCGATGGTGTCGAGCAGCGTCTGGTCGCGCACCGGCTTGGTGAGGAAGTCGACAGCGCCCGCCTTCATCGCCTGCACCGACATCGGGATGTCGCCATGGCCAGTGAGGAAGATCACCGGCTTGACCTCGCCCTTCTCGACCAGCCGGCGCTGCAGGTCGAGGCCACTGACGCCGGGCATGCGCACGTCGGCGACGAAGCAGCCCGGGCGATCAGGCAGCTCGGCCTTCAGCAGATCGCGTGTCGAGGCGAAGCCGATCGCGTCGATGCCGGCCGACTGCATCAGATCCTGCAGCGCCTCGCGGAAACCATCGTCGTCGTCGACCAGGATCACCAGCGGCCGCGTCGGGTCCGCCATGCTGCCCGCGGGTAGGGACCGCTCGGGACCCCGGTTCTGGTGGCTCACAATCATGGTGGGTTCTCCTCTCCTGTAGAGCATCGCCTGATGCGATGGCGATGCCTGGTTGCCGGCTGTCGTCATGGGCCAGTCTTGCTTTTTCAGCTGTGCAGATACGAACGCATGGCGCGCAGGGTGAAGCGGACCTGCGCCCCGCCCTGCGGACGGTTCGAGACCACGATGTGGCCGCCATGCGCGGTGATGATCGATCGGCAGAGCGCGAGACCGATGCCCGTGCCGCCCTTCTTCGTGGTGAAGAAGCTGTCGAACACGCGGGCCAGATGCTCGTCGGCGATCCCGGGGCCGCTGTCGCGGATCGCGACGAAGACCGAGCCGTCGCGAGCGACGCCGGCCTCCAGGCTGATCCGGCGGATAGCCGTATCGGCGCGTGCAATGGCCTGGATGCTGTTGGTGAGCAGATTGACGATCACCTGCTGCAGCTGGACGCGATCGGCCAGAACGATGGGCAGGCTATCATCAAGCTTCACCCACAACGCAATCGAGCTCGCCTCGAGGTCGTGACAAACGGACAGCTGGGCCTCGTCGATCACGTCGCGGAGATTGACGGGCGCCATGTCGGTCTCGTCGTTGGCCGCCGTCCGGCGCACACGCTGGACGATGTCGTTGACGCGGCGGGCGCTCGCCACGATGCGGGCCAGCAGCTGCTCGGCCTTGGCCGGGTCGAGATCGGCCCGCGCCAGCCGCCTCAGGCCGGCTTCGGCACTGGTGATGATGGCGGCAAGCGGCTGGGCGATCTCATGTGCGATCGTGGCGGTGATTTCCGCCAGGCTGGCGACGCTGCCGGCGTCGAACTGTTCCGTGAACGCCGGAACATCGGCGCCGTGGAGCCAGTTGCCTGTTTCGTGGGCATCGAGGGCTTCGGAGCGGTACATGGTCGCCTCCACTCAGCGTGAAGGTGTTGTACCCGGGCCGGCTCTGAAGGCTCCTGGGCCTAGACCTTAAGCCATCTTAAGAGTGCTGAAGAATCGGTGTACGGTCCCGCCCGATTTCGAAGGTCAGTTGGGGTGGGCACAGCTCCACGTATGTCCGGGGCAGCTGGAAATCTGGTCTATACCTGCGAGCCGTGGGAGGTGGATCTCGGCCGGCGGGAACTGCGCGCGCGCGGTGCGCCGGTGGCGCTGGGCAACCGCGCCTTCGAGATCGTCGAGGTCCTGGCACGGGCCGGCGGCCAGCTCGTCACCAAGGACGACCTGATGGAGCGCATCTGGCCGGGCGCCATCGTCGGCGACAACACGCTGCACGTCCACATTGCCGCCGTTCGCAAGGCGTTCGGCACCGATCGGGCCATGCTGCAGACGGCGCCGGGACGCGGCTACCGGCTCGTCGGCGGCTGGAGCGTCCAGCATCGCGCGCACATCGAGATGCCGCCGACACCGCAGCCGCGCGTCCCGTCTGCCGACCGCCCGCGCAGCAATTTCCCGGTGGTGGTCACCCAGCTCGTCGGCCGCTCGGCGGCGGTGCAGCGCGTACGCGATCTGATCTCCGCCTATCGCGCGGTGACCCTGACCGGCCCCGGCGGGATCGGAAAGACGGCGCTGGCGATGAAGGCGGTGCGCGGCCTGCTCAACGACTTCGAGGATGGCGCCTGGCTTGTCGAGCTGGCATCGCTCTCCGACACTGCCCTCGCGCCATCGGCCGTGGCCGGCGTACTGGGACTGAAGCTCGGCAGCGAGCGGATCACCGCGGAAACGCTGGCGCGCGGCATCGGCGATCGTCACCTGCTGCTGCTGATCGACAATTGCGAGCACCTGATCGATGCCGTGGCCGACCTGGTCGAGGTCCTGATGCGGCTGTGCCCGCGCGTCACCGTCCTGGCCACCAGCCGCGAGATCATGCGCATCCAGGGCGAGTCGGTCTATCGCGTCCCGGCGCTCGACGTTCCCGCGTCGCAGCAGGAGGCGCCCGCCTCCATCCTCGGCCACAGCGCCGTGGAACTCTTCGTCGCCCGGGCCAATGCGCTGGATGCCGGCTTCTCGCCCGAGCCGCAGGATCTGCCCGCGATCGTCGAAATCTGCGGCCACCTCGACGGCATTCCGCTCGCCATCGAGTTTGCCGCCGCCCAGGCCGCCCTGCTCGGCACCGAGCAGGTGGCCGCCGGACTGCGCGATCGCTTCGCGCTCCTGACCAGCGGACGGCGCACCTCGATCCCGCGTCACCGCACCCTGCGCGCCGCGCTCGACTGGAGCTACCAGCTGCTGTCGCCGCAGGAGCAGTACCTATTGCGTCACCTCGCGATCTTTCCAGCCGGCTTCACCTTCGAGGCGGCGCAGGCAGTCGGCGGTCCGTCGATCGTCGAGGATCTGTCCAGCCTCGTATCCAAGTCGCTGTGCGAACGCGTCAACCCGACGTCGCCCGCGCGCTGGCGTCTGTTGGAGACCATCCGCGCCTTTGCGCTGGAGGAGCTCGCCCGCAGCGGCGAGCAGCCTGATGCAGCGCGACGCCACGCGGCGTATTTCCGCGATCTCGTCTCGCCGGTAGCGGCCGGGACGCGTGCCTGGCTGAGCCGTGACGACATGGAGCGCTGCGGGCGCGAACTCGACAATGTGCGGGCCGCGCTCGACTGGGCGTTCTCGGCCGACGGCGACGCCGCGATCGGGGTGCAGCTGACGGCGGCCTTTGCGCCGATCTGGCAATTGCTGTCGCTGATGGGGGAGTGTCGCGAGCGTATCGACAGCATGCTGGCGAAGCGCACGCCCGACATGCCGCTCAGCCCGGCGACCGAGTTGCGCATGTGGCTCGCCCAGAGTGAAGCGCTCACGATGACGTTCGCGCCGGCCGAGCGGACGCACGCCGCGATCAAGACGGCGAACGAGCTGAGCACGGGCATCGATGACGTCGATCTGCAGGCGGGGCTGCTCTATCTGCAATGGTCGGTCGAGTTCACATCGGGCGATCATCGCGCCGCGATGATCACGGCCCGCCAGCTCGCCGTCGTCGCGCCGCGCGGCGGCGATGCCATGCGATTGACGAGCGACCGCATTATCGGCGCCTCCCTGCTTTTCGCGGGCCAGTTGGCCGATGCACGGGACCACCTCCAGCGCGTCGTCGACTTCTATGTCGCGCCGTCGGATGGACATCACTCCTCGCTGTTCCGCCGCGATCCAACCGTGCTGGCACGCATAAGGCTGGCACGCGTGCTCAGCCTTCGCGGCGAGCTGGACCGGGCCTACGCAGAGGCCCGCACCAGTTTCGCGATGGCACAGTCGTCTGGCGCGACGATCACCGTGTGCTGGGCCGTGCACGATGCGCTGTGTCCCATTGCGTTGGAGCGAGGCGATCTGGCGGCCGCCGAAGCGGCCATCGCAACGATGAACGACTGGGCGACGCGCGGCGACGTCACGTTGTTTGCGATGATGGCGACGTGCTGGAGCGGCATGCTGATGATCGAGCGCGGCGAGTTCGCGCGCGGCATCGAGCTGCTGTCACCAACGCTGGAGGCCTGTGAGCGGACGGGTTGGCAGCTGGGCTACGTACCGTTCCTCGCCGGACTTGCCGCAGGCCTGGCCGGGCTTGGCCATCTTGACGAAGCCAGCGCCAGGCTCGAGCGGGCGATCGCGCGCGCCGACGACAAGGATGAGGCCTGGTACCGGCCGGAGCTGCTGCGCCTGAAGGGCGAGTTGCTTCTCAAGCAGTCGGATCCGGCCGAGGCCGAGGCTTGCTTCCGGTCGGCCGACAACGTTGCGCGTGAACAGGGCTCGTTGATCTGGCAGTTGCGAGCTGCGTTGAGCGCGGCCCGGCTGCGTGTCGCGCAAGGTCGGCGGGACGAGGCGCAGCAACTCCTGGCGCCGATCTACGATCGCTTCACCGAGGGGCTCGACGCGCCCGATCTCGGCGCCGCAAAAGCGTTACTCGACGGGCTCGCGGACCATGCACATCGGTAGACGCTATACCTTCACCGAGTTCTTTCTCTGGACGCGGTGGGAGACCCTCTATTTGGTCGGCTGGTCGCTGCTGGTCACCCTGCTCCTGCAGCTCTCGCCTTGGGGGTTCCTGACCATGCCGGCGCCGATCCTGGCGGTCATCGGCTCGGCGCTCGCCATCATCGTCGGCTTCAAGAACCAGCAATGCTACGCGCGCTTCAACGAGGCGCTCGGACTCGCCGGGCAACTGATGCCGCACAGCCTGGCCTTGGGCAACAAGCTGAACGCCTTCCTCGGCAGCGTCGACGCCGCGCAATCCGCTGCGGTTCGCAAGGACATCCTCCATCGCCATGTCGCCTGGCTGACGGCGCTGCGCTACTTCCTGCGCGATCGGAAGCCCTGGGAGAACACGCTCGAGGCGGGCAACGCCCGCTTCCTCGCCAAGCACCCGACACCGGAAAGCCAACTGCCCCTCAAGGACGCGCTGAAGGCTTGCCTCCCGGATGCCGACGTAGAGAAGATCATCGCCTATCGCGGCGACAAGGAAGCCTTCATCCTTCGGCGGCAGTACGAGGCCGTCACCGACCTCTACGACAAGAAGCTGATCAGCGAATTCATGCTCACCGTGCTGACCGGCGTGATCGACGAGCTCTCGCGCGTGCAGGGCGCGCTGAAGCGCATCAAGAGCTATCCCTATGCCCGCAATTACCAGTCGATCACGCTGATCCTGATGGTGATCTTCGTCGCCCTGCTGCCGCTCTGCTTCTTCCCCTATGCGCAGGACCTGGGAAAACCCGCCGGACTGGGGCGCTGGACGGCGTGGCTGAATGTCCCGTTCAGCGCCATCGTCGGCTGGGTCTTCGTCTCGCTGGAAAAGGTCGGCGAGAATTCCTCGAATCCGTTCGAGGGCGGCTCCAACGACGTGCCGATCTCCTTCATCACGCGGCGTATCGAGATCGAGCTCATGACCATGCTCGGCGAGGCGACCGAGCTGAAGCCGATCGAGGCAAAAAACAACATTTTGTTTTGATCGGAAGCCTTGTTGCCAAGGCGGGAGTGCACAGCCACATTCTGCGCGCATGCCCAAGTTCCTGCGCATTGGCATTCATCAGGCGAACGTGTCCGGATACACGTCGAAAGCTTGGTGGATTCGCCGCGTCGGCTCGACGGTTTTCCTGAAATGGGGCGCCGTCGAAGTCCAGGGTGTAGGCGATAGTCGAAAGGTCTACTGGACGGTTCCGCCGCGCGAGAAAACGATCCGCTGCCGCGCGGTGCAACTGGCCAAGGACTATGTCAGGAACGCCATCGCACGGCGGCGCAGCCATCGCTATGAGCCGCTGGCCGGAAGCATCGCGATGCGACGTCGATCCGCCGATCGCGACGCCGAGCTCGAACAGGCGCTCGCCACGATTCTGTTCGTCGATATCGTCCGCTCGACAGAGAAAGCGGCGCGGCTCGGCGATGCGCGTTGGCTGCAGGTGATGAATCACTACTACGCCGCCGTCCGCAAGGAGCTGAAGACCTTGCGCGGCAAGGAAGTCGTCACCACAGGCGACGGCATGCTCGCGACATTCGACGCGCCGGCGACGGCGATCCGGTGCGCCACCGGGATCCGCGAGGCGATGCGCACGCTGGGGCTCGAGATCCGCGTGGGACTGCACGCCGGCGAATACAAGGTGAGCGGACCCGACGTGGTTGGTCTCGCGTTTCACATCGGCGCGCGAGTCGCCGCTAAAGCACGCGCCGGCGAAGTCCTGGTCTCGAGCGCGGTCAAGGACCTGCTGTCGCGATCGGAGATCCAGTTCAAGGATCGCGGCATTCACCAGCTCAAGGGCGTGCCGAAGCGCTGGCGCCTGTATCGGGTGGATGGCTGAAGCCGCCATACGTCCCAGGTAATCGACGAGTCCAGATCGCCGACCTAGCTTCGGCGACATGGAAAGACGGCACCTCATTCAATCGATCATCGCCATCGGCGTCGTCTCGACGCCGGTGTTGCCCGGACTCGCGCAGTCCAATCCCGCCCCGCAAAGGAGAGCAGTCATGAGCAATGCCAACGAAGCCGTCGTGCGTTATCTCGCGGCCTGGAACGAGCCCGAGCCCAAGCGTCGCCGCGAGCTGGTGGCCAAGGCATGGGTCGATGACGGCACCTACGTCGACGCCGCACGGCAAGGAAGCGGCCACGACAGCCTCGACGCCATGATCGCGACGGCGCAGCAGCATTTCCCCGGCTACCGCCTGCGCCTGGCGAGCGGCATCGAGACGCATCACGAGTATCTGCGTTTCAGCTGGGTCGCCGGCGGCACGGCCGAGACGCCGCTCTACATCAAGGGCACCGACTTCGTCGTCGTCGCCGGTGATGGCCGCATCCGCTCGGTGGTCGGCTTCGTCGACGCCGCGCCGGCGCGTGGCTGAGCGGAGGCGACGATGGACAGGAGAACCGCCACGACGTCGCTCCTCGCCGCGGCCGCCGCCACTGTCGTCGCCGGCGGTACCGCGAAGGCGAAACCACCGGACGGCGCGGCCCATCGCGCCTTCATCGAGACCGAAGACGGCGCAAGCCTGTTCCACCTCGACTGGGGAACGGGCAAGCCCGTGGTATTCACCCATGCGTGGGGACTGAGCGCCGACATCTGGGAGTATCAGCTCGTCGATTTGGCCGACCAGGGCCTGCGCTGTGTCGCCTACGACCGACGCGGTCATGGCCGCTCCAGCGATCCGGGCCGCGGTTACGACTACGACCGGCTGGCCGACGATCTCGCGGCGGTCATCAACCATCTCGACCTGAGGGAAGTCACGCTCGTCGGCTTCTCGATGGGTAATGGCGAGGCGATCCGCTACCTCAAGCGGCACGGCAGCGCGCGCATCGCGCGGCTGGTGATGGTGAGCACGGTCTCGCCGCAGGTCACCAGCGACTTCGGCCCGTTCATCGCCGCCCTGAAGCAGGATCGTCCGGCCTTCTTCGCCAAGGGCGTCGCCGCCTTCACCGGCAACCACCCGGCCGTCTCGCCCGACATGACCAGATGGGTCCTCGGCGAGTTCATGCGCGCCTCGCCAAAGGCGGTGATCGACTGCATGCGCGCCATCGGTCGCGGCGACTTCCGCGAGGAGATGCGCGCTGTCACCGTCCCGACCATGGTCGTCCACGGCGACAAGGATCTGGTCAATCCGCTGGACCGCACGGGACGGCCGGTCGCCGGGCTGATCCCGGGCGCGGTGCTGAGGGTGTACGAGGAAGGGCCGCACGGTCTGGTGATCAGTCATCGTGAGCGACTGACACGCGATATCCTGGCCTTCTCGCGCGGCTGACCGGGCGGCCGCCGAGTTCGCCTATCGGCTAGTCGAGCAACCACCTCGCCGTACACTGGCCGATACTGAATTCTCGGGAGAGACACCGTGGCTGCGATCAACAAAGCCCTCTTTGTAGCGTGCCTGGCAGCCGGTTCACTGGTGGGCAACGGCCTGTGCGCCGGCACCCTCGACGACATCAAGGCCAAGGGCACCATCCGCATCGCCTATCGCGAAGACGCCCAGCCCTTCTCGTACCGCAAGGACAATACCGGCGATCCCAGGGGCTTCATCGTCGATCTGTGCCGGTCGGTCACGGCCAAGCTCGGCCAGCAGCTGGGCATCGCCGATCTCAAGATCACCTACGTATCCGTGACCTCCGCCGACCGCTTCGAAGCCATCACCGCCAACAAAGCGGACCTTCTGTGCGAAGCGACGACCCAGACATTGAAGCGCCGCGAGACGCTGTCGTTCTCGATCCCGACTTTTGTCGACGGCGGCAGCTTTGTCATCGGCGCCAACGGACCGAAGGACTTCAAGAGCCTCGCGGGCAAGAAGGTGGGCGTGCTCGTCAACACCACGACGGAAGCCGGCCTCAAGCAGGCCCTCGAGCAGACGCAGGTCAAGGCCGAGGTCATCACCGTCAAGAGCCACAAGGAGGGCATCGAGGCGGTGAAGAAAGGCACGATCGCCGCCTACTACGGCGACCGTGGCATCCTGACCTTCGCGCTGATCGACAGCGGCTCGCCGGTCGGCCTGTTGCTGGCCGATACCTATCTCAGCATCGAGCCCTATGCGCTGGCGCTGCGCCGCGGCGATGATGATTTCCGCCTGGCCGTCGATCGCGCGCTCAGCGAGATCTATCGCTCCGGCGACATGGCCAAGCTCTTCGCGGCGTCGTTCGGCCCGACGTCGAAGCCCTCCTCGGTCCTCATGGGCCTGTACATGACCTCGGCGTTGCCGCCGCAATAGCCATTTGCACACGGTAAGCGATCGTCGAATACTCCGGGGGCTGACGCCCATGGGAGGGATTTGCGATGTCGTTTTACCGAGGCATGACCTGCGAGAACGTGACCATCAACGGTCACGGCGGAACCCCGATCACCGCGTACACGGCCAGGCCGGAAGGCAAAGGCCCCTTCCCCGGCGTCGTGCTGATCCATCATCTGCCGGGCTGGAGCGAGCTCTATATCGAGAGCACGCGCCGCTTCGCCCATCACGGCTACATGGCGATCTGCGCCAATCTCTACCAGCGCGAGGGCGGCGGCAGCGACGGCAACCCCGATGACGTCGCCGCCAAGGTGCGTGCCGACGGCGGCATCGCCGATGCGCAGATGGTGGGCGACACCGAAGCGGCGGTGAAGTGGATGCGCGCGCAGGCCGGCCACAACGGCAAGGTCGGCGTCTTCGGCTCCTGCTCGGGCGGCCGCCACGCCTTCATCTATGCCTGCCAGAAGAAGGACGTCGATGCCTGCATCGACCTGTGGGGCGGCCGCGTGGTGATGCCCAAGGAGTCGCTCAACGCCAAGACGCCGACGGCGCCGATCGACATGACCAAGGATCTCAGCTGTCCGTTGCTCGGCCTGTTCGGCAACGACGACCGCGCGCCCAGCCCGGAAGAGGTCAACCAGCACGAAGAGGCGCTGAAGCAGAACGGCAAGAACTACGAGTTCCACCGCTACGACGGCGCCGGCCACGGCTTCTTCTACTGGCACCGCCCGCTCTATCGCGTCGAGCAGGCGATGGATGGCTGGAGCAAGGTCTTCGCCTTCTTCGGCAAGCATCTCGCGAAGTAGGAGAACGGCCCATGTGCACCTCGATCATCGAGATCGCACGCGCCGAGGGCATGGCGAAGCGCGGGGACGAGTGGTTCCCGTTGACGCAAAGCGTGGTCGCCTATGACCACGCCCGCCATGCGCTGCTGGGCGACGTCATCACCTTGGACTTCTTCAACACCAGCCTCGACGCCGGCGCCCGCGCTGCCGTCGAGCTGACGTTGGAGAGCGCCAAGGAACTGCGCGCCGCGCTCGACCGCGCGATCGCCGCGGCCGAGTACGAGGAAGCGGAAGTCCGCGGCAAGGGCGCCCTGCCCAGCCTCAGTCGCGCCGCGTGATCCGAACGGCCAGAGCCCTGATCCTGTCCGCCGCCCTCATGGCGGTGGCGGGATCGGGCATCGCGGCGGAGCCGATGCAGCTGGTCGTCAACGGCCAGACGCGTACATACGTGCTCGAACGGCCGGCCGCGTCGGGGCCACGGCCGACCATGATCGTGCTGCACGGGTCCGGCGGCAGCGGCGCACGTGAGGCTCATTCGGGCGTCTGGCGACCGGCTTCGCAGGCTGGCTTCGTCGCGGTCTTTCCCGATGGACGCGCCAATCGCTGGAACCACCTGCCGCCGAGTGCCGAAGCCCAGCAACTCGCGCAGACGTTCCAGCAGCATGGCGGCCCGCCCGACGATGTGGCCTTTCTCAGGGCCCTGGTCGCCGACCTCGTCCAGCGCGGCATCGCCGACCCCAGGCAGATCTATCTCTCGGGCATATCGGCGGGCGGTGTCATGACGTTGCGCATGGCCTGCCTGGGGGAGCGGTCGTTCGCCGCAATCGCCGTACTGGTCGCGTCGATGCCCGATGTCACCGGTGCCGTCTGCAACCCGGCGAAGCCGCTGCCGGCGTTGATGATCCACGGCACCGCCGACGACGTGATGCCCTATGGCGGCGGCCTGGGCGTGTTGCCGAATAGCGCCATCAAAGGCTTCTACAGCGTGTGGGCCGTCGAGCGCATGGCCGGCTTCTTTCGTCAGCACAATGGGTGCGTTGAGGCGGCCGAGAAATCCGCGACTTCCGCGCAAGGCCCGCACCGGGTGGAAGTCGAGCGCTCGACGAAATGTTCTGGCGGACCGGTGCAGTCCTACCGCGTCATCGGCGGCGGGCACGACCTCAGGGTGCAAACCCCTGACGTGAGCCAATGGTTCGTGGATTTTTTCCGTGGCCTTTCGGCGCCTGCGGCGGCGCCGGCCGTACCAGCCACCGCGCCACCACCGTCTGCGCTCCTGGGTAATGAGCAGCAATTGTGCTTCGACGGCGCGATCGGCGATGCCAACGTCGCCGCCTGCGGCCGCCTGATCGCGTCGGGCACTTTGCGCGGCGGCGATCTCATCAGCGCCTACTTGCAGCGTGCAATCCAGTTCGCGCGACGGGGCGACGACTACGATCGCGTCATCGCTGATACCAGCGAAATCATCCGTCTCGATCCCAACGAAGTGCACGCTTATGCGCTGCGCGGCGGCTCATACCAGCACAAGGGCGATGCTGCCCGCGCCCGCGCCGACATCGAGAAGGTGCTCCAGCTGGGCCCGCGGTTCTCGCTCGGTTACAACGCGCTCAGCAACTACTACAACATGACCGGCGCGCACGACCGCGCGCTGGCGATGGCGAACGAATCGCTGCGGGCCTCACCGGGCAACGCCTATGGCCGCAAGAACCGCGCCGAGAGCCTTGAGGGCAAAGGCCAGCTCACCGAGGCCCTGGCGGAGTTCCGCGCCCTGCTCGCGATGGATCCGCAGCGGCAGGAGCGCCTGGGCCGGGAATCGGCGGCCGCGATCCAGCGCATCGAACAGAAGCTCAGGCAACCGCGCTGATCACACCGTGCGGAAGCCACCATCGGCCATGATGATGCAGCCGGTGACGTAGGCCGACATGTCGGACGCGAGGAAGACCGCTGGTCCGGCGATGTCCTCGGGCTTGCCCGGCCGGTTCAGCGGCGTGTGCCGCATCACCATCGCCACCATGTCGGGATTCTTGGCCCGCGCCTCCGCGTTGATCCTGGTCTCGATCATGCCGGGGCCGATGGCATTGACCCGCACACCGTCCTTGCCGAGCTCGGCCGCCAGCGCGCGGGTGAAACCCAGGACGCCATGCTTGGAGGTCGTGTAGGCCGCCGAGTTCGGCCAGTTCACATGCACGAAGGACTGGATCGAGCCGATATTGACGATCCGGCCTTTGGTCGCGCGCAACTGGTCGAGGAAGGCGTGCGTGACGTTGAACATGCCATCGAGGTTGATCGACAGAATATCGTCCCAGTCTTTGGCCACGGCCGCCGCGTCGCCAGTGATCGGATTGCGCCGGTTGATGCCGGCGTTGTTGACCAGGATCGAGATGTTGCCGGCCTTGGCGATCTCGGCGGCGGCGGCCTTGCAGGCGGCGCGATCGGTGACGTCGAGCTTCATCGCCGAGGCCTTGCCGCCCGCCGATGTCACGAGATCGACGGTCTCCTTGGCCCCATCGGGATTGGTGTCGAGCACGATCACGCGCGCACCCTCGCGCGCATAGGCCTGACAGATGCCCTGACCGATGCCGGACCCGCCGCCGGTGACCGCCGCGATGTGTCCCTCGAGAAGTCCCGCCATGTTGCCCCCTGGCCGTCCTTGGTCGCATGAAAATCGAGGCTAGCGCCGCCTAGCGCGGTGAAGCCAGCGCGCCATGGAGGGTGACCCGATCTGGAGGTGCGCCCATCAGTAGCGTCCAGTGGGTAAAGTCCGCGGCCTCCGTGCAGCCACGGCCGCGGCCGTGCAGGATCAGCGACACCTGCCGGTTCTTCCCGATCAGGGCCTGGAACACGCCGGTGGCCGTGGCGTTTCCGGTCAGCTGCCATTCCTTGTAGAGGACCGGACCGAGGCCTTCGTCCTTCCCGTCGAGTGGATCGACCTCGAAGATCGAAAGGGTCTGCGGCATCGCCAGTGTCAACGATGTCGTTCTGCCTGACTGGCCGCGGAAGGTGAACACCATCTGCGCCTTGGCGCGCGTGACGGCAAGCTGCAGCGTCGTGCCGAGTTCCTGGAGATCCACCGGATGATCGCCTGCACCATCAGCGACAAGCGCTTCCCGGGCAAAATTCATCCGCTCGATCTCGTGCAGGCGGAAGCCATTCAACGCCTCGACCCCGACGATGCGCGCGGCCCGGTTCGAGCAACAGGCGCAGGCGAGCGCTGCGTCGTTTGCGAAGCAGATCGCGACGAGCACCGACACCAGGCCGGCAAGGGAACGGATGTATCGCGCCATCGGCCCCCGAAATTGACCTCTTTCAAGCAGCCTCGCAACAGGTGAGACCCATGCCGCGATACACCAAGAAGGACTACCCGCTGGTCGACATTCGCCGGCATCTCGAGACCGGGCCGATCGTGCTGGTGAGCTCGGCCTGGAAAGGTCAGACCAACATCATGACCATGGGCTGGCACATGATGATGGGATTCTCGCCGGCGCTGTTCGGTTGCTACATCTGGGAGCAGAACCACAGCTTCGAGATGATCCGCCGTTCGCGCCAGTGCGTGATCAATGTGCCCACCGTCGACCTCGCCAGCCAGGTCGTGGGCATCGGCAACACCAGCGGCGCCTCGGTCGACAAGTTCGAGAAGTTCGGCCTGACGGCGGACGAGGCTGAGGAGGTCAAGGCGCCGCTGATCCGCGAGTGCTACGCCAACTTCGAATGCCAGCTGCACGATTCGCGGCTGATCAAGCGCTACTCGCTATTCGTCTGGGAGGTCGTGAAGGCGCACGTCGCCGTGTCCCCGGTGCGCCCCAAGACCATGCACTATCGCGGCGACGGCGAGTTCATGATCGCCGGCGCCACGCTCAATCTCAGGCGCAAGTTCCGCGCCGGTATGCTCTAGCACCGCAAGCCCCTCCACGGAGACAGAGAAAGAGCGTAGCGGTGGAAATAGGGGGTGGCGCCCGTCGCGCGTAGGATCGGTCGACCCGACCCTACGGATGAAAACATGACCGCCCAACCTCCCCCCCGCTCCCATCAGCGCTCCGTCGCTGAGGACTGCGCCATGACAACAGGATCACCTTCGCCTCTGTCGACGTCGACCTGCACCATTGCAAAGCATTGCACGTGACGCGGCGGAGGCGAAGCGGGCCGCTGCCCGGCTTGCAGCGGCGCCCAGGGGAACGACGCCGACCGCAGGGCCGCAACCATTGCAAACCATTGCAACCCCGAGGCCCCTAGGCCGCCGTTGCCTGTCGCGTGCGGGTGAACAGCGCGTTGAGCTCCCGCCCCGGCAGCTGGCTGGCGGCGAAGCCCAGCGTGCCCTGCTCATGCAGCTCGCGCACGCTCTGGCGCACGAAGCCCAGCGCGGCACGGGCGATGGCGCCGCCGAGGCTGATGCGCGCCACGCCGGCGTCAAGCAGGTCAGTGACGGCGAGCGGCGCCCGCAGCCCGGTCACGATGTTCACCGGCAGGCCGCTCTCCTTGACCAGGGTGCGGATGGTGCCGAGATCGGCCACGCCCGGCGGATAGACGAGATCGGCGCCGGCCTCGCGGAACAGCTGGGCGCGCCGGATGCTGGTCTTCAGCGCATCCTCACCGGGGATCTGGAAGGCATCGGTGCGGGCGCAGAGCACGAAGTCGTTGCCCGTGGCGTCGATTGCCTCACGCGCGGCGCGGATGCGATCGGCCGCCAGCTGCTCGTCGATCAGGCCCTCGATGCGCGGCGAGCGGTCCTCGATATTGCCACCGGCCATGCCGGCTTCGATCGCCAGTCGTATCGTCGCGGCCACGTCCTCCGGCCGGTCGCCATAGCCCTCTTCGAGGTCGCCGTTCACCGGCAGGCTCACCGCCTCGACGATCTCGCGCATGCGCTCGAACATCACGGCGCGCGGCACCGCCAGGCGCTGATCGCGCACATTGTAGTCCGGCCGCCCCATGGAGAAGGCGATGCCGGCGCTGGTGGTAGCGATCGCCGCCACGCCAGCCTCGGCGAGGATGATGGCGCTGCCGGCATCCCAGGCGTTGGGCATGACGAAGCCGCGGGACGCGCGGTGCAGGGCCTTGAAGGCGGTTGCCTTGTGCTGCTGGCTGGACATGGGCTTGCTTTCCTTGCGAGACGTTGCGATGGCCTCCAGTTAGGTCGATGCTGCCCATACGTCCAATTTGTAGTATTTCTCGACTCCATCAGCTTTCCTTATGGAGCTCGAATGGACGTCGAGGCGCTGACGACCTTTCTCGCGGTCCACCGGCAGCGCGGCTTCTCCAACGCCGCACGGCATCTGCATCGCACGCAGCCGGCGATCTCCCGGCGCATCGCGCTGCTGGAGCAGGAACTGGGCGTGAAGCTGTTTGAGCGTGCGGTGGGTGGTATCGCGCTCAGCCAGGCCGGACGGGCGCTGCTGCCGCACGCCGAGCGCGCAATGGCAGCGCTGCGTGACGCCGAGGACGCGGTCCGCGCACTGGCAACGGGTGACGCCGGGCCGTTGACGATGGCGATCGTCGGTACCCTTGCCGGCACCGACCTCACCGGCGTGCTGCGGCGCTTCGCGCAGGATCACCCCGCCGTCGCCTTGACCTTGCAGACCGCGCGCAGCGGCGAGGTCAGCGACCTGGTGCGCCGCGGCGAAGCGACCATCGGCCTGCGCTACGACCGTGACCGCTCAGGCGATCTGCAATGCGAGAGCCTGGGAAGCGAACCGTTGCTTGTCGCTTGTAGTCCCTCACACCGGCTGGCTGGCCGCACCATCGCCTCCCTCACCCGGCTGCGCGAGGAGCGCTGGATCGCCTTCCCGCGCGCGGTGCAGGCGCCGGCACTGCCCGGCTCGCACATCTTCAGCGTCTTCGTCGCGCACGGCCTGGGCGAGATCGACTGGATGGCGATCGACAGCCTCACGGCGCAGAAGCGCCTGGTCGAAGCCGGCTTCGGCATCACGCTAATCCCGGCCAGCAGCGCCGAGGAAGAGCTGGCCGCCGGCGCGCTCGCCACCATCCGCGTGCGCGATCTCGATGTCGGCACGCCGGTCTTCGTGGTCACGCGCAAGGGCGGCTATCTCAGCCCCGCCGCGCACCGTCTGCTGGCGCTGCTGCGCAGCGAATACGCCGCCGGCTGGCGCCGACGCACTCCAGTGCGCTACACCAGGGCAAAAGGGAGGACGCGATGATCGGATCCGACTGGCTCCTGGTCGTCACCGTCGATGTCGATGCCGACATCGAGGCCGAGTGGAACACCTGGTACGACACGGTGCACGCACCTGATGCGCTGGCCTGCCCCGGCGTGCGCAATTGCACGCGGCTGGTCGACGAGCGGCCGGCACGCGTGCGCGGCATGGAAGCGCGCGCCGGCGACAACAGCCGCGCCTACACCACGATCAACGAGATCGACGGCCCGCATGTCGTGGAGACCAAGGAGTTCCAGGCGATGCGCGGCTGGGCCCACTTCGCCGACAAGGTTCGCTCGACCACGCGCACCTACCGCGTCAGGGGCAGGGAGTTTCCCCGCCGATGAGCCGCCCACCCTTCCGCGCCGACCATGTCGGCTCCCTGCTGCGTCCCGCGCGCCTGGCCGAGGCACGCCAGAAATGGAAGCGCGGCGAGATCACCGCCGAGGCGCTGCGCACCATCGAAGACGAGGCCGTGCGTGAAGTGGTGGCGCTGCAGGAGAGCGTCGGCCTGCAGAGCATCACCGACGGCGAGTTCCGCCGCGACTACTGGCATCTCGACTTCATGTGGGGCTTCCTTTCCAGCACATTGGGATCCTAAGCTTAGAATTCCACGTGGACAAGTTGTCGCG
>JADMIO011638358.1_pt1 | contig 52849 bp, 41 predicted proteins | sample 8958161 | NCBI WGS metagenome assembly JADMIO01 (sample SAMN16585339, study PRJNA669376) | soil metagenome | isolation source: Crop rotation soil | place: USA: Cullars Rotation, Alabama | collected 2011 | reverse complement strand
GCCGCGACTTCAAGTCACGTGAATTCCAAGCTTCGGATCCCACTGTGCTGGAAAGTGATTGCTCTTTCGTGAAGCGCCAAGGTGCGTTTGCGTTTTGCGGACAGTTCCTTCATGCCCCGACGTGGTGCAAATAAAACTCCGACAGAAATCAGGCATGAATTCCTGTGGACGCTTCGGTGGGTACGCAGAAAACACCCACCAGACCAAACCCGCGCAGCTCATGAATTGCAACTGCAACTGAACTGAAACTGGTAAATTCAACTGCCAACCGGACAACTGTCAAACCGCCAACTATCAAGGTGCGAGAATGAAAATCGCCATCTGGATCGGTCTTTCCCTGCTCGCCGTCGTCGGCGTCGTGGCGCTGATTGGTTACTTTCTGCCGGTGAATCACGAGGCGACTCGCAGTGCGGAGTTCAGTAAGCCTCCCGCCGAAGTGTTTGCGTTGATTTCTGATCTAAATGCCTACCCGACCTGGTGGCCCGAGGGCACGGTCAAGGTTGCGGTAGTCGAGAGCATCGCGCCCTCTCGATTCGTGACGAAGATTGTCGGCGAGACCGCCTTTGGCGGGACGTGGACGATGGAGATTGCGCCGGTGGGGAATGGCTCGCGTCTGACGATCACCGAACGCGGAGAGATCTACAACGTGATCTTCCGCACGCTATCCAGGTTTGTGTTTGGTTACACCGCCACGATGGACAGTTGCCTCGCCGCGGCCCGGAAGCGGCTGGCGTGATGGCAGATTGCCAAGTTCCAGTCGTACAAGAGAAGAGCCCGCGAGATTGCTCCCGCGGGCCCCAGTATTACAACGCTGAACTTACCAGCGGAAGTTGACGCCGAACCGCGCCACGCGGGGAGCGATGATGCCGCTCACCGTGTTGGCGTTTGCCGCCGCCTGGTTGCGGTTGATCGCCTGCACGGTGCCCGTGTTCGTCAGGTTGAACACGTCCATCGCCGGGACGATCGACATGCTGCCGAAGCGGAACGGACGATCGATGCGGAAGTCGAACGTGTGCAGGTTATCGAGGCGCACGTCGCCGAGCGGATCGAGCAGCACCTGCACCGTGCCGATGCCGTTGGCACGGGCCGGCGACAGGATCGACTGCGGGAAGGGGAAGCCCTGCCGGCCGAGATAGCTCAGCGCGACGTTGATGTCCAACGGCAGCATCACGCGGCCGCTGCCCTTGAGGGCCCACTTCGAGTTCTGGAACACGTTGCCGATGCCTGAACCGGCCGCTTCCGGCGCGTACTGCGCGTTGTTCTGCTGCTCGATGTTGGTCGGATCCTCGTAGGCGTTCGGCGAATCCCACACATCGATGGCGTTGTTGTAGGCGTAGCTGAAGCTGGCCGACCAGCGGTTGGCCATGCGCTTCTGGAACGTCAGTTCGAGCCCGTTGAAGTCACGGAAGCGATCGGGCTGGTTGGTGTAGACGTTCGGCGAGGGTTGCGCGATGTTCGGCTGGTAGTAGACAACCGCGTCGCAGCGAGCGCCGGCAGGGCAGGTCGTCGCCTGGTAGGTCACCGGGCTGAAGTTGGCGCTCGAGTAGCCGTCGCGATCGTTCCACAGGAACCGATCGTACTTGCGCCACACGTAGCTGCCGCCCACGGCCATCTGCGAGTTGAGCTGGCGATCGAAGCCGACGATGAACTCGCGGGTCCGGTCGTTCTTGACGTTCGGGTCGACGCGGGTCGGTGAGCTGGTGCTCGTCGGGTTCGCGGGGTCGTACGCCGTGCTCTTGCTGAGGAACGGCACGGTGGTGTTGACTTCGGCGGGCTGCACGAAGCCATCGTTGTTGGCGTCAGCCCACGGGTAACGCACAAACACCGCGCCGGTGGCTGCCAGTTGGCTCGACAGCTGACCGGGCGACATCTGGCCGAAGTAGGTGGCATACGACGTCGAGAAGACGTTGCGGCCGTCACCCTTGAGGTCGTAGGTCATGCCGATGCGCGGCGAGAAGTCCTTCCACACGACGCCGGCATCGGCGCCCTTGAAGTCAACGGCCGGCATCAACGCGGGGAAGAACGGGTTCCCGGGCACCTGCGCCGCTAGCGCCGCATCATCCTGCATGTCGTAGCGGAAGCCGAGGTTCACGGTCAGGCGGTTCTTCGTGTAGGTGTCCTGCACGTAGAACGCGTTGGTGTTGAGGTGCGCTTCCGAGTTCTGGTCGCGATAGATATCGGCTTCGGCGGCAACGCCGTTGCGGAAACGCGCTTCGATGAAGCCACCGCGGTGGTTGAGGCTCGTCGAGTGCGCATTGCGCCAGCGGTAACCGAACTTGAAGGAGTGATCGCCGCCAAGCTTCGCCGGCATGAAGTAGCTGCTGACGACATCGAGGCTGTTGGTCGGGCGCAGGAACGTCGACGCGTTGTAGGAGCGGCCCCACAGGCTCGTCGAGATCTCAAAGCTCGGCTGCACGTCGGCCAGTTCGTCTTCGTGGAAGTCGAGAACGAAGTTGTTGCCGAGGTGCGCCCACATCACGTCCACGAGCCACTTGTCGCTGATCACGTGCTGGTCGCCGATCTTCCAGAACGGCGAAGGACCCGTCAGCCAGCCGAAGGTGCCGAACTCGCTCGAGACGGCCTTCTGGCGGACGGTGGTTTCGACCGGACGGAGGTCGCCGGCGTCACGGGCGTTACGGACCTTTTCCGCCCAGGTGTTCTGGAAGTTCAGGCGGTTGTTCGTGAAGGGCACGTAGGTCAGCTTGACGTTGTAGTTATGAAGCGTCGTCAGGTCGGTCGACAGACAGCTGCGGAGCAATTCGGTCGACGCCGTGCGCGAGTTGATCCCCGTGCACTCCGGCGTCTTCTGGTAGAAGCCGACGACGCCGACCTTGATGTCCTGCGCGCCGTAGCTGCCCCAGTACCACAGCTTGCTCTTGACGAGCGGACCGCCGACGTCGAAGCCGTAGTCCTTGATGTTCTGAATCGGCGCGCCGGATCCGGCGCCCGCGGCCTTCAGTTCAGGCGTGATGTTGTCGTCTTCGAACTTTTCGTCCGTCACGAGCGCGCGGGCGTTGCCCTTGAAGCGATCGGTGCCGCTCTTGGTGACGAGGTTGATGCCGACGCCGCCGGTCTGCTGGGTGACGTCCGCACCGCCCGTCGTGACCTGCATTTCTTCGAGCATGTCGAAGTCGTAATAGATCGGCGATGCGCCGGTCGCGGCCATGTCGGTGATGTCGACTCCGTCGATCGACCACTTGTTGTTGCCGGTCGAGGCACCGCGCGAGATGTAGCCGGCCTGCTGGCCCGACTGGTTACCGCCGACGTTGGCGCGGTCCATGATGATGCCGGGTGTCTTCTCTAGCATGACCCAGGGGTCGCGCGCCGACGGAATGTTCTGCATCGTCTCGAGGTCGAAGCTCGACTTCGTGCCGGTTTCGCGGGTGTCGACGATCGGGCTGGCGCCGGTCACCGTCACGGTCTCCTGCACGGTCGACAGCTGCAATGCGCCGTTGATCTGGGCGCGGAAGCCGATGGTGACCCGGATGTCCTGCATCGCCAGGGTGCGGAAGCCGGCGAGTTCGAAGGTCACCGAATAGGTGCCGATGGGCAGTTCGGGAATGCGGTAGGTGCCCGCTTCGGACGTCACGGCGACGCGCGGCTGAATCAGCCCGGGTCCCGCGACGGTTACGGTCGCGCCCGGCAGTACGGCGCCCGACGTGTCGGTCGCTTTTCCGTAAATCTCACCGGTCTGCTGTTGTGCGAAGGCGGACGATACGCCCAACACGAGTAGCAGTACCGACGCGACTAGCGTCTTTCTCAACGTCATCCCTATCCTCCAAAACGCCGGGACCAATATCCGGCAAAAGGTCATTACAGGGGCCGACCCGCCTTTTCGGCGTTTCAACCCTGAAACAGAGGTGCACGGCCCGATCAGCAGCATCTATGCCACTCGTCCCAGCTGACGTGGGACTAATGTAGGGCTGAATTACGGCCCGAAATCACCTCGACCTTGGAGCGACATCACATCTCTTAAAGACAAATTCAACAATTTGGATGAGGCCAGTCCAAGTCCCTGAATGGTCGCGGGAACCGTTCACTTTGTAGACTCGTCTACACGGTGAACCATGGGGCGGAATTTTCTCGGTGAGTTCGAACAGCGCGTCCTGCTGGCGATTCTTCGATGCGACCGACGCGCGTATCCAATCGACATCAGGAAGGAGATTGCTCGCGCATCGGGACACGATCCGTCACGCGGCGCCTTCTACACGACGCTCGATCGCCTCGAGGCGAAGCAACTGGTGCGATGGACCGCCGAGGGCGGCGAGGCCGGTCGCGATGGGTTGCCTCAACGACGCTTCACCGTAACGGCCGAAGGTGTCGCTGCGCTACGCGCCTCGCGCCGCGCGCTCCTCGAGTTGTGGAACGGCCTCGAAGGCATCCTCGAGTCATGAAGGGGTCTTCACCGCCTCGCCTGGCCGACTGGATTCTCAGGCGCGTGCTTCCTGTCGGCAAGCGCGGCGACAGCATCCTCGGAGATCTTCACGAGGAGTTCTCGCTGATCCCTGACTCCAAATCGTCGATGCCTTCGCGGTCGATCTGGTACTGGCAACAGACGATTCGCCTGGCGCTCCGTTATGCCGCCAGCCGTTCAACGCAGCAATCACTTTCGTATCCAAGGACCAACTCGATGTGGTTTGAGCTCGTAAGCGACGTCAGAACCGCGTTCCGCGGATTCCGCCGCGCCCCCGGCACGTCGGCGCTGATTGTGTTCACCCTGGCATTCGCGATTGCCGCGGCCACCATCGGTTTTTCCGTCGCCGACCTGGCGCTCTTTCGCGGTCTGCCTGTTGACGACAACTCGAAGGTTGTCTCGATTTTTGTTTCCGACACGCACGGCTCGAATTTTCGTGGCCGCGTCTCGGAGCCGGATCTGCTCGATTACCGCGCCCGATCGACGACCCTCGACCAGATTGGGGCGATGAAGGACGGCCGCGCCGCGCTGATCAAGAACGGCCAGTCGCAGACGATTGCCGTCACCTATGTGACGGCCAATCTGTTTGCAGCCATGGGGCAAACGTCGTTCGCCGGACGCCTGTTCAGCGAAGGCGACGACGCCAGGGGCGCCGCGAAGGTCGCCGTCCTCTCGCATCATTACTGGCGCGATGAGATGAGCAGCCGGCCCGATGCGATCGGCCAGAGGCTGCAGATCGGGCGCGATATGGTCACGGTCGTCGGCGTGCTCTCACCCGAGATGGAATTCGGCAACCTGGCCGAGATCGATCTGTGGCTGCCTCTCGCGCTCAATCCCGAGGCTGCCCGCGATGCTCGGAACCTGCGATTCATGGCGCGGCTGCGCGATCACGTCTCGTTCGATCAGGCCGCCGCCGAAATGGCGGCGATCGGCGATGCGCTCGCCACCGAATTCCCGCGCACCAATGCGGGTTGGAAAGTCCGCCTCGTGCCCATCCGCGAGATCACCGGCGGCGAAGGCTTCTGGGTGGTGATCGCATTGTTCCTGCTGTCGATCGGGTTGTTGATGGCGATCGCAACCGCCAACGTTTCGAACCTGGTGATGGTTCGCACGCTGGCGAGGGCGCGCGAACTGGCCGTTCGCACCGCGCTTGGCGCGCGCAAGGGCCGCTTGATTCGCCAGTTTGTGACCGAAGGAATGGTGCTGTCGGTGATTGCCGCCATGGTCTCCCTGCTCCTGGCACTCGCGGCGCTGCAGGCGATTCGCAGCTTCTCGGAAGAAGCCATCTTCAAGCAGCTGAACATCGACCCACACGAGCTCGCGTTTGTCGCCCTGCTCGCGCTGGTCTGCCCGCTGATGTTTTCGCTGGCGCCGATCCGCGCACTGTCGCGCCCCGATCTTCGGCATGTGCTTGCCGCCGGGGGATCGCGCGGCGCCACGGCAATGGGACGCGGCCGGGGCGTGCTCGTCGTGTTGCAGGTTGCGCTCGCGGTCATTCTGATGACCGTATCGAGCCTTGCCCTCCGCAGCACCAGCGAGATGTACTCACGACCCACCGGCCTCGAGACCGGCAAGCTGCTCGTGTTCGGCCTTGAGCTCAACGAGGTGCAATACCTGTCGGCGGACGACGTCCGCGCCGCGGCGCGTGCGACGCGCGACGCCCTGGCCGCTCTCCCAGGCGTGGAGTCGCCGGCGGTCGTGAGCGCCTTGCCGATCCTTGGCGATCAGGGCCCCGTGATGCTGACCATCGATGGCGCTGTGTCGCCGCCGAACGACGCGCAGCGGACCGCGGTGTTGACCGCCGCGTCCTACGACGCCGGCCGCGCGCTCGGCCTGCGGCTGCTGGCCGGCACGTGGTGGGAAGACGGCGCCCGCGATGTGGCGGTCGTCAGCAGCGAAGCGGCGCGGCGATACTTCGGCGGCACGGACCACGCCATCGGCCGTCGCGTGGCGCTGACTCAAGGCACTCGCACCATCGATGCCCGGGTCATCGGCGTGTCGAGCGACGTGGCAAATACCGATCGCACCGAGCTGCCGCCTCCGCGTCTCTGGGTGCCGCTCGATCCCGCGGCGCGGCGCTTCGCATTCGTCGTCCGTTCCGAGAATCCCGCGGCGCTGATCTCGAGCGTGCGAACAGTGGTCGCTGCTCGCGCACCGGCGGTGCCGATTGAATACCTGGGGACGTTCGATGAGGCGCTCGACAAGGCCGCGTCGAGCGATTTCGTCATCATCGGAATGTTGACCGGCTTCGCGATTCTCGCGCTGGTGTTGGCAAGCACGGGATTGTTCGGCGTGGTGTCGTACGCGGTCGCGCAGCGTACCGCGGAGTTCGGCACACGCATGGCCCTTGGCGCGAGCGCCGGCGACGTGGTCGGGATTGTCGCGCGAGATTCGGCCCGCCTCCTTGCGATCGGTCTCGCGATCGGCCTCGCCGGCGGAATCGGCGTTGGCTCGATGATGAAGAGCCTGCTGTTTGGATTGTCACCGACCGATCCGCTCACCTTGAGTTCGGTGGTCGCCGTGCTCGCCACCGTCACCCTGCTGGCCACCGCGCTGCCGGCATGGAGGGCATCGCGGATCGATCCGGTGATCGCACTGCGTTCAGAGTAGGGTTCGCTCTTCCCACACCTTTGCCAGTTCGACGATCACCTCGACGGCCTTCTCCATGTCCTGCACCGAAACCCATTCGAGGCGGGAGTGGAAATTCTGCTCGCCCGCAAAGAGGTTGGGTGTCGGCAGGCCCATGAACGACAATCGCGATCCATCGGTGCCGCCGCGGATCGGCCGCTCACGCACCGCCAGCCCGGATCGCCGAATCGCCTCGCGCGCGTGTTCGACGATGAGCGGATGTGAGTCGATCACCTCGCGCATGTTGCGATACGACTCTTCGACCGCGACGTCGACGGCGGCGCCGGGAACGCCGGCGACGACCGCCGCCGCGAGCTGACGTAGCCACTCTTCCTTTTCACGCAGCCCTTCAGTCCTGAAGTCACGGATCAGCAACTTCACCGAGGTGCGATCGACGCCGGCATCGAGGACGTAAGGATGCACGAATCCCTCACGCTCCTCGGTGGTCTCTGGCGACATGCGATCGGAAGGCAGGCGCTCGATAAACCGCGCCGCCAGCTTGATCGCATTGACCATGCGTCCCTTGGCGTATCCAGGATGCGTGTTGAAGCCGCGGAAGGTGAGGGTGATGGCATCGGCGGAGAAGCTTTCGTATTCGAGCTCGCCGCGAGCGCCGCCATCCATCGTGTACGCGTACTGAGCGCCGAACCGGGCGACGTCAAAATGCGTGGTGCCGCGACCGACCTCCTCGTCCGGCGTGAAGGCGATCCGGATCGCGCCGTGCATAATCTCCGGCGATCGCATCAGCCGTTCTGCCGCGGTCATGATCTCGGCGACGCCGCTCTTGTTATCTGCACCGAGCAACGTCGTCCCGGATGCAGTGACGATGTCGTGACCCAGGCACTCGCCGAGGTATGGCATGTCGCTGACGCGAAGGACCGCCGAGGCGTCGTCTGGCAGCACGAGATCGCGCCCGTCGTAGGCGCGATGCACCAACGGTTTGACCCCGGCGCCGCTCATCTCCGGCGAAGTGTCGACGTGGGCGATGAAGCCGATTACGGGCACGCCGCTCTTCGCCGTGGTCGCGGGAATCGTCGCCGTCACGTAGCCGAATTCGTCCATCGTGGCATCGTGCAGCCCGAGCTCTTGCAACTCCGCGACGAGGTCGCGCAGCAGTGTCAATTGGCCTGGAGTGCTGGGATAGGTGCTCGCGCCTTCGCGAGACTGCGTGTCGTAGGTGACGTAACGGAGGAAGCGGTCGAGTACTCTGCTGTACATGACGACGGGATCAGCCTCTATCATCATCCCGAAATGACGAAGGGCGCGAATTTCTTCGCGCCCTTCGTCTCTTGCTTCGTGTCCTTCGCGTTTTACTTCGTGCGCTTCGTGTTTTACCAGTCGAACTTGGCGCCGAACTTCACGATGCGGGGGTTGAGGACCGTCGTTGCGCGTTCGAATCGCGCGCCGCCCAGCCACGAGATGTTGACGTTCGTGTTGGAGTTCATCACGTTGAACATATCGAGGAACAGGCCGACGCGCGCCTTCTGCGCGAAGCGGATTTGCTTCTCGACGCGGAAGTCGACCAGGCTGATCGTGTCCTGGCGGCGCGTGCCGATCGGCTCGACCAGCGTGGCCTGGGTGCCGTAGTTCAGGCAGTCGGACACGACGGTCGCCGAGCAGCCGGGGATGTTGACGTAGCGGCCGTAGGGCGCACCGCTCTGCATCTTCACCACCGGCGTCACGCGCATGCCCCAGCCGGCGTCGATCGTGCCGGAGACCTTGCTGCTCCAGTTCGTGTACTCGTTGTGGGTCCGCTCGTTCGGATTCATCGGATAGCTGCCGAAGAGCGAGAACTGCTGCACCAGCGAGGTGACGCGGTTACCGAAGTAAGTGTTGCCGAATTCCTCGGTCCACACGTACGAGAATGACGCGTTCAGCGACCACCGGTTCGAGTAGCGCTTGTTCGCCGCGATTTCGAAGGTGCGGTAAGTGCCCTCGTAGTCGTCGATGTTCTGGACCCGGTTGCTCGTGCCGCGAGCCGGGTTGTCCAGATTGAAGAGCTGCAGCGCGCTATTGTCCGCGGTCGTCGCCAGGTTGCCGTCCGGGCCCGGGTCCGTCACCGTCACGGGAACGTTGAAGGCGCTGTAGGGACGCGAGTCGTTCAGCTGCTGCCAGCCGTTGTAGTCCTTCTTCCAGACGTAGCCGGCACGCAGACCGAAGTCCGTGACCAGCGAGCGCTCGACAAAGAAGGAAGCCTCATCGGTATAGGAGTTTTCGAGATTCGGATCGATGGTCGTGCTGACGTTGCCGCCAAACTGCTGCGTCGGCGCGGAGCCAACCTTCTCGTTATCCTGGAATACCCGGTCGCCGTTGAGATCGTTCCACGTCCACACCGCGTACTGCGTCGAGGTGTTCGGATTGACCGCGTCCGCGAGGTTGACGCCGGGGTTGAATGCGAAGCGGCCCCAGTTCGCCTTGAGCACGGTGCGGCCATCACCAGTCAGATCGTAGGTGCCGCCGACGCGCGGGACGAGGTGATTGAACAGGATCACTTCCTTGTTTTCCGCGAACGTGATCGTCGCCGGCACAAACCGCCCCGCCGGCAGCGTTTGCTCAGGCAACCAGGCGCGATAACGGTCGTAGCGGACGCCGAGGTTCATCGTCAGCTTATCGATCGTCCACGTGTCGGTGACGAAGAAGCTGGTGGTGGCGAGCGCGTTCATGCTGTCGGAATTGTTGTAGAGACGCACCGAATCCGACGTGACGCCGGAAAGCGGCCCGGTCAGGTCGCCGCGCACGAAATGAATGACGTTATCGGCGTAGCCCTGCGCCCAGATGATCTCGCCCGATTCGTCGAGATATTCGCCGCCGATTTTCAAGCTGTGCGAGCCGCCGGCGAAGTTGTCCTTGAACAGGTTGACGGCGCCGGTGTACTGATCGCGTCGCCGCTTGTTGAGCCAGTCACGGCCACCGCCGAGGATCTGGTTCGTGCTGAGTGATTCGTAGCGGGTCGCCGTGGTGTTGCTGACCAGACCGAAGTTGTAGCCGAACTGGCCGGCACGGAATTCGGCGAACATGTTCTGGCCGATCGTGCCGTTCCATTCACCTTTGTAGACCCACGACGGCGAATTCTGGAGCGTGGTGGAATCCGCGGTGATGTGAATCGGCGCGCCGCCGGTGTTGACGTCGGTGCGGTTCGGCTGCTGCTTGGTGCCGTGCTGCAGGTAGCCGATGAACTTGTTGGCCTGGTTCAACTGATACGTGGCCTTGCCCGTGTAGTTGAACAGCTTGGTGTCGAACGGCGTGCCGTCGAGGAAGCTGCCGGTGGGCGGTGCCGCGACCGACGTCTTCTGGTTAAGGTAGGCGAAGAAGCCCCACATCCGATCCTTGACGATCGGGCCGCCGACGTTCAGGTTGAGGTTCTTGTATTCGGCGAGGCGGTTGCCATCCTCGCGGATCGCAGTGTTCGGGATGATCTGATCGGCGTCCAGGTTCTTGCTCTGGATGCTTTCGGTTTCAAAGTCGTAGTACGCGCTGACCGACGGGGTATTGCCGCCGCTCTTCGACACGAACTGCGTCAACACGCCGGGGTTCGGCATTTCGGCGGAATTGCCGGCGGCGCCGATGAAGACCTCTTCAAACGATCCGTAGTCCAGGTAGAACCCTGCGGCCGACGTGCCTTCAGTGGTGTTGATGCCTTCGATCAGAGGACGGTTCTGACCGGAATAGCCGTACGCAAAATACGTCGTCTGCGTGCCGGCGGTGGCGCCGCCAACGTCGACGCGATTCAGCGTGACCGAGGGCGTCGTGGCGAGCAGCGACCACATGTCGCGGGCGTTCGGGATCGACGCCAGCGTCTGCTGATCGTAGTTGGTCTGGATGCGCGTCGAACTAGTGTCGATCACCGGCGACTGGCCGCTGACGGTCACCGTCTCCTGCAACGCGGCGACGTTCAGGCTCACGTTGACCTGGGCGTTGAAGCCCAGCGTGATGCGGATGCCTTCGCGAACGCTGGTTTGGAATCCGGCCAGCTCGAAGTTCAGCCGGTATTCGCCCGGAGGGACTGCCGGAAACCGATAGATGCCGGCTTCATTGGTCACGGCCGTCAGCGCGCCGATTTGCGCCGGGCTCGTTGCGGTGACGGTGACGCCAGGCAACACACCACCCTGGCCGTCCTTGATCTCTCCGCTGATGCTGCCGGTCGAGCTCGCGCCGCCGCCTTGGGCGAACGCTGGTGCTGCCAGCGCCACAACCGCGGCGAGGGCCCACACGATATTTCTCCAACCTGTCATTTTGGAAGCCTCCAGTCGGTGCACAAGAGCAAAGCAGGTGCCCGGTCGAGGTGGGACGAGCGACTGGGTGGTTGGCGGCCGCGCATCCGGTAAGTGCGTGTTGGTCACGCCATGATGCGCCTCGTCACCTGAGGGACGAAAGCGTCCGCTAACGGTCAGCGCGAGTCTTCAATGACGCGGACGTCAGATCCAACGCCACGGATTCTCGCGGCGGGTTATGTGAGCTGCGGCAGGGCGGTGATGACTGACCAAATCACCGCCAGCAGCGTGAGGACGAGGCAGCCAACGGCGATCGCGAGGTGATCGATGCGTTCGGACTTGAGCGGATCGAGGAGAAGCGAGATGACGTAGCCGCCGATGAACCCGCCGAGGTGTGCGCTGTTGTCGACGCCGGGAAGAATGAAACCCATCACGCCGGCGATGAGTGCGTATTGCAATCCGGCCTGGCCGATGTGGCTCGCGCCGGTGCGGCGGCCGTAATAAACCAGCGCGCCAAGCAGTCCGAAGATCGGTGCCGACGCACCAACGGTCAGTCCGGCGCCGCCAAAAAACGGCAGGTGAATCGGCAGCAGGAAGAGCGCGGTGCTCAACGCAAACCCGGTGATGCTCGAGACCGTGTAGATGATGACCATGCGCCCGGCGCCATAGAGGTTGGCGATCTCGGGCCCGAGCTGACGGATCCACATCACGTTGAAGAAGATGTGCATGATGCCGCCATGCAGCCATGCGGCCGTGACGAGCGTCCACCACCGGCCTTCACTGACCACGGGAAAGCCGCCGCTGGCGCCGAGCAGGTACAGGATCTGGCCTGATGGCGACAGCATCATCTGCACGCCCTGCCGCGAGAGGATCAGCGACAGCACGAACATGATGATCGTGCCGCCGGTCACGATGTTGACGAAGCCGAGGTCGCGGCCGAGACCACGTAGCGCAGGTCCATAACCCCAGAGCCCGGGATTACGGCGGCCGCAGTTGTAGCAAGTGGGATCGTTGACACCAACCAGCACGCCGCACGACGTGCAGATCACCGACCCTTCGGTCTGACGCTTGAACATTCCTCGATATTCTATGCCTCCTTGAGTCCGCGGATTCCGGCCGCGAAGCAGACGATGCCGGTGGCCACCAGGATCGCGCACGGCATCATCATTTCCCCGAGCGTAAACTGCCGCCACACGCCGCCTTCGATCGCCAGCATCGCCCAGCGGATCGGGCTGACGTAGCCAATCGATTGCATCCACGGCGGCATCACGAAGGTCGGCACCATCGCGCCCCCAAGCATCGTCATCGGCATCAGGAGCGCCCAGGCCGCGCCTTGCGCGGTTTCTTCGGTCTTGCCGAGGCCGGCTACGAGCATCATGAAGCCGACAAAGCAGACCGCTGCCGACACGCCGGCGAGCGCCAGGTTGAGCATCGACGTCGGTCGCACGCCGAAATTCCAGACGATCGCCAGCAGCATCACCTCGACCAGGACAATCGATGCGAAGCACGCCACCGCCTTGCCGCCGAGGATCTGCGCCCGCGTCAGGGGAGCCATCCGCAATCGGACCAGCGTGCCCTGCGTGCGCTCTTTCACGAGGCTCACGCCGAATGTCATCATGCAGCCGATCAATCCCCAGATCACGCCCTGGGGAAAGGTGATCTCGAAGGGGTTCGCAGGCGCGCGCCGTTCGCGCGCGATGTCGTTCTTGACGACCTTCAGCGGTTGCCACGAGGACTGTCCGCTGCTGGCGGCCTGTGACTGCGGTGTGTTGACGAACGTCTTGAGCTCGCCGAGGAAACGCTGCACGGGCGCGACCTGGTCGGGCGGCGCATCCTTCATTTCGCCAAGTGCCTTCTCGACCATCCGTGCCGAGGCGTTGCGATCGGTAAACATCTGCTGCAGGTCCTCGGAGGCGTGCTTCATCAACAGGCCTTCGATCATCCCGGCTTCGGCGCGGCGGGCCGGATCGATGCCGACCTCGACTTGCTTCGGCTGTCCGTAGAACATCCGATCGGAGGCGACGCCAAACCCGGAGGTCAGCACGATGTAACCGGTGCGCTGGCCGCGTCGGACCGCATTCTCCGCGTCGGCGCGGGTCATCGGCGTCAGCTCGAAGGATTCCTCGAGCGCCTTGGTGAACGTCCGCGAGCCCTCAGTGTTGTCTTCATCGACGATCGCGATCTTCACCTTGCCCTGGGCGCCGTCACCGCCGCCACCGAAGGCCAATCCGAACAGCACCGTCACGATGATCGGCCAGATAAAGGTGAAGAACAGGCGGCCGCGATTGCGGAACATGACGCGCAGGTCCTTCGAAGCGAGGGCGAAGATTTTCTTCATGGTCAGTCTCGCAGGCTGCGGCCGGTCAAGTGCAGAAATACCTGCTCGAGCGTCGGGCGCTCCATCTGGAAACGCTCGATTGGAGCCGAGGCCGCGAGGCGGTTGAGCTCGGCCAGCGGATCGGGCACCTGCAGCCGCTGTTCCACGCCGTTACTGTGCACGATCAACGTCGGTGGGCCGCCGTGCGCCGTGAGAAGCTCGTCGAGCGTGCCGAGCGCCAGGAGCTTCCCGGCATCGACGATGGCAATGCGATCGCAGAGGCGTTCGGCCTCCTCCATGTAATGCGTGGTGTAGATGATCGTGCGGCCGTCGCGATGCAGCGCCTCGATGCTGTCGAAGATCTTGTTGCGCGATTGCGGATCGACGCCGACCGTTGGCTCGTCGAAGAGCAGCAATTCCGGATCGTGGATCACCGCCGCCGCCATGTTGAGGCGACGCTTCATGCCGCCGGAATAACCCTCAACGCGATCGGCTTTGCGATCGGTGAGACCGGCAAATTCGAGGCACCACATGACGCGCTCGTCAAGCCTTGCGCCCGACAATCCGTAGACTTCGCCGAAAAATCGCAGGTTCTCCTCGCCAGTGAGCGAGTCGTATAACGCCAGCGATTGCGGCGCGACGCCGATCCGTTGACGGACGGCGGGATCCGCCGGGTTACCGTAACCGTCGATGGCGACCGTTCCCGTGTCCGGCGACAACAAGCCGACCGAGAGGCTGACCGAGGTGCTCTTGCCCGCGCCGTTGGGCCCGAGCAACCCAAGGAGCTCGCCCTTGCGGACGGCGAGCGAAAGCCCGTCTACCGCAACAATTTTTCCGAACGACTTCCGGACGTTCGTCAGCGTCAGCACGCGTAATCCTCCACCGGGTTCGTCATGATGCTTGTAGACGAAGCCCGGCGGAAGAGGTTCGTGTCAACCCGGCCAACGGCGGGTTGTGGCAGTCGAACGGTGGTTATTTGCTGCGGACCTTGACCTCGCGATCCCAGATTCGACCGTTACGAGCGGCGTTCACGAAGGCGGCGATGCCCTTGCCTCCCTCGATCGACACCACACCGCCGTCGTTGTCGATACCGGCGGCCACCAGCAATGACGAAGCGGCGTCGGTGATGCCGATCACCTTGAGGTGCCCGTAGGCGTCGCGGACCCAGTCGATGGCCGCGGCCTCGCTCGAGAGCCTCGCGGCGCCTTCACCCGCGAGGGCGATCACGACCGCGTCGAAGAAGATGGACGGGCCGCCGGCGAGTTGATGATCGGCCGCGATCTTCTGGCCGTCCTTGCCCGTGGCACCGCCTATCTTGGGCGCCACGACCTGCACTTTCGCGCCGGCCTTTTCAACCGCGGCCTTCACCGCAGCGACGATCGCCGCGTCGGTGCCATCGGCGACGAGGATACCGATCTTGCGGCCCGCGATGGTCTTCGGCGCTTTCGCGATCAGGCTGAGCGCGGGTGACGGCTTCATGTCGATCGGCGCCCGGGCCGCGGCGATTCGCTCGGCCTGGCCTTCCATGCCGAGGCCCTCTTCGACCTTCGCCAGCAAATCGCGGTCGATGTGCGCCAGGTGCCCGAGTACGCGCGCGCGGATCGCGGGTGTCTCGACCTTGCTCAACTCAAACACGAAGGCGCTGACGATGTGGCGCTGTTCGGGAGCCGTCATCGACCGGAAAAACATCCGCGGCTGGCTGTAGTGATCGGCGAACGTTTCCGATCGCTGACGGACCTTGTCGCCGGGATCGAGCGCGGTGTGCGACACGAATCCGTGTTGCGGATCCTCGCGAGGCGTATCGGGTCCGAGGCTGTTCGGCTCGTAGTTGACGCGGCCGGGGATGATGTCCATGCGGCGCACGCCGTCGCGCTGGAAGTTGTGCATCGGGCACTTCGGCCGGTTGATCGGCAGCTCGTGGAAGTTGGCGCCTCCCAATCGGATCAGTTGCGTATCCGTGTAGGAGAACAGCCGTCCCTGCAGCAGCGGATCGTTGCTGAAGTCGATGCCCGGCACGACGTGTCCGGGGTGGAACGCCACCTGCTCGGTCTCGGCGAAGAAGTTGTCGGGATTGCGGTTGAGGACCATCTTGCCGATTGGCGTCAGCGGCACCAGCTCCTCGGGGATCAACTTCGTCGCGTCGAGGATGTCGAAGGGGAACGTGTCGGCGGTCTTCTGATCGAAGGCCTGCACCGACAGCTCGAATTCGGGAAAGTCGCCGCCGGCGATTGCCTCGAAGAGATCGCGGCGCTGCGAATCCGGATCCGCGCCGTATAACTTCACCGACTCATCCCAAATCAACGACTGCGATCCGATCTTCGGGCGCCAGTGGAACTTGATGAAGGTCGACGCGCCGCTGTCGGTGATGAACCGGAACGTATGGACGCCGAAACCTTCCATCATCCGGAACGATCGCGCCAGTGTCCGATCCGACATTGCCCACAGGATCATGTGGAAGCTTTCCGGCATCAGCGAGATGAAGTCCCAGAAGTTGTCGTGCGCGCTCGCGGCCTGTGGAAAGCCGCGATCCGGTTCCATCTTCACGGCATGCACCAGGTCGGGGAACTTCATCGCGTCCTGGATGAAGAAGACTGGGATGTTGTTGCCGACCAGGTCGAAGTTGCCTTCTTCGGTGTAGAACTTCACGGCGAAGCCGCGGACGTCGCGCGGTGTATCGCCGGAGCCGGCGCCGCCGGCCACCGTGGAGAAGCGGACGAATACCGGCGTCTTCTTTTTCGGATCCTGCAGGAACGCCGCCCGCGTCAGCTTCGCCATCGATGCGTACGGCTGAAAGAAACCGTGGGCCGCCGAGCCGCGTGCATGGACGATGCGCTCGGGAATGCGCTCGTGATCGAAATGGGTGATCTTTTCGCGGAGGATGAAATCCTCGAGCAGCGTCGGCCCGCGGTTGCCGGCCCGGAGCGAGTTCTGGTTATCGGCGATTGGCAGGCCCTGATTGGTGGTGAGCGCCGGCTGCTTCCCGTCGCGCGTCTGGTGCGTTTCGCCGCCGCCGGCAGCGGCGGTTGGGCGACGACGGGTTGGTTTCGATGACTTGGCCATTAGGCTCCTTGATCCGGGGATTCGGCCGTGATCTGGCGCGCGAATGCTCGGAATGAGCAGGCGCCTGCCGCGGCAACTGATGCGTGGGGCGTGATGACCCTACGGGCGGCTCAGGATGCAATCGACATGCCCCGGCCTCGTCTACAATTGGCTGATAGGCATCGAACTCTTCGTCATCTTCCTGCTCATCCTCGCCAACGGCGTCTTCGCCATGTCGGAGATCGCCGTCGTGGCAGCCCGCAAGGTCCGCCTGCAACAGCGCGCCGAAGACGGCGACGAACGCGCCCGCAGTGCGTTGCAGCTGGCGCACGATCCCAACAAGTTCCTGTCGACGGTGCAGTTCGGCATCACCATGGTCGGGGTGCTCGCTGGCGCCTACGGCGGCGCCACCATCGCCGCGCAGGTGGCCGAGCCGATTCGCACCATCCCACAGCTGGCGCCGTATGCCGACGGGCTGGCGCTGGGAATCGTCGTCTCGGTGATCACCGTGCTGTCGCTGATCATCGGCGAGCTGGTGCCGAAGCGCATCGCGCTCAACAATCCGGAAGCGATCGCGTCGTGGGTCGCGCGGCCGATGATCCTGCTGTCGCGTATCGGCGGGCCGGCCGTCGGGGTCCTCACGGCCGCCACTAACTTCGTGCTGCGCGTCTTCGGCGTCAAAGGCGAGGCGGAACCGAACCTCACCGAGGACGAGATCAAGGCCCTGATCAGCCAGGGCGCTGAAACCGGCGCCGTCGGCGCCGCCGAAGAGAACATCGTCCAGCGCGTGTTCCAACTGGGCGACCAGCGCGTGTCGTCGATCATGACGCCGCGGCCCGACATCGAATGGATCGACGTCGATGCCAGCGAAGAGGAACTGCGCGAGTTTCTCGCCTCGCATTCGCATACGCAGTTTGTGGCCTGCCACGGCGGCCTCGATGATGTCGCCGGCATCGTGCGATCGGCGGATCTGCTGCCGCTGGCGTTCAAGGGTGCGCGGATCAACCTGTTGCCGTTGACCAAGGAGGCGCTGTTCGTGCCGGATTCGATGCCCGCGGTGCAGCTGCTCGAATCGTTCCGCAGCTCGCACAAGCACGTGGCGCTCGTGATGGACGAGTACGGCGCGGTCGAGGGCCTCGTGACCGTCACCGACCTGTTGACGGCCATCGTCGGCGATCTGCCGGCGGATGCCAGCGAGGCGCAGGGGTCGTTCGTGTCGCGCGCCGATGGGTCATGGCTCGTCGACGGTTCGGCGGCGATGGAAGAAGTGGCGACGCATTTTGGGATGGATCACCTGCCGGATGATGAAGCGGGGGCGTATCACACGATAGGCGGCTTCGTGATGGCGCGGCTGGGCCGCGTGCCGAAGACCGCGGATACCTTCGAGTGGAGCGGCATGCGTTTCGAAGTGCTCGACATGGACGGCCGCCGCATCGACAAGGTCCTCGTCAACCGGGTTAAAGACGCCTGAGCCTGCAACGTGCTGTTCATTGCTCCTACTTGTTGGCTGAAACGGCGTCCGTGAGAAGACGACCGTTCCGATAGATGGAAAAAGAGTCCCGACCCCCTGAACAACTCGACTCGCTCCTGCGGTCAGCGGCACCGGTGCTGACCCTGGCGCCGATGCAGGAAGTCACCGACGGTGCGTTCTGGACCCTGGTCCACAAGTACGGCGGTGCCGACGTCTACTGGACCGAATATTTCCGCGTTCACAGCACCTCGACGCCTGAGAAGCGCATCATCGAGGCAATCACCCGCAACACCACCGGCCGTCCCGTGGTGGCGCAGATGATCGGCAACGACATTCCGGAGCTGATTCGCACCGCGAGGGTCCTTCAGCGACTGCCGGTCGCGGCGATCGATCTCAACCTGGGATGCCCCGCGCCGATCGTGTATCGCAAGTGCGCCGGCGGCGGCCTGTTGCGCGAGCGGCAGCGCGTCGACGCGATTCTCGGGGCGCTTCGCGACGCGGTGACGATCAAGTTCACGGTGAAGACGCGGCTCGGCTTCGACACCGCGGAGGAATTCGATCGCCTGCTGCCGATCTTCGCGCGGCATTCGCTCGATGTGCTGACGGTGCATGCCCGCACGGTGGCGCAGCGCTATCAGCTGCCGGTGCAATACGAGCGCATCCGGCAGGCCGTCGATGCGATGCCGTGCCCGGTGATCGCCAATGGCCACGTCTACTCGGCGGCCCAGGCGCAGGGCCTGCTGTCGCGGACCGGCGCGCGCGGCCTGATGATCGGCAGGGGAGTCATTCGCAGCCCGTGGCTGTTCGGCCAGATTCGTCAGCAGCTGCGCGGAGAGCCGGTAACACTGCCGACCGGTCGAGATGTCGGCGAATACGTGCGTGCGCTGTGGGACACGCAGTCGATTCCGGGCCGGCCGGAAAAGGCGCAGTGCGAGCGGATGAAGAAGTTCCTCAACTATCTCGGCGAAGGCGTCCCGGGCTCATTCCTTCACCAGATCCGGCGCACGCAAACCGCCACAGAATTCCATCGCATCTGTGACGAGTTCTTCGATCATGACGAGCCGATGCCGATGTTGCCGGCCGAGCTGACCGCGGCCTGACCGGGCGCTCACGGCCGCGATACACTGCGCGTATGCGGGTCGCAGCCCTCTACGACATTCACGGGAACCTGCCGGCGCTTGAAGCCGTCCTCACCGACGTGCGTGCGGCTGGCGTCGATCGCATTGTGATCGGCGGCGACGTCGTTCCGGGTCCGATGCCGCGCGAGTGCCTCGAGTTGCTCCGCGCGCTCGATCGCCCCACCACCTTCATCATGGGGAACGGCGATCGCGAAACGCTCGCCTATCGGCGCGGTGATGAGCGCGGCGCGATCCCCGAGATGTTCCGCGAGGCAATGCGGTGGAATGCCGCCCAGCTGACCGCCGACGATGAACGCGCAATCGAGGGATGGCCGCTGACCGCTCGGCTCCTGATCGACGGCATCGGCGAGGTCGTGTTCTGCCACGCCACGCCGAGGAACGACACCGAGATCTTCCTGAAGACGACCGCAGTGGAGAAGCTGCTGCCGATCTTCGATCCCGTCGATGCGTCATTGGTGGTGTGCGGCCACACCCACATGCAATTCGATCGCATGGTCGGCGAGACCCGCCTCGTCAATGCCGGCAGCGTCGGGATGCCGTTTCAACCGGCCGCAGCGTATTGGTTACTGATTGATCGCGAGCTCGTGCTGAGACGGACCGACTACGATCTCGACTCCGCCGCCGCACGCGTTCGCGCCACCGAGTATCCGCAAGCTGAGTTGTTTGCGGCACAGAGCATCCTGGTGCCGCCGGCCGAAGAGGCGATGCTGACGGCGTTTGCCGCGGCCGAGCTGAAGTAGGCCGACACGTTACGGCCTCAGCGATGACAGAAGCAGCGGCCCCGTGAGTGATGACCGCTGCGAAACTCGAATCGATCAGGTGTGGAGGCCTGGCGCCTCGTGGCCGGTGCGCTCGACATACTCGATATACGAGCCGGGGTAGGCGTGCGGATGCGCATCGACGCCGGACTCGCCGCCGAGCTCGAGGACCCGGTTGCTGAGCCCGCGCAGGAACGTGCGGTCGTGCGACACGAAGATCATCGTCCCCTCGAACTTCTGCAGCGAGTCGATCAGCATTTCCTTCGTCGCCATGTCGAGGTGATTGGTGGGCTCGTCCAGGACGAGGAAGTTCGGCGGATCGAACAGCATCCGCGCCATCGCCAGCCGCGACTTCTCGCCGCCGGACAAGGCGCGAATCTTCTTGTCGATGTCGTCGCCGGAAAACTGGAAGGCACCGGCCAGTGAACGCAGCGCGCCGAGTCCCTCGCGAGGGAAGTCGGTCTGTAGCTGATCGATGATGGTCAGATCGGCGTCCATCGTATCGAGCGACTGCTGCGCGAAGTAGCCCATCTTGAGGCTGGCGCCAAGACGGACCTCGCCCTGATCGGGGGCGAGGTTCCCCGACAACATCTTCAGCAGCGTCGTCTTGCCGGCGCCGTTGCGGCCCATCACCGCCCAGCGCTCGCCGCGTCGGATCGTCAGGCTGAAGTCGTCGTAGATCACCCGCTTGCCGTAGGTCTTCGAAAGTCCTTCGATGACGGCGACCTGGTCGCCGGAGCGGGGCGGATCGCGGAAGTCGAACCGCACGACCACGCGGCGCTTCGGCAGTTCGATCTTCTCGATCTTGTCGAGCGCCTTGATGCGGCTCTGCACCTGCGACGCCTTGGCGGCGTGGGTCTTGAAGCGTTCGATGAAGCGCTGTTCCTTGGCCAGCATCGACTGCTGGCGCGCATAGGCGGCTTCGCGATTGGCTTCGCGCGTCGCCCGTTCGCGCTCGTAGAAGTCGTAGTTGCCCGAATAAATCGTGATTTCGCCGCCGTCGATTTCGCAGATCTTGGTCACGATGCGGTTCATGAACTCGCGGTCGTGCGAAGTCATCAGCAGCGCGCCCTCGTGTGACTTGAGGAAGCTCTCGAGCCAGATGATCGATTCGAGATCGAGGTGGTTGGTCGGTTCGTCCATCAGCAGGACGTCGGGCTTGCCGAGCAGGACGCGCGCCATCGCGACGCGCATCTTCCAGCCACCCGACAACGCGCCGACATCGCCGTCGATCCGCTCATCGTCAAAACCAAGACCGTGCAGCACTTCGCGCGCCTGGCTTTCGAGCGCGTAGCCACCGAGGTGGTCGTACTCTTCCTGGACCTCGCCGAAGCGCGCCAGGATCGTGTCCATGTCGTCGGCCTTGGCCGGATCCGACATCGCGTGCTGCAGCTCTTCGAGCTCGTGATGCAGGTCGCCGACCCGCCCGCTGCCGGCAATGGCTTCATCGAGCACCGACCGGCCCGACATTTCTTCGACGTCCTGGCGGAAGTAGCCGATCGTCAGTTTCCTGGGGACCGTGACGTCGCCTTCGTCAGGTGATTCTTCTCCCGTGATCATCCGGAAGACCGTGGTCTTCCCGGCGCCGTTAGGGCCGACGAGTCCGGCCTTCTCGCCCGGATTGAGCTGGAAGGACGCATCGACGAAGAGAATCTGCTTGCCGTACTGCTTGCTGACGTTCGCGAACGAGATCATGTGAACCTACAAGCGTAGCAGGTTGAATCTGGGGTCAGGTCCCGTTTTTCAACATCCGGGCGCCAGCCGGATGTTGAAAATTGGGACCTGACCCCAGATTCAACGATACTTGGCGCATGGATAAGACGCGACGCGCGTTCCTTGGGGTTTCGGCGGCCACAGCGGCGCATGTGTGGATACCAAAGCCGGTGAAAGGCTACACCGCGGCGGACTTGATGCCTCCGGCTGTGGCTGGAGAGATGCGGAGCGGCGAGCCCGTCAAGCCGATGAAGGCGGGCATCGCGAAATCGGAGCTCGATACACCCGCGCTCTGCGTCGATCTCGACAAGCTCGAACGCAACATCGCCAAGATGCAGCGCACCGCCAACGCCAACAAGATCGGCGTGCGTCCACATGCGAAGACCCACAAGTGCGCGGCGATCGCCAAGCTGCAGATGGCCGCCGGCGCGATTGGCATCTGCGCGGCGAAATTGAGCGAAGCAGAAGCGCTGCTCGAGAACGGCGTCGACAAGATCCTGATGACGACCAGCAACCTGCCGCCCGCCAAGATCCGTCGGGCCATGCAGTTGAAGAAGCGCTTTCCAGGATTCGTGCAGGCCGTCGATTTCGATCAGAATGCGCGCGATCTGAACGACGCGGCCAAAGAAGCGGGCGTCGTGGCAGATGTCGTCATCGACGTCGCCGTCGGCACGCGGACCGGCATCCCGCCGGGCGAGGACGCCATCAAGCTGGCGCAACTCGTCGACAAATCACCGAGCCTGAAGCTGCGCGGCCTGCTGTCGTACGACGGCGGCGCACAGCACATCACCGGATTTGCGACGCGCAAGGAGCGAGCGCTCGCCAGCATCGAGGAGAACGCGCGCACGCGCGAGAAGATGCACGCCGCCGGCCTCAACACCGAGATCTTCAGCGGTGGCGGCACCGGCACCTACAACATCTATCACCTGGTGCCCGGATTCACGGACGTCCAGGCCGGCAGCTACATCTTCATGGACATGCAGTACGTCGCCATCGGCAATGCCGACGGGCAGCCGATTTACGACGACTTCGAGCCGTCGCTCACCGTGCTCGCCACGGTCGTCAACAATCGATTCCCTGGGCGCCTGACGACGGATGCAGGCGCCAAGGCGTTGACGTTGAACGTGCCCCACGCCGGCGTCATCGGCGAGCCCGACATGGATTACAACGCCGGCTCGGACGAGTTCGGTTCCCTCACCTTCAAGGAAGCGCGCAAGGCGTGGAAGATGGGCGATCGCATGGAGGTGATCGTGCCGCACTGCGATCCGGTCGTGAACCTCTACGACTTTATTTACGGGATTCGCAACGACCGTGTCGAAACGGTGTGGCCGATCACCGCGCGAGGGCACTCGCAGTAATAAGCTCCTCGTGCGTTTGCAGTTCGGGCGGTGGCGTCGCCGTGATGGTGACGCGCTCGCCTGTTGCTGGATGCGCGAACTGCAGCCGCTCCGCGTGCAGCAAATAACCGCCGTCCCCTGGCAGTCCCGGATGCTGCTTCAAGCCGCCGCCGGCTTCGTACACCGAATCCCCCACTAACGGATGTCCTGCCCACGCCATGTGGATGCGGATCTGATGCGGCCGTCCGGTGGTGATTTCGACACTGAACAGGCTCCGGTCGTGACGCTTTTCGAGCACCATCGCCACGCTGTGCGACGGCCTGCCGCCCGCGGACGCCGCCTGCACGGTGCCAAGCAGCGGGTGCGGCACCGGACCGATCGGCACGTCGATCACGAACACTTCGGCGCGGGTCGAGCCGAGCGCTAGCGCGCGGTACGTCTTCTTGACGTCGCGGTCGCGCCACGCACGCGCCAGTCGCGAAGCTGCAGCGCGCGTTCGCGCGAAGAGCACCACGCCTGACGTATGCCGCCCCAGGCGATGCAGCGGGCTCGCCTCGGGATGTTGCCCACGCACCAGCGACAGCAGCGTGTGCTCGAGAAAGCCTCCAGCCGGCATCGTCGGCAGACCGCTTGGCTTATTGATCGCGAGGATCGAATCGTCTTCGTGGAGGATCTCGAAGTGGGTCGGGACCGTGGCTTCGTCCCAGGGCGGGCGGTGCCAGACGATGGTTTCGCCGGCGTGCAGGATCGCATCGCGACGGACACGGGTGCCTTCGACTTCGACTTCACCGCGATCGATACGCGCGGCCCATTCCTGTTCGGTGGAGTGCAGGCGGGTGGCGGTGAGATACGAGAGCACGCTCTGACCGGAGCTCTCAGGACCGACTTGTTCTCTGTACGACCACCCTCGATTGAGTGTCACGGCCGCCAAATCATAATGCTAGAGGTGGTTCAGCGAGCTCGGCCGTTCGCGACTATTTCGCCTTCGCAAGCTCCAGGACGACGTCGTACTGAAATCGAACGAAGCGATGCAGCTCGCTCTCAAGGATGCGCTCCTGATCGCTATGCGCGCCGAAGCCCTTGCCGCCGTCTTCGGAATCCACGGCGGGGCCAATGCCGTAACACTGAATGCCCTTCGAACGAATTTGCGCCATATCCGTCGCACCGGTGCCCATCGTTGGCAGCACCACCGTGTTGTAGTGTTTCTTGACCTGCGCTTCGAGCACCGCAAACGCTTCCGTATCGATCTTCGATCCGCCGGCGGGTCGATAGCGCTCGCGTCCCCACCGCACCTCCACGTTTGGATCGTTGATGACCTTGCGAACCTGGTCCAGAAACTGCGTCTGGTCTTCATCCGGATGCAGCCGCACGTCGACGGTCGCCTTTGCTTCGGAAGGGATCACGTTATAGCGGAAGCCGCCGCCGACAATGGTTGGCACGAGTGACGTGTGCAGCATCGACCAGTGATTCGGTTGGTTCTCGAGCAGCCAGTCGGAGGCCGCCTTCGAGACCTTGGCGTCCGGACTCAGTACATCGCGGTACACCTTGGCCACGTCGGCGGGCACCATGGTCGCGAGCTTCTTGAAATACGCCGCCGTTGTTTCGTTGATGCGCGTGGGCGGCGACCACTCGGCGACCTTGCCGACAGCGATCGAGAGGCGCGTGACTGCGTTCCCTCGCGACGGCACGGAGCCGTGACCAGCGGGACCGCGCGAGATCAATTCGATGAAACGCGGTTCCTTCTCGGTGGTACCGATATTGGCCTGCCGGACCTGGCCGCCGGTGCGGACCACGCCGCCGCCCTCGGCCAGGCAATACTCGGCGTTGATCGCGTCGAGGTGGTTGTCGATCATGAACTGCGCGCCGACGTCAGGCGCGCCTTCCTCGCCGGATTCCGCCAGCAGAATCACATCGCGATCGAGCGCCTGGCCGGTGCGCTTGAGCGTCAGCATCAGCATCAACCCCGCAACGAGGTTGTCTTTGTCGTCGACCGTTCCGCGACCATAGACATAGCCACCGTCGAGATCGGCGCCAAATGGCGGATGCGTCCACTTCGCGGGATCCACGGTCACGACGTCGGTGTGGCCGAGAATCAGAATCGGGCGTTTCTTGCCGTTGCCCTTGATGCGCGCCACGAGGTTGGCTCGGGCCGGATCCTTGGCGAAGACCTGATAGGGAATGCCTTCTTTGTCGAAGACCTGCTTCAGGTATTCCACCGCGCGTGTTTCGTTGCCCGGCGGACTGCTGGTGTCGAGTCGCAGCAGCGCCTGAAAGTGACGAAGCGTCTCCGCTTCCATGGCAGCGCCGGCGGGTTGCTGCGCGTTTGTGGCTGTGACCATCAAGACAAGGGCCAGAGAGAGCAACAGCGATCGCGACGTCTTCATGGTTCGAAAAGGATACCAAAATGGTACGCTTAAGGTTTCCATGCCGCTCGTTGCTCTTGACAGTGTCTCCATCGCGTTCGGCCACGTGCCCCTTCTCGACAGCGTGTCCTTCCAGATCGATCCGGGTGAGCGCGTTGCGGTCATCGGCAGGAACGGTGCCGGCAAGTCCACGCTGTTGAACGTCCTCGCTGATGAGCTGCCTCCCGACTCGGGCGTAGTGATTCGCCAGCCAGGCGTGCGGACCGCTCGCCTCGTGCAGGATGTGCCGTTGTCGGCCAACCGCACGGTGGCCCAGGTGGTCGGTGACGGCCTTGGCATGCTGGACGAACACGATGAATGGCAGCGCGAGCATCAAGCCGACATGGTGATGTCGCGACTGTCGCTGCCGCCGGATGCGATCGTCGACACGTTGTCCGGTGGATGGAAACGGCGCGTGCTGCTGGCGCAGGCGTTGATCGGCCGACCGGATCTGTTGCTGCTCGACGAACCGACCAATCATCTCGACATCGAAGCGATCAACTGGCTCGAGTCGTTCCTGGAGGACTATCGCGGGGCGGTGGTGTTCGTGACGCACGATCGCGCCTTCCTCGAACGGCTGGGCACGCGGATCGTCGAGCTCGATCGCGGACAGTTGACCTCGTGGCCGGGCAACTATGCGGCCTTCGAGCAGCAGAAGGAAGCGTGGCTCGCCAACGAGGAATTGCAGAACGCGAAGTTCGACAAGAAGCTCGCGAGCGAAGAGGTGTGGTTGCGCCGCGGCGTCAAGGCGCGCCGCACGCGTGACGAAGGTCGGGTCAAGGCCTTGATGGCGATGCGCGCCGAGCGGTCCCAGCGCCGCGAACGCGCCGGGAACGTGCGGCTGCAGATCGAGCAGGGCGAATCATCAGGCAAGCTGGTCTTCGAAGCGCGCGACATCAGCTTCACCTTTCCAGGAAGCGGCACCACCGTGGTGCGCGACTTTTCGCTGCGCGTGATGCGCGGCGATCGTCTTGGTTTGATTGGTCCGAACGGCGCCGGTAAGACCACGCTGCTGCGGCTGCTGCTCGGCGACGTGCCGCCCGATAGCGGGGAAGTGCGGCGCGGTGCGAATGTTGAAGTCGCCTACTACGATCAACAGCGCGAGCAGCTCGATCCCGATCGGAGCGTGGTCGACACGATCGGTGACGGCAGCGATACGGTGATCATCAATGGGCAGCCGCGCCACGTGCACGGTTACCTGCAGGATTTTCTGTTCTCACCGGAACGCGCCCGATCACCGGTGCGCGCGCTGTCCGGCGGCGAACGGAATCGGCTGCTGCTGGCACGGCTGCTGACGCGCCCGGCGAACGTGCTCGTCCTCGACGAACCAACCAATGATCTCGATCTCGAAACGCTGGAACTGCTCGAGCAGCAACTCGTCGACTGGCCCGGCACGCTGCTCGTGGTGAGTCACGACCGCCGCTTTCTCGATAACGTCGTGACCAGCACGCTGGCCTTCGAAGGCAATGCGCGGGTGGAGGAGTTCGTCGGCGGTTACGAAGACTACGTGCGCCAGTCGGGCGCCGGCAGGAACACGCCGGCAAGCGACAAAGGCGCGTCCGGCGCGAAGAATGCGCCGGGAACGACGAAAGGTGCGGCGGCAAAAAGCGCCAGGAAGAAACGCTCGTTCAAGGAAGAGCGTGAATACACGGAGCTTCCGGAACGGATCGCATCGCTTGAAGCCGAGCAGAAACAGATCCAGGCCGCGCTCGCAGATCCGGCGTTCTACAAGAAGCCGGCCGCGGAGATCACCGCCGCTGTCGCTCGCGGCGAGCAGATCGAGCGTGAGCTCCTCTCGGCCATGGAGCGCTGGGACGCACTCGACTCCATCGCCCAGTGAACCCGCCGGCTGGCACCGCGGTCGCCGGCTAGCCCTGTTTGCTCATCGCTTCGATCAGGTCCCACTGTTCGTCAGTGACCGGCTGCACGGAAAGTCGTGCAATCCGCACCAGCGGCATGGTCGCAAATCTCTTGTCGGCCTTGACCTCGGCAAGCGTCACCGGGCGCTTCAATGCCTTCCCGGCCGCGAGTTCGACGACGACGAGGTTAGCGGCCTTGGGATCGGGATACGCCGTCTTTGACACCGTGGCCGTGCCGATAATCGCCTTCTCTTTGCCGGTGTGGTAGAAAAACACCCGGTCGCCTTTCTTCATCTCACGCAAGTTCCGTTGCGCCACCGGGTTCTTGACCCCTGCCCAAACCGTGGTCTTGTCCGCCACGAATTTGGCATACGAATAATTTTCAGGTTCTTCCTTGACCAACCAGTTCATCGGGAGAGAATACCTCCAATGCGGCTCAAGGTCGGTGCGGCAACCAGCGTCGGTAAAGTGCGGCCGATCAATGAGGACGCCTTCCTCACCCGCGAGGACCGGGGCCTGTTTGTCGTCTGCGACGGGATGGGCGGCTCGGCGGCCGGAGAAGTCGCCAGCCAGATGGCGGTGCAAACGATTGGCAGCGAGGTCGACGGCGCCACGATGCCGACCGGCGGCACGCGCGGCCTTCAGCCGCGCACCACGCAACTGGGCCTCGCCATCGAAGCCGCGAATCGCGCCATCTTCGAGCGCGCCCAAGGCGACGCCGAACACCAGGGCATGGGGACGACGGTGGTCGGGGCGTGGGTCGTCGACAACGTGGCCAGCATCGCCCACGTCGGGGACAGCCGCGCGTATGTGTGCACGCACGAGGGCTTCGAGGCGGTGACCGTCGATCACTCGCTCGTCGAAGCGCAGGTGCGGTCCGGCGTGATCAACCGCGAGCAGAGCCTGACGTCGGTGCACCAGAACATCCTGCTTCGGGCGCTCGGCCGTGAGCCCGACGTCGAAGTGGAGCTCAACGAAATCACCATCGCTGCCGGCGATCGCCTGCTGCTCTGCACCGACGGTCTGACCCGAATGGTCAGCGACGGTGACCTCGCCGAAACGCTGACGCGATTCCGTGGCGATCCGCAGGGTGCCTGCGATTCCCTGATCACCGCGGCAAACAACGCCGGCGGCTCCGACAACATCACCGCGGTGGTGATCGAAGTGCAGGGGTCACCGCTGACCCGGATGTGGGACCGCCTCAAGCTCTAGCCGCGAGGACGCGATGGCGAAGCTGGTCGTCATGCTCGACGAACGGGAGTTGCAGCAGCGGGCCATCGCCGCGCATCCCGTCACGATCGGCCGCCTCGCCGACAATCTGATTATTCTCGACAATCCGACGGTGTCGGCGCATCACGCTCGCGTCTATCGCGACGGTCCACACTACGTGCTCGAGGATCTGCAGAGCACCAACGGCACCTTCGTGAACGGTAAACCAATTGCGCGTCACTCGCTGGTTGAAGGCGATGTAGTGATCATCGGCAAGCACGCGATCGTCTTCACCCGCGAAGGCGGCGACCGAGACGACGAACCCGCGTCGCAATTGCCGCTGCCCGATACCGACGATACCGTGCCGGTGTACGGCGCGGTCGTGCCGAAGACGGCGCTGCCGACGCGCGGCCGCATCGCGACGCTGAAAGTCATCGCCGGCAACACCGGCGAATCCGAATACAGCCTGGCTGCAATGACGACGCTGATCGGCACGGGCGCGGCGTCGCAGATCCGCTTGAGGGGTTGGTTCAAGCCGGAGACCGCCGCGGCGATCATGCGTTCCGGCGACGCCATCACGATTTCGCCGATGGACGGAAAGGTGAGCCTCAATGGCAAACGCATCACGGAGCGACGCGATTTGTCGGATGGTGATGTGATTGAGGTTAGCGGACTCACGCTGCAACTGCGTTACCCCGCTTCTTGATTCAGCATCGGATCGCGGTCGTGGCACGCCTGTTGCTATGACAGTCTGCGTGCGTTCGTTCTTACCAGTTCTAGCCGTCGGAGTGCTGTTCGCGTCCACCGCGTGCCACAGCAAACCGAACCCTCACGCGGTCACGCCTGCTCTCGAGCACGTCGTGGCGGGGTCGCCGCTTCCTAAAGTTGAGCCGGCCGTCTGGACAGATCTACGCGCGTTCTACACACAGCGGGAGAATCTGCCGGCGTGGGTTACCCACCGGCGGCCAACCGATAAAGCTGCGGCCGCAATCAAGCTGCTGAACACGGCGCGGCAACACGGCTTCGATCCCGAGGACTACTCGGCGGCGGCGCTTCTCGACATGAGCCAGGCCGTCGAAACCATCGACAAGGAATCTCCGGAGCGTCTTGAGCGGCTAGCCGAATTCGACGCGCGTCTCACGGCAGGCATGCTGTCGTTTGGACGCGATGTCTCGGTCGGCCGCCAACACGGCGATGCGAACTTCAAGGCACGCCGTAAGATGCCTGACCTGGTTGGGGCGCTCGCTGGAGCTGTCGACAATCCGGAAAAGTTTGTCGACCTGGTGCGTCCGCCGCACCAGGAATACGTTGCGCTGCAGAAGGCGCTTGACGATCTCAACGGACAACGCGAGAAAGGCGGCTGGGTCAAGGTGCCGGCCGCTGCGAAGCCAGGTCAATCGGGAGCCGCGGTCGCGGCACTTCGTCAGCGCCTCGCGATGAGCGGGCAGTTGAAGGACGCCGGCGATGAGACACGCGCGAGCTACGACGCCGATCTCCAAGCTGCGGTGAAGTCGTTCCAGGAGCTGCACTCGCTCCCCCCAACCGGCATCGTCGACGAGAAGACGTTGGCGGCGCTCAACGTGCCGCTCGATTGGCGCATCCAGCAGGTGGCGCTCAACCTGCAGCGATGGCGCTATATGCCTGACGAACTTGGTGAGCAACACTTCTTCGTCAACATTCCGTACTTCCATTTGATCGCGCGCGAATCGGGCCAGCCGGTTATGGACATCCGCGTCGTGGTCGGGAAACCAGGGAATAACACGCCGATCTTCAGCGAGGATATGGAGACCGTGGTGTTCAGCCCCTATTGGAACATTCCCGACACCATTGCGGAGAACGAAACTGCTCCGGCCATCGCGCGCGATCGGAACTACCTGGCACGTCAGGGGATCGAGATTCTGCGGGTGTCGGGATCGACCTCGCAGGCCGTCGATGCCTCTGACGTGAACTGGGATAGTCCCGATGCCATGAAGGGCCTCGTGTTTCGCCAGAAGCCTGGCGATGGCAACGCCCTGGGCCACGTCAAGTTCCTGTTCCCGAATCCCTATAACGTCTACCTTCACGACACCCCTGCCGACTCGCTGTTCGCTAAGCCCGGCCGCGCCTTCAGTCATGGCTGCGTGCGCGTTGAGGAGCCTGAGACTCTCGCGAAATACGTGCTGCGCGGATACCCGGACTGGGACGACGAATCCATCTTCGCGGCCATGCAATCCGGCGTTGAAAAGCATGTGAAGCTGAAGAAGAAAATCCCGGTGCATATCGCGTACTTCACCGCGTGGGTTGACGAGAACAAGGGCCTGCACTTCCAGCCCGACATTTACGGTTACGACCGCTCCAGCGAAAACTAGCTCCCGCTCAGTTTGTAGATTCTGTTCGGACTGCTATCCTGACCTTGCGCAAGCTCGGGTCACCCCTCGCGCCGTCGAGGGGCGAAATTTCTCTTTCGGGGAAGGCATCCAACACACATGCTGAGACGACCAATCATCGGTGCCGCTCTGCTCGTTGCCTCACTCTTGGTTCCCAATGTCAGCAGCGCCGCCGAAGGCTTTTCTCGAGCGGACTTCGATCCGTCAGCCATTGGCAGTATCGAAACAGATGTGTTTGATATGGCGCTTGGTGCCGCCAGTTGCGCCGTTCGAGCGGGCGACGTGGAGGCACCGGCCACGTTGACGGTCATCGACTATTCGAAACCCTCGAGCGAAAAGCGCCTGTGGGTGTTCGATCTGAAATCGCGCGAATTGATCTACGAGGAACTGGTCGCTCACGGACAGGGCAGCGGCGCCAACATGGCGACGCAGTTCTCCAACGAGGACGAATCCCACCGCACCAGCCTCGGGTTGTTCAAGACCGACACCACCTATGTCGGCAAGAACGGCTACTCGCTTCGGTTGGATGGACTCGAGCGCGGTATCAACGATCGCGCCCGGGACCGCGCCATCGTCATGCATGGCGCGCCATATGTCAGCCAGGAATTCGTGAAAGCGAACGGCAGGCTCGGCCGCAGCTGGGGTTGCCCGGCGATCAGCGACGAGGTCGCGAAAAAGCTGATCGATCGTGTAAAGGGCGGCGGGCTGGTGTTTGCGTACTATCCCGATTCGGGTCTGCTGAAATCCTCCAAATACCTCGGCGGCTGCCGCGCCTAAACGACGCGCCGCACGTTTCATCTACTCCAAATACGAAGGGGCTGACCTTTACAGGCCAGCCCCTTTTGTTCTTCTGCGAGCGGTGCTAGCCGCGCGCCGGTCCCGCTATCCGCGTGCCATCGTTGTCGCGGCCTTCTTCGGGAAGATTTCCTTGAAGCCCTTCATGAACTTGTCCATGTCTTCGGGCGTGCCGACCGAGACGCGCAGGTGGTTGATCATCGGCGGGAACGGACGCCCGACGAGAATGCCCTTGCCGCGGAATTCCTCGATCACCGGCTGCACGGTGCGGCCTTCCAGGCTGACCATGAAGAAGTTGGCTTGCGACGGGATCGTCGGGTAGCCGTAGGCTTCGAGCTCGCGCTGCGTCTTGTTGCGCGTGTCGTTGATCTTCTTCTTCACTTCGGCCTGGCCGGCAGTGTCCTGGATCGACGTGGCGGCGCCCCACTTGGCCAGCACGTTGACGCTGCCCATCGAGTACGGACGCATCTGCTTGATCATCTCCACGGGCGCAATCGCGTAGCCGATGCGCATCGCGGCAAGCGCGGCGATCTTCGAGAAGGTGCGCGCCACGATCACGGGGCGGCCCTCGATGACATAGCTCACCGACTCGGCGTAATTCGGGTCGTCGACGAAGTGGTGGTACGCCTCATCGATCAGGATCGGCATGCCCTTGGGCAGGCCGTTGACGACGGCGGCGACTTCGTTCTTGGGAACGACAACGCCGGTCGGGTTGTTGGGGTTGCAGAGATAGAAGAAGCCGACCTGCGCCGCGTTGTCGTTGGCGGCCTTGATCATCGCCGGGATGTCGGCGGTGAAATCCTTGCGCAGCGGCACCTTGATCGCTTCAGCCTTGATGTTGGTGGCGTGCTGGTAGACCGAGCCGTATGACGGATCGGCGCCGACGACCTTCTTGCCGCCGGTGAGATAGGTGGTGCCGACAACCTGCAGCACTTCGCCGGAGCCGGCCGTGAGCAGGATGTTTTCGGGCTTGACGCCGTGGTGCTTGGCGATGACTTCAACCACGTCGCCATCGGGGTAACCGTAGCGGTTGGCGTATTTCCAGGCGCCGTTCATCGCGTCGAGCACGGCCTTGGGCGGACCGTAGTTGTTCTCGTTGCTGGCGAGCTTCACCATCTTGTCGTAATCCGCATTCGAACCCGCGAAGCGCTGGGTCGTTGCGGTGGCCTGAGTGCCCGGAGCCTGAGCAAAGAGCTCCGACGTATTCGTCAAACTCATGGCGCCGACCGTGGCGGCGACCCCACCGAAGAACTTGCGACGAGACAGTTGTTGCCTGACGTTCATGAAACCCCCTAGGAGAGATAAACGAATGAAGATTACCCTAATCTGCTCACTTTGTGGTTCAAAGTAGAACGTGTATGATCGGGCTGTGCTGAGCGCTCCGGAGCCGATGTCGGGACGAGCGGCGGACAATCTCCGCTACATCCGGCAAACGATGGAACGGAGTGCGACTTTTACGTCCATACCGGGCGCCGGTGGCGCAGCGATGGGGGTGATCGCGCTTACGGCCGCGCTTGTGGCCGCCCGTCAGCCGTCAGCGGATCGGTGGCTGATGACGTGGTTGATAGCCGCCGCGGTTGCAGCCGTCACGGGGCTCATCGCGATGTCGCGCAAGGCCCGGCACGCCGGAGTGACCCTCACGGGGACCACCGCCCGGCGATTTGCGTTGGGGATGGCGGCGCCGCTGGTCGCTGGAGCGGCGATCACCTACGACTTGTGGGCGGTGCGGAATTTCACGGTCATGGCGCCGACGTGGCTGCTGCTGTACGGCGCGGGTGTCCTGACCGGCGGGATTTTCAGCGTGCCGGTCGTGCGCGCGATTGGGATTTGTTTCATGACGCTTGGCATCGCGGCGATCGCGACGCCGCCAGGGTGGGCCAATGCGTGGCTGGCGGTGGGGTTCGGCGGGCTGCACGTGATCTTCGGCGTATACATCTTCAGGAAGCACGGGGGCTGATAGTGGCAAAGGCGAGCGCGGCGAGGCGGCTGCAATCGGAGGCACCGCCAAGGATCCAGAAAACGACGCTTGACGTGCGCACCGGCGAGATCGCGACCAATCTCGATCGCCTGCTGCACGATCGCATGCGCCTCGGCATTGTCAGCGCGCTCGCGGCGGGCGACGAGTTGTCGTTCACCGACTTGAAGGCGGCGCTCAGTGCAACCGACGGCAACCTCAGCGTCCACGCGCGCAAGCTCGAGGAAGCGGGCTATGTCTCGTGCGCGAAAACGTTCGCGGGACGCACGCCGCGCACCGACTACAAGTTAACGGCCACGGGACGTAAGGCCCTCGAGAAGTACCTCGATCACATGGATGCGCTGATTAAGGCGGCGAGGAGAGGGTAGGGGAAGTTGCCAGTCAGCCAGTTGGCAGTTACCAGTTGAGTTGGTGAGTTATCAGTTGAGTTAGGCAGTTTCAGTTGAGTTAGGCAGTTACCTGTTCTGCGCCGCTTCGGATTAGACTGGGTGCCCCCTCGCGGAATGTTTGTCCAATGGACGGGGTTAGAGTTCTCTGGAGGAAGCTTATGAGACAGGTTCTAGCAATTGCCGGTGCCGCCGCTCTGGCGATGTCGGTTTCGATCTCGGCGCAGGACACCACCAAGAAGCCTGCCGCTGCTGAACACACCATGACCGGCTGCCTCGCCAAGGGTGCGACGGCGGATACGTTCGTGGTGAACAGCACCGCGGAAAAGGGACCCAAGACGATCGGCATCGTGTCGTCGGCCGCCCCTCTGGCTGGTCACGTCGGACACAAGATCGACATCACCGGCACTAACGTCCCGGCCGCCGAGGCCGAGGCCGCCAAGCCCGCTCCGCCCAAGGCCGATCACTACATGAAGCTGAGCGCCATCAAGATGGTGGCAGCGACCTGCCCCTGAACATCGGACGGGTCTTACCGCGAATACTCGAAGGGCCGGAGCAATCCGGCCCTTTGCGTTTCTGGCCGCCGTCACGACTCAACGCCTCTTCTAGCGGCCGCCGGAGTTACTGGTTCGCTTGCCCGACGTGAATCCGCAGCGGATGAGCAGGTCCACAAATCGCGGATCGGAGCGATAGCGGTCCCACTTATCGTCGACGGTCAGGAACATCATGTGCACGTCGTGAGCGCTGTAGGCGCGTTCCAGCCATTCGAATACCGCGTCGGCATCACCCAGCCCGGCATGGACGAGCGCGAAGGCATACGGTGGAACGTAGCGTTGGCGTGAGGCCTCGTCGAGCGCAGCCAGAAGTTCACGCGCCTCGGCCTTGCGCCCGGTACGGCCGAGAATGTATCCGGTCAACGAAATCGGCTTGCTGTTCTGCCCGGAGAGCCGGGCGGCGGTCGCCAGCGCCTTCAAGGCGAGATCATGATCGCCTGATGCTTCGAGCGCCTGCCCGCGCATTTGATGGCCGATCCAGAACTCCTGGTCCAGAGCCACGGCACGGTTGGCGTGCTGCAATGCTGCCGGGTAATCGCGGGCCTGAAAAGAGACCTGCGACGATAGTGCATACGCCAGGGGATTAAGCGGATCCAATTCGCGGCCGCGGCGCATGAACGATTCGGCCTCGCGATGCCGGCCTGTCTGCGACAGCAAGTGACCGAGGATCGAGTGGACGGGCGAATAACTGCCATCGAGTGCGATCGCCCGCCTGAACGCGATTTCCGCCGCGGGCCAATCCCAATCAAACGCCCAATTCACATGCCCGATGGCGTGCTGCGCCTCCGCGACGTCGGGATTGGCAGACACGGCGCGGAGCGCCGCCTCGCGAGCCGCCGGAGAGACCCGCCTCGGGTCGACGTCGCTATTTATCGGGCTGGTGCCGTACGCCATCGCCAGGTTCGCCCACGCGGCCGCAAAGGTGGGATCCGCCGCGGTCGCGCGCTCGAACGATTCGATGGCGCGCTGCATGCCTTCGGGGGTGCGCTGATTCATGAAATGGCGTCCGCGAAGGAACAGGTCGTATGCGTCGGCGTTCTGCGTGTGCCCTCGCGCGAGCGCGCGTTGACGTTCGGGGGACAGGCGGGTCCGGACCTGTTCGGCGATCGCGGAGCTGATCTCCTGCTGCAAGCCGAGGATGCTGCCGGCGTTGCTATCGAAGGAGTCAGACCAGATCTGCACCTGATCGCTGACGCGAATCAGCCTGGCGGTGATCCGCACATGACTGCCCTCGGCGCGAAGTGAGCTCTCGACGAGATAGTCGGTCCCCAGTTCGCGGCCGATCTCGGCCAGCGACTTCGTGGTGCCTTTGTACGCGATCATCGAGGTCCGGCCGATGACGGATACCCGTTCGGGATCAATCCGGCCCAGCGACACGATCGTGTCCTCGGTCAGGCCACTGGCAAGATAGTCGGTTTCCGCCGCTCCCGCGAGGTTGTCGAATGGCAGCACCGCGATCGTGATGGGCGCGCGTGAATTAGCCGGCCGCGGCCACATCCTGAAAAGAGCAACAGCAATCGCCGCCAGCATGATCGCTGCGATGATCAGGCGCGCGCCCGCGCGTCGTCCGGCGGCGCGATCACTGACAGTGGGTTCACGACGAGTCACGGACTGCTGGTCTGGCGCGCCCTCTTCTCCCTCGGCCGATGTGCCACCTGCCACGGCGAGCGTCGTAGGCACAGCAGCCGGTGGCAACGGTGAACCTTCCGTACCCGGGAGCACCTCGACGGTCGCGATGAAGCGATAGCCCTTACCGGGCACTGTTTCGATGAACCGGGGCGCGTCGGGTGCATCGCGCAGCGTTTGTCGAAGCTTCCGGATTGCCGTGTTGACGCCGTTCTCGACGTCCACGAACACATCCTGGCCCCATAGCGCATCGACGATCTGAGTTCGCGTGACCAGTTGACCGCGTTGCCCGACGAGGAGGATCAACAGATCCATCGGTTGACGCTCGAGCCGCAGGCGGCGCCCGTCGCGACGGAGCTCGTACGCCGGGATATCGAGCACCAAGTCGCCGAAGCGAAGCGTCTCGCCGGATCCAGGGAGGGCCATCTGTTGACGCCTTTACGATGCCACAACTCCAATGGCTGCTGCTGGTTGCGGATACAGATCATCAACAGGATCTCTTCAGCTCCGCTCCATGGCCAGTAGCGGCGTCGCCGGCCAGGATGGCCGCATGTTCGTGCAATCCATTGCGGAAACCGGTCGAAAAGGAGATTCGCTATGACATGGAAATTTTCAAACGCGTGCCACATCGTTCGAAGGGCGGTGGTAACGCTCAGCATGGGTCTTGTTGCTGTGGTTGGGCTGGGCGTGGATGCGAGCGCCCAGCAGAGCGGGTCTCAAGCCCGCACGCTGCAAGGCGTGTGGTCCGTGAAGGTCACGGTTCGTGACTGCGCTACCGGCGCGGCGTTGGCGCCGGCGGTCAACTCTCTGGTGACGTTCGCGGCGGGTGGGACCCTGCACGAGAGTGTGGGCGGGGGTGGCTTCGCTCCCGGCCAACGCAGTGACGGCCACGGCACGTGGACACATCAGGGCGGCCACACCTACCAGCAGCGATTCGTCGCCATGATCAATTTCGCGACGCCACCGGGGCCAGGCCCAGGCTTCGACGCGGGGTGGATCACCGTGGAGCACACGGTGGAATTGATCGACGCCGATCACATTGAATCATCGGGAACAAACAGCTTCTCTCGATTGAACGGCGACGCGTACCGAACCGGATGTTCCACGGCGACTGGCACGCGTCTCGAGTAGTCGGATTAAAACCGAGTCGCAAAAAGGCGGGGGGCCATCGATCGGCCGGAGGAAACGGCTGCGGCGGCCCTCCGCTTCCTGTTGACGAGAAAACCATCCGCGCGGTCGCAAAGGACCACGATCGACGTCAGAAGCCGGTGACCCGTTCAACCAGCCAGAAGCTGGCGAATCCGCCAATCGCGTAGGGAGCGATGCGCCACAGCCAGACGGGCTGAGGCAGTTTGAGGCGCGCGGCCACCAGGCGCCCTGCCGTGATCAGCGCCAGCACTGAGGCGACGAACATCAGCTGTCCGACTTCGACGCCGACATTGAAGAACAGCAGCGCCGCCGGTATCGCACCGACCGGTAATCCGACTTCCGCCAGGGCCCCGGCAAACCCGAGCCCGTGCATCAAGCCGAATGCGAACGCCACCGCCCATGGCCATCGCGCCGTGAGGCCGGGGCGACCACGACGGACCTGCACGATCTCGCGCGCGACGAAGATGATGCTGAGCGCGATGCATGCCTCGACCGGCGGCTGCGGGATCTGGACCCACCCGAGCGTCGCGGCCGTCAGCGTCAGGCTATGCGTCGCCGTGAATGCCGACATCGTCAGCACGATCTGGCGCCAGCCATTGACGAGAATCAACATCGCGAGCACGTACAGCAGGTGATCGAATCCAGTGAGGATGTGTTCGACGCCGAGGACCGTGTAGGTCCAGGCGACTTCCATCTGGCCAGGACTGGACCTGGCGGTGAACCGCGCATTGACCGGCAGGATGCGTTCGAGCTGCACGGACCCGTCCAGGCGAATCAATCGAGCGAGGACGTCGATCCGCGTTTCCGACAGATGGGAAAACACGATCGGTTTTCCATCGAGTCCGCCCGGGACGCGGATACGCCATCGTTGTACGGTCATGCCTCGCGAATACGTGCCGCGAACTTCGCCGACCGTCTCCGCGGTGCTCGGGAACTCCGGCTTCACTTTCAGTGTCGTGAATTCGTCGATCGCCGGGATCTTCCAGAGTACGTCGTAGGTGTCGCCGTCGACCTGCGTCAATTGCAAGTAACCAGGCTTGAATTCGTCGGCGACAATAGGGGCCGAGACTGCCAGCATCATGGGCACGACGATGAGCCAACGCACGAGCCTGTTCATGGCTTTTCTTGCGGCGACATCTCGAAGGCAACTTGATAGGTGCCGCGCATCCTGGCGTAGGCATCATTCCGCGCCCGTTGACGGCGTTCGCTTTCCCATTCGCGCACAACCTGGGCACGAACGTCGGCAAGTTGCGGCGTCACGGCAGGCAAACGATCCGACACGCGCACGTAATGCGCGCCGAAACTCGAATCGATTGGACCAACCCAGTCGCCGACAGGGACCTTCTCCAGCGCCGAGGCAAAAGCCGCACCGAAATCGCGCGCGACCAGGTCGGCCGGCGTCTGCGACATCCGCTGCGGCAGCAACGACGGTTTGCCAAGCGCCATCGGATCGACGCCGCGCTGCACGGCGCTGCGGGTAATCGCGACGGCGTTCACCAGTGCCGGGCCACGGTTAGACGGTCCGAGGAACACTTGTTCGAAGGTGAGAACCGCGGGCTGCAGGAAGTGCGCCTGGTTCGCGGCCAAGTACGCGGCGAGGTCGGCATCAGTCGGCGCGCCGGCCGACGCTTCCTCTTCAGCGATCGTCTCGATCTTCTGACGCACGCGGCGCTTGACCACGATGTCGTCCCGATCGAGGCCGAGTGTCACGCCTTCACGGTACAGGATTTCATCGCGCACGAATGATTCGATCAAGAAGTTCAGTTCGGTGTCGGAGGGCGCGCGCCCCTTGGCGGCGACGTGCTGGGTCACCAGGTCGTTGACGACGCCCTCGGTGATGACGATGCGGCGCCCGGCCGAATCGCCAGGCGCCGTCCATTGATAGACCGCGAAGATCGCGACACCAATCACCAGGAAGTGGAGAAATGGCTCGCTGAGAATTCTTCGAATGCGCATGCGTACCTACTTCGGCGAATACCAGATCGGCGACGTGAACGCCCGCTCCTGGGTTGTCATTGGAACTTTGGGATCCGCGATCTTGATCTTGAAGTAGGCGGCGTCGTACGCCGTCCAGCGCGGCGTCGGGATCTCCAGCACGCGCGCGTAATAAACCGCCCGCGCCGACGGATCGAAATCCGGGTCGGTCCACACGGCGATGAGTTCTGGATCACCAATGGTGTTGGTGAACGAGGCGCTGGCGACGTCCACGGTATTGCCTACCGGCGTCAACTTGCCGTTGACGATCTTCCGGCGGTCCGCATCCCCCCAGACCACGTCGTAGATCTTTTCCTGCGGCGTGCCACTCTTGTCGAGCCACCCCTTGATGATCTGGATGCGATCGAGGTTGCCGCCGAACTTGTCCTTGAGCGCCGCAACGAGGAACGTCGGCGATTTGCCGGCGGGTGCCGGTTTCAGGTCGCCGCCCATCGGCACACCCTTCGCGTAGCCGGTTGCCGCGGGGGTGCGCGTCGCATCGGCTGCGGTGAAGTCGTATCCGCCGAAGAATCGCACCGTCATGTGCGGACCGCTCGTCGCGTAGGTTTCGCGGCGCATCATGGCGTCCCAGAGCTCGGCGCGGGTGTTGCCAGTGGCCCACACGGCCGTGTAGCCGGCCGCCGTCATCTCCCAGCCCTTGACGATGCGATTGGGACCGAAGTCCATCGCGTTCTCGTCCCAGCGATCGGGCCTCGGCTCGGCGGTCGGGAACTTCGCGAAGAAGTTGTCCTCTTCCGCGGCTGTCAGGCCGTTGTGCGTGTCGGTTCCGCCGGCCATGCCGAACTTGAACGGATTGGTGCCGACGTTCTGTTCAACCTTCAGGCCGTTCTTCAACGCTTCACGAACGTACTCGTGTTGAATCATGCCGGGCTGCTTCGGGGTTTGCGTCAGGTTGCCGCGGTCCCAGAGCTCGTAAGCCGCGAAGTCATCCGCTGGCGAGAGCGACGGGTGTGACTCGCTCTGGCCTTTCATCTGGATCGCTTCGAAGAGCGGCTCCCACCGTTGCCGTGCATCCGCCCAGGCCTTGGTGATGGGGTCGCCGCCGAACGTAGTCATCGCGAACATGCGGCCGTTCGACAGATTACCGTTGTGCGCGATCGCGAGGAGCTTGCCGCCGGTTTTCTTCTCCCACTCGTTCATCCACGTCCACAGGTCTTCCGGGTTCTCGCTCTGAAACGTGGTGTACGGCAACACCTGGTCGGCCTTGTCCTTGTTGTCTCGGTAAATGACGTTCCGGTGCAGGTTGTCGCCGCCACCGGCATTCGAGGTCCATTCGTAGCCAATGAATGCGGTGAAGCGTCCTGGTTCGTTGTACTTTTCCGCGACCGCGGTGTTCTTGGCCCAGAACTTCTTCGCAAATCGTGGGTCGGTGACGAGCGGCGGCAGCTTCTTGTTGGCCTGCGCGGCCACGAGCTCCATCACCGCCTTCTTTGCCTCGATCGGACCTCCCGCGAACATGTCGTGCCATCGCTTGATGGTCGGATCGGCCATCGCTTCCGCGCCGCCCTCCTTGATCTCGCTGATCACGCCCATTCCGTCGGAGTGATCCGAGATCACGATCCAATCGAGTGGCTGTCCGAGCTTCACCGGCTGGCCGCTCGTGGACACGACCTCCTCGCCGCGCGCAAAGCGCGTCGCCTCCTCGGGGCCCAGCGTCGTACCGGTTCCGCCCGCGTCGACCGACCACGAGGTGTGGACGTGCTCATCGCCGAAGTACGGACGTTCGGGATAGCGGCGTCCCGCATACGGCGAGTATCCGGGCTCCTTCGAGAATTTCGCCGGATCGGCCGGCTGGATGTCGCCGGCATCAGCACTCAGCGTTCCCGCGCCGGTCGCCGGGCCGCCGAGTTGCACGGCCTCTGCGACGGGCGGTGCTGCTGCCGGAGGCGGAGCCGTGCCTCCGCCGCAGGCCACGGCACAGAGCGTGAGAGCGCCGACAAGAACGAAGGTGGGACGCATCAAAAAATTCCTTTCATTGCTGCTTACTTGGTGGCTGCGGACTACCGGTGGGTCGGGTTGCTCACCGCATACCGTGAGCACACCTTCGGCAACAGGCAGTCTTACTGGCCAACCGCTAGTGAAACCTGAGTCGGGAAACGACCCAGCAGGGAACGTGCCAGTTGCTGACTGGTCAGATCGCCGGCCGCAATCGCTGCGCAAGAATCGCGCGCGACCCTCAGGATTTGGGAGTACGTTCGAGTTCGGTTTCGGCGATCAGGCTCTCGCGTTGACGTCCGATCGTGGCCACGGCCAGCGTCGTGCCGTTTCGCGAATAGGTGACCGTGCAATTCTTCTCGGCCACCGCGCCGTCGATGGCGACGTGATCCCACTGCTCGGCGTGGCCAACGTAGGAAATCGCGGCGTCGAAATGACGACTCCAGAAAAACGGCACCGCGTCGAATCGTTCGCGCTTGCCGAGCATGTTGCGCGCGGCGGTTTGGCCCTGGCGTTGCGCGACGACCCAATGCTCGACGCGAATGTTGCTGCCGGTGTGCGGGTCGGGCCAGCGCGCATTGTCGCCGGCGGCAAACACGTTGGGCGCGCTCGTCTCGAGGTACTCGTTGACGACGATGCCTTTGTCGATCGCAAGACCGGCCGCTTCGGCGAGGGCAAGCGCCGGACGCACGCCGACGCCGACCACGATGAAGTCGGCATCCAGCCGATCGCCGCCGCTCAAGGTGACCGTATGGCCATCGACCGTGGCGACGGTCTGCCCGAGATGAAAGCGAACGCCGTGTGATTCGTGGACCGATTGCACGAGGCGTCCGATCTCCGCGCCCATGACGCGTTCGAGCGGCAGCTTGTCGGGCGCGACGACGTCGACGTCAAGGCCTCGCTTCCGCAACGACGCGGATACTTCCAGACCGATGAAGCTGGCGCCGATCACGAGGACCCGTTTCGCGCCGGCGGCCTGCTCGACGATCCTGCGCCCATCGGCCCACGAGCGAAGGTAGAGGACGGGTAGTTGCGGCGCGCCCTCAATCGGCAGCTGAATTGGATCGGCCCCGGTCGCGATCAGGAGCGCTCCGTAATTCCTCTTCGAGCCGTCGTCCAGGCCGACTGTTCGCGCCTTCGAATCGAGCGTCGTCGCACGCCGGCCGAGCACGAGCTCGATGTTGCGCTCAGCGTATTGGTCCTTCGACCAGATCGGCAGCCAGTCGTCCTGCGCATCGCCGGCGAGATAGTCCTTCGACAGGTTCGGCCGATCGACGGGAAGATCGGGATCGGCGCTGACGATCGCGACAGGACCCTCATAACCATCGCGGCGAAGCATGTCCGCCGCGGCTGATCCGGCCGCGCCGCCGCCAATGATGAGAATCGATTCGGGCGGCGCCTGCAGCGGCGGCGGAGCCTGCGTGCCGGTCAGTTTTTCGCGAACGAATACGGATTCGCGATTCACCTCGACACGCCAGCGCGCGATCGCATCAAACGCCGGCGCGCGCAGTGCCTCGCCGGTGCGCAGGCTGAAGCACGCATGGTGGAGCGGGCAGCGAACGGTATCGCCGACGATCAGTCCGCGCGCGAGTCGACCCTTGTAATGCGTGCATCGTGCGCCGACCGCGAAGTATTCATCGCCCAATCGTGCCAGCAGCACTTCATCGTCGCCAACGTGGCCGCCCACCATGGCGCCGTCGGCCAGGCTGGCGATTGGCGTTCCGAGGCTGAGGTCAGGTCCTTTGCTCGCGTGCGCGTCCGCCATGGACGCGATTGTACGCCTGCGCGCGGGTATGGAACGCGCCGGCGCGAGCCTGATGTTCTACGCTGCGGACGGAACTCCGTCCCAGTAGGACCGTCAGGTGGGGTGGTGCACCGGCTTCTGCTTTCGGTTGGAAAAACAGCCAGGGTTCTTGCATTCCCAGGACTCGACCACGGCCCTGTGGTTCGATTTTTCGGCCGGACGATCCGAAGGCGACGCCTTGCTTGTCAGCTCCAGCGGCTGGTGGCAGTAGATGCAGAGCTCCGCTCGACGGAGCAGGTGATTACGATTCAAGGTGCAATCCCTTCGTTTGCGCGACGGTGGCACTACCGCCGGGCATCCTTTCGCACCCCAGAGACGCTTCTGAAGACGAGAGATCTACGTTTTACAATTCGCCACTCTAGAGGCGTTTAGCATGGCGGTCAAGCCTGAAGAGGACGTTCGAGTCCGCCATAGGCTGTTGGCGGCGCAGGATAGAACAAACCGGTGGACTGGCGGATCGAGTAGTGAATGGCGGAGAGAAAGGGATTCGAACCCTTGGTACGATTTCTCGTACACACGCTTTCCAAGCGTGCTCCTTAAACCACTCGGACATCTCTCCGTTCGAATGGAATCAATAGTTTAGTGTCTTCTACAGCCGTCCACAACGCCGAACCATCCGCTGGACGAGACCAGCTTTAGGACCCTATTTCTTCGAGCATTTCCTCGAGCCGCTGATAGCGACTCACCGCCTGTTGTCACGCGACGTCGATCGGTCCGAGCAATTGCCAGAAGCCCTGCCGAATGGGCGCATTTGTGATTGTCGGCACGACCGTGAGTGGCTTCGGTCTTGCTGTCAGTAAAACAGCAGCACTACATGCCCAGCACCCAATCGGCCGGTAGTGTGACCGCCGGATACATCCTCGTTGTGAGCGCCCTGATGGAAGTCGGGGCCGGCCTGGCGCTGCTCGCCGTGCCTTCCGCGGCAATCGGACTCGTGTTTGATTTTTCCGGAATGGAGGGAGGAATCGTCGTTGGCCGCGTTGCGGGTGCGGCCCTTCTCTCCATTGGCGCGGCCTGTTGGTGGGCGCGTCATGACGGTAGCAGCACCAGCGCCCGCGCGCTCGTGCGCGGCCTGCTGCTCTACAACGCCGCGATCGTGGCGCTCGTCGTCTCGTCGAGCCTTGGTCCGCCAGGGGCCCTCCTCTGGGCGATTGCGGCGCTGCACGGAGCGATGGCGATCTGGTGTGCATGGTCGCTGCGACTGGCGTCGCATTGAGCAAACCCGTAGCTCCGATTGATCGGTTCATGAAAGGCGCCGAATGGCATTCGGCAAGAGAGAGGCATCGATGAAAAAGGTAGTGGTCGTTTTCGCACTCGCGGCATTCGCACTGACCGCGGGGCGGCCCGCGGTGGCGCAAGACCTGAAAGAGAAACTCGCGGCGGCCAAGGAGGCGGCGGCCAAGAACGCTCAGGCTCAGCGAGCGTACACCTGGATCGAGAAGACGGAGCTGTCGCTCAAGGGTGAAGTCAAGACGACGAAGGTCGAGTCGTGCCGATACGGGCCGGACGGCAAGGTGGTCAAGACCGCGGTTGTGACCCCGCCGCCTGCCGAAAAGAAGCGCGGACTCAAAGGCAAGATCATTGAGAAGAAGACCGAGGAAATGAAGGACGAGCTCGAGAGCGCCGTCGCACTCGTGCAACGCTATGTGCCGCCGTCGCCCGAAAAGATGCAGGCCGTCATGACCGCCGGCACCGCATCAATCGCCCAATCTGGTCCCGGCGCACTCGCCCTCAAGTTTCCCGGCTACGAGAAGCCCGGCGACGCACTGACGATTACATTCGATGCCGCCGTCACGTCGCTCCGGCAGCTCAATGTCGCCACCTGGCTTGACAAGCCGGATGACCCCGTCACCTTGAACGTGACCATGCAGACGCAGGGCGGCGTGAGCTATCCGGGTACGATCCTGTTGAGCATTCCATCGAGCCGGATCGACGTGCGGATCACGAAATCAAATTACCAGAAGCTGGCGCCGTAGCCGGCTTCGTTCTCACGTCATGCATCTGGTGAATGGGAGAGCCTCGTGACAATTCGAAAAATGATTCTCGGAGCAGTAGTGGCCGTCCTGGCCGTGACCGGATCCGCTGTGGCGCAAATCGCGTTCACGAAGGTGCAGGTCGCCGACCGCATCCGCAAGGTGGAGGACGGGGTCGACGAGTTCCGCAAGTGGTCGGAAAAACGAGTCGAACAGGGGAAAACCCAGGCGCCGGCGACCGGTCGCGCGCGCGGTCGTAACGCCACCGAATCGCAGAAGGACGCCGCGCACGAGAAGAAAGACGACCTGGATGATGCGCTGTCGGACTTGAATCGCTCGACCAATCGGCTGCGGCGCAAGTTCGATCCCACTGACAAGTGGATCGAGACGCGGCCGGAAGTTGAGAACGTCATGGACGACGCGCGCAAGATCAACCAGGTGCTCGTGCGGGGTAAGTACGGCACGCAGGCCGAACGCTATTGGGCGGTATTGCGGGAGAGCATCAACGATCTGGCGCGTTGCTACAACCTGACGCCACTGGCGCCATGAACGGCACTTTCCCTGGCGTCGAGCTCACCCGGTCCCTGCGACTGGCCGCGCCTAAGACACCGTAGTTTTTCCACGGCCGTCTCGTAGTTTTCCTGTCGCTGTTTCCGTAAAGCGCCGCTTTCACATTGGTAGGCCCCCGCGCACAGTTAGCGGGGGCCGCGTTTCCGGACGCTGATGGCCTCGGAGACGCCGGAGTGCTGGGGGGCCTCCGACGTCTCCGCCTTTCGAACCTCGATGCTGCACCAGCGAGTCACCGGCTCGCCGCATGCAGCTTTTCAAGGCTGCCGGCCACGTAGTCCCCCGGCACGGTCCTCGCGGCGACGTTGAGCCGATTCCACCCGTTGATGGCGACGACCGCCAGGCTAAGCTGCGCCACCTCGTCCTCCGAGAACTGCTCCCGAACGTGTTCGTACACCTCGTCTGGCACATGCGTGTCGGCGACGAGCGTGAGCGCTTCGGTCCACGCCAGTGCCGCGCGTTCGCGCGCCGAAAAAAAAGGCGTTTCCCGCCACGCGTTCAGGGCATAGAGCCGCTGCTCGCTCTCGCCGTTCGCGCGCGCATCCTTGCTGTGCATGTCGAGACAATAGGCGCAGCCGTTGATCTGCGACGCGCGCATCCGGACAAGGTCGAGCAGCTTACCGTCGAAGCCGGCCTGTCGCACCTGCCGCTCCAGCCCGAGCATGGCGTGGATGATTCCGGGGTTGATGTGCATAAGATCAATTCGAGCTTTCATGAATATTCCCTCCACTCACCAAGACGAAGCAGCGGCCACGGCTGTGACACCCTCGCGAACGGGACGGCCTGTCACAAAAAGCGGCGGTCGTTCGTCTAAGGGTCGGAAGAGCTCGCAACGGAGGTGAGCCATGGCATCGATGAAATGGGATGAGTCGACATTTGAAACGCATCGACCCTTGCTGTTCTCGATCGCCTACCGGATGCTCGGCAGCGCGAGCGAAGCCGAGGACGTGGTGCAGGACGCGTGGCTCCGGGCGAGTCAGGATACCGAGGCCGACGTGCGTTCACCGCGCGCGTATCTGACGACGATCGTGACGCGGCTTTGCATCGACCATTTGCGCAGCGCGGAACGCACGCGAATGGAATATCCCGGGCCATGGCTGCCGGAGCCGATTGCACAGCCAAACCAGGAATCCGCCGAGCTCGCAGCGTCGTTGACCACGGCATTTCTCGTGTTGCTCGAACAACTGGCGCCGACCGAACGGGCGGTCTTCCTCCTGCGTGAGGTCTTCGAGCTCGACTTCGACGAGATAGCACGCAGCGTTGGGAAGAGCGAGGCTAACACGCGTCAGATCCTGACGCGGGCGCGCCACCGGTTGCGTGATTCGCGGCCGCGCTTCACCGCGTCGCGGGGTGAGGCGGAAGAGATTGTGCGACGCTTCCGGCACGCGACGGCTGCCGGCAGTATCGAGGAAATGATGGCCACGCTGCACGTCGACGCCGAGCTCATCGCTGACGGCGGCGGCAAAGCGTCCGCGGCGACGCGTCCGGTTCTGGGTGCCGAGCGCATCGCCAAGTTCTTCGTGGGCTATGCCGGCAAGACGCACTGGTCGGAGTCGGATTTCGAGCTCGTCACGATCAATGGGGCCCCGGGCCTGCTCTTGCGCCATCCGATTGCCGGCGACGGCGCCTACTCGTTCGACATCGCAGATGGCCGCATCCGCGCGATCTACGTCGTACGGAACCCCGACAAGCTGCGCGGGTTCCTCGAGCGCACACACTGACTGCGTCATTGCGTTCGAGGCCCGGCGGTGTTGGAGTATAGCTGCCGACCGCGGCCCGCTTATGACAATCGCCAAACGCCTGGTCCTGTTGCTGGCCGTGCCGCTCGTCGCGCTGGTTGGGCTGGGCATCTTTTCCCGATTGCAGCTCGCGACCCTCGAGACCCAAAGCCGGTTTATGGCGGAGCTGCAGATCCCCAGCCTCGCTGCGCTCGGTAATATTTCGCGCACCCTCGCGGAGTTGCGCGTGCATGTCAGGAACCATGCGTTGGCGACGAGCGACGCCGAGCGCGCGAGGCTTGGCGACACATTCGCACGCGACGAAGCTGAGCTCGACCAGTTATTCGATGACTACGAGCGCAACCTGATCTCCGGCGATCGCGATCGCCAGCTGCTGAACGGCTATCGCAGTCGCTATCGCGAATGGGTGACGCAGGTGCGCGAGGTCATGGCGCTGTCCTCGGCAGGGCGTCGTGATGAAGCCAGCGAGCTGCTGCGCGGGCCGGCGCTGCAACAGCTCGCCGATCAGATCAGCAACGATTCGGTCGAGTGGATTCGGTTCAACGAAGCACTGGCCCGTACTGCCGGCCAGGCGGTGGTGGACTCGATCGCGGCGGCCCGCCGGCGGATGTTCATCGCCAACCTGGCCGCGTTCCTGCTCACGGGTATCCTCGGGCTGGTCACCTTCCGCCGCATCGTCACGCCGATCCGGGCGCTCGACGGCTCTGTCCGATCGATTGCGGCCGGCGAATACGACAAGGAGGTGCCCTTCACGGATGCCACCGACGAAACCGGCGGCCTGGCTCGCTCGGTTGACGTGCTGAAGCATGGCGCCGCCCAGACGGCGCAATTGCTCGAGCAGACCCGCCAGCAGGCGCATCAACTCGAGACGCAGGCCACGGCGCTCGTCAGCGCGACCCGCAAGGCCGAAGAAGCGACCGAGATGAAGTCGATGTTCCTCGCCAACATGAGCCACGAGATCCGCACGCCGATGAATGCGATCATTGGCCTGTCGCACCTCGCGCTCAAGACCCCACTTTCCGCAAAGCAGCGCGACTACGTGAGCAAGGTCCACAACGCCGGCACTTCGCTGCTGGCCGTTATCAACGACATCCTCGACTTCTCCAAGATCGAGGCCGGCCGCCTCGACATCGAAAGCGTTGACTTCAGGCTGGACGAAGTAATCGGCTCCGTGACCACGCTGACCGCGCAAAAAGCGCACGACAAGGGGCTTGAATTTCTCGCCCACGTTGATGCCTCGGTCCCGGAGCACCTGCGCGGCGATCCGCTGCGCCTCGGGCAGATTCTGACGAACCTGGTCAACAACGCCGTGAAGTTCACCGAGCGCGGCGAGATTCGCCTCGACATCGCGCTGGTCGAGCGAACCGGCGAGAAGGTGCAATTGAAATGCTCAGTGAGCGATACCGGTATCGGCATGACGCCCGAACAGTCGGCGAAGCTGTTCCAGCCGTTCACGCAGGCCGACATGTCGACGACGAGGAAGCATGGCGGCACGGGCCTGGGCCTGACGATTTCCCGCCGCCTCGTCGATCTGATGGGCGGACGCATCTGGCTCGAGAGCGAAGCGGGTGCAGGGACCACGTTCTACTTCACGGTCTGGCTCGGCATTGGCTCGCCCACGGGAAGCGGGAGAGTAGTTCCCGATAAATTGAACACGCTTCGCATCCTCATCGTCGACGACAACCCGGCCGCGCGCGTGATCCTCCAGGAGCCGTTGATGGCGATCGCGCGCCGCGTCGATGCCGTCGCGTCCGGCAAGGATGCCATCGCCGCGATTCGGGCGAACGACGCCACGAGTCCGTACGACCTCGTGTTCATGGACTGGCGGATGCCGGGCATGGACGGTCTGCAGGCGAGCCGTCATATCAAGAGTGACGAGACGCTTCTGCATCGACCGGCGATCGTCCTGGTGACGGCATTTGGACGCGAAGAAGTGCGCGAAGAGGCAGAACGGCTGCAGCTGGAAGGGTTTCTCCTCAAGCCCGTGACCAAATCGATGATCGTCGATGCGCTCGTCAACGTCTTTGCCGACGCCGCCGACGATCTCGGCAGCGCCGCTGATGGCGAACAGGCGTCGCGGCTGCGTGGCGCGCGCATCCTTGTCACGGAGGACAACGACATCAATCAGCAGATCGCGGTGGAGTTGCTCGAAGGCGCCGGTGCCATCGTGACCGTTGCCAATAACGGCCGCGAAGCGGTGGAGAAGTTAGCGGGGCCTGGCCCCGTGGCGTTCGACATCGTGATGATGGATTTGCAGATGCCCGAGATGGACGGCTACCAGGCGACGTCGCGACTGCGGGCCGATCCGCGGCTGTCGGGCCTCCCGATCATCGCGATGACGGCGCACGCGACGGTGGAGGAGCGCCAGCGGTGCCTCGATGCCGGCATGAACGATCACGTGTCGAAGCCGATCGATCCGACCGCGCTCTTTGATGCGGTCAGTCGTTTCTATACCCCGCCGGCCAACGCGCCAGCGATGGATTTGCCCGTCGCGCGCGCGGCCGAGGACGTGCCGCACATCACAGGCCTCGATGCCAAAGACGGCCTGTCGCGCGTGCGTGGCAACGTGAAGCTCTACGTGAAGATCCTCCGGCAATTTGCTGAGCAGCAGGGGGCCGCGGTCGACGAGGTCGCCGAAGCTCTGAAGGCCGGGGATCACGCGCGCGCGGAGCGCGTGGCCCACACGCTCAAAGGCGTGGCGGCTAACATCGGCGCGACCGGCGTGCAGGGCGTGGCCGCTGAACTCGAGCGCGGAATTCGCGATCGAGCCGACGCCGTCACGATCGAAGCGGTCAGCAATCGGGTGCGAACCGCGCTCGCACCACTCGTGTCGGAAATCCGCGGCGCGCTTACTGAGCCCAACTCCGAGCTGCCGGCACCGGCGACACACGGCACTCCCGCGGACTCAGCCGTGGTCCGCGACGCTGCCGCGCAGGTCGTTGCACTGTTGTCGGACGGCGATCCATCAGCGGCCGATTTTATCGAGGCGAATCGCGCTACCCTCGGTGTGCTGTTCGACGCGGCGGGCTGGTCGCAATTTGAGGGACTCGTCCAGAACTACGCCTTCGCCGATGCCCAGGCGCGACTGGAGCACGCGCTCGATCACAAGGATTGGAGCCGCTGACGTGAACGATCTGTCCGAGAGCCGCATTCTCATCGTTGATGACGCGAAGACCAACGTCGACATCCTGGTTGACGCGCTACGTGACGAGTACAAGCTCAGCGTGGCGCTTGACGGTGCTGCCGCGCTCCGCAGCATCGAAAAGAATCCACCGGATCTCGTGCTCCTCGACATCGTCATGCCCGGCATCGACGGCTACGAGGTGTGCCGCCAGCTACGCGCGCAGACGGCGTTCCGCGAATTGCCGATCATGTTCCTGAGCGCGCTCGAGGACGTCACCAACAAGACGCGCGGTTTCGAGGTTGGGGCCAACGATTACCTGACCAAGCCGTTCGAGGTCCTCGAGGTCAAGGCGCGCGTCCGATCACTGCTCAAGGCCAAGGCCTATGCCGACGCGGTTCGCGAAACAATGGCGCGCGACCTGCGCATTGCGCGCGAGATCCAGATGGGCATCCTGCCGAACGACCTCGCCGCCGCCACCAGTGGCAGCGCACTCGACGTGCACGCGGCGATCGAGCCGGCCCGGGAAGTGGGTGGCGATCTGTACGAGGTGTTGCGGGCGACCGACGATCGACTCGTGGTCGCGCTCGGCGACGTTTCGGGAAAGGGGATCCCGGCCGCGATCTTCATGGCGGTCGCAGGCACCATCCTCCGCACGCTCTCGCGCCATATCGTCAATCCCGCGGAGATCCTGCGTCGTCTCAACGACGAGCTCCTGCAGCAGAATCCGCGCGGCATGTTCATCACGGGCCAATGCCTGGTGTTCGATCTCGAGCATTTGCGGGTGTCGTGCGCCGGGGCCGGACATCACCAGATGGCGATCCTCACGCCGGGGCAACCGCCGCGGTTGGCGTGTCCGTCGACAGGATTTCCCGCCGGCATCATGCCGAACAACCCCATCGAGTCCGAGACCTTTGCGCTCGAACCCGGCGCGACCTACCTGTTGTTCTCCGACGGCGTGTCGGAGGCAATGAACGAGGCCGAGGACTTTTATAGCGAAGAGCGCATCCTGACGGCGCTCTCGGCGAGCGCGGGCACATCGGCCGCCGACACGGTCGACACTCTCCTGGCTGATGTGCGTAAGTTTGTTGGCGGCGCGAAGCAATCGGACGACATCACCGTGGTCGCGGCGCGCTATGCACCCTGAGACGCAGTCGGCCTCTTAGGCGATTTCACCGGCCAACTCTTCCGTGGTGCTTTCCGGCGCGATTCTTGAAAGCAGATCGGCCATGACTGACACGGGCGGCGACCAGGAGATTCAGGGCGGATTATCCGAACGTGAGAAGCGGGAGAACGTGATTCGCCTCGCCTTTGGTGGGAGCGAGGAGCAATTCAACACCTTCTGCCGCACGCTCGAGGAGTTCGTGCCTCCGGGCACGACGACCATCCTGCGCGGCAGCGCCGTCACCGGACAACGTTGGAAGGACGGCGCGCCGTTCGACGCCGCCGGCCCCGGCACCAGCGATCTTGACGTCACGATGGTCGGTGATGGTGGCGTCACGTATTTCGTTCCCACGGGTTTCTATGTGCCGGGCGTGCACTCTCGTCCGCTCTGTGATGAGGATCCTGACGTCGCGCCGCCGCTCGTGCCGTTACGACGCCAGTTGATGGACATGGTCAAGCGGCCGGTCAACCTGCAGGCGTCACGCAACATCGTGATCCGCTTTCGCGGCGACTGGCTCGACCAGCCGTACCTCACGTTGTTCGTCAAGCCCGAAGGGCTGGGCCTCAATACGCCATCGACGACCGAATGACGTTTCGGCTGCTCACCTACAACATCCTTCATGGCGGCTTTGGCCGGACGGAGGCGCTCGCGAGCGTGATTAACGCCGTGGCGCCGGACCTGGTGCTCTTGCAGGAGGCGACCCTGCCGGCCAATGTCGAAAAGCTTGCTGAAGCCACCGGCATGGCCGAAGCGCGCACGTTCCAGAAACAGTCGCTCGGCTTCATCAGCAGGCAACCCGTGGCGTCGTGCCAGTGGATTCGTCCGCGCATTTCGCGCCATGCATTCGTCGAGGTCGTGCCGGCCGGCGAAAAGGTCTGCCTCTTCGGCGTGCATCTCGCCGCCGTCCATGCGGCCTGGACCGAACAGCGGCGCGTGTTCGAGTTACGCGCGCTCCTCAAGAGCGTCGAGCGGCATCGCGATCGCTTTCATGTGCTCGCCGGCGATTTCAATACCATCGCGCCCGGCGAAGAGTTCGAGTTGTCGCGACTGCCGCTCCGCTACCGGCCGATGGTGTGGCTCAGTGGCGGCCGCGTTCGCTGGCAGACGATCAAGACCGTGATCGACGCCGGTTACGCCGACGTGTTTCCTTTCCAGCACATTGGGATCCTAAGCTTAGAATTCCACGTGGACAAGTTGTCGCG